>JACCDY010599160.1_pt1 | contig 32644 bp, 29 predicted proteins | sample 7446391 | NCBI WGS metagenome assembly JACCDY01 (sample SAMN15323451, study PRJNA562643) | freshwater metagenome | isolation source: river surface water | place: USA:Blue River Watershed | collected 2017-08-18 | reverse complement strand
CGAGCTGTTCCACCGCAGAGTTTTCGTCGGCAGCAACCATCGACTCTGTGGTCATCAGGTTTCGCAGGGTACCTAGGAAGTCTTCAATGTCTGCGCGCTCAGCCTTCATGCGGTTTAGGCGTTCTTCGCTGTCCTTGATCACGTTGTTTGCGTAGCCTTCGGCCTTGCGACTCAACATGTCTGCGCGGCGACGTGATTGGTTGATCAAGTTAGTAGCGGTGCGGTTTGCATCTTCAAGCATTTGACTTGAATTTTCTTGCGCGTCGCGCATGATGCTGTCAGCTTCAGAAATGAGCTGTGCTGCTCGGGCCGAGGCCTCAGCCAGCGTAGCGTTGGCTTCATCGGTTACCTGCTGGGCCTGGGAAACAGCATTCTGGTAAAGACGAAGAGCTTCTTGCTCAGTCTCGTCCCGCTTTGCCTTAATTTCTGCTTCAAGTTCAACTCGAGCCTGAGCAGTTTTCTGAGAAAGTTCGGTTGCTAGAGCACGGGCTTCTTCTGTTTCACGGTGCACCTGTGCACGAAGTTCTGCCGCGTATCGTTCACCCTCAGATTTAATTGCTGAAGCTTCGCGCTGCGCGGTACCAATCTTTTCTGCGGCCTCTGACTCACGGGTCTTTGCACTGCTCAGAATTTCTGCGGCTAGACGTTCCGCGTCGATACGTGCCTCGTTTAGCTTTGCTTCTGCGTCCGCAATTACACGATCTGCTTTGGCCTGTGCCTTACGAGTAAGTTGTTCGCTTTCGGCTTTTGCAGTTTCACGAATGCGGATTGCATCTTGACCGGCATCTGACACAAGTTTCTTAGCTTGCTCTTCAGCAAGGCGCAGGGTCTGCTCAAATTGAGCACCAAGTTCGGCATAGCCGGGAGCCCCACCCTTTTTAACCTGGCTTTTTAGCGATTCAAGTTCTGCCTTTAGTGACTCAACTTCGCTAGAGGCACTGAAGTTGTACTCGCGAACGTGCTCGAGTTCGGCACGAAGCTCGGCCAAGACGCGGTCGACCTCGTCTTTTTCGTAGCCACGGAACGCAATCGTGAACTGTTCGTTTTCCAAGATATTGGGCCTTCACTACTAAGGGGGCAGCTGGTAGCAACTAGGGGGGTAGGCACTACATTTGCTGGTCTGAGTTTACAGGGATTTTGCCTTCAAATGCCCGAAAATCCTAGGCGCTAGCGCGTTTGTTCGGGGAACTCCACATTTGCCCGTTTGGTAGGCTAAAGGTCAATCATCAATTCCCAGTGAGTGGATCTATGTCTGAAATAACCCCTGACCTGGTTCGGCACCTTGCCAACCTGGCCCGAATCGACGTCACCGACCAAGAAGTTGACCTTTTTGCCGGCCAGCTGGGCCTAATAGTTGAATCAATGGCCACCATTAAGGCTGCCGTTGCCGGCGATGTGCCAGCCACCAGCCACCCGATTCCAATGGCAAACGTGTTCCGCGAAGATGTGGTTGAGCCTTCCCTGACCCAGGCAGAAGCTCTTTCAGCTGCTCCAGATAGCGCCGATGGCCGTTTCCGCGTTCACGCAATCTTGGACGAGGAGTAAGTCGCATGTCAGAACTAATTCGCAAAAATGCCTCCGAGCTGGTTGCCCTACTAAAAAAAGGCGAAGTTTCGTCTGTTGAGCTTACCCAGGCTCACCTTGATCGCACCGCCCAGGTCGATGGCGCGGTTCACAGCTACCTACACGTTGGCCCAGAGGCTGCTTTGGCGGCCGCTGCCGATATCGACCGTCGGCGTGCAGCCGGCGAAAAACTTCACGACCTTGCCGGTTTGCCGATTGCAGTGAAAGATAACTTGACTACCACCGATGCTCCTACGACATCCGGGTCAAAGATTCTTGAAGGCTGGATTCCGCAGTACGACGCAACCGTGGTCAAGAAATTGCGTGCCGCGGGAATGCCAATTCTTGGAAAAACAAATCTCGACGAATTTGCTATGGGCTCGTCTACCGAGTTCTCGGCCTATGGGCCAAGTAAGAACCCATGGGACCTAAGTCGCATACCGGGTGGTTCAGGTGGCGGATCAAGCTCTGTGGTTGCTTCTTTTCAGGCACCACTTGCAATTGGTTCGGACACCGGTGGGTCCATTCGCTACCCGGCATTCGTTACTGGAACTGTGGGTACCAAGCCAACATATGGCGCAGTTTCTCGCTACGGACTCGTTGCCTTGGCCAGTTCGCTGGATCAAATTGGTCCGGTATCTCGAAACGTGCTAGATGCAGCTTTGCTGCAAGACGTCATTGCGGGTCACGACCCGCACGACAGCACATCACTTCCGGAGTCTCTTGGCTCAATGACAGAGGCTGCAAAAAAGCTAGACGTCAAGGGCATGCGTATCGGGGTAATTAAGCAGCTGACCGGCGAGGGCTTTCAGCCTGAGGTTTCGGCGCGGTTCAACGAAAGCATTGAGTTGTTGAAAAATGCCGGTGCAGAAATCGTTGAGGTTTCATGCCCAAGTTTTGAATATGCGATTGCTGCCTATTACTTGATCTTGCCAGCAGAGGCTTCTTCCAACTTGGCAAAGTTTGACTCGGTGCGTTTTGGTATGCGGGTTACTCCTGATGGTTCACCAACCATTGAGCGCGTGATGGCGGCAACTCGTGAGGCTGGCTTTGGTCCAGAGGTAAAGCGCCGCATAATTCTGGGCACGTATGCGCTATCCAGCGGTTATTACGACGCCTACTACGGTGCAGCGCAAAAGGTTCGCACGCTCATCCAGCGCGACTTTGATGCAGCCTTTACCAAAGCTGATGTGTTGGTCTCACCGACCGCGCCAACAACCGCGTTCAAATTAGGCGAGAAGCTTGAAGATCCATTGGCGATGTACCTAAACGACATTGCCACCATTCCGGCAAACCTTGCAGGTATTCCGGGCATGGCCATTCCAAATGGTATTGCCGAAAACAACATGCCTTCTGGGATTCAACTGCTGGCTCCGGCACGCGCAGATGCCCGCCTGTATCAGGTCGGTGCCGCCCTAGAAAAGATGCACGAGGAAGTCTGGGGCAAGCGAATGATTGACTTTGCGCCGGAATTGGAGGTGAGCAACTAATGGCTAAAGACGAATTGATGAACTATGAAAAGGCTCTAGAGCAGTTTGAGGTAGTTATTGGTCTTGAGGTTCACGTTGAGTTGAATACCAACACCAAGATGTTCTGCGGTTGCCGCAACGAGTTTGGTGACGAGCCAAACACCAACGTTTGCCCCATCTGCATTGGCCTTCCGGGCTCATTGCCAGCCGTGAATAAGCGCGCAGTTGAATCAAGCATCAAGATTGGTTTGGCACTGGGTTGTGAAATCGCACCTACTGGTCGTTTTGCTCGCAAGAACTACTTTTACCCGGACTTGGCCAAGAACTTTCAAACCTCGCAGTACGACGAACCGATTGCGTTCGAGGGTGCTCTTGAGGTAGAAGTGCCATCCGGTAAATCATTCACCGTGCAGATTGAGCGCGCCCACATGGAAGAAGACGCCGGAAAGCTTACTCACGTCGGTGGTTCTACTGGTCGAATCCAGGGTGCCGAGTATTCACTCGTTGACTACAACCGTGCCGGTGTTCCACTTGTTGAAATTGTGACCAAACCCGTATATGGTGCCGGGGCAGAGGCGCCTGAGCTTGCTGCCGCGTATGTTCGCTACATTCGCGAAATTGTTAAGGGTCTTGGTGTCTCTGACGCAAAGATGGAACGCGGAAACGTACGATGCGATGCCAACGTATCGCTTCGTCCTCACGGTCAAGAAAAGCTTGGTACTCGCACAGAGACCAAGAATGTGAACTCACTTCGTTCAATCGAGCGCGCAGTGCGCTACGAGATTCAGCGCCAGGCGGCTTTGTTGGCTAAAGGCACTGCAATCGTTCAGGAAACTCGTCACTGGCACGAAGACAAGGGGGCTACTTCATCCGGGCGTCCAAAGTCAGATGCAGACGATTACCGCTACTTCCCAGAACCAGATCTAGTTCCGGTACAGCCATCTAAAGAGTGGATAGAAGAACTCCGCGCGGGCCTTCCAGAAAAGCCAGCCGAGCGTCGCAAGCGTGTGCAGGCCGAGTGGGGATTTGCCGATCTTGAGTTCCGTGACGTAGTCAACGCAGGTTTGATGGATCAGATTGAAGAAACGGTTGCTGCTGGAGCAAAGCCACAGGCTGCACGAAAGTGGTGGACCGGTGAGCTGGCTCGTATCGCCAACAGCCAAGACAAAGACGTCATTGATTTAGAAATTTCAGGAGCATACGTTGCTGAGCTTGCTGGTTTGGTTGATGCCGGAAAGATTAACGACCGATTGGCTCGCGAGGTTCTGACCTACGTACTTGCTGGCGAGGGAAGCCCCGCCGAGGTAGTGGCCAAGCGTGGTCTGGAAGTTGTTTCTGATGACGGTGCATTGATTGCCGCCATTGAAGCAGCACTTGAAAAGCAGCCAGATGTATTAGACGCAATTCGCGAGGGACGCATGCAGGCAGCAGGAGCGGTAATCGGTGCTGTCATGCAGGCCATGAAGGGCTCGGCTGATGCTGGACGTGTGCGCGAGCTGCTAATTGAAATGGCGAATACATAAGACTCCAAAAAATAACCCCCGGGATTGATTCCCGGGGGTTTTTGTATTGGGGTGAGTAACGGGGCTTGAACCCGCGACCCCCTGGACCACAACCAGGTGCTCTACCAGCTGAGCTATACCCACCAAATGTTGAGGCGTCTTGCGCAACAACCAAATAAGCCTATCAGTTTGAGGCTTGTTGTATTCCTAGGAATTGTTTTTTGAGAGGCTTTCGGCCGCAGCCTTGGCCTGTTCGGTGGTTGGGCCCGGGGCCGGAACCATCACCGTCTGGCGGTAGTAGCGCAACTCGTGAATTGACTCAAGGATGTCTGCCAACGCTCGGTGACCGCCATCTTTTTTGGGCATTTGGAAATAAACCCTTGGGTACCAGCGTCTGGACAGTTCTTTGATTGAGCTCACATCAATGTTTCTGTAGTGCAGATGCTGGTCTAATTTCGGCATGTATCGGTTGATAAACATTCGATCTGTTCCGATGGTGTTTCCCGCCAGTGGTGCCTCTTTTGCATTTGGTACGAATCGCTTAATGTAATTCAGAATTAGCTCTTCTGCCTCGGCTAGATCAAGGCCGTTATCAACTTCGTTGATGAGACCTGACTCGGTGTGCATGTTTCTAACGAAATCATTCATGTTTGCCCAGGAATCAGGGCGAGGCTTAATCACGACGTCAAGACCAGCGTCTAAAATTTCAAGCTCGGAATTGGTGATTACGACCGCAACTTCTACTAGGCAATCTGACTCAGGGTTGAGTCCTGTCATTTCGCAGTCGATCCAGACTAGATTTTCTGAAATTTCAATCACAATCCAAAAATAGGGGAGGTCCGTGACAATTACCACGGACATCCAATTCTAGACGGACTCGGCCGTGGCCTTCCTGCGCGCGTGGGCTTTCTTGTCTTTTCGGATGGCCTTGCGCTCTTTGCGGCCCTCTACTAACCAATAAAGTACCGGCACAATGACCAGCGTAAGAATGGTTGACGAGAACAGACCACCGATTACAACGACAGCTAGCGGCTGTGAGATGAAACCGCCGCCGCCAGTAATTCCCAGGGCCATGGGAGTAAGCGCAAATATCGTGGCTAATGCAGTCATTAAGATTGGGCGCAAACGCTGTCTTGCTCCGTCCATGATGGCCTGCTGCATTGGTCGACCTTGTTTACGATACTGATTGATCAGGTCGATGAGCACGATTGCATTTGTGACTACGATTCCAACCAAGAGCAACATACCGATTAGCGAAGGAACACCTAGCGGAGTATCGGTTATCAGCAGCATTCCAAGGGCACCGGTTGCTGCAAATGGAATTGAAATCAAGAGGATGAGCGGTTGAATCAAACTTGAGAAGGTTGCCACCATCACCACAAATACGATTGCTACCGCGGCAAGCAGGGCCAGACCAAGTTGACTGAACGAGTCCGCCTGATCGGCACTAATACCGCCCAGGGTTGCGGTGGTGCCCAAAGGAAGACTGACTTTCTCTAGACGCTTGGTAACTTCGGCTGAGATGGCGCCAAGATTATCTCCGCTGGGGGTAAGTGAGACCTTTGCTGTGCGATCACCCTTTTCACTTGTGATCGAAACAGGTACCTGAACTTGCTCAATTTTGGCGATTGTCGAGAGCTTTACCATTCCGGTTGCACTTGGAATGCTGATGTTTTTGACATCTTCTACAGTCTCAGGAATATCTGTTTGCACCACGTAGATTGCGGTCTCCACATTGTCAATGTTCACTTTGCCAATGCTGCTAGGGCGAAGCTTTGATGCCACAATTCCACCAACGGTAATTTCTGTGAGTCCCTTGGCCGCCGCAGCTTTGCGGTCAACGGTCACACGAAGAGTTCGCTGTGTTTCCGCCAGTGAATTGGTAATCTCGGACGTGTCTGGAGTTCCAACCATTGCAGCTTGAATCTTTTCGATGGCGCTGAGAAGTTTCTCGTCGTCTGGAGCTAGGACTTTTATGTCGATGGTGCTCGAAGAGCCAAAGCCAGGTCCACCACCTGAGCTGAACTTAACCTCGCCCAAGGAGCTGTCCTTGGCAAATTTTGCTTCCAAATCTGACTGAATCGCAACGGCATCAGCATCATCAATTAGAGATACCTGAAGCGATGTCCCTCCGGCAGCGGCACCAAAGGCAACTCGCCCATCACCTGATGAACCAATCGAGGTTTGCACCACCTTGATGGTCTCCTCGGCAAGCAAAATGGTTTCGAGTTTTGCCGCGGCAGCATCTTTTTGTTCAAAAGTAGCCCCAGCGGGGAGGGTTTGATTGATAACAAATCCATTTGCTCCCGAGCTACCGATAAAGTCTGTCTTCAGGAACGGCACAAGTGCAAAGGTGAACACCAAAATCATTAATGAGGAAACAACGGTGATAATCGGGTGTTTTTGAGTGCCGCGAAGAACAGGTAGATAGCCGCGCTGCAGCCAGCTCTTACGTTCTTTTTCTTCCTCTACCTTGCGCGCCTGTTCGGCAAAGACTGATGCCTCAAATTCGCTTGGTGAGCTTAGTTGACTTGGGTTCTTTAGGAACCAGTAGGCCAGCACCGGAACGATAGTTAGCGAAACAAACAGTGAGGCAACAAGCGCAATTGTGAAAGTAAACGCGAATGGTCGGAAGATTTCACCGATTAGGCCGCTGACCAAGGCAATCGGGAGGAATACCGCCACAGTAGTAATCGTGGCCGCGGTGATAGCGCCCGATACTTCTCTAACCGCATCTAAGATCGCCTGTTTTTTAGGTTCGCCATATGAGAGGTGTCGGTTGATATTCTCAATCACCACGATTGAGTCATCCACCACGCGACCGATGGCGATTGTCAACGCACTCAAAGTCAAAATGTTTAGTGAGTAGCCAAATTGCCCAAGGCCGATAAAGGTAATAAGAACCGAGGTTGGAATCGAAATTGCTGTGACAAGAGTAGATCGAACCGAAAGCAAGAATACCAAAATGATCAGGATGGCGAAGCCAAGACCAAGGAGACCTTCGGTAGTCAAGTTTTCTAGCGACTTCTCTACGAACGGTGCCTGGTCAAAAACTGTCACGATTGTGACGTCACCTAGCTTTTTCTTGAGTTCTTCAATTTTGTCTTGGACGCCGTGTGACACAGCCACGGTATTGCCATCTGGCGTTTTTACGATTGAAATGGAAAGTGCTTCTTTGCCATTTGTTCTGGCGATGCTGGTGGTTGGAGCGTTTTCAAAAGTAACCGTCGCAACATCAGCAATGGTTAAAGCAGTGGTTCTTGGCGCACTTGGAATGCTGATTCCGGCAGGCGGTTGATTGCTCCCGGTAAATCCAGGAAAGTTTGGCGTCGAGGTTGGAGCAGCAGGTGTCGCTGCACTGCCAATTAGAGCAAGACCCGTAAAGTCCTCAAGGCTATTTACGGGTGTGCCAACCTCAACAGAGATGGACCCGTTCTCGTCATCGATGGTTCCTGCTGGAATCACAAAGCCATTAGCCTGAAGGGCGCTGATAACTGATTGTTGGCTCAGTCCATTTGCAGCCAAAACCTGGGACTTAAATTCCAGATTGATTCGCTTTTCTTTTACGCCGGCGATATTTACATCACGCACGCCTTTTATTTGCGCAAATAACGGAGTGGCAATGTCGCTCAGTTTTTGCGCTAAAGCTTCGTTATCCCCGTTATTCGCTGAGACGCCAAGCGCGATGATCGGAACAGAGTCAAAGCTACCGGAAAGTACATTTGGTTCCACATCGGCTGGCAGGGCAGTTTTTACCTTTGAGATCGCCGCCGCGATAAGTTCAGATACCTTTGCTGTGGTTGTGCCATATTCAAATTCGACTCGCACAATTGAGATGTTGCTTTGTGAGGTTGATGTGGAGTTGACCAGCCCATCAATCTTTCGAACTTCATCTTCGATTACCTTGCTCACCTGGTTATCTACAACTTCAGGGGATGCTCCAGGATACGCCGTGACGATGGCAGCTTGCGGCACCTGAAAAGATGGAATCAACTCCTGCTTCAGCGACCCAAGGGAAATGAATCCGAATACTGCGGTAATTACGGTGATTAGCGCTACAACTGACCGATTAGCAATACTCAGTTTGGCAAGACGAAACACGCGGACCTCTTTCAGACGGTTACCTATAGGCTAACTGCCCTGTAAGAAGGGGTATTCCAAACTCTAAAACAATCAGGTATTTCTCAGGAGAGTTTTGCCAAGCCTAAATAACCCGACTGATTGGCCTAGTTTGCTTTAGCTTTCCTGCGATTTGCGGTGATCACACTCACAATGGCTGAAACGGCAATCGAAGCTACAATCACGATCAAAGAGGTATTGCTGCTGATTTCAGGCGCCCAGTCAATGTGCTTTCCGCCGTTAATGAAGGGCAGTTCGTTTACGTGCATCGCGTGAGCGACAAGCTTAAAGCCGATAAATCCCAAGATGAAGGCAATTCCGTATTTCAGGTACTCGAGCTTGTCTAGTAGCCCACCCAAGAGGAAGTACAGCTGACGAAGACCCATCAGGGCAAAGACGTTGGCTGTGAAGACAATAAATGGATCAGTGGTGATACCAAAAATCGCTGGGATTGAGTCAAAGGCGAACATGACATCGGTTAGGGCGATTGCGGCAAATACCACAATCATGGGGGTAAAGACCTTCTTGCCGTTTACTAAAGTGCGGATTTTGGCTCCATCGAAGCCATCTGACACGTGGATGCGTTTTCTGAGCAGCTGAATGAGCTTGCTTTCAGTTTCTTCCTCATCCTCGTGGCTTCTGAAGGCCTGGTGGTAGGCGGTGTAGAGCAAGAAAGCGCCAAAAATGTAGAAAATCCAGCTGAACTGCTCGATTAGGGCAGCGCCGACGACGATAAAAATACCTCGAAGAACCAGGGCCAGCACCACACCCACCATCAGTACTTCCTGCTGGTATTTCTTAGGCACGGCGAATCGAGTCATGATGATGACGAATACGAACAGGTTGTCAATGCTCAGGCTGTACTCGGTAAGCCAGCCTGCAAAAAATTCAGTAGCTTTGGTTGCGCCAAATAATTGACCGATAATCAGACCAAAAATCACGGCTAGCACTGCATAAAAGGCAACCCAGAGCGAAGATTCCCGAGTGCTCGGAATGTGAGGTCGCTTGAAAACAATCAGCAGATCGGCTAGCAAAATCGCTGTGATTGCAACCATAGAAATGGCTTCGAACCAGAAGTAGGAATTTTCGCTCATAGTGAAGCCAGTCTATTTGTTAGTTCTGACCCATGCTGACGTTGACCACAAGGCCCAAATCATCAGAACCGGTTGAAAGAGTAGACGAATAGCTCTTGCTTCATCGGTGTTTAGCCCAAAGGCGTCTGTTTGCGTCAAAAATTGCGAAATGTTCCCCGGGAAAATCGCCAAGAAGAATCCTGCTGTGAGCCACCCCATTTGTTTTCGATACTTCTTCAATGTGACCAAGCCGATTCCCAAGGCAATCTCAACTGCTCCTGATGCCAGGACCACGAAATCGGCATCAAAGGGGATCCAAGCAGGCACCTGAGCTTGAAAAGTGGCTCGGGCGAAAGTGAAATGACCTAGGCCAGCAAATATCAGTGCGCTACCCAGCGCTATTCGGGCTATTGCTTTGACGATGAGCATGAATGCAAGTTAGCACGCCGCCAGACCAAAAAGTTGTTTCCTAATGGCAAGGCACTTGGGAGGCATTTTGATACCCATTACCAAAGATGTACATAATGCGAACCCGATAAAAACCTTTATCAAAATGAAATCTACTTGGGTCCCGTTCGTCAAGGTTTTTAGATTGTCCGAGGTTAGGCTGAAGCAAATCAGGTTCACTCAAGGACGAGAACGAGCCCAGGACCGCTAGGTGATATTTTGACTCAAATGGCTACCAATGCAAACGGCGGTGGCAACCACCACCCCGCAGTAGCGCTTAAATCAATCAGTAAATCTTTTGGTGACGTAGATGCCGTTCTGAATCTAGATTTGGAGATTCCTCAGGGCGAGTTCTTTTCCATGTTGGGGCCTTCGGGCTCTGGAAAAACAACCGTTCTTCGAATCATTGCCGGATTTGAGACGGCCACAAGTGGTTCAGTTCTTCTTGAGGGTGCCGATGTCACAAAATTCGCACCCTTCGATCGCGATGTGAACACAGTTTTTCAAGATTATGCGCTTTTCCCGCACCTGAGCATTCAAAAAAACGTTGAGTACGGCCTAAAAGCAAGAAACATTCCAAAATCGGAACGAGAAAAACTAGCTTCTGAGGCGCTGGCCTCAGTGAAGCTCCAGCACCTGGCTGACCGGCTGCCACATCAGCTATCTGGAGGGCAGCGTCAAAGAATTGCCCTTGCTCGCGCTTTGGTTCTGCGGCCCAGAGTTTTACTGCTCGACGAACCTCTTGGTGCACTTGATAAGCAACTGCGCGAAGAGATGCAAGTTGAACTGAAGCGCATCCAGAGGGAAGCTGGCATCACGTTCATTTTTGTCACTCACGATCAAGAGGAAGCGATGCGAATGAGTGATCGAATTGCAGTATTTAACGCGGGCAAAATAGAACAGGTTGGTAGTCCCCGAGAAGTGTATGAGAATCCAGCTTCGGCTTTCGTGGCTAGTTTTCTTGGAGTCTCCAATCTGATTTCAGGAGCAACAGCAGAAAAGTTGCTTGGTTCACCGGATTTGATAAACATCCGACCAGAGCGAATCAAACTTTCAGATCTCAAGTCAAAAATTTCAAAAAACGAAATTGGGCTGGCTGTAAAAGTCATTGATGCTGCCTATGTGGGTGCCAACACGCTATTCGTTCTTGAGTCTGAAGACGGATTGCGCCTGACAGCAACCAAGTTAAATGAAGAACTCCTAGGTCAGGACATTGATCTAGAAATTGGAAACAAGGTTTTGGCTTCCTTCCGAAAGGATCACGTCGCCAATATTCCCAATCAATAATGAGAGGAAACAAGAATGAATAGAAAGAAGTTAGCTGTACCTGCCCTACTGGTGGCAGGAATCCTGGTTCTTTCGGGATGCGCCACGAGCTCGGGGGAACTAAAACTTACAGTCCCTGATGTTCCTATGAAGACCGCGTTGGGTGAGTTCGAGGGTGAACTTAACATTGTCAACTGGTCTGGGTTTGTTGAGCCGGCTTGGACAGACAAATTCACTGCCGAAACTGGCTGCGTTGTGAAACCACGCGTTGCAGGCACAAGCGACGAGATGGTTACCCTGATGCGTACCGGCGATTATGACATTGTGTCTGCATCGGGAGATGCGGCTCTTCGTCTAATCGTTGGTGGCGATGTAGCGCCGCTCAACCTTGAGCTAATCCCAAATTTCAGTGACGAGATTGCGTCTGGCATGAAGGGGCAAATCTATGACACAGTAAATGGAAAGCCATACGGTGTTCCAATTGGTCGCGGGGCTAATCTTCTTCAGTACAACGAAGACGTGACTGGTGAAGCGCCAAAGAGTTGGGACGTCGTTTGGGAGAAAGACAGCCCTTATGCAGGCAAAATCACTGCTTATGACGCCCCGATTTACATCGCGGACGCCGCTGTTTACTTGATGTATCACAAGCCTGAACTAAACATCAAGAACCCATACGCACTGGATGAGACCCAACTTGCCGCAGCGGTTGATCTTCTAAAGCAGCAAAACGAGATTATTGGCGAGTACTGGTCAGACCCAGTTGCGCAAATAACTTCATTTGTGGGCGGAAACACCGTTGTTGGAACATCTTGGGAAGTCCTAAAGAAGTTTGCCGGCAAAGAAAACCTGAAGACCACACTTCCGATTGAAGGCTCAACAGGTTGGTATGACGCGTGGCTATTGTCAAGCACATCACCAAACTCAAACTGTGCATATGCGTGGATGAACTACACAAGCCAGGCCGATGTAAATGGTGCTATTGCCATGAACTTTGGAATGGCCCCAGCGAACATCGCATTCTGTTCAACAAGTGCTGAAGCACAAGCACACTGTGACCAGTTCGCAGCTGAGGACGAGGAGTTCTTCTCTAAGGTTTGGCCTTGGACAACCCCAATTGAGGAATGTGTTGACGGTCGCACCGATGTCAAGTGCACCAGCTTCCAAGATTGGACAAGTGCCTGGGTAACTGTAAAGGGCTAGGTTAAGAAAAGTTTGCCGGGTGGGCTTAACCCGCCCGGCAAACTCCATAAATAGGTTTTTATTGATGAAAAGAGGACTGATTGAGTAGCGTCAGTAAAGCTCCAGCGAGGGCGTGGTCTTCCTTCTTGTTTAGCAGACCAGCTTTTCGCCTTAGGGCGCTTTTGGCCCTTCCTATGACCTGGCTCATTGGCGTCTACATCATTTCGTTGTTCTTGCTTTTGATTACGGCTTTTTGGTTCATAGATCCTTACACCTCAAAAGTAATTCCGGGATTCACACTTGATAATTTTGTGAACATTTTTACTGTTCCGGCCTATCTCTCGACATCTATTCGAACACTTGGCATCGCGCTAGCGGTGACCGCTCTAACAATTATTTTTGCTATTCCGCTGGGAATATTCATGGCAAAAATTGCAAGCCCTTGGCTAAGAAGCCTTCTTGCAGTTGCGGTGACGCTGCCACTGTGGGCTGGGTATCTCGTTAAATTATTGGCGATGAGGCTTACATTTACCGAGCAGGGTTTCTTCAATTGGCTCTTAGAGCCGTTTGGGATCCGTGGCCCGGGGTTTGGCATTCCGGTGACGATTCTTACGTTGGCCTATCTTTGGTTTCCGTACATGGCGTTGCCGGTATTCACGGCTATTAGACAACTCCCGAACAACTTATTTGATGCTTCTGCGGACCTTGGTGCAAAGGGTTGGGCCACGGTTTATCGAATGGTGCTTCCTCTGATTACACCAGCTATCATCGCCGGAAGCGTGTTCACGTTTTCCCTCAGTTTGGGCGACTACTTAGCAGCGCGTTTCGTTGGAGGCACGACACAAATGATTGGTTCAGTTATTGCTTCTAACATCAATTTGAACCCTCCCGTCGCCGCCGCCTTTTCAATGGTGCCAATAGCTTTTGTGGTTATGTACCTAATGGTTGCCCGACGCACAGGCTCACTAGAGAGGCTCTGATTCATGTTGAGGTTTTCTGGTTTATCAAAGTTTTCGCTGGGCATAATAGTTTCTTTGGTGATGATTTTTATTTATGCCCCACTTTTTGTTCTCATTCTCAACGCCTTCAATCAAGATCAAATATCATCGTGGCCGATTCAAAATTTCTCTCTGAAATGGTGGCCTATCGCCTTTGAATCTGAAGCCATCAGAAGCGCCTTGTTGAACTCAGCATTGGTCGCATTCGGTGCCATGGCAATCGCAATGCTTCTAGGTTCGCTTGTTGCATTTGCTCTAAGTAGGTACGACTTTTTTGGCAAGGGAACTGTAAATCTGTTAGTAGTTTTGCCAATTGCGCTTCCAGGTGTCGTCACTGGAGTTGCGTTCAGTAACACCTATAGCAATTTTCTAGGACCAGCTGGAATACAACTGGGTTACTTCGGGATGATTGTGGCGCACGCAACTTTTTGCATAGTTATGGTGTTCAATAACGTGTTTGCAAGATTGAAAAGGATGAACCCATCCCTTCAAGAAGCTTCTATGGACTTAGGCCAAGGACTCTGGGGAACCTTTCGCTTGGTGACCTTTCCTCAGTTCAGAACGGCTTTTGCTGCGGGAGCTCTGCTGGCGTTTGCTCTGAGTTTTGATGAGGTAGTGGTGACGATTTTCACCGCTCCGCCCGGAGTAGACACCATTCCACTTTGGATTCTCAAGGAGATGTCAAGACCAAACCAAGCTTCGGTGGTAAATGTAGTTGCGACTGTGGTGATTGTGATGTCCCTAATCCCCGTTTATGTCTCCAACCGGCTTTCTCGAACGGAGAACGAGAAGTAGCTTTGGCCGATAAACTAGGGCTGCCCAGACGATTGGGCCATGCCCTCGTAGCTCAGTGGATAGAGCAAGAGCCTTCTAATCTCTTGGTCGCAGGTTCGATTCCTGCCGAGGGCGCCAAGTGAGTAAAAACATCCAAGTTGCGCGCAACTACCTGTTGGCTTATGAAGCAAAGGATTTAGCTGCCATAGCCAAGATGATTAGCCCGGACGTCTGGTTGCAGGATTGGAACATTTCTGGTCAAGGGGACTCGTTTTTTCTAGGTGAGACTCGTAAAAACTTTGAGGCAGCTCAGCAGATAAAAATTGAGATCCTCAGCATGCAGGAATCGGCGGATTTGGTTTCGGCACAGTTGCAGATCACCGTCAATGGGCATGAATTACTTGAGGTGGTAGATGTGATCTTTTTTGATTCAGGAAATTTGATTCGAGGAGTTCGGGCCTACAAAGGTTAGCCAAGCAAAGACTTCATGTTTTTGTAAATTAGGTTTGCTGCAAAGTCCGGTGCTAGGCGGATAAGGTTGCCCATTAACTTGGCATCGCTGCCAACGTAGATTCGTTTGGCATTTGATTCAATCGAGTCAACAATCATTTTTCCAGCAACTGCGGGAGCGGTGACCCTTGCCGCCGCTTTCTTTTGGGCAGGGGTTAGTTCGCCTGAACCAAAACTAACTCCTGAGTTTGCCGAGATGTTGGTTCCAATTGCGCCAGGCCAGACTAGGGTCAGGGACACTTTTGTGTCCTTGAGTTCTGAACGCAGTCCCTCGGTAAGCATGTTTAGCGCAGCCTTTGTGGCGCCGTACAGAGTTTGGCCGGGAACCGGGGCATAAGATCCCATCGATGAAACATTAAGAATGTGTGCCTCCGGTCTAGCAACCAAACCAGGCAGGAAAGACTTAATCATGTTAAGCGGGCCAAAGAAATTGACGTTCATTACTCTGTCAATGTGTTCAAAATCCAGTTCGTTTATTTTCACGAATGGCTGAATGATTCCAGCCACATTTAGCAGTGCATCGATTTTTCCAAGCTTGGCTTCAATCTCTGCAGGGAGGGCGGCCACGCGAGATCTATCGGTGATGTTGACATCAAAGGCGAAAAAATTTTTGGCTTTCTCACCGGCAATTTTTTTAGTTTCGTCAAGATACTCGTGCTTTAGGTCTAGGCCTGCAACTTTTGCGCCGCGGCGAAGTAGTTCTAGAGAAACTTCTCGGCCTATACCGTTTCCGGCTCCGGTTACTACAAATACTTTTTCCTGAACCTTCATGGCTGTTTCCTTAGGCTAGTTCGAACTGTCCGCCATCAATCTGACCTTGCTTTCGGTACAGATCGAGTTTTTGACGGGTGTCTGCGATATCTAGATTGCGCATTGTCAATTGCCCAATACGATCTTCTGGACCAAACGCTGAGTCCTCGTTGCGTTCCATGGAAAGTTTCTCTGGGTGATAGCTGAAGTTTTCTCCGCGTGTATCGACGATGGAGTAGTCATCGCCGCGACGCAGTCTTAGTGTCACTGACCCGGTTACCGCAGAGGCAACCCAGCGAGTGAGTGATTCACGGAACATCAGAGTTTGCGGGTCAAGCCAGCGACCCTCGTAAAGTAGCCGACCCATTTTGCGGCCTTCGTTGTGGTAGTTCGCAACGGTATCTTCGTTGTGGATTGCAGAAATCAGGCGCTCGTAGGCAATGTAAATCAGAGCCATGCCTGGGGCCTCGTAAATGCCGCGGCTCTTGGCTTCGATTATTCGGTTTTCAATTTGATCTGACATGCCTAGGCCGTGACGACCACCAATCACGTTAGCCTCGTGAAACAGTTCAACCTGGTTCTTGAACTCTTTGCCATTGATTGCGATTGGCTCACCCTGTTTGAAGGAGATGGTTACATCTTCGCTTTCGATTTTCACCGATGAATCCCAGAACTTCACTCCCATAATCGGGTTTACCAGCTCCATTGAAGAACTCAGAAGTTCAAGGTTCTTTGCCTCGTGAGTTGCCCCCAACATGTTGGCGTCAGTTGAGTACGCCTTTTCAACTGAAGCGCGGTAGGGAAGCTTGCGAGCCTGCAGCCACTCTGACATTTCGTGGCGACCGCCGAGTTCAGACACGAAGGTGCTGTCTAGCCAAGGTTTGTAGATGCGCAAGTTTGGGTTAGCCAACAATCCGTAACGGTAGAACCGCTCGATGTCGTTGCCTTTGTAAGTACTTCCATCGCCCCAAATATCCACGCCATCCTCGTGCATGGCGCGCACCAACATTGTTCCGGTTACTGCTCGTCCAAGCGGTGTGGTGTTGAAGTAAACCTTGCCACCGGTGCGGATGTGGAATGCGCCACAGGCGATGGCAGCAAGACCTTCGCGGACTAGAGCGGCGCGGCAGTCAATTAGTCTGCCCTGTTCGGCACCGTACTCTTTGGCTCGATCTGGAATTGACTCGATATCGTCTTCGTCGTATTGGCCCAAATCTGCCGTGTAAGTGTAGGGGATGGCTCCCTTTTCTCGCATCCAGGCAACGGCCACCGAGGTATCTAGACCGCCAGAAAAGGCAATTCCAACTTTTTCACCGACTGGGAGAGATTCAAGAACCTTAGACATGGATACAAGGTTACCCGGAATAAGCGACCCCAATTAGGCATTGATAACACCATGAGCCTAAAAGAAGCCGAATTGACCATGTTGGACGGTCGCAAGACCACTTTTGCCGAATTTGCCGACAAGGCGGTGCTAGTTGTAAACGTGGCTTCAAGATGCGGGTTGAGCCCCCAGTATGAAGCGCTGGAGGCACTTCAGAAGAAATATGGCGGTAAGGGATTCACGGTGCTGGGCATGCCATCAAATCAATTCATGCAGGAACTTGGCTCGAGCGACGCAATTAGCGACTATTGCTCAACCACCTGGGGAGTGACCTTTCCAATGACAGAGAAGGTCAAGGTTAACGGAAGGGGCAGGCACGAGCTTTACAAATCTCTGGTTACAGCCAAGGATGGTGCTGGACTTAGTGGGCCCGTGATGTGGAATTTTGAAAAATTTTTAGTGCTGCCCTCTGGTGAAATCAAGCGATTCCGACCAACTACCAAGCCCGATGCGCCAGAGGTAATCGAGGCCATTGAGAGTGCCTTAGAGAAATAGGACGCTAAAGCGCAAATTCTCCTAGGTCAACCCCAAGGTAATCAGCAATCACATCGGTAACTAATTTGTGGTCAAGGCGTTGGGGTAGGCCGGAAACTGTGGCAGTTGCCACGATGCCGACTCCTTCAACTCGAATGGGGAAGCAGCCTCCGTGCCAGGCGTAATTCTGCTCATCTAAATCACTCACGCGATCCAAAGCTCCGGCGAACTTAATTTCAAGACCAACAAGATACGAACTGGTACTCATGAGATTCACCAGGTTGCGTTTGCGGCGGGCCCAATCGGTGTTTATTTCCGTGGTACCCGGCATTGCCGAGAAGAAAAGAGGCTCGTCTTCCCGACGAATGTCGATAACCACCCCGGGCTGGTATTTCTCAGCTTCTTCGCGCAGGGCAACACCAAGCGACCAAGCATCGGATTCATCGAAAGACCTAAATACCAGCAGTTCTTCTTGTCGAATTACCTTAGCTATGTCAGATTCGCGTGGTTCATTCATCTTTTTCGCCTGCTTCCCGACGCCTAGGCGACCGGCCCTTTATTGAAATGTTCAAAGACCATGTTGGTTCGGGTTGACGCAACAGTTGCATTGCTCGACAGGTTCTCTAGGACAAACTCACGCACGTGGTCGTTGTCACGAACGGCTAGGTGAACTATGAAATCCTCGCTACCTCCAAGAAAAAACACTTGAATTACCTCAGGCAAGGATCGCATTTCGTTCATGAAGTCGGCTAGGTGAGACCTAGCGCCAGCGCGCAGCGTGACTGAAATAAGCACCTGGCTGGATAACCCTACGGAACTGGGATTTATGTTTGCACTGAAGCCGGTAATGACTCCTCGGCTGACTAGAGAGCGAACTCGGGTGATACAGGTCGATGGGGCGATGCCCGCGGCTTCGGCCAGATCCGCGTTGGTCATGCGGGCATTTTGGCTCAATAGACGCAAAAGTTCATGGTCAATTTCATCTAACTCGGTCTGCAGATTATTCAACGCCATGGGCTTGATTCCCTTCAAAAATGAATTTATAAGAGTATTTTAGGGTTTTTTCTGAATAAACTTCGGCCTTTACACGATTGTAACGTAATACCTGCAGTATTTACCTCAGAGAAGGAGTAAATCATGCGCGTAGGAATACCAACTGAAATCAAGAACAACGAAAACCGAGTTGCCATTACCCCGGCAGGAGTTCACGAACTGGTTCGCCGAGGGCATGAGGTATTCATTCAGGTTGGTGCTGGTCTTGGCTCCGGCTTCGAGGATGCTGATTACGTAGCCCAGGGTGCCAAGATGCTTGCCACCGCCGCTGAAGTTTGGGCCGCCGGAGACTTGTTGCTCAAAGTCAAGGAGCCAATCAAAGCGGAATACGAACTGATGCGTCGCGATCAAGTTCTATTTACTTACCTACACCTTGCCGCATCTCGAGAGTGCACAGATGCACTTATTGCTGCGGGTACCACTGCAATTGCTTATGAGACAGTGCAGTTGCCCAATCGCGCGCTTCCGCTACTGCAGCCGATGAGTGAAGTGGCCGGAAGGCTATCGGCTCAGATTGGCGCCTACCAACTCATGAAGAACGAGGGCGGCCGCGGCGTGCTAATGGGCGGCGTACCGGGAGCACCTAAAGCCAAAGTTGTGGTGATTGGTGGAGGAGTTGCCGGCGAACACGCGGCAACGATGGCACTTGGCATGCAGGCCGAGGTAACGGTCATTGATATTTCGCTACCAAAGCTTCGCGAATTAGACGCTCGCTTTGGTGGACACGTTCGTACTCGAGTTTCGACCGCTCTTGAAATTGCTGAGCAATTGAAGGACGCAGACCTGGTGATTGGGTCGGTGCTAATTCCAGGTGAAAAGGCACCAAAACTAGTTACCGACGAAATGGTCAAAAACATGAAACCAGGATCGGTGTTGGTGGACATTGCCATTGACCAGGGAGGTTGTTTTGAGAACTCCCGAGCAACAACACACGATGACCCTACTTACATGGTTCACAACAGCATTTACTACTGCGTTGCGAACATGCCTGGTGCTGTACCTGCGACTTCAACAAGAGCGCTAACCAACGCAACTTTGCCCTATGTGATCGCTCTTGCGGACAAGGGTTGGAAAGCTGCATTAGCGGCCGACGAATCACTGGCCAAGGGATTGAACGTGCACGGCGGAAAGGTAACTTACTCGGGAGTGCTACACGCGTTCCCAGAATTGCCATTCCAGGACCTACACGAGGCGATCGCTTAGCCGGTTCAAGTCTTAATTTAGGCCGGCTGTTGTTGTGTGATGCAATGGATGCCCCCGCCTCGAGCAAATAATGCCTTGGCATTGACCAAAACTATTTTTCGATCCGGATAAACCTTTTGAAGGGTTTCAACGGCACGATGATCATTGGCGTCGTTAAACCCGCAGAGGATAACTCCACCGTTTACCAAGTAATGGTTGATGTAGCTGTAATCTACAAAACCCTCATCATCACGCAATATTGTTGGAGCAGCCACAGGAACGAGCTCGAATCCGCCGTGCTCCTCAAGCGTTCGCTTTACCTCGTGGCTCACCGAAAAATCTGGGTGTGCTGGATTCTCTTGATTGTGAAAAAGAATTTTTGTTGGGGATGCAAAGCAGGCGACAATGTCTATGTGACCGCGGGTTCCAAATTCGTCATAATCTCTAGTCAATCCTCGACGGATCCAAATTGCTTGACTGGTGCCGAGTTGCTGGTGAATCTCGGACTCAACTTCAGCGCGTGACCATGTTGAGTTTCGGCCTTCTCCGAGTTGCACGGTTTCAGTGAGAAGCACGGCACCGGCACCGTTTACGTGAATGCCGCCACCCTCATTGATCAGTTTGGAATCAATTCTGGTTTTTCCGGCCCGCTCAGTAATAAACCTGGCAACCTTTGAATCTTTGTCCCACTGTGCCCATTCTTGGGCACCCCAACCGTTGAAAATCCAATTAACTCCGGCAATTTCACCCTCGGCATTCCTTACAAAGGTTGGTCCAATGTCTCTCATCCACGCGTCGTTCAGTGGAGCGGGCATGATTTCCACCCGTTTGTCCAGGTATGCCTTTGCTATTTCAATTGAATCTTGCTCACAAAGCATCACTACTGGTTCGAATTCGATAATTGCGTTTGCTACCGCTGCCCAGGTTTCTCTTGCTTCATGCCAATCTAATTCCGCTTCGCCAAGCGTGTACCCAGATGATGGCCAAGCCATCCAGGTGCGCTCGTGCTGCTCCCACTCGGCGGGCATAAACCAAGTTGGAGTTGCCATTTAGTAGCTGACTCCGGCAATGCCGCCGTCTACGCCGTCACCATTCTCTGATCTAGGGTTGACAACTGGTTCGCTCAGTTTGTCGTAGGTGTCTGGGCGGCGTGTAGCAAGAAAAGGAAACAGGTCTAACCAGTCGCGGCGTTGGTCTAGATCCAACTCGGCGACAAGTACTTCGTCGCCTTCACGAGCAGCGCGGGCAAGTATTCGACCGTATGGATCGCAGATGAAACTGCTGCCGTAAAAATTGAGCGCCCCTTCGTTACCGTATCGGTTTGGGACAACCATGAAGGTTCCGTTTGCAATTGCATGGCCAATAATTACCTGACGCCAAAGTGGTTCAGTGTCAAAATCTGGGTGGTCCGGTTCTGATCCAATTGCGGTTGGATAAACCAAAATCTCGGCTCCGCGCAAACTGTAGTTTCTGGCTACCTCTGGGAACCACTCGTCCCAGCAAGTGGGTAATCCAAATTTGGCGTCTTCGTCGTTGAATTCAAGTTCGTAAACCGGATAAGGATCTGCGTCAGCAGGCCCGGGGGCGAAGTATTTGTCCTCGTAGTAGCCAGCGGTAACCGGGATGTGTAATTTTGGTGTGCGAGCCACAATTGCGCCCTGGGGGTCAACGATAATCGCGGTGTTTAACGCTCGACCATCTTCAAAGTCCTGATATTCATAAAGCGACGCGTGCACGTAAACATTGTTGGCTCTAGCTGCTGCTGCCGCAAAAGCATGAGTTGGTCCACCGTCTAACTTTTCCGCAATTGCGTTTGGAGTCCCCGATGGTTTTTCGTCAGCTGGGTAACGGCTAAGCGTAAGTTCCTGTAGAAAAACTATCTGTGCGCCGTTTTCCGCTGCCAAACGAATTCCCTCGTTTAGTTTGGCCAGGTGCTCGCCTAAATTCGCGTGCCATTTGGTTTGCACCAGCGCGACCCTAATCGGCTTTCGGTGAGAAACTTTTACTCTTGAGAGTGATGCAGGTGCTGGTGCAACGGTTACTTTCACGATTTAACTTTCCTCATCCATGCTGTCGAGAATTTCAATTAGCGCCTTTAGCTGGGTGCGCGGATTCACGATAGCAAATCGTGCGTTCGGCTTTCCCTTGTGCGAGCTGGGAACTACGAATGCCTGGCCGCGTTCCAATAGTTTGTTAGACCACGCCTCGTAATCCCTAAGTGACCATTCAGCTTTCGTGAAAACCACGACCGATAATTCGGGCTCACGCACTAAGTCAAGGTCCGGTCGGGATCTAATTACGTTGGCGATTTCTTTTGCAAGAGAAATATTTTTCTCAACACCCTCGCGGTAGGCGGCAACTCCATGAGTTGCTAGCGAGAACCAAAGAGGAAGCCCTCGCGGGCGTCTGGTCAAGTTGTAGGCATAGTCCGAGGGATTCCAGTCACCCGATTCGGTCAGGGTTTCAAGGTATTCGCCGTGCTGGGTGTGGGCTTGCCTTGCTAGCTCTGGGTTGCGATAGATCAATGCACACGCATCAAAAGGTGCAAATAGCCACTTGTGCGGATCAACGATTAGGCTGTCTGCTTTCTCAACGCCAATAAACAAGTGCTTACTCTCGGGCGAGAGGATGCCCGCAAGACCGTATGCACCATCAACGTGAAACCAGATTTGATTTTCGTTGGCCACCTGTGCAATTTCGTCAATCCTGTCAACGATTCCAAAATTGGTTGTTCCTGCGGTTGCAACTATCGCAAAGACGCCATCTCCGGCCGCCGCGAGTGCTTGGGCTACCGAGGTGCCGGTTAGGTGGCCAGTCTCATCAACATTGGCCTTAATTATTTCGACATCCATTACGGCCGCTGCAGACTTAAGAGACGAGTGTGCTTCCGCTGAACAAATGAACTTCCATTTACTTGGCAGCTCTTTTCCTGATTCAACCAAACGCTGGCTAGCCGAGTTGCGTGCGGCGACTAAAGCACTCAGGTTTCCTAAAGTTCCACCTTGAACAAACACCCCACCCGCAGACTTTGGTAAACCAGCTTCCTGAGCGAACCAGGATAGAACCTCGTTTTCGGCGAATACAGCACCGGCTCCCTCCATCCATGAGCCACCGTAAATAGCTGAGGCTGAAACAATCAAATCAAAAAGCTTTGATGCTTCAGTTGGGGCAGAGGGGATAAACGAAAGGTAGTTTGGGTGATCCGTGGAAATTGTTGCCGGCGCTAAAATTTCACTGAATATTTCTAAGGCCTGGGACCCACCCAAGCCCTGCTCGGAAATAGTGATTCCAGCTTTTTCACGCAACCAGCTGGGGGATTGTGGGCCATCAAGCGGTGCGGGATCGTATTCCAGCCTTTTTCTTGCGTAGGCGAATACTTCTTCGCGCAACTTTATAGAGTCTTCATTGACTTCATGCATTTAAAAAATCCTACTTGCGTTTTTTTCTGCGGACGAACGAGACCCCAAAACCTAAGAGCGAAAGCGACAATAAAACCCAGGATCCGATTTGACGATCACGAGCGATTGATTCACATGAAGTCCAGCCTTCGGTTTGGACATCAACGCAGGTGCTGGGGTCAAAAAGTCCAATGATTGATGCAAACACTCCAACCAAGGCAACGGTGGCCACCATTGCCATTGAGTTGTTTTGAATTTTTGCCACGGAATTCCCTTAGGTCCTATGTCTGGGGATCAGAGACGTCACCGAATTCTCCGCCCATGGATTCAATTTCCTTTTTTATTTCATCCATATCTAAATCGCGTACGGCTTGAATTAGTTCTTCAAGTGCAGGGGCTGGAAGTGCGCCGGCTTGATTGAATAAAAGTACGCCATCGCGAAATACCATCAGGGTTGGTATTGAAGTAATACCAGCCTCTCCAGCAAGTTGCGTTTCGGCTTCGGTGTCAACTTTGCCAAAGCGAATATCGGTGTGTTTCTCTGAAGCGGCCTCGTAAACGGGGGCAAATTGCATGCATGGGCCACACCAGCCTGCCCAGAAATCAACGATTGTGATTCCTTCGTTGACTACGGTGTCGCCAAAGTTAGCTGCGCCTAATTCTATGGTGGCCATTTTTACCTCGTGTGTTTGTGATCTTGAATTACAAGCCTAGGCTAGTTAAATGATGAGTTTTTTCTTGGCCGGGGGCTGCTTTTGGTGCCTCGACAGTTCGTTCATGCAGTTCAAGGGCGTATCCGATGTTGTCGTTGGCTACATGGGTGGCCAGTTGGATAACCCCAGCTATGAAGCGGTTTGCTCCGGCACTACCGGGCACGCCGAAATCGCCGAGGTCATCTTTGACGAAACTGTGATTCCCGCAGAGATCATTCTTGACATTTTCTTCACTCTTCATGACCCAACCCAATTGAATCGCCAAGGGAACGACATTGGCACTCAATATCGTTCGGCGATGTTCTACACCGATGAGGCTCAGCGCGAGATCTTCGCTGCGGCTATTGAAAAAGCCAAAACAATATGGGGTGACGGTGTAGCTACCGAGTTGAACCCCGCGGGAGAATTTTGGGTGGGCGAGGAGTATCACCAAGACTTCTTTGCCAAAAACCCAAATCAGGGGTATTGCAACGCGGTTGTGGCACCAAAAATGCTCAAGACACGTAAGGCATTCCTGGATTACATTCGCGCCTAATCGCGCTTTTGGATAACCACTGAGTTATCCACAGTTTTATCTTTTTTTAGCCCCGGAATGATAAGGCTGGCCAGAATCGAAACACACCACATTTCGTGGCTTCAAGTTTCGAGAAGGGCAAAAATTGTCAGAAACACTTTCGGTCACCGGTTTAGTGGCCACAACCCCACGTCACTTAGTGACTCAGGATGGTCTTCCAATTACCTCATTTCGTCTTGCGTCTTCACAGCGACGATTTGATCGAACTCAGAACAAGTGGATTGACGGCGAAACCAACTGGTTCACCGTGACCGCATTTCGGCAGTTGGCCATCAATTCCGCTGGGTCAATCAATAAAGGGGATCGCTTGGTAGTAGCTGGAAAACTGCGAGTTCGCGATTGGGACAACGGTGAACGTGCAGGCACCTCGGTAGAGGTAGAGGCTGATTCACTTGGTCACGACCTAACCTGGGGCAGTTCCGTTTTCACCCGAACAGTCTTGGTCCGTGAAGCGGATCCAGACCAAGATCCGGATGAACCAGGTGATTTAGAACACGATTTGGTTAGTGCAAAAAAGAAATAATTTCCCAAACTGCTGGGCCGCCGGTCGTCCCCTCGTTGCCAGTGGCCCAGCTCTAAACCTCTTCACGGAGGTCCGGCACCCTCTTCGCATTGCTTGCATTTACAGCTCCAAAAGGCGGGCTAATTGGTCGGGTAAACTGATACCCATAGCAAGCCAAGCGTTAGAGGGTGCCATTCTCACGTTTTCGAGGCTGATGCTTTTATATCGAAAGTGATCTAATTCCATGGCTGAATTCATCTATCAGATGATCAAGGCGCGCAAGGCGCACGGTGACAAGGTAATTCTTGACGACGTAACTTTGGCATTCATCCCTGGAGCAAAAATCGGTGTGGTTGGCCCTAACGGAGCGGGAAAGTCTACGGTTCTAAAAATCATGGCTGGCTTGGACACACCTTCGAATGGTGAAGCACGCCTCAGTCCCGAGTACACCGTTGGAATTTTGATGCAAGAGCCACCGCTCGATGAATCGCTAACCGTTCTGGGAAACGTAGAACTTGCTGTGAAAGACACCAAGGCCAAGCTGGATCGGTTCAACGAAATATCTGCGCTCATGTCTGAGCCAGATGCAGATTTTGACACCCTTCTTGCTGAGATGGGAACGCTGCAAGAGCAAATTGATCACTTGGACGCCTGGGACTTAGATTCTCAGCTAGAGCAAGCCATGGACGCTCTCCGCTGTCCGCCCAGCGACTCGCCAGTGACCGCACTTTCTGGTGGTGAGCGCCGACGGGTTGCACTCTGCAAGTTGTTGCTAGAAAAACCTGACCTACTCTTACTTGACGAGCCGACTAACCACCTAGATGCTGAATCCGTTTTGTGGCTGGAGCAACACTTGGCTAAGTATCCGGGTGCGGTACTGGCCGTTACACACGACCGATACTTCCTAGACAACGTGGCCGAATGGATTCTTGAGCTTGACCGTGGTCGCGCCTACCCTTACGAGGGAAATTACTCTACCTATCTAGAGAAGAAGCGCGAGCGTCTTGAGGTTGCTGGCAAGAAGGATGCAAAGCTGGCAAAACGCCTGAGCGAAGAATTGGATTGGGTTCGTTCATCTTCTAAAGCTCGTCAGACCAAGTCAAAGGCGCGTCTTGCACGCTACGAAGAAATGGCAGCTGAGGCGGATCGCACCAGAAAACTTGACTTTGAAGAAATTCAAATTCCGATGGGGCCTCGATTGGGTGACATCGTTATTGAAGCTAAGAACATTCAAAAAGGTTTTGATGGGCGTTCGTTGATAAGTGACTTGTCTTTCAGCCTTCCTCGAAACGGCATCGTCGGCGTGATTGGTCCAAACGGTGTTGGTAAGTCAACTTTGTTCAAAACGATCGTTGGTTTAGAAAAGCTTGACGGTGGTGAGCTGAAAATTGGTGAAACCGTAAAGATTTCATACGTTGATCAGTCGCGCGGAGGAATTGACCCAAACAAATCACTGTGGGAAGTGGTTTCAGGGGGGCTGGACTTCATTCAGGTTGGCAATCAAGAGATGCCATCGCGGGCATACGTGGCAGCATTTGGTTTCAAAGGTCCAGATCAGCAGAAGCCAGCCGGAGTTCTCTCCGGCGGTGAACGAAACCGCTTGAACTTGGCCCTAACCCTCAAAGAGGGCGGCAACCTTTTGCTTCTAGATGAGCCAACGAATGACTTGGACGTTGAAACCCTTGGATCTCTAGAGAACGCATTGCTGGAGTTTCCGGGCTGCGCCGTGGTCATCACACACGATCGTTGGTTCCTAGACCGAGTTGCCTCACACATCTTGGCCTACGAGGGCAGCGACGACAATCCAGACCACTGGTATTGGTTCGAGGGAAACTTTGAGGCCTACGAGGAAAACAAGATTGCGCGTCTTGGCCCAGATGCAGCAAAGCCGCACCGGTCAACCTACCGCAGGTTAACCCGCGACTAATTCCTTAATTGCGGCCTCAAACACCTCATGATGTTTTTCAACATCCGCGAGAGTCGTGGTTGGGCACATCAGCGCCATGTTGTGGAACGGTGTCAGCATGATGCCGCGGTTGGCAAGGTAAACGTGAAGGTAATCTTCTAGCTCGGCATCTGCCGCGAGGAATGCATCGGTGCCGGTCTTTGGGTATGGTTTTGCAAAACGATACTCAGCTCGTGCGCCAAGTTGGTTGATTGACCATGGCAAGTTGTATTTTTCGAAAAGCTCGTTCACTCCGTCGGTAAACACTGTTGCCAAATCAATCATGTACTTGAAGTTGTCGTGGGTAAGAATCTTTTCTAGCGTCGCGCGCATGGCCGCAACCTGAAGGGGATTGCCAGCCAGGGTTCCGCCGACTCCACCCATGTCCACCAAATCCAAATCTGTGCGGCTAAGAATTTTTTCAGCGAGATGTGCACTGAGACCGTAGGTGCCAGTTGGAATTCCGCCGGCTATTGCTTTACCAATCACAAAAACGTCCGGCTCAAGATGATCGCGCATCGTCATACCGCCGTAGCCTGCAGAAAATGTATGTGTCTCGTCAATAATCAGCAGAGCGTCATATTTTCGAGTTAGCTCTCTAACTCCTTCAAGATAGCCCGGCTCGGGAAGAACGATGCCGATGTTGGTAAGTGCGGGTTCCATGAGTACCGCCGCAACGTCCCCATTCTTCAATTGGCGTTCCAGACCTTCAAGGTCGTTAAATTCCGCAACTCTAGAGGTTTGCGTGACGTCAACCGGTGAGCCAACGTTGCCTGGGCGACTCATTCCCTCGCCGTCCGGGCCAACCACAATTAGCGCCTCATCGACTGAGCCGTGGTAGCAGTAGGCGTTGAATAGGATTTTTGGTTTGCCTGTGATCGCTCGAACCAATCTGATTGCCCATCGGTTCGCGTCCGTCGCGGTTAGCGAGAAACTCCACTTGGCCATACCAAAACGCTCGGTCAGATTCTTGGCAACCCATTCCGCGTCTTCGGTTGGCAACATTGTGGTGAGGCCACCAAGGTCCTTGACTCGATGGGTGATTGCCTCGACGACTGCTGGAGCAGAGTGCCCCGCCATCGCCCCGGTGTCACCCAGCGCAAAGTCGATGTACTCATTTCCGTCGATGTCCCAAATTCTGTTGCCAGATGCGCGATCTAAGTAAATCGGAAAGCCACCGGCTTTCTTGTTCATCCAAGTCATTGGAACTTTGCCGAAAAGGTGGTCAGCTCTTTCGAAAGCTGCTCGAGACTTTGGATTGCGCGCATAAAAAGTTTGCTGCTCGCGCTCGTTTAGTTTTGCAAGTTTTTCTCTGCTGATCATTTTTCTATTTTGCCAGTTCTGGAATGCGAACCATTCCCTCTTGTGCGACCGTTGCAATAAGTTCGCCGCGGCCATTGAATATTTTTCCTAAAGCCAAACCTCGACCGCCTTGAGCACTAGGGGACTCTTGTACATAGAGCATCCATTGATCAACTCTTGCAGGCCGATGAAACCACATGGCGTGATCGAGGCTCGCCGACTTTAGACCGGGGTGTGACCAAGCGATTCCATGCCTTCGGTAGATGCTTTCGAGAATTGAATAATCGCTGGCATAGGCCAGTGCTGCAGTGTGGAGTTCTGGCTGATCTGGTAAGTCACCCAAGGCTTTCAACCAAACGGCTTGATGGGCAACCGGCTTGCCTTCTACTTTGAAGTAGATTGGCGAGCCTACGTGACGCATGTCAAAGGGTCTTGCTTTGGACCAATATTGCGCAACCGGGTGAGGATTGTCTCCCATCACATCAGCGGCACTGGGCAGGGATTCCGGGTCGGGAATATCCGTGGGGAAATCGTCTTGATGTTCCAGCCCCGGATCATGTACCTGGAATGAAGCGATCATTGAGAAAATCGCTTCATCTTTTTGAAAGGCCTGCACGCGGCGAGTGCTAAAAGACCGGCCGTCTCGAAGCCTGTCCACTGAGAATTTAATTGGCAGATTTATGTCACCCGGACGAAGAAAGTATCCGTGCATTGAATGAACTTCGCGATTTTCAATTGTTCGGGTTGCAGCTACAAGACTCTGAGCCAAAACCTGACCGCCAAAGACTCTTCCGTGCGGCATCCATTGACTTGGCCCTAGAAAGACATCCTCTTTGGAGCTCGGGTCATCGAGTTTTTCTAGATCCAAGGTGCTGATCATTTCAGCTAGCGGATCCACAGGAATCTTAGGATTCAAGATTTTGCTCAATTCTTTAGGGCAACATCGCTCTACACAGGCTAGTTTAGACAGGTCATGATTAACCCATTCTCACTAGCCGATGAACATACTGCGGTGGATCTGCAAGCGTATTTGTCCAGAGCAAAAAGACTTGATCCAGATGGCCTGGTGCGCCTGAGGGCATTTGGCTCGGTATTAGCGGCATACGTCGCACCTATTTACTCGGGAAACCTTATGGATTCGGGACCTACCGTGCTTGGGCTGCGCACTTGCGAGCTTGCCGAACCGGCAGAAGTTGATGTGCTGGTGCCTATTGGTGCCGTTCAAGAGCGACTTGCCCGGTTGGTTGGTCAAGGTGACGAAAGCGCAGAATTCAAGATCCAATTGCTCGAAACTCAGCGAGCACCGTGGGCCGGAATTTCTCCGCCCCGACAGGGTTGGCAGCAGGTTGGCACCATTAATGAATCTCGACTCACACAAATTGCGCGCGACGGAATTGCCGAAGTGGCAGCCTCGCTGCCCGAATCAGTGGGCGGGCCAATTGCCGCCAGAATTCGTGGCGAAATCTGGGGAAGGGGCATTGACCTTGAGAGCAAGGTGCCTACCGGTGCAGCATTTGCCGCGGCGGGTTTAGGTTTTCTAACCCAGAATGAAGAGGTGGGTTTGTACGTTGCCGAGGGATGGATTCGACTTTCCAGTGAGCACGGTCACGTACTGGCTAAAGCGGCAACAAAGTTTTAACTATTCATCAAAGCTATTAAGCATGGCCGTGGCCGCTCGATCAAAGTAAGCCCACATCTCTGCTTTATGCAGGGGGCTCAGTCCCACCGATTCAACTGCAGAGCGCATGTGCATAAGCCAATGCTCACGAGCTTGGGGGTTTATCTTAAAGGGATTGTGTCGCATTCTTAATCTGGGATGCCCACGAAGTTCTTGGTAGGTGGTTGGACCGCCCCAGTACTGTTCTAGAAATAATTGCAACCGTTCGGCAGCAGGCCCTAGGTCTTCCTCTGGGTACATGGGCCGCAAAATCTCATCAGCCGCTACGCATTCGTAAAATTTTGTCGCGATTTTTCTAAAAGTTTCTTTTCCGCCCACGAGTTCGTAGAAATTTCCCCCTACGGCTTCACCGTTCAAGCCGCGGATGCGGATGGTTTCGACACGGGCGGCGTCTTCGAACTCATTCGACACTTATTTCTTCGCTCTCTTGTTGGTTTCTTTTTGCGCCTCGCTGCCTTTATGAGAAGAGTTTCCAACCCTTAGGATTTCACCATTGCGCACGTACCAAAGCGTGCCATTTGAGTCTCGAACCTGAGTGATGCGCAGGCCCACGTTTTCAACGACTCCACTTGCTTCACCCAGATCTACTGCATCACCAATGCCGTATTGATCCTCGAAAACAATAAAAAGTCCTGACAACAGATCGCGCACAATGTTCTGTGCTCCAAAGCCAAGTGCTGCACCTAAAATTCCGGCTCCAGCGATTAGTGCTCCTACGGCTACGCCCAATTCGCTCAGAATCATGGTTCCGCTGACTACGTAGATGCTCCAGGTGATGAAGTTACTAAGCACTGAGCCAAGTGTTTTTGCGCGAAGTACCAGGCGTTCTGGATTCATGGCAACGGTGATACTCTTGGCGCCCGATTGCCCATTCTTTTTTGCACCTGAAGCTATGCCCTTTACAACCCGCTTCACAGAGACCAGCAGTAGAGCTCGCAAAACAATCGCACCAATCAGGATCAGTGAAATTCGAATAAGCGTGGACCAATCCTGCCAAGCCATTTGAAGCCAATTAGTAAAAGCTGCGTATGAATCCATCGTTATCCCTTTTGCTAGCGAATGTTCCTAGTTTTGCAAGTCTCGTTGTTGGGCCCTAAGGGCTCGTTCGACGCTGGAGAGCGATTCAACCAAGATTCTGCGAAGTGCAGGAATCTCTGCGATTTCTGGGTGATCTATCCATTCACGCGTTTTCTCTGCCAGGGAATCACTTGCCAAGGGAAGCGGATACAGATTTTCAATTAGATACTCTGCAATTTTGAAAGTATTGCTGTTCCAGATGCGAACCGAATTTTCAAAGTATTTGTCCACAAATGGCTCAAGTAGCTCAGGATTCAGCACTCTCACGAAGCCAAGGCTTGCAGCATCTACAAGGATGTTCGAAAGATCGTGTGTTTCCGTTAGGGTTTTCCAGGCAACCGCCTTATCGGTTTGAGTTGGGAGCATTGCGCGGGCACCTGCAGCGGCTTTTTGCCCATTGGAAGTGTTGTCTGCCTTGAGCGCCGCTTCAATCTGTTCTGCGTCAGCGCGGCCACCCACGACCAATCCGGAAAGCAGTTCCCAACCAAGATCGGCATCGATGGTTAGGCCAGCTAACTTCTTGCTGCCATTTCGAATTGCTGATAGTTCATCGAGTAGGTCCTGAGTATTTGCGAAAAGCGCAAAAAATTTGATGAATTGAAGCTGGGCATCTGAACCTGGCTGGGCATTCTCGGCAAGTCTTAGTAGCCCGGATCCCACCTCGCTGATTATCTGATCACGATGCACAGGGGCAACAAATTGGTAAGCGGCCGTCACCAATTGACGAAGCAACGTCAACATGGTTGTTGATTCTGTTTCAGTAGCAATGTTGCTCAGTACCAGCCGTACAAAATCCCTTGGGCTTACTTCGGCGTCTCGGGTGGCGTCCCAGGCGGCTCCCCAAATGAGCGTTCGCGCAAGTGAATCCTCAAAATTTGAAAGATTGTCTAGCGCCGTTGCCCATGACTTTTCATCGAGTCGAATCTTGGCATATGCAAGGTCGTCGTCATTTAGCAACACTAGATCTGGAAGGTGCTGACCAACCAGTTCAGAAATTTTGGTGATTTCGCCATCGATGTCGGTTTCCAATCGGTGAACCCGCTTCAGCGTTTCATCAACTAAATTGTAGAAACCAATTGCCATGCGGTGTGGTCTAAGCGTAGGGTGCTCTTCAATTGCAGTTTGTTCAACCAAGAATTCAGTAATAACCCCTAATTCATCTGTGGCGATGCGTGGTCGAAGGGTGTTCACCCCTGCGGTTTCTAGCCAAAGCTTTGACCAGCTGCGAAGCTCTCTTCCGGAAGTTGCCTCGAGCTCCACCAGCAAGTCATTGAGCTGGGTGTTTTGGTAGGCATGCTTCTTGAAGTAATTGGCTACTCCAGATAAAAATTCTTCTTGGCCCACCCAAGCAACAAGTTGCTTCAGGACCGATGCGCCCTTGGCATAAGTAATTCCATCAAAGTTCACCTGAACATCTTCAAGATCATTTATCTCGGCAACAATTGGATGTGTAGAAGGCAATTGATCTTGCCTGTACGCCCATGATTTTTCCAGTGCTGTAAACGTGGTCCAGGCACCGTGCCACTCTGTTGCTTCTGCGGTGGCAAGCGTGGACGCGTACTCTGCGAAAGACTCGTTAAGCCACAGGTCATTCCACCACTTCATGGTTACTAGGTCACCAAACCACATGTGGGCAAGTTCGTGAAGGATAGTTACCACTCGGCGTTCACGTATGGCATCGGTTACTTTTGACCGGAACACGTAGCTCTCTG
>JACCDY010922349.1_pt1 | contig 32662 bp, 25 predicted proteins | sample 7446391 | NCBI WGS metagenome assembly JACCDY01 (sample SAMN15323451, study PRJNA562643) | freshwater metagenome | isolation source: river surface water | place: USA:Blue River Watershed | collected 2017-08-18 | reverse complement strand
GCATATTGGCGATCCACCAAAACGTGCACCGCCTGCTGGACACGCTCAAAAGCGTCTTCGGCCGTCAGTCCGTCAGGTCCCATCAAATGTGGATGCTGGGCGATCTGAGCCTTGAGGCTCGAGACCCTGATTTCAAAAAACTCGTCCAGATTCGAGCCGACGATACAGACGTAACGTAACCGTTCCAGAGCCGGTGTATCAGGGCGCTCGGCCATCGCCAACACGCGCTCGTTGAACTGCAGCAGCGACAACTCTCGGTTGAAGTAAAGGGGCTCAGCTTTCTTTCTGGCGGGCATCTGGACAAAAACCTATGTGTAGGTATGGAGAGGCATTATTCAAGGCTTTTAGGCACATGATAGCGGCATTTTCGTGCATTCAGCTTATCGTGCCTGTATGACAAACTTTTTACAAGATACCCTTTTATAATGTTGCTATCGCATTTTGGTTTAATTTTATGAAACACCTGTTGGCGGCAGTCGATCTGGGATCCAACAGCTTCAGGCTGTCAATTGGTCGGGTGGCCGAACAAAATGGCGCCAAACACATCTACCAAATCGACCGTCTCAAGGAAACCGTGCGCCTGGCCGCCGGCTTGGACGCCTCCAAAAACCTCAGTCAAGAGGCCATCGACCGGGCTGTCGAGGTTTTGCAACGCTTCGGAGAGCGTCTTCGAAGCTTTCACCCGGACCGCGTGCGCGCAGTTGCGACCAACACTTTTCGCGTCGCCCGAAACGTCGCGGACTTTTTGCCTCTGGCCGAAGCGGCACTGGGCTTTCCAATCGAAGTCATCGCTGGCCGTGAAGAAGCACGCCTGATTTACACGGGCGTGAGTCACACGCTTCCCGTCTCAGCCGAGAAGAGACTGGTCATCGACATCGGTGGCGGCTCAACGGAGGTGATTATTGGCAAAGGCGATGAGCCCATCCTCACCTCCTCGCTTTATATGGGATGCGTGAGCTTTAGCCAAAAATTCTTTCCAGATGGTCGAATCGATGCCCAGAGTATGAAACAAGCTGAGCTCGCCGCCCGTCGCGAAATCGAGGTCATCACTAAACCCTACAGAAAAATGGGTTGGGATATGGCTTACGGTTCATCGGGCACGGCCAAAGCCCTGTTGGCCATCCTGACCGATGGCAAGCTGACGACCGGCGGCATTACCCGGGACGGTTTGGATCGCCTGAAAGCCAAACTCATTCGCTCAGGTCGTGTGATCACAAATGATTTGCCGGGCATCAAGGTGGACCGTGCGGACGTCCTCACAGGCGGCCTGGCCATCATGAGCGCATTTTTCGATGAAATGCGTGTCGACACAATGAAAACCGGTGATGGTGCGCTACGTCTCGGCGTACTCGTCGATCTGGCCGGACGCGAAGAAGCGCATGACCGTCGGGATGAATCTGTCAGTGCTTTTATGAAACGCTATCATGTCGATACGCGGCAAGCCAACCGGGTCAAACGCACTGCGCTGAGTCTGTTTGAAAGCTTGTTTCCCGACCGTAGCCAGCAAGACGAGCTACGACACACATTGAGCTGGGCGGCAGACCTGCACGAGGTCGGTCTTTCCATCGCACAAGCCGGGTATCACAAGCATAGTGCCTATATTCTCAACAACGCGGATATGCCGGGTTTTTCACGAGTTGATCAATTGCATCTCGGGCTGTTAGCACTCGTGCACACCGGCAAACTCGCCAAAGCACAATCGCTGGTCAAGAGCCGTGATCAATGGCTGACAATCCTGTGTCTACGACTTGCAGTGTTGCTCTGTCGACGCAGAGAGGACGTCGCGCGCCTGCCCCTCTCGGTCAGCATCAACGGAAATTCCATCGTGTGCAAAGTGGATAAGAAATGGCTCGCCACGCATCCGCTCACAGACTTTTCATTGCATGGCGAAGAGTCGGAGTGGAGCAAGGTGGGCTTCGATTTTGAATTGATTCTGATCTGAGTCGCGCAAAAAAGAGTCGCGCGAAATAAGTCGCATCAAATGAACAGCGCTGAATGCACAGCACTCAGTTCAGATCAACCGCCGTCAACATTGAAATACCCTGCTCGACCAGACCATGGTCCTCCGCCTCGACCATCAGGCGCAATTTGGGTTCAGTACCCGAAGCGCGAATCAATACGCGCCCGCGCTCACCCAGCATGCGCTCGACTTGTTCCTTGGCGGCGACCAATCCCGCATGCGCGGTCCAGCTTTTACCCGGCACCCACGGCACGTTGACCATTGTCTGAGGGTACATCCTCAACGTATCGAGCCACTGAGCCAGAGTTTCGCCACTGCGCTGAAGTGCCGCAAGCACTTGCAATGCCGCCACAATGCCGTCACCCGTTGTGTGCGAGTCCAGACACAACAAGTGGCCTGAACTTTCACCACCATAGAGCCAGCCACGGTTACGCAATTGCTCAAGCACGTAACGATCACCCACCTGCGCACGTTCGAAAGGAATGCCAAGTGACTTAAGCTGTTTCTCCAAACCGAAGTTGGTCATCAGGGTTCCGACGACACCTGCCACCGGTCCACGCGCGAGACGCTCACGCACCACTGCAAATAACAACTCATCGCCGTTGTAAACACGACCTGAAGCGTCCACCATCTGCAAACGATCCGCATCGCCATCCAGCGCGATCCCCAGATCAGCACCACGCGCTCGCACTTCGGCGGCAAGACCCTCGGGGTGCAAGGCACCAACGTCCTTGTTGATATTGAATCCGTCAGGAGAAACGCCAATCGCGTGGACCTCGGCGCCCAGCTCACGAAACACATGAGGCGCGATGTGGTAAGCCGCTCCGTTGGCGGCATCGATCACAAGCTTCAGTCCTTTCAAATCCAGATCTGAAGGAAAAGTGCTTTTGCAAAACTCGATGTAGCGCCCGGGCGCATCGTCAATACGACGCGCCCGACCTAGTTTTTCAGAGGGGACACACACCATGGGCTCGTCAATCGCGGCTTCGATTGCGGCCTCAGTCTCATCGGGCAATTTCATCCCTTTCGAGGAGAAAAACTTGATGCCGTTATCATGATACGGATTGTGCGAAGCACTGATGACGATACCGGCCACCAACCGCCAAGTGCGGGTCAGATACGCGACTGCAGGTGTCGGGAGCGGTCCCGCAAGAAGCACCTCCACACCTGCAGAAGCAAAACCAGCCTCGAGAGCCGACTCCAGCATGTAACCGCTAATCCGAGTGTCTTTGCCGATCAGAACGGTAGGACGACCACTGCGTCCACCCGCGCTTTCATGAGACTGAGACAAAACCTTGCCCGCGGCATACCCTAAACGCAGGGCGAACTCGGCGTTGATCACCTCGCCGCCAACGAGCCCTCGGACACCATCTGTACCGAAATATTTTCTTTTAGACATTATTATTTTTTCGCATCCTCTACTGCATGCCATACCGACAAGGCATCGCGCGTCTCTCTCACATCGTGCACTCTGAGTACACGGGCGCCACGCACCACTCCGGCGAGTGCGGCAGAGATACTGCCTGAAAGTCTGTGATCGACTGACTGTCCAGTCACAGCACCAATCATTGATTTGCGCGACACCCCTAAAACGACAGGATAACCCGTATTCGCAATGACGTTCAAATTGGCAAGCAACTGATAATTTTGTTCGACAGTTTTACCGAAACCAAAGCCAGGATCCAGACTGATACGCTCGGACTGAATACCCAGGGATTCGAGTTGATGAGCTTGTCTGACAAGCTCTGCATGAATGTCATGGACCACGTCGTTGTAATGTGGCTTGGTCTGCATTGTTCGAGGTTCGCCCTGCATGTGCATCACGCATACGCCGCAATGACCATGTCTGGCGACGATACGCTGCGCGGATACATCGCGCATACCTGTGACATCGTTAATGATATCCGCACCCACATCAAGAGCTGCCTGCATGACCTCGGGCTTGCAGGTGTCGACAGAAATCGCCACACCACTGTGCAACAACGCTTTGATCACAGGAATCACGCGCGCGAGCTCGTCTTGTACAGAAACGGGTAAAGCACCCGGACGTGTCGACTCTCCGCCAATGTCCAGGATGTCGGCCCCCTCCTGGATCAGCGTGTGCGCATGTCGAATCGCCGACTCTGTGCGGGCATGTTGCCCGCCATCAGAAAACGAGTCTGGCGTGACATTGACGATTCCCATAAGAATCGGGCGCTTGAGATCAAACTCAAAGCGCCCGCATACCCAGCGTTCAGCCATTTTGCCGGACACTACCTGCCTCAGACGACGGCGGCGGGATCAGTGTTTGTGCCAGGCGCCGTGCCGCTCGGTGGTGCCCCTGTCGAATCCATCGGTGCCTCAGGCACTTTGGGTGGACGCGGCGGACGGCCTTCGATGATGTCATTGATCTGGTCGGAATCAATGGTTTCCCATTCGAGCAGAGCCTTGGTCATGACTTCAACTTTGTCACGATTGTTCTCGAGAATGGTACGTGCGACAGCGTACTGCTCGTCAATAATTTTACGGATCTGGTTATCGACCTTTTGCATGGTGTCTTCGGACATGTGGGTGGTCTTGGTCACGCTGCGACCCAAAAAGACTTCACCTTCATTTTCCGCATACACCATCGGACCAAGTTCGGTCGACATGCCGTAACGCGTCACCATGTCACGGGCGATCGCCGTTGCACGCTCAAAGTCGTTGGAGGCGCCAGTCGTCATTTGATTCATGAACAACTCTTCGGCGATACGACCACCAAACAACACCGCAATCGTGCAAAGCAACCGCTCTTTATCCATGCTGTAGCGATCGCCTTCGGGCAACTGCATCGTCACGCCCAGCGCGCGGCCACGTGGAATGATCGTGACCTTGTGCACAGGATCCGTCTTGGGGAGCATGCGCGCCACAATCGCATGACCCGACTCATGGTAAGCGGTATTGCGACGCTCTTCTTCAGGCATGACAAGCGAACGACGCTCGGCACCCATGATGATTTTGTCCTTGGCCTTTTCAAAGTCGGACATATCAACCGTCCGACCATTACGACGGGCGGCAAACAACGCAGCCTCGTTCACCAGGTTAGCCAAATCGGCACCAGAAAAGCCAGGGCAACCGCGAGCCAAAACATGCGCGTTGACGTTTTGAGCGAGAGGAACTTTACGCATGTGCACATTCAGGATCTGTTCACGACCGCGAATATCAGGCAGAGGCACGACAACCTGACGGTCGAAACGACCGGGGCGCAGCAAGGCTGGATCCAGCACGTCGGGACGGTTGGTCGCGGCGATCACGATCACACCCACGCCAGTCTCAAAACCATCCATCTCGACGAGCAACTGGTTGAGCGTTTGCTCGCGCTCATCGTTACCACCACCGAGCCCGGCGCCACGCTGGCGACCGACCGCATCGATTTCGTCGATGAAGATGATGCAAGGCGAATGCTTTTTAGCGTTCTCAAACATGTCGCGCACGCGAGAAGCACCCACGCCCACAAACATTTCGACAAAATCAGAGCCTGAGATGCTGAAGAACGGGACTTTGGCTTCGCCGGCAATTGCTTTGGCCAACAGTGTTTTACCCGTACCGGGCGAACCCACCATCAGCACGCCACGGGGGATATGTCCACCAAGCTTCTGAAACTTGGTCGGGTCACGCAAGAAATCAACCAGCTCCTGCACATCCTCTTTGGCCTCGTCGCAGCCCGCGACATCGGCAAAGGTGATGGAGTTCGTGGTCTCATCGAGCATCCGGGCACGGGACTTGCCGAAACTGAACGCTCCGCCCTTGCCACCGCCCTGCATCTGACGCATGAAAAACACCCACACGCCAATCAGCAACAGCATGGGGAACCACGACACGAAAATACTCATCAGGAACGAGGGCTCTTCGCGCGCCTTGCCCGAAACCTGCACACCCGCCTTCATCAGGTCGGACACCATCCAGAGGTCGCCGGGAGAAGTCAAAGTGTAAGGACGGCCAGCATCGGGCGTGACGTAGAGCACATCGCTCTGCACATCCACCTTGCGGATTTTGCCAGCCTTGGCATCGTCCATAAACTGGGTGTAACTGACGGAGTCTTGGGCAGGCGTACGGCTGTCAAACTGTTTGAAAACAGTAAACAGAACCAGTGCGATCACCATCCAGACAGCGACTTTAGAAAACGAATTGTTCAAGGCCGATCTCCTGCTTGTAATGCTGACAAGCGATACCCTAGTGGCCTAAAGGGAGTTTCGCAATATAAATCAATACTTCATTCTACCCCGATTCTGATCACTTTCCGGCTGGATTCCCTTCGGCCTGAAGGGTTCAAACGGGGGATCAAAAGGGAATCAAAAGCGGAACAAAATCAAGAAGTTCCAGAACGCTCCAAGACCTCTACGACTTTCGACCTTTCGCGATGAGGAAAGTTTCAGAGGAACGATCCCGAGACGCTTTAGGTTTGCGCTCCACGACTCTTTTGAAGTGTCGCTTGAAGCTTTCAACGACTTGAGAGAAACCGCTGCCGTGGAAGGCTTTGACGATCAACGCACCATCAGGTTTGAGGTGCATCAGCGCAAATTCAAGAGCTAATTCGATCACTATTTGCACCCGCGCGGCATCAGCCATGCCCACTCCGGACAAATTGGGCGCCATATCTGACATTACCAAGTCTACCTTAGCTCCATCCAGCATCGTGTTCAAGGTCTCAAGCACCGACTCCTCACTGAAGTCACCCTGGATAAACTCCACCCCGGCAATGGGCTCCATGGGAAGGATGTCCAAAGCGAGGATGCGTCCATCGAGAACGCCCCCCTTACCCACCAGCCTTTCGCGGGCGACCTGGGACCAGCTACCAGGCGCCGAACCCAGGTCGACAATCACATCCCCGCGACGCATCAGCTTCTCTGCATCCAGGATTTCGGTTAACTTGAAAGCCGCACGGGCGCGATAACCCTTTTGCTGGGCTAATTTGACGAATGGGTCGTTGATGTGTTGCATCACCCACTCTTTTGAAAATTTGTTCTTTGCCATTCCCGTACAATCTACCTTATGACTATTATGGAACTCACCCCACGCGAACGCAGCGCCCTTCGTGCTGCTGCCCATCCACTGCGCCCCGTCGTCCTGATTGGCGACAATGGCCTGACTGAGGCAGTACTCAAAGAAATCGATCTCAACCTGTCGGCACACGAGCTTATCAAAGTCCGCGCCGGCACGGCAGATCGAGAGGCGCGCGAGGAAATGCTCAGTGCGATCTGCGAAACGCTTTCCTGCGCCGCCGTTCATCATCTGGGCAAGATGCTGATTTTGTACAGGTACGGCGCGAAAGGCACCTACCTCAAGACTGAACCTGCCCCCACCTCACCCGCAAAACGCAAACCTTCGGAACCCCACACGCCTAAAAAGCTTGCCGCCGAAGGAAAAAAACTTGAAAAGCCATCGCGTCGCACTCGCGCCGAACGTGACAGCGAGATCGAAGAGGATCGCCCCCGCGTATTTTCTGGTGATCGTCCGGCACGACCTAGCACACGTGCCACAGGCTCCAAGGATACAGCACATGGGATTCCGCGTCGCAGCGCACTGTCCTTGCGTGCCGGTGCTCGTCGTGGAGCGCCTGGTTTGGTTTCTCGTAAACGTCCCGCACCCAAGCGTTAAAACAAAATTTAAAACGCCTCGATGCACCAGGCATCGGGGCGTTTTTTATGGCGAACCATTAAACCTTTACAGGTATTTGATGCTGACGATCTCGAACTCGCGGATACCGGAAGGTGCCTGCACCTGAACGACATCGCCTTCGTATTTGCCGATCAAGGCACGCGCGACAGGACTGGAAACAGAAATAAGATTGGCGCGAATATCGGCTTCGACATCGCCCACAATCTGATAGGTCACCTTTTCACCCGATTCGAGATCCTCGATCTCGACCGTCGAGCCAAAAACTGCGCGACCATCCGCATCGATCGTGCTTGGATCGATGATCTGAGCATTGGACAAGGTACCGTCGAGCTCGCTGATACGGCCTTCGATAAAGCCCTGGCGCTCGCGAGCGGCATCGTACTCGGCGTTTTCCGAAAGATCGCCCTGCGCACGCGCCTCCGCGATCGCATTGATCACGGCTGGACGTTCAACATGTTTGAGGCGATGCAACTCGGCTTGCAAGCGCTCGGCCCCGCGCGCGGTAAGAGGAATAGTGGCCATGATATTTTCCCAAAAAGCAAAACCCCGGATCGATGCGAAGCCGGGGTGGTGATCAAGTCTCTATTGTGAGCAAAGTTGGCGGCAAATGCAAGCCACCCTCTACAGATTCATGTTTCTTACATCGTCAGGTAGTCTTTCTTGACTTGTTCGAGCTGATCAAGTTCGGCCAGCGTGCCAGTGAAACGAATGTGACCCTTTTCGAGCAGATACACACGGTCGGACACAAGTCGCGCAAAGTGGAGATTCTGTTCTGACAACAAAATACTGACACCCTGACGCTTGAGCGCCAAGATCATATGCACCATCTGCTCGACAACAATTGGCGCCACCCCTTCGGACGGTTCGTCAAGCAACACCAGGAAAGGATTGCCCATCAGCGTTCGCGCCACAGTCAGCATTTGTTGTTCACCACCGCTCATTTTTCCGCCCGGACGATGGGGCATTTCAGACAAATTGGGAAACAAATCGAATAAACGCTCGACACTCCATTCGGGTGCAAGAGAACCATCGGGCCAGCGGCGAGCAGGCTGGCGCCCGACGGCCAGATTTTCAAGCACCGTCAAATCTGTGAATATGCGCCGATCTTCAGGCACGAAACCCAAACCCAGCGTCGCGATGCGATAGGCGGGTAGCGTCGAGATATCGCGTCCCATGAAAACGACCTGACCCGCTCGTCGCTCAATCAAGCCCATCAGCGTCTTGATCGCAGTCGACTTGCCCGCACCATTGCGACCCATCAGGGCGACGACTTCCCCTCGCCTGACCTCGAGATCGACATCAAATAGAATCTGAGCCGCGCCATACCACGCGCACAAATGCTCAGCGACGAGCAACGGCTGTTCGTGATCCTTCACTTCCGACATGGGCGTGAGCGTCTGTCGGGATGTTGCGGCGAGAGGTGATGTCATTGCCCTCCTCCCCAGTCGGCACGAAAGGTCGCGCCTGTTCCAAAATAAACCTCTTGTACTTGACGATTTGCACGCACCTCGGCGGGTGTTCCCTGCGCAATTAGACGGCCGCGCGCCAACACAATGACACGATCCGCAAACGCAAACACAACATCCATACTGTGCTCGGTGAAAAGCACCGCGATGTTTTGCTCGAGCACCAAACGCTTGGTCAAGGCCATCAAAGCGTGTCGTTCCTCGGGCGCCATGCCGGCAGTCGGTTCATCCATGAGTAAAAGCTTGGGCTCGTTAGCCAGTGCCATGGCGAGTTCAACGCGTTTAACATCACCATAAGCGAGCTCACTGCAAGCGCGCTCGCCTTGTTGCGCCATCCCAACCTGCTCGAGCAACTCTTGGGCGCGTGCTTGCGCGAACGCACGTGCGGGTTTTAAAAATGAAAACAGGCGACGCTGATGGGAGAGCAACGCCATTTGTACATTTTCCAGGGCAGTGAATGAACCAAAGGTTTCCGCGATCTGGAATGTTCGACCGACTCCGAGGCGCCAAATATCGCGCGGAGCCAAACCCAGCAATTCATGTCCGGATAATTGCGCAGAGCCTCGATCGGCGCGCAATTGTCCATTGATCATATTGAATGTTGTTGTTTTGCCCGCGCCATTTGGACCGATCAATGCCAACAATTCACCCGGGCGTATTGAAAAGCTGACCTCGTCTACGGCAGTCAGCCCCCCGAAAGATTTCCCGAGATCCCTGACGACAAGCAAACTCATCGCGCACCCCGCCAGATCAGGAAGCGACGCCCGGCACCTGCTAGCCCCTCCGGAAACAAGAGCACAAGCAAAAGAATGATGCCACCGAGCATCGCGCGCCAGTATTCTGTGTTGCGCGCCACTGTGTCATGAAGCCAGGTGAACGACAAGGCTCCCACAAGAGGACCCGAGAGCGTTTGAATCCCCCCTAACAGCACCATCACCAGACCATCGACGGACTTACTCACGTACAACACTTCGGGCGAAATACTGCCTTTGGAAAAAGCAAAGAGCGCCCCAGCCAATCCAGCCAGCGTACCCGCGATCACAAACGCAATCCACTGCATGCGCTTGACATTGATCCCGATCGCGTCGGCCCGCACTGCAGAGTCCCTGGCTGCTCGCACAGCGTAACCAAACGGCGCGTGCAATACCCGGCGCATCCACCATACTCCAATGACCACGAAAGCGAGTGTGAGCCAGTAATAGTGTTGCTTGTTCATGAGCCAATGGGCGGGCCACACACCGGTCAGGCCATTACTGCCGCCCGTGAACCCATCCCACTGAAAGACGACTGCCCACGTAATCTGGGCAAAGGCGAGCGTCAGCATGGCCAAATAAACACCCGATAAACGCACACTAAACCAGCCAAACACGGTAGCGCCGAACAAGGCAACCAAAGGCGCGATCAAAAGCGCCGCCTCCATGGGCACGCCGGCATACTTCAAGAGTAACGCTGCGCCATAGGCACCCAGACCAAAATAGGCAGCATGACCAAAAGAATGCATGCCAGCCGGTCCCATAATGAAATGCAAACTCGTCGCAAAGAGTGCGGCCACCAACAAATCAATACTCAAAATTGTCACATACGGAGAAGATCGGGTCAGCCAGGGAAGAAGTACAAGCAAGACAATCAACACTGTCCAGAACGGCACGCTCCAGACACTGGCCGCTCGCAAGGGTGCTTCGGCATAAGTGGTATGCCGAGCAGGCTGCTGGGGTCGTCCAAATAATCCCCAGGGCCTGAGCATCAGGACGGTCGCCATCACCAGAAACTCCACGACCAAGGTCAGCTTGGAAAAAGAAACTTCTACGCCGAAGATTGTCTCGACACCCAACCAGATACAGATCGCCTTGATTTCAGCAATCAATAGCGCGGCGACAAAAGCGCCTGGAATCGAGCCCATGCCGCCGACCACGACGACGACAAAGGCCGCACCGATGATATTGAGATCCATCTCCAGACTGGCGGGCTCACGAGGCAGCTGAAGCGCCCCCCCCAAACCAGCCAGAAAGGCGCCAAGCGCGAATACGCTGGTGAACAACCAGGCCTGATTGACCCCGAGGGCACCCACCATTTCACGATCCTGTGTGGCAGCGCGTACGTATACCCCCCAGCGAGTGCGGGTCAGCAATAACCACAACATCCCGAGGATCACAGGCCCCAGCACAATTAAAAGCAGGTCGTAACTTGGAAAGCTGCGACCCAAGATCTGCACGGCGGATTTAAATCCCGGCGCACGCGGACCCAGCAACTCCTCCGGCCCCCAGAACCACAAGACAGCGTCCTTGATCACCAACACGAGCGCGAAGGTCGCAAGTAATTGAAACAACTCAGGCGCTCTGTAAATACGGCGCATTAACGTCATTTCCACCAGCGCACCCAATATTGCGACACTGAGTGCCGCAGCGAGTATGGCGGGCCAAAAACCAATCGTCGAAGAAAATCTTGTGACCAGGCTGTAGGCCACATAGATCCCGACCATGAAAAAAGATCCATGGGCAAAATTGACGATGCGCGTCACACCGAAAATCAACGACAAACCGGCCGCCACCAAAAATAACGAGGAGGCGCCGGCCAAGCCGTTTAAGAGCTGAACGATGAAACTGGCAAGATCCATACGATGCGCTCGACGCGCCTAGTCAGCCGGTCGAAGCTTTTTCACCTCGGCGGCAGAAGGTAAAAATTTTGCGCCATCCATGTAGCGGAAATCCACCATCACACCCTTTCCACCTTCATTTTTTGTGCGACCCACGAACGCACCCATCGTCGATTGATGGTCCTCAGGTCGATAAGTGATTGGGCCAAACGGCGTCATCAATTGCAATCCTTTGAAAGCGGCGACCAAGGCCTCAGTATCCGTACTTTTCGCTTTTTTAATACCCTCTGCAAGCGACATGATGGTGCTGTAGCCAATGATCGATCCGAGTCGTGGATAGTCTTTAAAACGTGCCTGATAGGCTTTCAGGAAAGCCTCGTGTTCAGGTGTTTTGATGCCGTACCAAGGATAGCCGGTCACCAGCCAGCCATCAGGTGTCTCGTCCTTGAGTGGATCCAGATATTCGGGCTCGCCTGTCAGCAAGCTCACGACCTCGCGACCCTTGAATAAACCACGTGTATTGCCCTCGCGGACCAATTTGGCGAGATCCGCGGCGAACAACACGTTGAAAATCGCATCTGGTTTCGCATCCGACAAGGCCTGCACCACACTGCCCGCATCGAGCTTGCCTAGCGGAGGCGCCTGTTCAGCGACAAACTCGACGTCTGGTTGAGCCGCTTTGAGAAGTGTTTTAAATGTGGCAGCCGCGGATTGACCATATTCATAATTGGGATAAACAATCGCCCAGCGTTTCTTATTCATGGCAGCGGCTTCGGGCACTAACATCGCAACCTGCATGTAAGTTGAAGTGCGCAGACGGTATGTGTAGCGATTGCCATTTTGCCAAACGATCTTATCGGTCAGTGGCTCGCTCGCCAGGAAGAACACCTTTTTCTGTTTGGCAAAATCAGTGAGCGCTAAACCGATATGAGACAAAAATGACCCCGTCAACACGTCAACCTTGTCACGCGTCAGGAGTTCCTCTGCGACCCGAACGGCATCTCCGGGATTGGCATTGTCATCACGCGTGATCAACTGGACTTGCTTACCGTTCAGACCGCCAGAAGCATTGATCTGCTCGACGGCCAGCTCCATCCCTTTTTTATAGGGCTCGAGAAATGCGGGCTGTGCCTTGTAGCTGTTGATTTCACCAATTTTAATGGTGCCCTGCGCATGGACAGTGGATGAAAAGGCCAGCACTGCGGTGGCTTGTAGCACCAGTCGTATCCAATTGGGGGTCTGCACACTCATGACATTTGCTCCTACAGCATTTCAAAATCGCATTAAAGCGTTGCGGCGAACGATCACTATAGCCGCCTGAACCAAAAACTTTAACCTAAATGCACGTCAGGCCGGGCCGAAGCTGGGATCCCTGCCATATTTGTTATAGTTTTTTTTTGTGAGTCTTAAAAGAAAACCCCCATGAGTGCCTTCAACGAAGAAAAAGTCCTGAGTGTGCATCACTGGACAGACCGTCTTTTTAGCTTTACGACAACGCGGGATCCCTCCCTGAGATTCAGCAACGGTCACTTCACAATGATCGGTTTGAAGGTGAACGGCAAGCCTCTCTTGCGTGCCTACAGTATCGCGAGCGCGAACTACGAGGAGCACCTGGAATTTCTCAGTATCAAAGTCGAGGACGGCCCGCTGACCTCACGCTTGCAGCATATTCAAGTGGGAGACTCGATTATTGTGGGACGCAAACCCACCGGGACACTGCTGATCGATTATTTACTGCCGGGCAAACGTTTATATATGTTTGCCTCGGGCACAGGCCTGGCGCCTTTTCTGAGCGTGATTCGCGATCCGGAAACCTACGAGAAATTCGAGGAGGTTGTGCTGGTGCATGGCGTGCGCGAAGTTGCCGAACTGGCCTATCACGACTACCTCACTCAAACCTTGCCACAGCATGAGTTCCTGGGCGAAATGGTCAGTCGTCAATTACGCTACTACCCCACTGTGACACGCGAAACCTATACCAACATGGGACGCATCACGACCTTGATTGAGAGTGGAAAGCTCTTTGCCGACTTGAAAGTCCCGCACCTCGACCGCGAGCAAGACCGCATCATGATTTGCGGCAGTCCCGATATGTTGCGCGACCTGAAAGCCATGCTTGAAACGCGCGGGTTCAAAGAAGGCAACACCACCCGCCCCGGCGATTTTGTGATCGAACGCGCATTCGCAGAGCAATAATCTCGCGCAGTACACTGGAAGATCTATTTTAAGGATTGATGCACAGCATGACTGAAATCTGGTTGGTTCGACACGGTGAAACCCCCTGGAACGTGGAGAGCCGCGTACAGGGCTGGGAGGACATCGGACTGAATGAAAACGGTATCGAACAAGCCCGGTCACTTGCGCGTCATATCAAGAATCTGAGTGATTCGGGGACGCGTCTGGATGCAATCTACACCAGTGATCTCAAGCGTGCCCATCACACTGCCAGCATCGTGGCCGAATCAGTGGGTTTGCCTTTATCGCTCGAACCCGGTATCCGTGAACGTCACTTCGGCGTCTTGCAGGGCTTGATTTATAGCGAAATGGAACAGCACCAGCCTGAGGCTTATCGGATCTGGCGCAGCCGTGATCCCGATCTTGAAATGCCTGAGGGCGAATCGCTTGGCTTTTTCCACCGTCGGGTAGTCGGAGCCATCAATGGACTCGCGACCAAACACCCAGGGCAACGCATCATGGTAGTGAGTCATGGCGGTGCGATGGACATCATCTGGCGCCACGCCAGTCAGGTCGGTCTACAGGCTGATCGCAAGGCTCCATTGCTGAACGCGAGTTTGAATCGTCTCAGCGTATCCCCGGAATCATGGAGAATCTTGAGCTGGGGCGAGGTGGAGCACCTTGGCGAAGGCGCACAGAATGATGTCACGCCCTGACGGGATGATTTGGATCTTTTAGATCTTTCGAATCTATCGAGTCTTTTAGCTCTGACGGGGTTTTCGCGGCGCATTCACGGCCAAACGGTCATAGAGCCAGTTCGGTAGCGCACGCATGATTTTGCCGACAATCCCCATCTGCCAGGGTATCACGACATAGGAATTGTGCTGAGAGATCGATCGTGCCGCACGCCGGGCAAAAATATCCGCGTCCAGCAAAAAGGGCATGCTGTAGGGATTTTTAGCGGTCATCTCGGTTTTGATATAGCCCGGGGCAATGGTGACCACCGACAGGCCGAAAGGTTTGAGCTCCAGGCGCAGGCTTTCACAATATGTCGCAACCGCAGCTTTGGATGCACTGTAGGCACCTGCGCCAGGCAAGCCACGCACACCTGCCACACTCGCGATACCGACAAGCGTACCGGTACCGACCTGCTTCATCAGGGGAACGAAAGGCTCAAAGGTAGAGACCGTCGCCATCACGTTCGTTTCAAAGATCGCTTTGAAGACATCAAAATCTGCCCGCTCCTCGGTGAGCGTACCGGCGCTGATACCCGCTGATGCAATCACGATATCCACGCGACCGACTTGCCTAATGAAGTCCTCAGCGGCAGCATGCAGCGCCTCGCGATCGCACACATCAACCACATACATATGATGCGAACCCGGCAAGGTCTCGATCAGCGCGTTGAGACGCTCACCGCGTCGCGCAAGCAAACCCAACACATGACCTTGAGCTGCATAATGACGCGCCAAGGCAGCACCCAGCCCGCTGCTGGCACCTGTGATGAATACCGCCATGGATTAGCGACCCGCCTGTTTGACCACGCCGGCAGTGATCAATCGCTCAACCGCATCTTCGGACAAACCCATTTGCCTGAGAATCTCGATTGAATGTTCGCCAATCCGAGGGGAGCTCTCGACGGGACGACGATGCGGGTGAATGGGCAAACCAATGTAGGGTAATAACCCGACCCCTGGCTGATCGAGTTGTTGCGCAAGCTTTAAATGCTGGGCCTGCGGATGATTGAGCACACCTTGATAATCACGAACAACCGCATGCAACACATCATGTTTTTTGAACAGTGCTGTCCAATGTTCGGTTGATTGCTGACAGAGCTGCTGATTCATCAGATCGCGCAACACCGCTTTGTTTTCAAAACGGATGTGATTATCGATGAAGCGTGGATCGGTCTTCCATTCGGGATGCCCCATTGCATCGCATATGTGATGGAAGTGTTCGGTATGGACCGTGACAATCGATATCTTTCCATCCGCGGTATCGAATACTCCGTTTGGAGCACTGACTGAACCAAAGGGGCGCTTGCCCGCCATCGCTTCTTCGAGAAAACACATTCCTTGAAACGAGGCGCAAGCTTCGAAGAGACTGACTTCGACATGCGTGCCTTGCTTGCGGGCAAGACGCTGATACAGGGCTGTTGCTGCGCCTTGCGCGGCATAGAGACCCGTCATGATGTCAGCGGCGAGCACGCCCAAGCGACGAGGCGTACCCTGCTCATCTTGATTGGAATACATCAGACCGCTATCAGACTGCATCACCGAATCTGTTGCCGGAGCATCCGCATACGGACCATCCGGACCGTAGCCACTGATCGAGACATATACGAGCTCTGGCTTTTGCCTGGAGAGCTCCTCGTAGCCGATGCCCAGCCGCTGCGCGACACCAGGACGGAAATTTTGCACGATGACATCGGCTTGCATCGCCATGTCATACAAAATCTTCTTGCCCTCTGGATGGCGAGCATCTAAAGCCAGCGCTTTTTTACCAGCGCTGTTTTGAATGCCGTAAGCGCTGTGATCACCCTTGTTGACGCCGATAAAACGGATCCAGTCGCCAGAAGGAGGCTCGACCTTGATCACGTCGGCGCCCTGTTGCCACAGAATGTGCGCGCAATAGGGACCGGCGATCCCCTGGCTGATATCTAAAACACGCAATCCGGTGTAGGGAAGAGTCATCAGCCAGCCTGCCTTAAAGAAGAATTAAGAAGCGAGTGAGCGGTGCAAGTCCTGCAATGAGTAAACCTTGATGCCGAGCCCTTCGCGCAAGTACTGCATCCCCTCGACAGCCGCGAGAGCGCCCGCAATGGTGGTGTAGTAGGTCACACGCGCAGCCAGCGCCTGGGTGCGAATCGCACGTGAATCGGTGATCGCGTTTCTACGTTCTTCAACAGTGTTGATCACAAGAGACACTTCACCGTTTTTAAGCATGTCCACGATGTGCGGACGCCCTTCGGCGACCTTGTTGACAAGCATCACGGGAATGCCAGCCTCCTGGATCGCAGCCGCTGTACCGCGTGTCGCCACAACCTTGAAACCCAGTGCGTGCAAACCGCGCGCAACTTGAACAGCTTTAGGTTTGTCGGCATTTTTCACGCTGATAAACACCGTACCCGACTCAGGCAAATTGACGCTAGCCGCCATCTGTGATTTGACAAAAGCCTCACCGAAGGTCTCGCCAACACCCATGACCTCGCCGGTCGATTTCATCTCGGGTCCGAGAATCGTATCAACGCCCGGGAACTTCACGAAGGGGAAGACAGCCTCCTTAACCGAGAAGTAATGTGGAACGACTTCTTTTGTGATGCCCTGTGAAGCCAGAGTCTGACCAGCCATCGCGCGAGCCGCGATCTTGGCGAGTTGCAGACCTGTCGCTTTGGAGACGAAGGGAACGGTCCGCGAAGCGCGTGGATTGACCTCAAGCACGTATACATCACCGTTCTGAACGGCGAATTGAACGTTCATCAACCCCTTCACATTCAACGCGCGGGCCATCAGCGCTGTCTGACGCTTGATTTCCTCGGTCATCTCGGGGGACAGAGAGTAAGGCGGCAAGCAGCATGCGGAGTCGCCTGAGTGCACACCTGCTTGCTCGATGTGTTCCATGACACCACCGATGAATACCTCTTGACCATCGCACAGGCAATCGACGTCGATTTCAATCGCGTTGTTCAAAAAGCGATCGAGCAGCACGGGAGAGTCGTTACTGACTTTGACGGCTTCGCGCATGTATCGCTCGAGGTCTGTCTGCTCATGCACGATTTCCATGGCGCGACCACCCAGCACGTAACTCGGACGCACCACCAGGGGATAGCCAATTTCCTGCGCGTGATTCAGCGCCTCGCTTTCGGTACGCGCGGTACGGTTGGGCGGCTGACGCAAATTGAGTTTGTTGAGCAATTTCTGGAAGCGCTCACGATCCTCAGCAACGTCAATCGACTCGGGACTAGTGCCAATGATCGGCGCACCGTTCGCCTCAAGCGCGCGAGCGAGTTTCAAGGGTGTCTGGCCACCATATTGAACAATGATGCCAACCGGCTTTTCCTTGTGAACGATTTCAAGCACGTCCTCAAGTGTCAAGGGTTCGAAATACAAACGATCCGAGGTGTCATAGTCAGTCGAAACAGTCTCTGGGTTGCAATTGACCATGATGGTTTCATAACCATCGTCACGCAAGGCCAGCGCGGCGTGCACGCAGCAGTAATCAAATTCGATACCCTGGCCGATACGGTTGGGTCCGCCACCGAGCACTATGATTTTTTTGCGATCAGTGGGTTCTGCCTCGCACTCTTGCTCATAGGTCGAGTAGAGATAGGCTGTGTTGGTGGCGAATTCGGCCGCGCAGGTATCGACGCGCTTGTAAACGGGACGTACGTTGTACTGATGGCGTAACTTGCGCACCTCGGCTTCGACGGTGTCGAGCAGGAAAGCCAGGCGACGGTCTGAAAAGCCACGACGCTTGAGCTGCAACAGCGTCTCGACATCCAGGTCGGCCAGCGTGCGTTGCTCGAGCGCCAGTTCAATATCGACAATTTCCTTGATCTGCGCAAGGAACCAGGGATCGATTTTGGTGAGTTGATGCACTTCGTCGAGCGTGAAGCCTTGTGCGAACGCATCGCCCACATACCAGATGCGCTCAGGACCGGGCTCACCGAGCTCGACCTGGATTTTCTCGCGATCAGTTGTTTTTTGATTGAGACCGTCCACACCGACCTCAAGGCCGCGCAAGGCTTTCTGGAAAGACTCCTGGAACGTGCGCCCAATCGCCATCACCTCGCCGACCGACTTCATCTGTGTCGTCAAGCGCGCATCAGCAGTCGGAAACTTTTCGAAAGCGAAACGTGGCACCTTGGTGACGACGTAGTCGATTGTGGGCTCAAAGGATGCGGGTGTCGCACCACCTGTGATTTCGTTTTTCAATTCGTCGAGCGTGTAGCCGACCGCGAGACGGGCTGCGACCTTGGCAATGGGGAAGCCCGTTGCTTTGGAGGCAAGCGCCGAGGAGCGTGACACGCGAGGATTCATCTCGATCACGATCATGCGACCGTTGTCGGGATTCACGGCGAACTGAACGTTTGAGCCACCCGTATCAACACCGATCTCGCGCAATACCGCGATCGAGGCGTTGCGCATGATTTGATATTCTTTATCGGTCAGCGTCTGCGCCGGCGCGACGGTAATCGAGTCACCGGTATGCACCCCCATCGGGTCGAGGTTTTCGATCGAGCAAACGATGATGCAGTTGTCGGCGCTGTCGCGCACGACTTCCATCTCAAACTCTTTCCAGCCCAGCAGAGACTCCTCGATCAGCAACTCGCTGGTCGGAGAGGCCTCTAGGCCTCGGCGGCAAATCGTTTCGAATTCTTCGGCGTTATAGGCAATACCGCCACCACTCCCACCGAGCGTAAAGCTTGGACGAATGACAGCTGGAAAACCGGAAGTGCCAATTTCAGCAGCGATTCTCTTTTGAACTTCCCACGCCTCTTCAAGGCTATGGGCGACGCCCGATTTCGCGGACTCCAGTCCGATCGCGCTCATCGCGACTTTGAATTTTTGACGGTCTTCGGCCTTTTCGATCGCATGCGCATTCGCACCGATCAACTCGACGTTGTACTTCTTGAGAACGCCGTGTTTGTCGAGATCAAGCGCGCAATTCAGCGCAGTCTGGCCACCCATGGTGGGCAACACGGCATCGGGACGCTCTTTCTCGATGATTTTTTCCACAACCTGCCAGGTGATCGGCTCGATGTAGGTAACATCGGCGGTTTCTGGATCGGTCATGATGGTCGCAGGGTTGCTGTTGACCAGGATGGTGCGGTAACCCTCGGCTTTCAAGGCTTTGCAAGCCTGAGCGCCTGAATAGTCGAACTCGCAGGCCTGACCGATGATGATCGGACCCGCGCCGATGATGAGAATACTTTTTAGGTCTGTACGCTTTGGCATGGTGACTCTTTATTTTTTACCGGCCATCAGGCTCATGAATTGATCGAACAGGACCACGATATCGTGCGGTCCAGGGCTGGCTTCGGGGTGCCCTTGAAAACAAAATGCCGGGCGGTCCGTGAGCTCGAAGCCCTGCAAGGTACCGTCAAACAATGAAATATGCGTCACGCGCGCATTGGCGGGGAGCGTTTTGGCGTCCACAGCAAAACCGTGGTTCTGGGCGGTGATGAACACGCGTCCGCTCGCCAGCTCCTGGACGGGATGATTGGAGCCATGATGACCTGTTTTCATCTTGACCGTCTTGGCACCCAAGGCAAGACCCATAATCTGCTGGCCCAGACAAATGCCAAAAATCGGGAGCTTGCACTCGAGAAAAACCTTGGTGGCGGCAATCGCATAGTCACAAGGATCTGGATCGCCAGGACCATTGGATAGGAACACGCCGTCTGGTTGCAGTGCCAAGACTTGCTCGGCGGTGGTCTGCGCCGGAACAACGGTGATGCGGCAACCACGCTCAGCGAGCAGGCGCAAAATATTGGATTTCACACCGAAATCGTAAGCGACAACATGCGGCGACTGACGATCGTTTTTGCCGTAACCCACTCCGAGTTGCCAGGTCGATTCCGTCCAATTTGTATTTTTAGTGGCCGATACGACCTTGGCCAAATCCTGACCCGACATGCCAGGGAAAGCTGCCGCGAGCTTGAGCGCTTGTTCGGCATCGTCACCCACAAAGATACAACCTCCCTGCGCACCGCCCTCACGAAGGATACGGGTCAACTTACGGGTATCGATCTCGGCGATGGCGACAATACCCTGCGACTTCAGGTAGTCGGGCAAGGACTGTGTTGAACGGAAATTGGAGAGGCGCGCAGGGCAATTACGGACAATCAGACCTGCGGCATGAATCTTGGTGGATTCGACATCTTCGAGGTTGACGCCGGTATTGCCAATGTGGGGATACGTCAGCGTCACGATCTGTCCGCTGTAGCTCGGATCCGTCAAAATCTCTTGATAACCTGTCATGGCGGTGTTGAAGACCACCTCGGCGACAGTATGGCCAGGGGCACCAATAGAAATACCCCGAAATACGGTACCATCAGCCAGCGCTAAAATCGCAATCGAGTTGCGACGCGTGGTTTTGGCGGCAGCAGTTGTATCATTCTTTCCAGACCCTGGGTTCTTAAGCTCAATCTCATCAAATATATTTGGCAGCACAATTAACCCCGGCATCAAATCTTATAAGCAAACCTTGGAAGTATAACCCGATGGCCAGCCTTCTCGAATCTTTACGTAAATACACCACCGTTGTAGCAGACACGGGCGACTTTGAGAGCATGAAGCGCTATCAACCCACCGATGCCACGACGAATCCCTCCCTGATTTTGAAGGCTGTTCAGCAGGACGCCTACCGTCCCATGCTGGCGCGCTGCGTCAACGCTCACCCCAAAGCGTCTTCAGAGACCTTGGTCGACCAGCTACTGGTTGCCTTTGGAAAAGAAATTCTTAGCATTGTGCCGGGGAGAGTTTCAACAGAAGTCGACGCACGGCTTTCTTTTGACACGCGGGCTACGATCGACCGGGCACGACAGATTATGGCCCTTTACGCAGCTGAGGGGATCGGACGCGAACGTGTCTTGATCAAGATCGCGGCGACTTGGGAAGGTATCCAAGCCGCACGTGTTCTCGAGTCCGAAGGTATCCGCTGCAACCTGACGCTTCTCTTCTCGCTTTCTCAAGCTGTGGCGTGCGCCGATGCCCGCGTCCAGCTGATTTCACCTTTTGTGGGCCGCATTTACGACTGGCACAAAAAACAGCAAGCAAGTGCTTGGGATGAAGCCGCCAGCAGCGGTCGTCACGACCCAGGCGTACTGTCGGTGACAAAAATATACAACTACTACAAATATTTCGACATTCCCACTGAAATCATGGGCGCAAGTTTTCGCAATACGGGTCAGATACTCGCGCTCGCAGGTTGCGACCTGTTGACGATCAGCCCCGAGCTCCTGGGAAGTCTAAACGAGTCCACCGGCAGTCTCTCGGCCTCGCTCACGCCCGAAGGCGCGCGCGCCAGTCAGCCGCAGGCTTTACCCTGCGACGAGCAAAGCTTTAGATTTCTGTTGAACGAGGACGCGATGGCGAGTGAAAAGCTCTCGGAGGGGATTCGGGCTTTTGTCGCGGATGCTCGCAAGCTCGATGCTTTGATTGACGCGCAACGGTAATCTTCAAGGCTACGTAGGGCGACGTTCCATGAGCGCCCACGCCACCGTGCCCGCGTCGACATATTCGATCTCACTGCCCGCAGGCACTCCGCGCGCAAGGCGCGTCACCTTGATGCCAAGCGCACGCAATGACTCAGAGAGGTAGTGTGCGGTCGTCTCGCCCTCTGCCGTGAAATTGGTCGCAAGAATCACTTCTTTAACCAGACCATTACCGGCTCTTTTCAACACCCGACCAAAATCGAGCTCGTCGGGTCCCCGGCCCTCCAAAGGCGCGAGACTACCCATCAAAACGTAGTACATCCCTGTGTAGCCATGGGTCGCTTCGATTGAGTTTTGATCGGCAGGCGTTTCAACAATACAGAGCAAAGAAGCATCGCGTTCCGGATGCTCGCAGGTCGCACAGACAGGGACTTCAGTAAAACCATTGCATTGTTCGCAATGCTGCAAACGTTCAACCGCCTCGGTTAACGCCTGACCGAGCTGTTCGGCGGCCTGCAAATCGTGCTGCAACAGGTGATAAGCCATGCGCCGCGCAGTCCGGACACCCACGCCCGGCAGCCGACGCAATGCGTCGACCAGCGCAAGCAGTGGTTGAGGTTCGGAGCTGAATTTTTCCATTTCAGAAAGGAAGCTTCATCCCGGGTGGCAAAGGCATGCCTGCAGTCACGGCAGCCATTTTTTCCGAGGAAGTCGCCTCGGCCTTGCGCAAAGCGTCATTGAACGCGGCAGCCACCAGATCTTCGAGCATATCTTTGTCATCGGCGAGCAAGGTCGGATCGATCGAGACGCGCTTGACGTCATGACGGCAGGTCATTGTGACTTTTACCAATCCGCCGCCCGAAGCGCCTTCAACCAAAATATCAGCCAAAGCGTCCTGGGCTTTTTTCATGTTTTCCTGCATCTGTTGCGCCTGACGCATCAGACCTGCAATTTGTCCTTTCATCATGATTGGATTTCCTGAATAAAAAATTTAAAAATGAGTCCGAATTCGCATCTGCAATTAGGCAGGCGAGCTCGGCCGGATCGACCCTGGCACCACCTTGGCACCAAAATCCTGAATTAACGCTTGTACAAAAGGATCTTTTTGAATCGAGACCTCCGCGGCCTCCTGTCGGGCTTGCTGCGCGACCAGGTCAAGCGCATGCGCGGAAGAGCCTTCACCCTCGCCGATTTCAAACAGCAGCTCAACCTTGAAGCCAAAATAATCGTTCAGAACAGTCCGTAAGCGCTCGACTGGCGCCCCTTCAGACAAGGCTTTACTCGGCACGCGCAAAGTCAGCTGATGCTTGTTAATCGCCACACACTCTGACTGTCTGGCGAGTTGCTCTGCCAGACCTGACAACGGTAACTTGGCCGCGAATGCTGCCCAAGGCTCGGGAAGGACAATGGTGTCGGAGTTCGAGGCTTGCATCCGCTCATAGTCCTCGGCACTGAGAGAGTATTGGTCGTGCTCAGCGGTGCCCTGAAAACCAAAGCCCTCATCATCATTATCGAACTCGGGTTCGGGTTCGGGCTCAGGTTCGGGTTTAGGAGTAACCAGAGACTTGGATACCGCTTTCGGTGTTGGAAGTGTCGGAGGGGTCGTAGGTGTCGGAGGGGTCGGGGGTGCCGAGGATGTCATGGCTGGAGGTGAAGCAGCCGGGGTGGCAGGCGCAGCAGGGACTTGAGCGGGTACTGCCGCTGTCGCAATCGAGGGGGTTGGCTTGGAAACATTGGGCGATACCGAATCAGGCGCGGGCATCGCAACGCCGGAGGTCCCACCCAAAGACAACATGCGTAGGCACGCCATCACAAAACCTGCATATTCATCAGGCGCAATCGCGAGCTCCGACCGACTATGTACAGCCACCGTATAGAACAACTGCACCACATCCGGGTGCAGCGAAGCGGCAAATCGGCGAATGTCGAGCGCGACGGGATCCGATTCGTCAACCGCAGCACTCACGCGCTGGGCAATCGCGATACGTGAAAGCAATACCGCGAGATCGGCTAAAGCCGCGCGATAGGAGAGACCGCGCGTCGCAAGCTCATCGGCGATCTCAAGCACTGCGGGGGCCTGGCCCGACTGCAAGGCATCCAGCAGCCTAACAAGATGGCGCTGATCAATCGTCCCGAGCATACCTCGCACAGCCTCTTCGGTGAGGTTGCTCGCGCTGTAGGCAATCGCCTGATCGGTAAGCGACAAGGCATCGCGCATTGAACCCGCAGCGGCCTGACCAAGCAGTCGCAAAGCTGGCACTTCGAAAGGGATCTGCTCCTGTCCAAGCACGTTTTCGAGATGGCCGACAATCGCCTCGCCTGGCATTTGCTTGAGATTGAACTGCAAACAACGCGACAGTACAGTGACAGGAATTTTCTGGGGATCGGTCGTCGCGAGGATGAATTTCACATGCGCAGGTGGCTCCTCAAGGGTCTTGAGCATCGCATTAAAAGCGTGCCCCGTGAGCATGTGGACTTCGTCGATCATGTAAACCTTGAAACGACCGGCGCTGGGCGAGTAAACCGCCTGCTCGAGTAGTTGGGTCATTTCATCGACACCGCGATTGGAGGCGGCATCGAGCTCAAGATAATCAACAAAACGGCCCTGGTCGATTTCGGTGCACGCCTGACAAACACCACAAGGGGTCGCCGTGATACCTGTCTCACAATTCAGCGACTTGGCCAAAATACGCGAAAGCGTAGTCTTGCCGACACCCCTCGTACCGGTAAATAGCCAAGCATGGTGAAGTCGCTGGGTCGTCAGTGCATGCGTCAGTGCGCGGACAACGTGGTCCTGACCGACCAGCGTATCGAACGAGCGAGGGCGCCATTTACGCGCGAGGACCAAATAGCTCATAAGTTTTACCGACCACAGACGGAAATTGAAGAGGCGAGCCTGACTTCGGCACTAGTTCTGCACGGCTGTGGCTGCTTCGTTCCCGACCTGACCAGATTGACCGCCGAACCATGCGAAGGGGCCCGCCAACTTAGATTTTAGCAGGGCTTGAGTCAGAGAGCCGGGATGCACTCAAACCAGAGCTGATCTCGAGGAAAATACAAGGCTGCACGGGCTGCAGCGCCATCAAAAGCGTGAAGCTTTTCGCAATACCGCGTCAACTGTGGCCGATAGCGTGAGATCATCCGCTCACCGAAGGCTTCAGGGCTTTCACCCGGCTCTGGCCGTCCTGTTTTGTAATCGACAACGAGCCAACCCTTTTCATCTTTGAGCGCATAATCCAGCACAGACATCTGCCCGGACTCATCGAGTAAAGCCCATTCATGCCTGGCCCGGGACTGACTCAAGAGCCACTGCCCCCGTTCGCTTTTAAGCATCGCCACCAAGGTGTCGATGACTTCGTCGGCCACTTGAGCGATTGCCTCGGCCACGACCCCCATTTGCAAAAGCTGGCGTTCAATGCGATCGCGCTGTTGTTCGATGCGGGTCTGGGACCAAAGCGCCACACCTTGGTCGCCAATGTGTGCCAACCATCCGTGCACCAACACACCCGCTAACCTCTCATAGCTTGACTGAGCTTGCCAGGCATAGGCTGGGTTCTGAACCATTATTGTGTGCAAGGGCTGCGGCGCACGGTTTTTCAAACGTGATAAACGAGGCATCGAGAAAGCAGGTACTGCGCGCTCTGCTTTTGCCGCCTCGTTGACCACGGCCGCAGGCTCAGGAAACTGCACATAAGGGGACAGGCGCGCCAATAAGCTGCCTGAACGGGCCGCAAGCGGTGCGCCAGATTCTGCATCAAGCTGCAACTCTGCCACGAGGTGCAAACTTTCCTTGGCACGCGTCGCAGCAACATACAACAAGCGATCCACCTCATAATCGCTTCGACGCTTGTCACGTTGGGCAAGATATTTGGAAATCACATCCTGTTCCTCGGTTGCACGCGCCTTAATCGGTCCGAGCATCACCTTGTCGGCGACTTGCTCGATTCGAACGAGAGGCGCACGATCAGAAACCGGCGGGTGATGCAAGCCAAATAGAATCACTGATTCAAACTGTAGCCCTTTTGCTTTGTGCATCGTCATCACTTCCACCGAACGTTCACCTGTTTCTGGCGAGGCGAATAAACGGGTCAAACGAGCGTCGAGCACATCCACATCCAGTCCACCGTACGGCGCGATTTTCTCAATCAGGGCGAAGACGCTTTCTGCATCTTGTAAATCGGTGGCCGAGCGGGCAAGCGCCACGCCCCCTAGCAAGCGCCACACTCGCTCGATGCGAGCCGCCAAAGGAGCCAGATCGTCTTCGACCAACGCATTCAGCAAGACAGGCGCGACCGCGCACAATCGCTCGTACTCGTCAGGGGCCAGGATTTTTTCAGCTTGACAGCGCATGTCAGAATCGGTGCGATGCAAGACACGTTCAAGCAAGGCCGGAATCGCGCCATGACGATCCATACCAAAGAGTCGATGCAAGCTCTCGAGTCGCAAGCCACAATAAGGTGAACGCAATACCGACAACCAGGCTGCCCGATCTCCGGGATGCACCAACGCGCGAATGATCTGAACCAAATCGACCACGTAGGCGCGAAGATGCAAAGGCACCAACTCGACTGCGCGACAGGCGATCCCTTCTTGCGCAAGTAACTGAGTCACATCTTTCAGATGAGAGCGCGCGCGCACCAAGATCGCGACAGGATGCTCTGAATCGGGAAAGTCAGTCAGCGCCTGCCTGACCAGGTCAAGAACAACATCTTGGGAACGCTGTCCGAGCTGTGGACACACACCATGGAATCGCACGGCAGGAGAGATCGTAGCGTCTTTGAAAGACGTTGAGGGTGCGTAGGCAATCGCACCGGCGCAAGGATCATCGGACGCTGGAAAAAGCGATGAAAAAGCGTGATTCACCCAATCGACAATTCCGCTTTGGGAACGGAAATTATCTGTCAGCGTAAGGCATTCAGGACGAATAGATCCCAAACCCTCGTCGCGCACACGCAAAAACAGCACCACATCGGCTTTACGAAAACGATAAATCGATTGCATCGGATCGCCCACCAGGAAAAGTGTGCGTCCATCTCCTTGTTGCCAACCTGCGGTGATTTTTTCAATCAAGGAAATTTGCGACTGGCTTGTATCTTGAAACTCGTCGATTAAAAGATGACGGATGTTTTGATCGAGCTTGAGTAATAACTCGGTAGGTTCTTCGGCACGCCCAAGCGCCTGATCCGCACGACGGGCGATTTCGATGAAATCAACCTCGCCCGCCTCCATGAATCTCAGCATCAGCTGTGCTGCGGCGAGTCGCAAACAAGTGAGTTGTGCCTGGAGAATTTCCCACTGCTGCACAGAGAACACAGGCTCAGGCGTATGGACAATGGCTTGCAAGCGCACGACCCAAGCGGGCGGCTCGTCAGATTCGACACCTCGCAACCATTCGAGCAGGCGTTCCTTATGTTCTGTTTTGGGGAGAAAGCCCTGATTTTTATTCACCGTTTTGCGCAGGCTTCCCGCGCTCGTCAGTAGCAGTGCAGCCAGTCCTTTCCAGCGTTCAAGCTCGCCCGCATCCGCTTCAAAAGCCCCTCCGTCCCAGTCCAGGAGCGCGACGATCGGATGCGTGGGTTCAGTTTGCAACAAAACGTCCGCAGCGCCACGCGCGATCGGCGCCAGCTGCTCCGCCCAACCTGCTGGCATCAGTGCAAGCAACCCCGCCAGATCCTGACAGACGGCGTCGCAGAAGTTTTCCTCAAGCACATGGCGATCATCACCCTCAGGCAGCAACGGCAGCCATTGATCGCGCTGCCCCAGCATATCGGCAAGCGCTTCACAGGTCTGGGACACATCGAGATCCATATGCTCAAGCAAACGCGTGACAGCTTCAACCTCCCCCACCATCTCAAGCGTCTGTCGCGCAGCCTCAAGGTAGTGCGCGCGCGCATCATCCACAAGTTTAGGCACACCACCCATGGAAGAAAGCCAGGGCATATTTCGAACAAGCGATGCACAAAAGGCGTCTATGGTTCTAATCGATAAACGCGCAGGGTGTTGCAGCAAGGCCCACCCGAACTCCCGATCTCTTGCCAGTGCAGCACGTCCAAGGGTCCAGCTTTTAAGCGCATGAGCAGCCTCGGGAGGTTCAGGATTTTCGGCGCGACGAAGCTTCTCAAGGACACGCTCGTGCATTTCGGCAGCGGCCTTGCGCGTAAAGGTAATCGCGACGATTTCCTCCGGACGGCCAACGATCGCCAACAAGGCCAAAATGCGATCCGTCAACAACTCCGTCTTACCTGATCCGGCAGGCGCTTGCACCAGAAAAGACTCTCGCGGGTCTGTCGCACGTTCCCGCACAGCCCAATCACTTGGCTGTCTATTCGACATCTTTTTCTCCCAGGGAAGCTGGGCGAGTCATGTCCAGCATCTCATCGAGCACCTCCAGCCCATCGTCATAGCACCTGAGCAAAGCGGGCACATCGCAATACTGCAAATCGTGACGCGACCATGACAAATTGACGGCCAATCCGGAAGTGAACTCCGAGGCAAGCGCATACACCACATCCTTGAGACGTGTCATCGTCGCTGACCAATCCGCATCCGGATAGCCAGCATCCTGAATAAGGACCGGCCCACGTACGCCGATGTCTCGGCTCAGCAGACCAGTGGGAAGCTGTGGCCCAGAATGCAAGTGCACAAGCATCAAACCCGCAACCGTATCGAGCATTCCTTCTTTATCCAACACTGCGGCATAGGCTGGCAGTTGAAGCTGAACAGGACGGTCACGCTGCCAATCACTGAGTACTTTCGGAAGACTCCCTCCGGCTTTGTAATCAATGACGACATGATCTCCATTCTCGAGTTGATCCATGCGATCAAGTCGAACACTCAACGTCAACCCAGAGACGGACAGTTCATGTTTCTCCTCGATCTGAACCGCCGTAAAAGAATCCCTTTCACATTCCAACGCAAGCCAGGCCGTCACAATAGCCAGCGCCCGTTTTTCCTCGAGAGCACGCAATGCGGGATTGAAAGCTGTGAGCTCCTGGTCAGCAGAGGCATGAATCAGTCTCTCAAGTATTTCTCGCAACTCGCCAGCTGCGGTGATCTGCTGACATTGCGCCTGAGTTCTGAATGTTTCCCAAACTTCTTGCATCACAGCATGCAAAAACATGCCACGTGCCGAGACAGGCGCCAACTCCGAATATGCGGGCAGTCCATAGGCGCCCAGACGATAACGGACAAACGCCCAGAGGGGATTGCGCGCCTGAGTTTCGAGCAAGGCAATACCGCCCTTAACGTTTTCCTCGGGTCGTAAAACTGGCGCCTGACTGTCCTCAATGAACTCGAGTGCCTCGCAGCCTGGTTGCTCGTTCGGCACAAGCTTGTCATGACTGGTCAGCGGAACATCTTGAATCAAGGCCGAGGGTCGCAAACCCCGCTCCCCCTCATGTCTGGGAGCACTCAGGACAACATCTGGCGCGAGCGCGCATAATTGTCGGTACATATGCGCAGCCCACTCGCGTTCTCGCTCGGGTGTAGCGCGGGGCGCACCTACACGCCGCAACTCGGACAGTGGGACAAAAGGATTCGGTTTCGGGATGGCTGGAAATACCTCGTCCGTCAGCCCCAAAATCCAGACCCCATCCCAGCTACCGCCCTCTGCTTCAAGCATCCCCAGCACATCGAGTCGTGCCTGTGGATCGCGTTGAGGCTGAAAAGGGATGCTACGGGCCAGGCGTCCAAAAATACTCAACGCCTCGGATGCTGACAGAGAGGCGACAACCGGAGATAAAGCATCGAATCGCTCGAATAACTGATCGAGTGCCTCGATCACCTGGTACACGGTCGAGCTCTGTTTCGTGCGTCCTGGAAAACCCAGCGTTGAGAGTGTTTGACGAAAAGCCATGGACCATAAGCGAACCGAACCTTTGCGCGGTAATTCCGACCAGGATTGCCAAGCGAGATGCCACGCAGGAGAGAGCTGTTTAAGGGGCTCAATCTTTCTGGACCAAGCCATCACACTCAGCTCAACAACCTGATTGTGACGCCAGTCCGCATCCAAGCGGGCACGATCACCCAATTCAGCCAGATCTCCCGCGCAATAGCCCGAGAGAAGCGCCGCACCAAGCTCACTGGCCCGCGCTTGACGTTGCTCTTTGAACAGAACAAATGTGCGCAGCCAGGCCAACACCGCGCGCACAGCTTGCCACTCGGACAGAGGACGAGCCAACGCGACGTTGTAGGGAAAAGCCTGCGCGCCGAGGCCTGACAGATCCGACTGGGCTGACTGATCCTCGAGCACGCGACTCAAAGACCTGCGTGCATACGCCACTTCGGCCTCGAGATTCACCGCGATGATGGCGTAGCGTCCTTCGGGATTCTTTGCCAGATTGGCGCGCGCCCAATGGGCAGCCGCCAACCACTCATCCTGAGTGGTGTCGAACATCATGCGCGTCAATCGAGGCTGCACCGATACGCCTGACTCCAGAACAGAAATAGACACTCCTCGCTCAACCAATGCGGCGAGTAATTGCGACATACGTGGAGAGATTTCAGCAAACCCGGCCAGTAGCAATTGAGGTTTGACAGGAAGTCCTGCGCGCACATGTTCAATCACGCGCGCCAAACCGAGATTCGGATCCAACGCATCCAGACGCGAGAGTTCTTCACGGTAACGCTCTCGCCACAACATGAAGTGCGCGTATTCCTCCGTAGCTGAAGTCTCGCCAACCTCGATCATCCACTCATCGATCAGTTTATCTGCCTGCTGCGCAGCGATCGCGGCCTGTTGTGTATCGAGCAGAGGCTCCTCTGCCTCGATCGCCTCGATCACCCTTCCCCATAACAACTGCGAACCAAAAGCATCCAGGAGCACCGAATGGGATTTGAGCGACTCATGAAAACCCGCTTGTACGAGCTGTTGAGAAATCCATGCAGACCAGGGGACGATCGTGGGCATCTCGCGAACAGAAGCAGAGGTTCCCGAGCGTTGCGCCAAATCTTGAACAACACGCCTGGCCAGGCGATTATTCACTGTCAAAACGGTTGTTTCAGTCGCTTTGAGTTGCGCAAGCGCGGACAATGAAACTCGGGGACACGCATCAAGGTTGATCATACGCGCTGTTAGAAGCCGCACATCGATGCAATGGCTTCCCAACTGACGCGCATCGCCGGCGTGAGATACCCCATGAAACCCACCGCAAGCACAGCGATAAAAATGAGACCGAGCGTGACTCTGAGCCACAGAGAAATCCGTCGTGGCTGCGCAGGCTGTTCTTGCTGGGTCTGCTGCATCATAGGTCGGACCTCCATCAGTCACTTAGCTCGCTTGCGGGCTCGCTATTCCGGGTAACTTGATCGCGATAGGCTTTTCCCGCACAGGCAAACATAATGCTGCGGCGACAAGCGAGAGCGCGATTGCCATCCACCAGACCAGATCATAACTCCCGGTGACCGTCTGCACACGACCACCCAGCCAGACGCCGATGAAGCTACCGAGCTGATGCCCTAAAAACACCATACCTGACAACGTCGCTGCGAAACGCAATCCATAAATCTGAGCGATCAAGCCTTGCGTCAGCGGTACCGTACCCAGCCAAAACACACCCATCCATGCAGCAAAGATATAAAGCACAAAAGGGGTCGTCGGCATCAATAGAATCCAGATCAAACCAACCGAGCGCATCGCGTAAATACCCGCAAGCAAGTTCTTTTTGCTGTAAATGCCACCGAGTTTGCCTGCGGTAAAGGAACCGAAAACATTAAAGAGACCAATCAACCCGATCGCAATCGCACCTGTCCCGGCATTGAGTCCCTTGTCCACAACGAACGCTGGCAAGTGCAAGGTGATGAATGCCGTGTGAAACCCGCAAACAAAATAGCCCCAGAACAGGAAATGAAAAGTCGGGTGGCGCAAGGCCTGTGCGATCGCTGAAAACATGGACTGTTGCGGGCCTGCAGTGACACCCGGTTTACCACGCAAAAACCACACAAGCGGCAATGTCGCGGCAAATACGGCGGACATCACACAATAGGCGCCAGGCCAGTCCAGTGTAGCAATCAAGAGCTGACCGGTCGGTACCACCAGGAATTGTCCCAAAGATCCGCCCGCACTGGCGATTCCCATAGCGGTGCTCCGATGCGCGACTGGGACCGTGCGCGCAATCACAGGCAAAATCACCGCGAAAGTCGTGCCGGCCTGACCCAGACCGATCAGAACACCGGCAGTCAGATAAAACTCCGTTTCCGAACTTGCCAAGCGCGTACCAATCAGACCCAGCGCATACAAAACGATCGACAGCGCGATGGTGCGACCTGAGCCGAAACGATCAGCCATCATGCCCGCGCCAATCGCGCCAAACCCCCACACCAGATTCTGGACGGCAAAGGCGAGCGAAAACACCTCCCGCCCCCACCCTCGCTCCAAACCCATCGGCTGGATAAACAAACCGATCGTGGCGCGGATACCCATCGCCAACAGCACGATGAAAGTTCCCACCAGAATGGTTCTAAAAGCGATTGGGTTATCCAGTAATTTGCCTGGATCCGTTGCAGTGCTGTTTGTTTGCGTCATGAAATGAACAGGCAAAAGGATAATGTGGCGCCGCCGAGACGAATCGAACGTCCGACTCCCTTCTTAGGAGGAAGGTACTCTATCCACTGAGTTACGGCGGCGTATTGTCTAGTTTAACAAGTCCCTCAACCTCGCGGGTGATGCTGCGCAT
>JACCDY011267954.1_pt1 | contig 32702 bp, 30 predicted proteins | sample 7446391 | NCBI WGS metagenome assembly JACCDY01 (sample SAMN15323451, study PRJNA562643) | freshwater metagenome | isolation source: river surface water | place: USA:Blue River Watershed | collected 2017-08-18 | reverse complement strand
GGAATCACCGGCACATACGTACCTGTAAGGTCACCCGCCAGCTCACGCACCTTGCGTTCACGATAGAGCTGTGATGCCAGCGCAGCCTCCATCTCATTGAATGCCTTCTCCGCAGCCAGCACATCCCGCCGCAGAGCCGAGCGTGCAGAGACCGGTGCCTGCTCATAGGTGCGCCATGCATCCATCAGATTCCGCTCTGCAATACGCAGCTGCTCATCTGCAGCGGCCTGGAGCTGCGCCTTCTGCTCCACGATGCGATTGTAGCGCCCCGCCGCGGCCAGCTGCATCTGTTCTGTGTAGCGCGCCGGCTGTGTAAGAACTGTCAATGTATCAACCTCACGACGCCAGGGGATGGAACCCACCCGCTGCCGTGTGCTGTCCACCGTATAAATCGTGGGCTCCCGGGTATCTGCATCAAAATCAAGATTGCCCACCTTCGGCCAACGCTGCGCCCAATCACGCAGTGTCTTAATCTGCTCCGGCTTCACAGTGCGCTGCGGTGGCATTCCTCTGAACAGCGCGCGGGTTTTTGTAGTCTAGCAGAAATCGCAGGCGACGAAAGAGGATGCCGTTGGATACGAATCTCCTATATGGCGAAATGCTCGGCTCGTGGCTCATGCATATGGGGGTCGTTGTGTTAGTCTCCGTGGTATTTGTAATGCTGCCCGAGATGAGCAATAAGACACGGGGTTTAATTCTGCTGGGCGGTGTGACAGCTCTATCATTTCTGGTTCAGGCGGGGCTGCTGACAACACTCCAGGCCTCTGCATGCAAGGGTGTGAAGGATTATGGCTCTATCTTCACGGGTGCAGCAGTCGCGGCAGTCATTACAGCCGTAATGTCGGCTATTCCGATTTACTTTGAACCCATGCGTCTGGCAGTATCACAGCTGTTTGGCCCACATAAGCCTATGCTGACGGCGACAGAGGCATCCATCAATGATACGATTGTTCGTGCGGCTGCAGAAGTTACAGCGGCAGAGACACAGGAACAGGCACCTCTGCCTATCCAAGCTGGGGGTTCACTCGACTCTGCTGGGTATGCAAAGCAGGAGCTCCGCGAAATTACAATAGGAACCGCATATTGGGCGGCATTTGCCGGTGCCTATGGTATTGGATTGGGCAGCCTCATTGCTGCAAAATGCCCTGCAACCTCTACTCCTCCTCGACCGGTGGGGGCGTAGATCCATAGTAGACATATCTACGGAGACCGCCTTCAGGGCCCGATGGCTCTAGTACATAGTAGCCTGTGCGCGGCTGTGCCTCTGTCTTGCGAGGGCGACCACGACCACGCTTTATAGGCATCTCGCTAACCGGTTGCATCATATCTTCATCCTCATCCTCTTCGGGGCCAGAAGACCAGCTCCCCAGATTGCCATTATAGTAGGCTGCTGCGGTACCGGTCATGGCTGCTGCAGCATTTGCATTGTAAGACCACGCAATAGCGGTCGCAATCGCATAACTCAGTACGGCCCACACAATTGCGAACAGCCAGAATGGCAGCATTGTATGCCGGGAATCACGTTTATATCCGAACTCCTTCCACGACCCGTTCTCATTGAACATTAGCGCGGGTCGCAGATGCAGGACAATTGCCAGCCCCACGCTGTAAAATAGAATTGCCAGCCACAGGTTCTCCATCTATTCGCCGTCGCTAAAATACCTGGACTCATGTATCGCATCCGGTTTCCTATTTTAGTAATCATCGCCCGCTGCACCCTGGAATGTATCATAGCCGGCCTCGGGTGCACCGCCGCCACCACCCAGCCCATAATCCTCTGGCCCTGTAACTGGCCGTGCACCCTCCAAGACTAGGGGTTCCACAGGTGCATCCACAATACCCTGGCGACGACGCTGCTCTGACTCAAACTCGAAGGTATCCGCATCCAGCTTCCGAATATTCTCACCACGCGCCCAGCGACCCATCTTGAAGTTCTTCTGCATGATAACGGCTGCACGCTCATCATCATCCTTAATACCACCAATCTCATTCACGATGCTGGTACGGTCCAATTCTGCACGCTGCTGCAGCATCTGCTGCACCTTCTCCTTCGAATAGCGCACATGAGCCGACGTCGCATATATCATCAGAGCCCGTGTCCAATCTGACATCTCCATCGCAGCCACTGTACGCTCATTCGCCGCAACTATCTCACGATACATCCACGATGTAGGATTCATCGCATCAACCCATGTCTGTGCTACAAGACAACGGAGTACTACACGCGCTTCATCATCCGTCCAGGCGCCACCTCCAATCGTTGCGGGGCGAACAACACGTACCCATGCGCGCATTACCGGACCCAGTGCACGCCCAACACGACGGAGAACAGCCCGTGTAGGCTCCGACATTGCCCCACCATACCAGTTTGCATTCTCTGTCAGAATCTTGTCAATCGCCTCATTGTGTTTACTAGAGAGATTGGCCCACTTGGAGCCCTTGACACTTGTTACACCATAGCTGCTGCCTGCTGCAGTTGCCTTTGCGCACCAGAACTCCTGAATGAAACGCGGGCCCTCTACGAATGCATCCTCCGTGGTAGTGTTGAATGTGGCGAGTGCCTTGCGCGCCTCACGACCACGTCGACCACCACCACCAGCCGCAGCAGCTGTAATAGGGACAATCCGATTCGCAATGTCACTCATAAGTGAATCATAGACCATAAAGAATGGGGACCATGCCATTGCACGCTCCTGCTCAGATACAGCTGCTGCATCATCTACCATACCCAACACACCCTCTAAGGCAGCAGCCACCTGCTTCAGCCCCTCTTCCTCGCCAACCTCCTGACTGGCGCGAATGGTAGCGATGAGCTGCTCCAGGCCAGTACGCCAGGGTGCCGGTGCATTGATGCCGCCCTCCACCAGCTGCTTGTTACGCCTCACGGCACCTGATAGGCGCTCAAACTCCGCCGATGTTATCTCAATCTTCAGGTCACCCAACTGACGTGCCAGAATCGCCTGCCCTTCCGCACCGAAGTCCACGAGGTCTCGGGGCTTCCCCAGAGACAGGCCGCACTGGCGACACGTGTTCCCAGTACTAAATTCATGGGCACGACCGATAGCCGGGCCGCGATAACAGTATTTCAAGAACAGCTTGAAGAGCACATCATCCTCTACGCGCTGCTCCACAATCTCAGGTATCGGTGTTGGAAGAGTCTGCCAGAGATGCGTACCCGCGTTCACGGCCACTGGATTTGCACCGCGCAACAGACTGCGTGCAGCCAGCAGAGGCTGCATCTCAGGAAGACCAAGAAGAGCACCAGATTCGACACTATTAATTCCTGTGGGGCAGCAGACAGCGGATGTTACCTTGTCTGGCTTCGTACTCATTACCGCAACAGCAGATGCTGCGGCCCCGTGCATCTCGCTGATAACTGCAAGGCTCTGCTGCTTGAGTGCATCTACAACCGGTGCTGCGATGTCCGCAAGTGGCTGACCGCTGGCAAGTGCTGCACGGATTCCAGGAACAGGGTCCTGCTCCAGTGCGGGCATCCCCATCTTAGGAGGGAATGGGTCCGGCCGGAATCCAACGGGCAGTTGGTCCTTCTTACTTACAAGTGTTCGTGCGGTAGCAGCAGCCGTATCAGTCTGCGCCTGTGTCAGTGCTGTGCGTATCTCCAGTGTAAACGGCAGGGGGCCGGTTTTGGGGTCACCTGAAACAATGAGTTGGGTCGCTGCCTTCACCAGCTTGAGCACTTCGCGTTTGCGCGCCTCGAACTTCGGCTCTGCAGACCAACTGGTAGAGCGCCATGGGGCGAAATCGCGGTCAATGGATGCCACTGCACACGCCACATACGAGAGCGCACCCTCCTCATCGGGATTCGCGGAAGGATTCAGTGGCCATCCCTCACGACTGAACTTACACAGAGGGAAGGGGTTGGAAACAGTAACCGCAGGAGTCGCTGTCTGCAGAGCCAGTGCTGTAAGCGCCGTGAGCGCAGTTACACGGAGCACATCAATCACCTCAGAATATGTGGGAATATTGAGCGCCGTTGTCAGTCTACCACTCTTCTCCTTGAGCTTGGCCGATGCCGCCGTCAACATCATGGTGCGCTGCTTCTCATAGAGTGCTGGTGTAGGTGCACGTACACTGACATACAAATCGGCATAACGAACAATCTGACGCTGCACGTCTGGTACAGCCTGGAGACCCGTGCGCTCCAGAATCGTCTGCAAGATAGTGCCGAGCTCCTGTTGGACCGGTGTATCATACTCAACCGCGGGTGCTACAAGACTCTTCACCGCCTCCTTGATGGCAGGCCCCTTGCTCTCATCGGCCATCTGCTCATCCGTGAGCACAGAGGAACCCGTAATTGGGTTGCCCTCATCATCAAACTCCACATGTTCATCGTAGTCGATATCCTGGAGACCCTGACCGCAATTCTTACAGGCGATTTTGCCCTCATAGCGTCCACCGCCGAACCGAATCAGCAGCTGCTTCTGAATAGCATCCATACGTGCGGGCTGTGCGAGTGCCTCCAGCTCCATCAATTCGTGGTAACAGACACACGGCTGACTACATACCACACACGTCATCCATTCCCCCTGCTTAGAGCCCTGGTACTCGTCAATGAAGTCGCGCAGCAAACGGGAACGCTGTACCACATCCATAACGTTGCGGATTGCCTCCAGACGGTTCACATGGGGACACGTGTTAATCTCAGGGGCCGCGTGCAGTGAGAGGAGTCCGAAATCGCGCAGTGCCTTCCGACGGAGTGTATAGGCACGGGATGCATCCAGTGCTGCCTTTGAAATCACAGGATCAATCGGTATATCACGGCTATCCAGGCGCGCCAGTGTATACCAGACCAGAGGCATGGCATCGCCCTGGGCATCTGTCAGAAGCGCAGCGGTTACAGCAGTGGGTGCCTCTGCAATCGTGGGATTCCGGCGACGGATATCCTCCATCAGCTCCTGGAGCTCCGCTGCCTCACGCAGAGCCGGCCATACAGGGCTGTCATCCCCCGTGACACTCTGGAACTGACGTGCACCCTCTGAATCCAGGGCGGCCTGAATCTCCTTGCGCCGTGCAACAAGCAAGTCCTTCCAGAGACGCTGCGACTTTGCATTCCAGCGCCAGATTACCCCGGCTACATCCGGTGCCAGGTCGCGCTCGCCGATACCGAGCGTGTCAAGCAGAGACAGGAGTGCAGGGGTGCGTGGCCCCATACTGTCAACGGGATGCACTGCATACTTGAGCACAGAATCTAGCCACTCTGAAACCCGCAGGTCACCGGCTGCACCGGCCTCCAGATTCCAAGCGTTCAGTGCCGATTTGTCAGAGCTGTAGAGGTCCGCAAGCGCCCGTGCAACAGTTGGCAGATTGTCACCCGTAGTCGCAGCAGAGTAGAGGAGTGCTGTGGGCAGGTCACCTGCGCGCTTGGGTGGGCGAAGAGCAAGTGCCGCCTTTGGTGGCAGAATTACATAGCTGGATACAGTGGACGGGTCAGTGGGTGCGACAAGAGTTGAGCCATACTTGAGAGGTGTCAGAACACGAATCGTACGGTCGGTAACATCTGACATCAGCGACTGCAATGTCACGTCAGCCCCCTTTGTCTCTCTTCCAGAAAGACCCGCCGCAAGACCCTGTACCGCTACATCAATCGGCGCTGTGCGAATGACATCCTGGTCCTCACGCCACTCGGCGGCCCGTGGCCCATCCAGTGTAATCTGGTCACGACCGAGCAGGTCATTCATGTATGTCACAAATCCGCGACCAACGAGCCCCTTTGCCGCTTCAATATCTAGCGAAGACCGCGTCATATACTCGTCTGGGCGCCCCTGTAGGAACAGCTGCGATACAAGCTCTGACTCTACCTCCACTGCATCTAAGACACGTGGTACGACATCGCTTCGTTTGTATGTTGCACCTTCCACTTCTTTGTCTAAGTTGAGTACACGGGCTGCCGTGATAACGGGAATTGCAGCAGGTACGGCACCCGAACTGGCATTTAGTGCATCGCCTACAGTCTCAATACTGTAAGGAGCTGCACCCACAATGCGACCACCCGCATCACGGAGAAGTGACCGATTCTTGAGTGCGACCGCGAGGTCCACCTCACGCTCAATCAGGCGAATACGGCGAGGATTCGTGCGCTTCTTGGCAGAAAGTTCCGACATCAGGTCCTGGAACATATCCTCGCGCTGCATGGAATCGGGGAACGAGCGCTCGGCGGTTGGCACAACCTCCATAGTACCGGCGGGGAGCACTGACTGCAACAGGGCCAACATATCATCCTGGCGCTCTGTTGCCGCAACAGCGTCATCCGCATCCATAGGCACACCCTCAATCTCCGTGGCTGCGACATTGGCCCCTGTGCGCACGCGTACCACAACAATCGGCAACTCCGGGCCAATCCCATTAAACTCAATCTCACGCCCATCTGCCAGACGAATAGCATCACGGGTAGGCTCCTTGATAATTTCGGCCACCTCACCTGCAGGCGCAGCCTCCTGGCCGGTCAATGTAAAGAACTCCAGCACCTCACCGACACGAGCACCCAACATATCAACGTAGTAGTCGGATTCCTGCTCCTCCAGAATCTCAATCTGGCTCACATTGAGTTCGGGGGCAAATCCGGAGCCATCCTCTGTCATCGGGAACTCAACAGCACGGTCGCTGGCATCCTGTGGCATGATGCGCACGAGCTCCAGGCTACGGTAGATAATGCGCCCAACTGTATATCCATAGGCCTCGCTGAATATGCCAACGAGGTTGCCGATATGCAAGATATCTCTGCTGTCCTCTCCTTCCTGTGACATCCGCTACTGTCTCTGTGGTTTTTGCTTGTAGGGAGTTCATCCGAACAACGAGTTGACATGGTCAAAAGTTGACTGGGGTCGACCCCCACCTGACACCAAGTACGACAGCAGCTAAGATGAACACTATTTACTCAGAGCTCATTCAGAAGTACAAGACCACGGAGGAGTTGTTTGCATTCCTTCGTTCAGAGGAGGGTGGTCGCCTCACGGTGCGGGACACGGATGACCCCGCATACGCTATCATCTCGTACGATAAGAAGACATCCAACATGAGTGCGCCCACTACCGAGTGGTTCCGCAGCGTCATCTGGAACAAGGCCACCAATCACCCCGTGTGTGTCAGCCCACCCAAGGGGCGCTCGTTCACAGCAGCGATTGATGCGGGTATCACCGACTTCACGGTGGAGGACTTTGTGGATGGTGTGATGTTCAACATGTTCCACGATGGTCAGGGGTGGCGCCTTGCAACGCGCACCCAGCTTGGTGCTAACGGGCATTTCTATGGAACCCGCCCCTTTGCCGCTCTCTTTGCAGAGACCGCGGCTGCACAGGCCATGACCACCGTATTTGACCCCACGCTCTGCTACTCATGGGTTCTCCAGCACCCTGAAGAGCGCATTGTAGTGCCCTGTCTCTATGGAATTCCCCATCTCTACAATGTGGGTTGCTGGCGCATCCATGCCGATGCAACAGTGGAGGCGCTGCGCCCTCTCCCTCTGCAGGCGCCGCTTCCATATGACATCAAGACACTGGAGGACGTGAAGGAGCGCGTGGAGATTCTCGGCAAGCGTCACGGCTACAAGTGGCAGGGCTTCGTTCTCAAGACAGCCAATGGTGCACGGTACAAGATTCGCAGTCGCGAGTACACTGCTGCACGCGAGATGCGCGGGAACCAGGCCAATCGCCGCTTCACCTGGCTTGAGCGTTGGGGCGCCGGTAAGCTTACCGAGTATCTCAAGGTGTATCCTGAGGAGCAGCATGATGCACAGGCGATTGTGACGGCGTTCAAGAACGCGACGCAGGAGGCCTACAACTGGTACCAGCAGGTGTATCGGAATCGTGCAGTGCCTCTCGGACAGGCTCCTCGCAAGTACCGCAAGCTTCTCTGGGATGCGCATGCGGCCGGCAAGGGTGCGTTCTTTGCCAATCTCCGCGACTTCATGAACGGGCTTGATACGGCGCGGAAGCTCTGGATTGTGAACTTCGATGCACGGTTCGGCCAGCAAGAGCAGACGGCCTAAACACGAAGTCCATGACACGTAACAGAGTATGTGCGGAATCTGCGTCCTCTGGGGCCCAGCAATAAACCAAGAAATCCATACAAAATGTCTAGAACACTTAACACCTCGCGGCCCCGATGTAACGGAGTCGCATTTTTTGACAGCGGATACTGCTGGGGCTCCGGTTGCAGTCGGCTTCACCCGGCTTCATATTCAGGGGTCCAAGGCCGGTGCAGAGCAGCCGTTCAAGCTACGCGATGGTCGTCGCATTCTCTGCAATGGCGAAATCTTCAACTCCGAAATTTTGGTGAAGCAGCTCGACCTCCAGGTTCCTGCCGGCTCGAGTGACTGTGCCGTTATTCCTGCATTAGCCGAACAGCATCGCATGACCCTGGAGCAGGTGGCGCGGCAACTGGATGGCGATTTTGCGATTGTTGTTGTGGACCCTAGTGCTGGCCATATCACAGTTGCCCGTGACCCATACGGTGTACGACCGCTGTTCTACGGCGCAGGCGACGGATGGCAGGCAATTGTCAGTGAGATAAAGGGATTCCCTGCAAATGCAACGATGGTTCGCGTGATTGAGCCAGGTACTGTAGAGACATTCTACATTGACCAGCCTAACAATGACAGTAAGCCAGTCATATGGCATCAGGCACCCTGGCTCAAGACACCGTACTGGCGCTCTAGTCTGGAGGCACTAACACATGGAGGGATGGCTCTGCGCAATGCGCTAGAGGAGGCAGTTGCCAAACGCCTCTCGACAGTTCGTGCGGTTGGTGCATGTCTTTCTGGTGGGCTTGATTCATCACTGGTAGCCGCGATTGCTGCTCGGATTCTGAAGGCGCGCGGTAAGCGCCTGCACACATACAGCATCGGCATGGTGGGTAGCCCGGACCTTGAGCACGCCCGCATGGTTGCCACTCACATCGGCTCTATTCATCATGAGCGCATTGTGACCCCAGAGGAGTGTCTGTCTATTATTCCGGCTGTGGTTGCCGCAATCGAATCGTTTGATATCACAACAGTGCGCGCCTCTGTTGGCAACTATCTGGTGGGTCGACTCGTGACCTCTGAAACCCCCGAGGTCAAGGTGGTGCTCAATGGTGATGGGGCTGATGAGGTGTTGGGTGGCTATCTGTATATGCGTGCGGCACCCACGGATGCAGCATTTGAGCTCGAAACAGACCGACTTCTGGCCGAAATCCACCGCTACGATGTACTGCGTTCTGAGCGCTCTATGGCTGCGCATGGCCTCGAGTCACGGTCACCCTTCCTGGACCGACAGTTTGTATCTGTAGCACGCGGGCTTCCCACTGATGTTCTCCGACCAACTCCAACTATGATGGAGAAGGCGGTGCTACGCACAGCATTTGCAGATACGGGCCTGCTCCCAGAGAAGGTGCTGTGGCGCCGAAAGGAGGCATTCAGTGATGGTATCTCGCGCGCGGAGAAGTCATGGTTTGAAATGGCCCGCGACCAAGGTGTAAGAGTGGCTGGGGGTGACTGGCACCAAAAAGCGGCAGCGTACACGGTTAATCCTCCACCGACTGCAGAAGCCTTCTGGTATCGCCAGCTATTCCACGAGCTATACCCTGAGTCTGCTGCGGCTGCTGCGGCACCGGCCATGTGGATGCCGCGGTTCGTTGCAGGTGCCACGGACCCTAGTGCACGAACGCTTACAAACCTGTATCAACAGCAGCAGCAGTAGCTAACTTAGGAATACATGCGGCGAATAGCCCAGTTCGTTTGGTTGGTCGCAGCACCGGTTGCATACACGGTCCAGTCTACACAGAGCAGCTGTGTGTCGTTTGCACCGGCTAACACGAAGCGTGAATTTACATGGCCGGTTACACCGTCAGGGAATGTCAGTGTTTTCTCAACGCCAATAGAGCCGCGATTCACGGGGCATCCGATAAATTCACATAGCGCAGAGCTGTAGGATGATGCGGGAACACCGAAGAATGAGGTATTGATAGTAAGATTACTGTCCTCGATACTGATAGTGTCAGGGACAATAACATCAAAGCGGGCGCGAACCGCTTGATTTGCGGCCACGATACCCGGTGGGTCAATCTCCAGATTGGTAACCTGGAGTACACCGCCACAGTGCGTTACACGGGCTGTTGCAGCGGCAAGGAGGGTCATGAGAAGCGTGATAATTGAGAGCATTTGTCAGTTGTCTGTCGTACTTGCTGCACGACATAGGGCCAGCTATGTCAACTTTTTGACAGCATATGGTAAGGGACTTGTCTGATGCGCTTACCACTAACTGATGGACATGTCATGTATTATGAGGAACATGGGCTCTCCACAGGTCGCCCTGTAGTTGTGCTTCATGGCGGTCCAGGAGGCGGGCTACAACGCAAGGTGCTGACATTCTTCAATCTCAAGAAGTGGCGCGTGATTCTCTATGACCAGCGTGGATGCGGTCGGTCAACACCATTCGGGTCCACAGTTGCTAACACCACGCGACATCTAGTTGCAGATTTGGAGCGCCTACGCACGCACTTGGGCCTGGAGTCTTGGACTCTATTTGGTGGTTCTTGGGGCTCTACGTTGGCACTTGCGTATGCTGCGGTTCATAAAGAGCGTGTAACAGCCATGATTCTACGCGGTGTTTGTCTGATGGAACCATGGGAGCAGCGATGGCTCTATGAGGAGGGTGGTGCATCGCGCCTGTTCCCAGAGGAATGGGCTAAGTTTAAGGCAGGGGCTGGGTCACCGCGAAAGCTAACACGAGCTTATAGTCGTCGGCTGCGAAGCAAGCACAGAGCTACCCGTCGTGCCGCTGCCCGTGCCTGGTGGTCTTGGGAACTTTCCTTATCACAACTCAAAAAACAGGCAGACCATACCCCTATCAAAACAGTAGAGAGCCTGGCCGTTCTAGAGAACCATTATTTCAGTCATAATGCCTGGATTAAGCCAGGGGCTCTGTTAGCTGCAGCGCGAACATTCCAATTTCCCATTTATATAGTGCAGGGTCGCTACGATATGGTCTGCCCTGCGGAATCGGCTGCATCGCTTGCTGCCACCGCTCCGAACGCAAAACTGGTTATGACCGTTGCCGGTCATAGTGCATTTGAGCCAGAAACTGCGGCGGCACTGCGGTTAACTATTGCTTCATGTTAGCAACCCATGTATCCCAACCATCCCGTGCAATGCTCTGCATGGCACGCATCGTAATAGCAAAGGAGGAACCGCTGTGTCCCGTATACTTCATCAATGCACCGACTTGTCCAATAAACGGTGCACGGCTGAACATGAACCCACCTTCACCAGGATCCGCCGCCACTTCAGCCCAGACATCTGCTGCAGTAATCGCATCAAACATGTCCTGACACATAAGTCGCCATTCTGGGTCTTTAATAAAGCTGCAGTCACCGATTGCAATAGGTTTCGTCATCGTACTGGCTTCGGTATAGCAGACAGCAACTGCGTCAACTTTTAGCGGCCCATTGTAAGGGGCTCCAATGAAACTCTGGCCGCCGAAGTACTACGCTGGTCTCAGCAAAACACGGAGGAAGCAGCGCGCAGCCGAGATTCGACGCTTCGGTGCTATGGGATGGCGTGATCCTAAGGCGTATGTCGGCTTCAAAACGGATCGCGGCCGCAAAACCCGGCGCAGTGGCTACACAACTGCATGGGCCCGCCGGTTCCCAAACGCAAAGAGCTTGAGCGAAAAGGCCGCGGTCACTGGCGTACCCGAGCGCTTTCTGCGGGAATCCTACAATCGCGGTATGGCGGCCTGGCGCACAGGGCATCGTCCTGGTGCAACACAGCAGCAGTGGGGATATGCCCGCGTCCACTCTTTCCTGCTCTGCGGTAAAACAGCTATCACAACTGATTCGGACCTACGACGCGAGGCTATTGCCACTTCTAAGAAGGCTGCTCAGTGGTTTTCGCATGTCGATTGCGTGTGAACTCTGCCCAGTCACCCGATGGAATCGGAATGAATCGGCTGCTTACATTACCGTATTTCAGCAGAGTTTTCTTGATGCCCGCATCTACTAACACATACATATGTACTGGTTCATCACGGTCATGAACAAGTACCGGTGTTCGACAATAGATACCAGGATGCCCCTCCATATCATCTAGGCGTTCAAGAAGAGCTGGGCGTACAGAGTAGACCTCTCCCGTAACTGATGTGCCCTCTGGGTCAAAGAATGCATACGGATATGCCCGAGAGCGTAGCCCGAACATCTTGAAATGGTCTACAGTTTTATATGTGCCCAAGAACTCAGAAGATGCCAGGCGATGGTGGTTGTGATGACCATTACGCAGAGAGCCATACACAAACAAAAGAGTGTTTGATTCCATTGTATCTTCCTTTCTTTCAGAAAGCCGGCCTTAGCACGGCTGTGGAATAGCAGCAGTTGCGGCAGCCAGGCGCGCATCCGCCTCTTCCTGTGTACTCGCGGATGCCACAATCCGATACTTCGGTGGCGCAGTCACAAGAACCTGGATTCCCTCCATTGCAGCCAACCGCTTGAGCTCGGCATTGAGGCGTGCTAGGCCGTCATGATACTGCCCGAAGCGAATCATGCGTTCTGTAGATGCAGTAAACACTGGCGCCGGCATACGCACCATAATCTCGTTAACAATTGCGGCGGGGAATGCCGGTGGTGGTGCCACACCTCCGCGAATCCCTTCAAAGAAGCTGAATAGCTCTGAATCTACGAGTGGCCAGAAATGCTGTTCGTATACAGCTCTGATATCAGCCTCTGTTGCACTGAGCCCCAGTGCACATCGCACGATATTATGGACACGACTGCTCTGATGGAAGCGCTCCAGTGCCTCTTTTGCTTCCTGGTCGCGCACGAGTTTCATGGAAGTGTCAATCTTCCCGCCTGTAATGGAAATGACCTGTGTTGGAATCAGGTCACCAATCCGCACATAGTCGCCTACGCGCTTGCCACGCCGCACATTTACCTCAGAGGTCGGCATCATGAATTCCAAGTTGCCGTATGCCGGCAACGTACCATAGACAGCCACATCGCGAAGTTCTTTGATTTCCGCGATGACGATGTCATTAAGAGCCGGTTGGCTTTCTGGGTAGAAGAAACGCACTGTTGTATTCATCATCGTACTTAGAGCAGCGATTTTGCGGCTACCACGGGTCAACTTTACAGCCCCAGAAGAGGGGTTACCAATGCACTCAAGAAGAATACGAGCTTGGCTGTAACAAACAGCAGGAAAGCAGTCGCAAGCACACCACCTATCCAACCGAACAGTAGAAAGGCCGCGGTCACCGCCCCCATATACAAAAAGAAGACTGTCCCCACAAACATTAGAATCCCCATTCTCACACTCTACTCCTTCACAACATTATCGGCATTGCATCGGAGGCACCGTACCTTTATTGCGCGGCCTTCTTTGATAAGACCGGTATTGAACCCTTGGCACTGGGTACATTGTTTGTAGGTCATCGCGTACTTTCGCAAGACACTCTTGATATCCTCCAACTTCCAGATGCCGCGAATCAGTAGCTGCCCTTGCCCGTTCACCGATGCAGTTGTGGATAATTCTGACTGCAGATAGTCGTAGAGATGCTTCTCATACAACAGGTCACTGACGGGAGACGTGTCAAACTGTTTGCTGATGGCGGGCCAGTTCCCAAGTACTGTCTGCTTGGGAATGCGTGTGAGTTGGGGGTCATCAATGCGGAACCGGGTCTTGCCACCCAGCAGCTCCTCCTTTCGCGCCATGACCGCCTCCAAGAGTGTGTAGTATCCAATGGAACGCATAGCGAACTCAGGCTTGACAGCGGGAACCCACTCAATCCGGCGATTCGGTGCAGTTGCAACATCCTCCCCCTCGGCCTCACACACATACTTCCATTCCTTCACTTTACGCACCTCAGCAGAACCCTCCAGCAGCTCACGCCCCGCCTCTTCATGCGCACGCAGGATGCCCACGCGCTCGCCCTTGCCGACACACAACGGCTTCTCCAGGCGCACCTTGATATGGCGCCTGTCCTCCATTTCAACAATAGTGGCCATCGTAGTCATGACATTTGAGCAGATGCGAATCTTGTCGCCCACGCGATGCTTACCGAACTCGTGCTGTTCGCGCTTCAGTTTATGGAACTTGAGCTCGAGGGCACCGGCGATTGGTGGGAGTGTACCCGGTACACCAACACGCTGCCCCACCATGCCATTTGCCGTGGACAAGCCCGGGTCCAGATCCGTGGAAATTGCGATGAGCGACCCAGGCACAGCATACGGCAGGTCTGTTTGCTCGCAGCGGATTCCATGAACTCGTGTCAACACCGGCTGTGCCATCACCTCTCCGCCCGGCCCACGCTTGAGCACACCAGGGCGGATTTCCAACCAGTCGCCCACCGCCAACACACCCTGCTCCAGCGTGCCGCCGATAATCGCGCCGGTTAGTCCAGGACCCTCTGCGGTTACCGGCCCAGGTCGATTTACGTCAAAGGAGCGCACACAGGTGAGGCGCGCAGGCTCCTGAAGGCGGCGTTCGGGAGGTGGGAGAGATGTCACCCATTCCAGAACACGTTCTACACCCCATCCGTGCTGAGCAGAAATTGGGAATACGGGTGCCTTCTCCGCACATGTATCGGTGACGAAGTCGCGAATCTTATCACGCGCCTTCTCTGCCACGTCATATGTAAGCAAATCCAGCTTATTCTGCACAACGGCAATCCTCTCCAGACCCATGAGTTCCGCGGCAATCAGATGTTCGAGTGTTTGCGGCTGTGGGATAACTGGTTGGTTCGCGGCAATGATGAGACATGCAGTATCCATGATGGATGCACCACCGAGCATTGTAGCCAAGAATGCTTCGTGGCCAGGACAGTCCACCCAACTGAGATGCGCGACGAGGACCCAAGGGTCTCCCGGCGCAGCCTCACGGGTCTGTGTAGCACGGAGTTCACCGGTCACGGTGTTCTGATACACCTTACAGTTGGCATAGCCAAGATGAATTGTAATGTTGCGTTCCTGCTCTTTCGCATGGCGCTGTGTTTTAATGCCAGTCAGGGCACGTACAAGCGTGGATTTGCCCTCACTGACATGGCCGAGCGTGCCAACCAGATGCGTGGCCTGGCGCTCGAGAACTTCAGATTCGCGGATTGTTAAGATATCTGTCATCGTACTCGTACCCACTTATTGATGGTAACACCCAATCACCTTTAGCCCCCGCGCACCTCTCCCAGTTAAAGCCCAGTGCAGCAGGTAGGGATAATGGCGGCAACACCAACGTCAATGTTGCAGCTCGTGGGCTATGGCCTACAGGATATAGAGCGTCTGAATATCAAGAAGGGCAATCCAGATACGCGCTATTACTCATTTGTCTACAAGAAACGCACCCGATGGGCCTCACAATGGCGGCGAGTGGACTTTGATAACCTGGCGGATTTTGGTCGACGTGCAACGGTGACATTGCCGATTCTGGGCGAGCTCATTACACGCGCCACACTAGTTGTAGAGCTTCCCGATATCTGGACTCCACAAGATGCGGCAACCGCGGCTGGTGCTGTAGGTCCGCACTGGTCCTGGACGAATGGAATTGGGCATGCTCTTTGCAGCTCAGTGGAGATGGCAATTAGCGGTCAAGTTGTGGACCGTCTAGATTCGCGTCTGTGCGAGGTGATTGATGAACAACGTGGGCCCGTAGAACATTTTGACTCCACGAATATTCTTCTGGGTCGTAATCCGACAAACTACAGCGACCTTGCCTATCGCGGGCTCTATCCAACACAGACACGCCCGCAGACAGTGGAGGTAGTGTATCCGTTCTGGTGGAATCGTGGGCCCGGCCCACAGGCTCTGCCGATTCAGGCACTCGCAAAAGATAAGGTGCAGCTCACGGTGCAGTTCCGCGCTGTTCAAGACTGTGTATTCACTAGTTCATTCGTGTCAGAGCATCCTGGTCTACCTGGAGCGGGTCCACTGCCGACATTTGCGGGCTGCCCCTTTTATGATGAAAATGGAGATATTATCGATGGTGTTGCAATGCCAACAACCTGGCATTTTACCGATGCCTACTGGATTGTGGAGTATGTCAGTCTAGAAGACCGCGAGGCCGCAGCATTCCGTAATGCAGATTTGCAGATTCCAATTGAACAGCATGTGGCTGTGCCGGTGTTTCCGACAGAGGGTGCACCACGTGTGCGTATTCCGATAAAACAGAGCGGTTTAATCCGTGATATGTCCTGGGTTGCACAGCGCACAGAGGCAGAGGATTACAATGCCTATTTCCTATTTAGCCGCGAGCTGGGGCCAGCACTGACAATACCGGCCGGCCAGGGTATCTGGTGGCCCGATGCACAGCTGCCAAATTGGGATTATGGTGATGGATTTATTCGTCCTAGCTTTTCTGACCGTCGGTCAGACCCGATTACAGCTGCAACACTGCTATATCGCGGGCGCACCCGCTTTGAGATGGAAGGCCCTTCCTTTTTCCGCTCATTGCTACCGGCTCTAAATTGTCGGCGCTGCCCACTCATAGACCGTTATATATATCGGTACGATTTCGGATTCTGGCCTACTGGTGGGCTTGCAGAGACGCTCGAGTATCATGAGGACGAAGTGCGCGGCGCTGCAAACTGGGATAAGTTGCCAGCGCGCGACCTACTGCTCTATATGAATACGGATGGCTGTCAACAATCAACATGGACGCCAGACCCAACTCAAGGGCCGCAAACATATGATATAGATAATCTGGTTGTGCTCGATTCGGTGTTCAGCCCTGCCACACAGGCATTCCAAGTTGAGCTGTATGGTGCGGATGGAGCCGCAAAGGGTGCATATGTGAAGGGTATTATTCCTTTCCAGGACTTGCGCCGTATTCCTGGCTATCAGCAGACCTATGCACGGTGTGTTCCTGGAGGTTCAGCGGCTATTGTTGTGCAGGTTGCGGGGCCATCCTATATCTGGATTGCCGTGGCCGGTGCAGCGGGTGCTGGGGCAGCCGGCGGTGCAGCGGGTTCTGCCGTTGCAATTGGCGAACAAGGTAATTCAAGCACGCGTACACGTACGGCCTCTGGAGTGGGTGGCGGCGGTGGTGGAACCTCGGTGGTTGGAGTCAATGTGGTAGGCGATGTTGGTCTACCAGATGGAATCAAGATGCCAACCAATAATCCTGCATTCATTGCTCTTTTGCACAAAACTGGTGGGTCTGGACCAGGCCGAGTTGCAGGTGGTGACGGCTATTATGGTGGAGGCTCTGGGTCGACAGATGGCGGCGGCGGCGGTAGTTATGTCAGTGACTATATCACGGCTGTTAGTACCGGTAACAAAACAACGGAGGATGCCACATCCAGGATTATTCTGACCCCCGTTGTGAGACAGACACCAACTCCAGAAAAGTTCAACATCTATATCTGGTTAACCACGTACAATCTACTGCGCATCTCATCGGGTCGCGGTGCACTTATGTTTTCGGCTTAAACAACGGGGCACGCACATGTGCGTATATGGAAGGCTCTAGCACGTATACACCCAAACACAAAGAGTATTATGAAGCGCACAAAGAGGAGATTCTGGCCAAGTATCGTGAAAGGAAGCCATATAAGGCGCATTATGAACGTAATAAGGAGCGGCTGAAGGCGGCAGCTCTGGAGCGCTACTACAAGAAGAAAGAAGCAGCTGCAGCAGCGGCCGCTACTTTGGCCAACAGCCAGCAAAGTTGACGGGTCGGCACCCAAACCTGAAGTCAAGTACGATGTCAGCCACTACTCAGTTCGTTGTTGAAACCTCCAATCCCGAAGAGTTCCCCATTGTTAAGTCGTTTGACGACATGGGTCTTCCCGATAACCTCCTCCGTGGTATCTATGCCTACGGCTTTGAGGTACCCTCCGCCATTCAATCGGCGGCTATCATTCCCCTGGTCAAGGGCCGTGACGTGCTTGGCCAGGCGCAATCCGGTACTGGTAAGACTGGTACCTTCGGTACTGGTCTTCTCAGTAAGATTGACCCTTCTCTCATGCGCACCCAGGCGCTCGTCATGGCGCACACGCATGAGCTCGCATCGCAGATTTGCGATGTTATCCGCGGCCTCTCTGCCTACATGAAAATCAATGTGGTGCTTGCGGTGGGCGGCATTCCCCGTCACCAGAATGCCCGCGAGATGCGCACGGCACATGTCGTCATTGGCACTCCTGGTCGCATCTGGGACTTGGCCTCGAGCGGCGACCTCAAGTTCAACGACCTCCGCACGTTTGTGCTGGATGAGGCCGACGAGATGCTCCGTGACCGCTTTGCAGAGCAGGTGAACGAGATTGTCAACATTGGTCTCCCTGCCTCGTGCCGTGTCGCCTTCTTCTCTGCCACCATGCCCGATGAGGTTAAGGAGCTTGCGGAGAAGATTCTGAATGACCCTGTTCGCATCACTCTGCGCACGGCAGATGTCAAGCTGGACGGCATTAAGCAGTATGTTGTGGATATCCCCGATGATTCCTTCAAGCTTGCCACGTACCTCGACATCTACGAGTCGCTTACCATCCCCCAGTCCATCATCTTCGTTAACACGAAGGAGCGGGCAGAGTGGCTGAACGGCGAGCTCTCGGGGCGCGGTTTCCCTGTTTCCGTCATCTACGGTGAGCCCATGCCCCAGTCCGAGCGCCAAAAGCGCATGCATGAGTTCCGTGCAGGCACAACCCGTGTTCTCATTGCCACGAACTTGCTTGCGCGCGGCATTGATGTCCAACAGGTGGAGCTTGTGTTCAACTTCGATATCCCCAGCTTCGCCGACAAGGAGAGCTACATCCACCGCATTGGTCGCTGTGGTCGCTTCGGCCGCAAGGGTGTGTCCATCTCTCTCCTCAATCCTGCTGAGGTAGAGGTGATGATGCAGATTGCTCAGCACTACTCTTTCCAGCCTCTAGCTCTGCCGCAAGGGCTGCAGGGAGTTCTTTAAAGAGCAGACGGCGATGCGCAACATGTAACATAGCCTCAACCTTCTTATGCGCCCAGCGCGGAAACTCATACATAATATAACGATTGGTTCCAATGAGCGGAATGCGCTCATTTTGGAACTTGCCGTCACGCCAGTAATCGTTCATGCGCTTCTTGAAGAGCTTGATGCTCGGATTTTCATCACTGATACCGAGCTCATCAATCAGCTTCTTGAGGACAGCGAGGCATTCGCTGACGCGCTCTTCCTGAGGCTTCTCCACATTGGCACCGGGCATCCTTCTTATCATGCACCCTCACTCCTTTTTAAGTAGATAAGCGCAGAGACCGATGTCACGCTTGTCAATCAGACACTGTTCGTACTCAGTGGGTTCACGCCCTGTCTCTGTAGAGCCAAAAATAGCCGAGACAGCACGCTGTGCCAGACCCATACCGAGTCCCAAGCCGAGCCCCTCTTTTGTACTCTGCAGTAGGGTTGCTCCAGTTTTGATGATTAGTTCATTACGATTCGGTGTTTGTTTGCTGTTGCTCATTTATTGTAGAAGGCCCTTTTATTAAGAGGTACTATGAGGGTCCATAGTGGAGTAGGCCTCTGATGTGGCGCGAGCGGTGATAGTCTGCGTGGGCGATGAGAAGAGATTGTCCTGGTGAGCGGGCCCCGAGATGCCGCGCTGGAGACCGAACACCGCACCACCAGAGGCCATACGCGTGGCCAGGTCGTTCATGTTGAAGAATGGTGCACCGCCAGGAGGGCCACCCATACCCCGAGCCAGAGGATACGGCATTGGTGGAGGAGCGCGCGCAGCCATCTCAATGGTCTCCTCCAGCTGGGCAAGCATGCGGAGAACAAGCGGGCGCACGCGAACCGCATCAGGGAGCGCCTGAATCTCATCACGGAGCTCCGTAAGCTGTGTACCGATGGGTTCACGACGCTCCACTGCATTCGATGCGGCCACCAGTGCTGCTGCCACTCGACAGCGGAAGGACTGCTCGGTCACCAACGTGTCATCTGCCTCTGGAGCTCCCTGGAACCGCGCCGCCACATTCGCATCGCGGTCTGTCAGAGTAACAGTCGTTGAGGCCACCGCATTGTTCAGGCGGCCATAGACGAACCAGTAGTCGCGCCCCGCCTCCAGATTGCCGACGTTGTATGACCCGTCATCCGCGCCTACCTCCTTACAGGCCCAGCCATCCACTGTGAGCTTGGCACCGAATACCACCTCTGTGCGAAGTGAGCCAAGGATGTTGCCCACTGCCACGGGAAGCACCTCGTTGTTGTCCACGTAGGTGTAGGTGCCGCGCTGTGCCGTGGCGATGTCGCGAAGCAGGATGCGATTATGGTCCGGCCCGTAGCCGAGGAAGTGCATGGGCAGGCGGAAATTGTTGGCCATTGCACGGAGGCCAGCGGTGCTAGTGATACCGACATTCACGACACCATCCGTAAGGAGTACAATGGCAGAGTAAGGCATCTCGGCACGTTGTGAGCCGGCGAGCAGCTCAAATGCCGCGCTCATGTTCGTAGAGCCCTCAGTCACCAGGGCATCTACCGCCGCATAGAACAAGGTGGCGCCGGCCTCATCCATTGCCTGTGCATTACAGACAAGACGTGCATGGTCACTAAATGTCACCAGTGTAATACGGTCATCTGCCTGGAAGAGGCCGCGTGCGGCATGCAGGGTCCGCTTGACCTCCGCGAGACGCTCTCCCTCCATACTGCCACTGACATCCAGTGCAACAGCGACGTGCACCGGCCGGCGTACTTGGGTATCTGGCACGTGGATACCAACCACTGCCACATCTCCATTTACAATCATTCGTAGAGTCGTCATCTTGATTCTCTGTCTTCGTCGTTGCTTGGTGGCAAGCACAGGCATCAGCCCCGTCAACTTTTACTTGGTGTAGTAAAAGCAGGGCCGCACAGAGTACGTAATCGCACTATAGACCGGTTCACTGAGAACAACTGTCATAATGGCATCTGTCTCTGTCCATGGAATTGGGTCAATCTGACACCATTCACCGGCAGTCTGTGTCCACTCTTTGTCACCAACCCGACAGGTGAACTCTACATCATTCAGCGGGCCTTTTTCGGTCGCAGCACATATGCGCACACCAATCCACCATCCATCCTTGTGAAGACCGGTCAGGGGCACAGAAACACCCTCTTTATCGCTGCAAATCACCTGCTTGTAGCCGAACTGCTGACCAAAGATGGGTGGCCACTGTGCGTATGCATGACGGTACTGGTTTGTCATCATGAGCGGCATCTCTCTGGCCTTTTCTGGACCATCCGCTTTATGTACCGCGCATGGCTGCATCGTAGATAGCCTGTACTTCTGGCCCTGTCCACTCCTGATAGTCGCGCACCAGATAAGGTTTCGAGTCCAGGGCATCAGCCACGGTGATTGCACCACCGTCACTCACGATAAAGTGCACCAGTTGTCGCGTGTAGGCACCCATGGAAGGCCAAATATGCGCGGCGCGCATCCATGGCCCCCCTGTGCTCTGTTGAACAAGCTGTGCAGCCGATACAACCTTGAAACCCGGTGTCATACATACTGTATCACATTCTTCGCGCACAACACCAACAACCCAAGCACCAGAACTCAACACATCACCGATACGCACTGCATCTGCCATCGACCAAGAACCGTCACAGAGCTGCACGAAGGTAGCAGGGTCTATTCCAAGACTGTAATCTGGCACTGTAGCACCTACATAACCAGAAGGTCCGTTCAACCCCCGCTCTACTGCTGCCTGAGCCGCTGCAATCACCTCTGGCTCACCACTCTCCTCGTAATCTGCATACATCAGCACACGTCCATCGTCGCCAACAATCGGGATGCGATTGTCAGAGGTTCCGAGACAATGCAGAAGTGGTACGGATTCACAGGGTATCGCTTCTGAGTGCTCTTCTGCACGGACAAACCGGCCGACAGCAAAGTCCCATACATAATGATTGCCGCTGACCATTGTGCCGCGAATACAGACCATTGGTGTCAGCGAACCATGGAAGAGATAGGTGGATGTGACCCGCCCACCACGCCACAGATAGTCGCCAATGCGCACGGCCTCAATCGGCTTTGTGGCCCCATCGCCCATGCGTATCCGCGTTCCAGGGGCGAAACAGCAGATATCCACACCCGCAATGGATGCAATGAAAGTTACAATCGGATTACACACCAAATTCTCACCGAATGTGATGGCGGAAATCGCAGCGAAGGCGAATGAGACAAAGACCGCGTGCACACGTTCGAATATCTCCTTGATGCGAATCACAGACATGCGAAAGCGTGTACCGATTGTGCGCATCGCGTTAGCAAACTCTAGCACGAAACGCTCAAATCCGCCGATAAGCTGACCGATACCACTCTCGACAGCAACTGCCTTGTCATACACATCATCCACCACACCCATGACTTTCGTTACACCCTCTTCAATTGGGCGTATTACACCTGGTGCATGAGCAGCCACCGCCTGACCTACACAGAAGTTCAGCGTCTCGGTGAGGTCATGTCCATAGAACTTGGCAAACGGTGTTACAGATGGATGACAGCGATAATGCGACCAGTGTCGCTTAATCTCGTAGTAATTGGCGATTTCGGATATGACGTATGTTAGTAGTCCGAGGCCGAATGTGATGGCCGCGAACGTGGCGAACCCCAGCGGTTCTTTTATAGTGGCAGACACATACGGTCCGCCGGCTTCTGCTGCAACCTTCTCCAGAATACGCGTTGCTTTGCCCAGCGTATTCTCAGATACAGACCCTGAGTCCATCTATAGTTCCCTGCGTTTTGGCCTCATGTGCTTAGAACGACCCCCGCTGTGTTCAAAATGCCTTGATGCCATAATGCTCCTTAATCCAGTCACGGTCCGCCTTGAAAATGGCCGATGAAGCAGGGGCGGTGTGCCGCGTGTAGACATAAATCGCATTTAACTTCCGCCAGACAGTCAGCGAACCATATGCCTTCACAGCCAGAGCCAGGGCCAGATGACGGCGGCCATCGGACATGTCGGTCACACTGTCATATCCAAAGCGTTTCAGGTCGCCCTTGCGAAGGGCGCCGATACCGGGTGCGCCTGTGGGAATACCCTTACCCGGATTGCCGACATCAGGAATACAGGATGCCGGTACAAACTGACGGCGACCACTGCGAATCCGCACATACGGGTCGCGCACAATCTGACCAGGAGGGCATGCTGTCACACCACGACGCGACTTGGCAACCCCGCGCAGACGGCGGCTCATGCGTGAGCGCGAGGCCTTGGGGAAGGCTGCGCGCGGGCCCGACTTCGTGGTGGCACGAACGCAACGACCGCCAACACGAGTACCAGTGCGCTTGACTGTGTATGACTTACGCCCGTGATACCCGGGAGGACAGCTACCATTAGAACGACGTGAACGGCTCTTGAGTGTACGACGCATTTCTATCTAGAAGCCATCATTTCTTTGAGAGGTTAAGCCTGGTTTCAAAAACCCGCGCGCCCGTCAGGGGAGTGACATGGACTCAAATGCGCTCACACAGTTTATTATTCTAACTATATGTTTGTCAATTGGCTTGGCAACATCCATGTCATTTGCATATCGCGCCAACGTAGCGGCAAACTGGGATGCAAAACGCTGTGACCCAGGGGTGCTGCCAATCGCAGGATTCTTCAAACCGTCTACCGACCCACGCACTGCAACAGAGTTCGCGAAGGATAACTGGATATTCTGTCAGAAAGAATACGTGCAGAATGCCGTGCGGCTGGCTGCACAGGTTCCCAAAGACCTCGCAGCTGCTGAAACTGCAACAGCCGGTGTGATGTCAGAGGCGACTGCCACACTAGCGGATGTGTTTACGGATGTCTGGACATTCTGCTACCAGGCCTACAAGGCATTTATGGACCGTATGGCCGGAGTTGCACAACTCGCGCACAACTTTATGATTCAGCTTCACAGTATCGTCTATCGCTTACAGGCCGCTGCCATTTCCATCGCTATGGGTCTGATTTCCACTATCATCGCATTCATCGATGCTATTAAAGTCACACTCATTGTCGCAATTATCATTGTCGGTATAATTCTGGCACTTATGATTATCCTCTTTTTCATCCTGGCACCGGTTTCCAGTATGTTTGCGATTGTGGCGTCCATTATTGGTGCAACGGTGGTAGCTGTGGTCAGTACGATAGCGGCGACTAAGGTTGCAGAACTCTATACACCAGGAGCCTGTTTTGTTGCGGGTACGCCGGTTGGCATTGTGGGTGGTATGACGGTGCCAATTGAGAGCGTGAAGGTCGGCGACACACTGGGTGACAGTGGGCGTGTTACGGCGGTGCATCATTTCTGGAGTGCTGACACCGTTTATGATATCAATGGTGTGTATGTTACTGGCGACCACTTGGTTGCGCATCCGGACCGCCCACGTACACTGATTCCGGCAAGGGACTATCCTGGTGCGCGTGTGAGCAAACAAGGAACACTTGAATGGCTGCGCGGCGGGCGTGAACTCTGGTGTCTGACAACCACGACTCGTCGCATCCCGGTGCGTGGCGACAACGGCATAATCATGTTCGCAGACTGGGAGGAGATTCCGGCGGAGGATACAGCGGCACAGTCGGCCTGGTTCCGGTCAGTCTGGGCAACTCTGAACCGCACAACTGCCCCGGCGATTCCAACAGCCGTACTTGCAGCAGAGGCGGGTCTGTCGCCGGATTGTTTGGTGGCATGTCAGGGCTGGACGGGTGGTTTGACCTGGAAACCGATTCGCGACATAGGCGTGGGAGACCGTGTGTTTGACAGGAGGGGACATACAACAATGGTGACCGGTAAAGTGCGGATACAGGGTGATCAGAGCACAGATGCTGTTGCCATTCGTTCTCCCGAGCACGGGCCCCAGGTGGTGTCGGCTGCTACGTGGGTTCAGGTAGAGCGCGGTCGTTGGACACCCGCGGCTCTGGGTGGATTCGCGGTTGTAAATGAGCATCCCGCGTGGTGGGAGCATCTGTATACGGAGTCTGGTGAGTTCATGATTAGCGGGGGGTGGCGGCTGCGGGATGCATCCGATGTTGGCCTTGGCGACATTGGGCGGATTGTAAACGCGGTTGTTCTGAAGGATGGGCAGCGGCAAGAATCTAGCAGTGATGTATAGAAAGATGTCGTCTCGCTCTATGTACCTCATCGGTATGCTTGTGCTGCTCTTTTTAGCGAATGTCGCCATGCTGATGGGGATGACTAATTGGCCCGCGCGCACCCGTGAGGGTTTTGTGGCGGAGCTCGTGAAGGGTCGCTCTGGATCCGGATCCATGGGTGCTACTCTGGTTCCTGGTACGGTTGTACCTGTTGGCCAGCCTAAGGCCCCTGAGGCGTTCATGGACTATCTCAGCAACGGCTTTGAGACGGTCTCTATGGGTCCCTATGATGGGCGCAACATGGCTGCTGGTCTCCCTGCTGATGCCCAGGGATTCCGTGCACGCATGCCCAACGTGCCTCTGAACGGCCCCGCTGTAGAGGTCGGCCCTGATAACCTGTTCATCTTCAAGAACAACGAGTGCAAGCCCGAATGTTGCGGTGCTACTCTGAGCTGTGACGGTGGGTGTGTTTGCTCCACACCCGGTCAGCGCGATTTCATCAACACACGTGGTGGGAATCGCAAGCATGACGACGGTTTCTAAACTGGTTCGTAAAACGGGCGAACATAGATTTTCACATATTGCTCATACTCTGCCTCATCCTCATCAGTAATCTTAAAGAAGAACTTATAAATACAATAACTTATAACAAACAGGTTATACTCATTAGATTTATACCCCGCTGCTATGAGGTCGGTTTGAATGCGTCTCCTAATATCAGATGAAGATAAATGAGTTAATTGAGATAATTCATTTGTACGAATATAATTTTGTACGACAGTTTGTTCTGCCTCATTGTTATTATGGAAATCATCCACTGTATATTTACCGTCTATTTCTAATTCATAATAATCCATGTCATTATCCGCACAACAGTTTTTCATATGTGAGATCTGTTTGCGTCTTGTTTCATAGAACTTAAAACACAGTGGGCAATTAAATGCATAACTATCTGGATTTGTAGGTGATTTATAATAGCTTGAACTGAAATCTTCCAGCTGTTTTGGTGTATAAGTTGGCATTGTCTAACTATATAAGAACAGAACCATCTTTAAGTTGTCAGCTGACCACGTTATCTACAGACAACAATACATATTACTACTTTCTCGATATATTTATACCGCGTGAAAACAAGATTATTGAAGTGAAAATCATGTGGACATATAAATGTAAGCAATATAATATTTATTTTGAGAAGAGATCATACAATACACGGGGGTACTCTTTTGAATTCTTCTGTTATAGATATAAAATAAGTTCAATAAAGATTAAATCATATAATAGTGTATATCAAACTATTATACGATTTGAAATTACATATATGCTGTTAGTTAACTATATCTATCGTCTAGAAGACCGTGCCTTTCTAATCCGCATAAGCTCGTCGTAGGTCATCGGCATGCCAGAGGGCCGTATAATCATCAGTTTACCGGTTAGAATTGAATTGCGTGTATCATAATCCAGGCCAATAAGTTGCTGTGAGTCAACGCAGCAACTAGACCCTTCTGTAACCGTAAGGTCGTATGTGGTGATGTTGTAGCTACCAACACTGCGTATATATAATCTGTAAGTACCAGGGACAGTAGATGATGTTGTTGAAATGACACCAGTGCATGGGTTAACGGTTATCGTCCCATGAGATGAAGGATTGCCACCAGTGATATCTAGTTTCTGGTAAGAAGTTGCACATCCACTACTAGTTAAATCGTCAACAACCCAATCTTTAACATCATTTGTTTTACCAAAATACACAATTAACCCACGATTAATTTCTTTAGACATTAAAATATTATAGTCCTCTGTATCAGCAAGGAAATCATATGGTGTACCCGTATTTTGCCCAGATTCTTTAGGAATCCAATAAGAATATAAGATTTCGGATGCTTGATTTATTTGTGCTAGACGTTTATAATATAGAGTCTGACTATTACCGTTTAACGTATATTGGTGTGTTAAATCAGATATATCAGGTTCCGCATCATAACCCATATCTCCATATGCTCCAAATCTAAATGGCTTATTATCATTAACAGAAATATCAAATTTGAAAATACCCTGTACACACCACCCATGTCTAATCGTGAATTCACGACCAAAAACATTGAATGTTTGTGTAGTTAATACTCCATCATCTTGATTCTGAGGGTCAATTAGAGGGAAGTAGTATTTGCCAGATTCAACATCGTATATATAAAAGAACCCCCAACCATCAAATATATCATCATCTAAATTGTACCAATAAGATGCATTTAGTCTATCCACATCGGCCTTATCACCTGCAACTATATTCCCATCTGTAAAAGAAGCCATACCAAGGCCCTGGAAGAAAGCTGCATAATTATTTGGGTCCGTTGACCTTATATATGTATCGTTAATCATATCCTTATCTACAGTTTCGCCGATAGTAAACCCATTATCTGTAATATTATCCTTAGAAGTTAAAAGAGAACGTATAATACCACTATCTGTAGTACCTCCAGCCGAAACAGTCGAACTAAATGTTCTCACCAGAGATGAATCAAGCGTCGAAATATTTACTGCTGTATATGGCGTGTACCCCATATTGAATAACTCATACGGCTGATCAACACTGGTTTCAACCCATGTAGTTCCAATCTTAGGCTCAGGTCTACCTTCTAATGTACCTGCTGCTGTTGTACTAGTCCAAGTGCCAGGGTTTCCAAACTCAGCAGCAGCTTCAGAATAGTTGTTATCACATGAAATAGATTGTGGAGTGACTCCAATATTAGCATTAATTATGCTAATATCTCCAATAATATATCCAGACATAGTACCATTTGTTGCACCCACTGTATAGCATCTATTTACTGTTATATTCCACGCGCCGGCACCTGATATAGGTCCTATAACGCCACCTGCAAGAGCTACAGCATTGATTGTTCCCACTGAATAGCAATTTGTAACTGTTATAGCATACGAATTAGAGCCTTCAGTGGCTTGTATTTGCCCCACTATACCACCTGCATTATTTCCAGAAATAGCACCGCGAGAATAGCAGCCAGTTATCTGGCAGGTAGCGATTCCATCCGCATTGCGCCCCGCGATACCGCCTGCACCATTCCCTTCTATGTTGCCTTCAGAATAGCAATTTTCAATGGTTGCATTGCAGTTATTACCGGAAATACCACCACCATTACCTGTAATATTTCCAGTACTCCAACACGATGATATCGTGATTTGCCCATTCTCTTGTCCACATGCAGCGCCTACAATACCCCCTGAATTAGTATCAGTTATATCTCCAGAACTTGAACATCCACGCACCCATAAACTTCCTCCATTTGCAGCACCGCTTCCAACAATACCCCCTGCATCATACGATATAGTACCAACCGAATGACAATTGATGATGTAATTATCACTACCACCAAAATTTACTTGCGCAACCCAACCACCTCCATCGGAAAGATAAGTATCTACTCCTGCCCGTACCTTCAAGTTGAAGATGCGAATATTAGAATGGCCGCTATTCTGAATTAGACCTGGGTAGCGCTCATTGTCACTATTATTATTAATATCAATTATAGGAAGATATCCACCGTTGATAAGTGCTTCTGAACCAAACTGTATTCTGTCGGACTGACAAATAAAATAACGGTTGAATGCATTCTCTTCACCATCTGTAAGCGTTATATCGCTAAGGAATATCACTCGAATAAAGTCTGCGTCAGGGTCTGTATTCTCGACACAGATTGGGTAGTTCTCAATATCCAGCCATGATTCTTCTATGTCGGGAAATGTACTATACTGATTAATACCAGCTGCCTCCTCTGGCTTCTGACGAATATAGATTATTGTGCCACCTGGTACAGATATGGGTGTTCCACATGCTATACCTACCGCAAATCCCGCCTCGCTCATTGGGCCCAGCAGAAGACGGGGCTCATCGCCCGTCCCCATCGTTTTATGTTCCAGCCCCTCGTGGAAGCGATAGGCTGTACCTTGCGTCATAGGATAGGAGGTTCCATCCACCACGAAATCACCGGGGCTATCCGTTACATACATAAGGTACGTGTCCGTAAATGTGCGCACACCAGTGTCCACGTGCGGGCGGGTATCACCCTTAATCCAACGCATTGGGATAGAATCAACACCGGAAAGGTCTATAGAGAGCCGTTCTTCCAGAGTCGCCTTAAGGGTGGGAGTCAGTGAGATTGTAAAAGACACTGCGCCGGCTTCCTTTAAAGTCACCACTACCTTGGCAGACTGTACCTCAGGAAGATTCAGCAGATAGGCTATATCTGCCTCAGACAGAACCTGTGAAAATGTTGTCGCCATATTCTATTCTAGATGAAAGGTATTATGTAGAGTCACCTAAAAGTGACCACGGTACCACCGGCCAGCCATACCAGCAACGACGTACACACAACAATGGAGCTTCCCTATGAAATTGATGCCAAATACGACCTCTTCGCGGTCCTGGAGAGCCCTCATGAAATTCCATACCATAGTCGGCCTTTCATGTGGACACGCGACAATTACATCGAACACATCGTCACACAGGCGATTCACAAGTTCCGCGCCGGCCAGCCGCACTGGCTCGGTTTCCTTATTGTGTATTACGGTGGACCACTGCCCTCCATCACAGATGCCCAACATCGTCTGACTGTCTACTTCCTCATGTTCCTGGCCTGCTGCCGTTTAATAGGCAAAGAGCGCTACCTGAATCGGATTAGCCGCTATGGACACGACGAGCTGCTAGATGAGACAGTGACCACTGCCGATGCCGCCATTCTGGAGGAATACGGATGGCGACACATTCCAAACATTCGCTCCGTTTACACTCAAGACTTTGAGGCACTCGGCAATATTCTGAATGGGCTTCCATCCTCTTCTGACTCCGGTAACTCTCGCCTCTATGATGCATACACCGCAGTTCACGCTATTCTGTCTAACACGGAACTGCTCAACACCGAAGAGCTTGCACCCTTCCTCGGCTTTATCATGAAGAACACGAAGGTCTCCCGTGTGCGCATCACGGACTGGCAGTTCACGCTGGAGGTGTTTGACGTTATTAACAATATCAAGGTCACGGTGCCACCGGTCTATCTCCTGAAGAACGCGTTCGTGCGCCATGGCGGCAAGGGGCAGAGCGAGGTCGTTCACACCACATTCCAGCGCTGGGAACAGACAATCGGCGATTTCCAACAGTTCAGCCAGTTTATGCACGTGATGGCGAATCTGTTTGTCGGTAGTTGGAATAAAGTGGACCAGTACGTGCATGCGGTAGAGGCATATTTGTCAGCGGGCGGTCCACGCAACTTCACGGCGCTCGTTGAGAAGGGTGTTGCCTCGGTTCAATGGCTGCGGAAACACACATATGCCAACCTTGCCATGAGCCTTGCATCAGGCCATGAAGTGATGGATTACTGTCTGCTACCGCTCCTTACACTTGCTGCATCGCCAGCACAAGTGGAGCCGTTCATTCGCCGCCTGTTAGCCTATGCACTGCGTCTACCTGGGCGATTCTCCTTCAATCGCTTGGCATATGCAGAAGCATTAATTGGCAAGGAAGGCGTTATTACTGCCCTGGCTGCCGGTAGTATCACAGTGGATGATGCAATTAAGCGGTGTGACCAGCTTCTCCTGGCATGGCTCGGGCCTGAGCCCGACTTCGTGACACGGTTTGCTACGGATATCTACAAGACCGGTGCCGCATTTAATCGTGCCCGTGTGTCACTTCTCTATATTGCCGAGATGACGGACAAGCATGAGGCCACGCTGGATCACGCCCTGATTGACATTGACCATATTTCACCCAAGGCACCGCGACAGCACAAAGGAGACCCACATCTCGCTGACTACGAACTGACGCATCGTATCGGCAACTTCACCCCGTTCATTGGCAAGAATTCAGATGCGGGGCTCCGTGGTAACCGCGGCTTCGGCAATAAGCCGTATGCGGAGAAGCGCGAGGCCTATGCAGCATCGAACATTGCGATGACACGTGCCGTTGCCAGTCGCTATCCGGTCTTCAGCGATGCGGCCATTATGGAGCGCAGCCGTGAGCTCGCTGCACAACTGAATAGCTTGACCGCGAAGGAGCTATGCCTGGAGTCTATTTCTGTATAGGTAGTAGATGGAGCATCATAGCTATGTGGTCATGTTCTTCATTATGATTCTGTCAGGACTGTTTTCCACCATGAATGTGTGGGCCGATAAGACAGATGATATGCGCATCAGTCTGAACGACGTGTATATGATTGGCCTGATGACGGGCTGGATGTTTTTGTTTATGGGTCTCTTCTATTTTAACGTGTGGGTTGGCCTGTTTGGAGCTGCACTCGTAGCGGCCAGTCTCTGGGCCATTCGCACACAGTTCATGGTGTCACCCCATCAGTATCTGCAGGGAATGATACCGCATCATTCTATGGCCGTGCACATGAGTAAGAAGCTCCTAGAAAAACAAACACACCTAAACAAATTTGCTCAGAGCATCATTGACCAGCAAGAAGTGGAGATCGCATACATGAAACGACTATAGAGCCACGGGTGTAGTCTGCACGGGGCCAATCAGACCTCCGTCACCACAGACACGCCAATGCACATGCGCCTCCAGCCGGCCAGAGACGGGCACAGTGTAGGGCTGGGGCTTACGAATGCGAAGGGTGGCGCGGCCAGCGCTATCGGCAGTGGTAACACCGGCATTGGAGAACTCCAGATAGGCGCGACGCCAGTCCTTCAACTTCGCGAGCCCCTCATTGTCAGGCTCCGCGGCCCAGAACAGCACCTTCGCACCGGGCTGCAGGCTGTGCACAGTCACCTCTGTATCTGCATGCTCGGGGGTCCGGTCAGGCATAAGAGAACAAGGCAGCACGGTCTCCCCCAGGAATGGCAGATAGGTATCGCGACGGAAGGCAAGATAGATAGCGGCGAGGCCAACCATGGTGTAGACCGTGTTCGCAGCAAGGCCGCGCCCCAGAACAGCCGCAACCAGGTTGAACCCGACAGTGCCAATGAGCCCCCAGTTCAGTGCACCGACCATTACGAGCGCCATGGCGATCAGATGAACCCATTTGTCTAACATTCTACAGGATGGTGACAAATTTGAACACAGCTTGCCCATCTACTCTATTGGGCATTACGATGTTACACTATCCAACAATTCTCCTTCTTTCTGGCTGGGCGGGGTCGGGCAAGGACGCTGTTGCCGAAATCCTTGTTCGAGAACACCAGTTTCGCCGCGTTGCCTTTGCCGATGCGCTCAAGCAGGATGCCGCCAAGCGTACTGGAATCCCACTCAATGATTTCCACACAGCAGCCAAAAATCAGCCACTTCAGCACCATGTACCAGCATTCCCAACTGCTCGTACACCGCGCGACATTATTCTGCAACTTGCCCTACAGATGCGGGCAGAGAATCCAGATATTTATTCAGACACTGTGATTGCCGAGATGGCCGAATCCGATGGGGTGCGCTTCGTTGTTGCCGATTGGCGCTACAAGCGCGAGTATGCACGAATTCGTGAGATGTGTCCAGATGCAAAGCCCTTGCGTGTTCGGATTGTTCGTCCAGGTATAGTACCTTCTGCAGACCCTAGTGAACATGACCTGGATTTCGAGCCAATGGATATTACACTAGAGAATAATGGAAGTCTAGAAGAGCTTAAGATGACAGTGGCTCATCTACTGGAATCTTCTCCCATGTTGGCTCATATACATCCTGGTAATCAGAAATAAAGGCTGGGTTATACCACTTATCAGGG
>JACCDY010512603.1_pt1 | contig 32717 bp, 29 predicted proteins | sample 7446391 | NCBI WGS metagenome assembly JACCDY01 (sample SAMN15323451, study PRJNA562643) | freshwater metagenome | isolation source: river surface water | place: USA:Blue River Watershed | collected 2017-08-18 | reverse complement strand
GCGCGCAACGCTTCCGCCCCGTGATGATGACGGCCACCGTCGCGCTGCTGGGACTGGTGCCCTTCCTGTTCGCGACCGGCCCCGGCTCCGAGGTGCAGCGACCGCTGGCCATCGTCGTGATCGGCGGCCTGATCACCTCCACCCTGCTGACGCTGGTCGTGCTGCCGGTGCTGTATCGCTGGTTTGAACCACCGGTGAAGGAATCCGAGGAAGACCGGCACCAGCGCTTGGTGAACGCCGACATCTGACCGCGTTGCGACACGCCGGCCAGACGGTCGGCGCTGTCGCCGCAGCGGCGGGTTACACTTGCCCGCACCATGGCTGATCCTGCTCTCTCGCCTGCCGCGCCAGGCCACGCGTCCGGAACCGCTGCGCCGGCTGCCCCCGCGCGACGCACGCCCACCCTCATGCTGCTCAACCCGAAGGCCGGCGGCGGCCGAGCACGCAAACTGCTGCGCGAGATCGAGGCCAGCCTCGCGCTGGCGCATCCGAGGCCGATGTTTTTCATGACGGATGATGTGCGTGGCGCGCGCAAGCTGGTCGATGCCATGCCCGCCGGCAGCCGCGTGATCATCGCCGGCGGCGACGGCAGCGTGCAGCAGCTGCTGCCATCGCTGGTCGCCGGCGGCCATACGCTGGCGCTGCTCCCGATCGGCAGCGGCAACGACACGGCGCGCGCGCTCGGCGTGGCCGGCAAGAATTGGCGCAAGGCGCTCGACATCGCTCTGCATGCGCCGGCCTCGCCGATCGACATCGGCGAAGTCAGCTTCACCGAAGCCGGCGGCCGCAGCGAGCGGCGTGCGCTGTTCATCTCCAGCCTGGCGGCCGGTTTCGACGCGTCGGTGACGGCGCGCGCCGCCGGCATCCCGGGCTGGCTGACCGGCCTGCCCCGCTACCTGCTGGCGACCCTCGCCGAACTCGCGATGCTGCGCCGCTTCACGGTCGAGCTGCGCAGCGACGGCGTCACTCGTCATCAAGGCGACGTGCTGCTGGCCAGCAGCCTGAATACGCCGACCTACGGCGCCGGCATGCCGATCGCCCCCGCCGCCACCGACGATGATGGCCAGCTGGACCTGGTGCTGGCCGAAGGCATGGGACTGCTGCGCGCGCTGCAGCTGTTGCCGGCCATGCTGGCCGGCCGCCATGTCGGCCGGCGCGGCGTGAGCCACCTGCGCTTTGCCGATCTCGAGGCAAGCGCCGTCACGCCGCTGCCGATCGCCGCCGATGGCGAATTCCTCGGCGAAGTGTCGACCTTGCGTGTGGCGGTGCGGCCGGGCCTGCTGTCAGTCGTGCGCCGACAGGCATCCGACTGATATGGCGCGGCGCATCTTGTTCCAATTTTGAAAACCAATCGGGTTACAAAGCGCTCATCGTCGCAAGTGGCTGTTAACTTTGCCAATGATGTGTAATACCATCGCTCCAGACCCGTGCCGCATGCGGCCAAAACCGGTCCATAAAAAATTACAAACCATGCGGCGTTGACGACGCCGGACGCCATCGGCTTCCGGGGACTGCGCTGCATGCCTGTGCAGCCAGTCCTGACGGAGCGTTCATGGAAATCTCCCAAGCGATAGACATACGTACTGCGATGCAGGCGTCCGGCGTCATCATGGCCTACAACGGCGCGGTGTCGGATGACCTGATGGTGACACTGGCCGACATCCTGAAGCAGCGCATGGACAGCCAGGACGACGCCAAGCGCTCGCGCACCGTGTTCTCGGTCTTCATGGAAGGCATGCAGAACCTGATCTGGCATGGCCGCACCGATGACGGCGCCAACGGCATGGTCTGCATCTCCGAGCATGGCCCCGAAATCACCATTGTCTGCGGCAACCGCATTCTGCGCGAAGCCTCGGTGAAGCTGAAGGCAATACTGGAGCAGCTGCAGGGCGCCGACAAGGAAACCATCCGCCAGCTGTACCGCGAAGGCATGTCGAAATCGGGTGAGCACGAAGGTCCCGGAGCCGGCCTCGGCCTGCTGGAAATCGCGCGCCGCGCGACGCATCCGATCTCGTTCGCGTTCACCGACATCGATGACGGGCATGTGGATTTCTTCCTCGCCGCACGAATCTGATCACTGAGAACACCATGAGCGAACTGCACATTACCGCGACCGACCGCACGCCGGAGATCCGCCTGTCTGTCGACGACGGCATCTTCAGCATGAAGGGCGAATCCTTTCCCGAAGACGTCTCCGCCTTTTATGGCCAGCTGATCGTTGCCATCGACCAGCTGCCGGTGGCCATCAAGAAACCGCTGGCCGTTGATATCGCGATGGTCTACATCAACAGCTCGAGCATCAAGGCGATGTTCCGCATCTTCGAAGGCCTCGAAGCCGTTCGCAAGGCGGGACATGAACTGACCATCACCTGGAACTTCCAGGACGACGATGACATCATGCAAGAGCTGGGCGAAGACTTCAAAGACCGCTTCCCCGACCTGCCCATCGCCGTGCAGGCGATCTGACCGCGCCAACGACGCGCATCAAGCCATGGACGACACGCTGTTCGACCTGTACGACCGCGAGAAGCGCTTGCTCGCCGAAGGACCGGCGATGCTGGAAAGCCGCGACGAGGCCGAGCTGCGTTCATTTGCGCACCGGCTGTTCGAGCGCTTCGCCAAAGTCGTGCGCGAGAATGAAGACCTGACCCGGCACTCGGACCGTCAGGAGCAGCGGCTGGTCAAGCTGAACCAGAACCTGAAAGCCCAGACCCGCGAACTCGACCAGCGCAAGACGGAGTTCGAAAACCTGTCACGTCAGCTGGCCAAGTACCTGCCTCCGCAGATCCACGAAGCGCTGTTCGCCGGCAGCCACGACACCCGCATCGCGACCCAGCGCAAGAAGCTGACCGTGATGTTCTCCGACATCAAGAACTTCACGCAGACCTCGGAAAGCCTGCAACCGGAAGCGCTGACCGAGTACCTGAACGAATATTTTTCGGAGATGACCCAGATCGCGCTCGAACATGGCGCGACCATCGACAAATACATCGGCGATGCGATGATGGTTTTTTTCGGCGACCCGGAGAGTAAGGGCGTGCGCGAGGATGCGCGCGCCTGCGTCGAAATGGCGCTGCGCATGCAGGAACGCATGCAGGTATTGCAGCAGCGCTGGCGCGCGAACGGCTTCGACCGTCCTTTCGAGATCCGCATCGGCATCAACACCGGCTACTGCAACGTCGGCAACTTCGGCTCGGAGCAGCGTCTGTCCTACACCATCATCGGCGGCGAAGTGAACCTCACGCAGCGGCTGGAATCGGCCGCCGACGTCGGCGGCATTCTGGTCAGCTACGAAACCTATGCGCAGGTGCAGGACTTGGTCGATGCCGAGAAGCGCGGCGCGATTCACATGAAAGGTATCGCACGCGATGTGCAGACGTATGCGATCAAGGGCCGTAAGTCGGCCGACGCCTTGGCGCCGCTGACGCTCGCGCATCCGGCCGGTGTCGCCATCGCACTGGATGCCGCGACACTCGATATCGGCACGCGCGCCGCGCTGGCCGAGCAGCTGAGCACCCTCGCCGACCGGCTGCGCTCAGGTAGCTGATCCGGCAACGGATCCCGCGCTTCGGCAGGACAGAGGCGCCGCGCCACACCATGGGAAAGTGTCTATGCAAAGCATGAAACACTGGCTGCTGGCAGCCCTGCTCTGGTTCACCGTCGCACCCGCGCTGGCGATCGATGTCACGCCCGAGACGCCGCTGATTTTCACCGATCTTGCCGGGGTTCGGGTGCTGGATGACCCTGACGGTCAGTTGAATGCCGAGCAGGCGTTGGCGCTGCAAGCCCGGTTCCAGCCGCTGTCGACGCTAAAGACGCTGGATCGCAGCCACCGCTACTGGATCCTGGTGAACTTGCGCAGCGCGCTCGACCATGACCGCGAACTGCGTGTCGACCTGCCGACCTGGGAAGAGTTTCACAGCTTCCTGATCACCGATGACAACCAGCTGCGCGAGCTGCGGGCCAGCGGAGTCTTCTGGGGCAGCTATTCCGACCTGGTGGACCTGAATCCCTTCAAGGCAGCGATCGGCCGCAGCGACAGCCAGTTCCCGGTTTTCGTGCTGAGAGCCGGTCACGACACCCGCCTGCTGCTGCAGCCGGTTCGCACGAGCGGCGCCGCGACACCGAAGATCCTGGTGCCCAAGTTCATGGATCACGCGCGCCACCTTGAAATCCGCCGCTTCGGTCTCGTGATTGAAGGTCTGTTCGCCGGCATCTTGCTGGCCGCCGGTGTGTTCGGCTGCTATTCGGCGCTGCAGAACCGTGACCGCAGCAGTCTGCTGTATGCAGGCTGGATCATGGTCGCGCTGGTGTCGTACAGCGTGCTGCCGGTGCATGACGGCTCGCGCATCTATGAATTCCTGTTACGTTTCGAAGGCTTGCAGGTAGGGCCGGTGTACATCACGCGTTTCGTCGGCAACACCTTTGGCTTCATGCAGGCCATTGGCTATGTGCTGTTTGCACGCAGCTTCCTCGATCTGAAGACGCACCTGCCCAAGGTCTATCGCATCAGCAATCTGTACGTGGTGCTGTCGATCGCATGGTGGGTCATGGTCGTGCCTTTCTGGCACGTTGCAGTACAAACGCCGACGCCGGTTTTCGGCCCGTATGCGGTGATGGTGATAGCCATGCTGCTGACCATCTTTGGCAGCGCATGGGTCCGCTACCAGCAAGGCTTGCGGGTCGCAAAATTCTTCATGTTCGCGATCCTTCCTTACCTGTTCTTCCGCGCCGTGTTTTTGCTCAGCACCTTCCTGAATGTGCCGTCGCCGTTCAGCTTCATGGAGCCGGCCGGCCTCGGCTTCTTCCTGCAGAGCTCCAATACGGCGCAGGCCGTGGGCTTCTGCTCCGAAGCCTTGATCATGGGCCTGGCCGTGTTCAGCAAAAACCGCTGGCTGCAGGATGAACTGAAGCAGGAAGTCGAGAGCCAGAACCAGCGACTGGAAGTCACCGTAGCCGAGCGGACGCGGGAGCTGGCTGAGAGTAAAGCCGATACCGAGCGCCAGCATCAGCTGATCCTCGATTCGATCAGTTACGCCAGCCGCTTGCAGAAGGCACAGCTGCCGCGCAAGCAGCGACTGGAGGGGCACTTCCGCTCATTCGATGCGATCTGGGAACCACGCGACACGATCGGCGGCGATGTCTGGTGGGTGTCACCGCCCGATGAACAGGGGCGCATCACGCTGGTACTGGCCGACTGCACCGGCCACGGTGTGCCGGGCGCCATGCTGTCGGTGCTGGCCAGCACCTCGCTGGAGCGCATCGTGGCCGCCAACCCGGGCATGGACCCGTCAGCGATGCTGATGGCGCTCGACCGGGCCTTGCGGCGCGGACTGAACCAGGACCTGGCCGGTGCCGAGAGCGACGATGGCTGCGATGCGGCGATCGTGCGTATCGATACCCATCGCCGAGGGCTGGAGTTTGCCGGTGCGAAGCTGGGGCTGATGCATGCGCATGCAGGCGGCAACGTCGATCGCATACAGCCGGCGCGCATCTCGCTCGGCTATCCCTCACCACCCACGGAGGAGCCGCCTCTGCATGCGATCCGCTATGCGCCCGGCGACAGCTTCCTGCTGGTCACCGATGGCATCACCGACCAGGTGGGCGGCGACGGCGCGCCACGCGCGTATGGCTATCGCCGCTTGACGGAACTGCTGCAGTCTTGCCGCGGACTGGATGCGTCGGCGACGGCACAGCGCATCCGGGATGAGCTGCGCGCATGGCAGGGAGCGCAGCTGCGGCGTGATGACATGACGGCACTCGTGTTCAGCATGAACTGAGTGCCGCCTTTGACGATGTGAAGGCTCAGCGCGGCCGCGCGCGGCGCTCGAAGTGGTCGGCGCTGGCGTCGGCCCAATGGCTGCGGAAAGGCTCGGGCAGCACATCCAGCTTGCCCTCATCCAGCAGGACGCCGGCTTCCAGCGCTGGCAGCGTGCTGGCCAGCGACACGGCGACACCACTGACGTTGCGCACGGTGATATGTTCGGTCGTGATCTGGCCCGGGCTTTCGAGGCCGGCCGCGCCGACCAGCTCGGCCAGCGCTTCGACGGTCAGTTCGTGGAAGTTGCGCACGCGCGTGGCCTTGTCCGGCACCACCAGCGCGCGCTGGCGATCCGAGTCCTGCGTGGCGACACCGGTCGGGCAATGATCGGTATGGCAGTTGCGCGACTGGATGCAGCCGAGCGCGAACATGAAGCCGCGCGCCGAATTGCACCAGTCGGCGCCGAGCGCGATCGCGCGCGCAATGTCGAAGGCCGAGATGATCTTGCCCGACACGCCGATCTTGATGCGGTCGCGCTTGCCGACGCCGACCAGCGTGTTGTGCACCAGCCGCAGGCCTTCGCGCATCGGCATGCCGACGTAATCGGAGAATTCAACCGGCGCCGCGCCGGTGCCGCCTTCGCTGCCGTCGACCACAATGAAATCCGGGTAGGTCTCCGTCTCCAACATCGCCTTGACGATGCCAAACCATTCCCATGGCTGGCCGATGCACAGCTTGAAGCCGACCGGCTTGCCGCCCGACAGGTCGCGCAAGCGGCGAATGAAGGCCATCAATTCCTTAGGCGTCGAGAACTCGCTGTGCGCCGCCGGCGACACGCAGTCCTGACCCAAAGGCACGCCGCGCGTGGCCGCGATCTCGGGCGTGACCTTGGCCGCCGGCAGCACGCCGCCATGGCCGGGCTTGGCGCCCTGCGACATCTTGATCTCGATCATCTTCACCTGCGGCGACTTCGCCTGCTCGGCAAATTTGTCGGCGTCGAAGTGACCGGCGGAGTTGCGGCAACCGAAATAGCCGGAACCGATTTCCCAGATCAGGTCGCCGCCATGCTCGCGGTGATAGGCAGAGATCGAGCCTTCGCCGGTATCGTGCGCAAAGCCGCCCATCTGCGCGCCGCGGTTCAGCGCGCGGATCGCGTTCGGCGACAGCGAACCGAAGCTCATTGCCGAGATGTTGAAGATCGATGCCTCGTACGGATGCTTGCAGTCCGGGCCGCCAATGGTGACGCGGAAGCGCTTCGGATCCAGGTGCTTGGGCACGGCCGAGTGCCCGATCCATTCGCTGTCGCTGCCGTAAACGGACTTGATGGTGCCGAAGCCGCGCTTGTCATTCTGGCGCTTGGCACGCGAATAGACCATCGCGCGCTGGTTGCGCGAGAACGGCAGGTTTTCTTCATCGCTCTCGAGGAAGTACTGGCGGATCTCGGGGCGGATGTACTCGAGCATGAAGCGCAGGTGGCCCGTCACCGGGTAATTGCGCAGGATGGCATGGTGCTCCTGGCGATAATCCCGCCAGCCGAGGATGAACAGCCCGAGGCTGATCAGCGACAGCCACGGCGATAGCGGCAACAACAAAAAGATGCCGAAACCGGTCATCACCCACGGAAGGAAGCGCGTGTACTGGGCCATCATCCCCTATCCCCTGTTCAGAGTCTGTCATCCGCACCGGTATCGGTGCTGTGCTTGCTGCGGTCAGCGCGGGCGGGCCGCTGCCGTGGCCCGCGACCCGGCATCAGTCGAACTCGACGGTGACCGTCGGTTCGCCCGGCAAGCCCATGTACTGCATTTTCACTTTCATGCCGGCCTTGACCGGTTGCGGCGGGAAGAAACCGCCCAGACTCAGCAAATCGCCCTTTTTCAGCGCGATTCCATCTTTCTTCAGTTCTTTCGCCAGCCACAGCGCGGCTTCGAGCGGATGGCCCAGCAAGGCATGGCCCTTGCCACGGCCGAGCTCCTTGTTGTTGTCGGCCTCATCGACCATCACCACCGTCATCGATGCCAGCGCATCGGCGAAAGCCTGGGTTTGCTGCACCGGCAGTTCCATGCCGAGCACCCCCCCGCGGAAGCCAACGTTGGTCGCGACGAAATTATTGCCGCTGAATTTCCCTTCCAGCATCAGGTCCGGCAGCTCGATGAAGGGCACCACGGACTCGAGGTGCGCCAGGGCTTCGAGCGGCGTTTTCGCGTCGGCCAGCCCGGCATCCTTCACTTCGACGATCAGGTCGGCTTCATATAACGGGAATGCACCGAAGTCCGATGGCAGCATCGCGACGATATCGACCATATTGCGGTTGTACATATAGCCCCACTTCGGGCCGCTGACACCGAACCGCTGCTGCAAGGCCGGGTTGGTGAAGGCCGCCTTGTAGCCAATCAGGTCTCCCAGCACCACGCGCAGTTTTTTCCCCAGCTTCTTTTTCGCGCATTCCGCATCGTCGATCGTGATGTCATTGCCGAAGCCCTTGCTCGGGCGACGCTTCGCGTAGTCGGCGACATAGGCATCGACGGCCGCATCATCAGGGCAGGCAGCGCTTGCCGCTGCAGCAAAACCGGCCAACGCCATCAGGCCAATCAGTGTTTTTGCGATAACCATAGAAACCTGACATGAAGCTGAATTACCTTGAAATTTCATTGAAAAAACCCTCATTTTTCAGCGAGTTGCAGCTGTTTTATCTGCGGCGAGCATATCACGCCGTTTGTCCCCAAAATTCCGGAGAATATTTTCTGAAATGGAATCGTTTCTCGGTGACAACCATACTTGAGTTGAATACACTACGACAGGCGGAAAAATGATTATCAATAAATAAATTTTTTCCCGCCCCGCATCCACGACAACAACCGAGGGGATAACGATGCAGGCACCGACTGGCGCAACGCCAACGCCGGACTCAGCAAACCAGCCTTATTTCACGCTGACCGATTTTATCTTTGTCGTCATTGCCATCATTGTCGGCATCCTGGTCGTCCGCCTGGGTGCGACGACCTGGACCGAAGGCATGCACACCGAAGCAACCAAGGCCAACGGCGAGCAGTTCGCAACATGGCTGGAACAAGCCGGCGCCAAGCGGGCTGCCGGCGAGAAAACAGGCGTCGCCGCCTGCGACGCCGACAGCGCCAGCTGGGCCAGCTGCCGTGATGCACTGGTCGCCAAGGATGGCCCGCTGGCCAGCCTGAGCAATGTGTCGTCGCCGGGAAGCGGCGTGTTTGCCGCGGCATGTGACCGCACCCAACTCGACACGCTGGGCACCATCATCATTGAAAAAGGCCTGCCGAAGCCGCCGGATGGCGCTTCGCTCATTTACAGCGCGATCCCCGACGCCGAACCGGCCAAGGACGCACTGTCGCTGCGCGTCGCCATCTGCGGCCGCGGCTACTCCCAGATCAATATCCGTGAAGTCAAGTTCTGACGCGCAGGAGCCCGATGATGCAAACCGCTGACACCGTCCAGGGCAAACGCCCTTCGCTTTCGCTGCGCCAGTTCGTTTACGCGTGGCTGTTCGACCCGAATAACCCGAACAACTTCCAGAAGCAGTTCGACAAATACATCTTCCTGCTGATCATCCTCAACGCACTGTCGCTGATCGCAGAAAACATCCCGGTTGTCTTCGAACCGTACAAGACCGCGTTCCATTTCTTCGAACTGTTCTCGCTCGGCGCGTTCACGATTGAATACGTGCTGCGCTGGTACGTGGCGCCGGAAGAGCCTGAATTTTCCAAGTCGAGCCTGCCGCGCTTTGCGTTCATGCGCAGCGGCTACGCGCTGATCGACCTGGCGGCGATTCTGCCGTTCTACCTGTCGATGATGTCGCTGATCGCGATCGACCTGCGCATGATGCGTGCGCTGCGGCTGCTGCGACTGGCCAAGCTGTTCCGCATGGTGATCCCGGCGATACAGGAATTCCTCGATCTCAACCGTGGCCGCACCTTCCGCCAGCAGGTGTACTCGCTGCTGCACCCGACCGAGACCAGCGGCAAGTTACAGGACATGCTGGACACCTTCATCGTCTGGTGGGTGTTCATCTCCGTCTGCGCCGTGGTGCTGGAATCGGTCGAAGCCGTCCACTATGTGCTGAACGTGCACTTCATCGTGCTCGATGCAGTGGCCGTGTTCATCTTCTCGATGGAATACATCTTCCGCCTCTACTCGTGCCCTGAAGACCCGCGCTTCCAGGGCATACTGGGCCGCATCCGTTATGCGAAGACGCCGATCGTGATGATCGACTTCCTCGCCATCGTGCCGTTCTTCCTCGAAAGCCTGCTGCACCAGTTGTTTGACCTGCGTTTCCTGCGGATCTTCCGACTGATGCGACTGCTGAAGCTGACCCGCTACACCACATCGACCGGCACCCTGCTAAAGGCACTCAAGCGCGAATGGCCGGTGATTGCCGCATCGACCTTCATCATGCTCTTGCTGGTGATCCTGACGGCCAGCCTGGGCTACCTGTTCGAGCATGAAGCGCAGCCTGACAAGTTCGAGAACATCCCCCAGTCGATTTACTGGGCGGTGGTGACGCTGGCCTCGGTCGGCTACGGTGATATCTCGCCGGTGACCCCGGTGGGCCGCCTGATGACCATCATCATGGCGCTGGTCGGCATCGGCATCTTCGCGGTGCCGGCGGCGGTGCTGTCGACCGCCTTCAACGACCAGTTGCACAAGGATCGTGAAGACATGCACAACGAGCTGGTGGGCTACCTGAGGGACGGCGAACTGTCCGCGGAGGAGCATGCGCTGATCCTGAAGCACGCTGAGGAACTTCACATCACGCCCGAAGAAGTCGAGCACATCATCGAAAAGGTGAAGCAAGACTCGGAAGACGCCAAGCGCGGCCAGTTGCCGCTGGATGCCATCGCAGCGCGCCCGGAAGTCGCTTTCGAGCATTTCCGTACCGCGATTGGCAACCTGCGCCAGATCATGTCGGCCGGCGATGTCGCACGGATGCAGCAGCTGTTCGAAACCCCTGGCCGTGCCACCGATGACGAGCGCGCTATCTGGCGCCAGTTGTACCGGCAGTAATCAGCCGTAAGAAGCATGCCGTCCCGACGCTGGCCGTCGGGACGCTGCTGACTTGGAAAAACGATAGAAGACCGGTCGCCGTGGGCCGAGGCCGTCAGGCCCAGGCCAGCATGGTGACCAGAATCGCGATTGCGACCAGGAACAGGATGAAGCCCGTGCGATCGCGGCGCTGCGGTACAGGAGAGTCATCCGTCGGGCCGCGCAGTTCGATGCGGGGCCGAAGCCTCTTACTGGCCTGTATCAGGTTGTTAATGATGACGAAGCGCATGCCAGTCCTCCGATCCGCTGGTTTGTCGTTGTGTAGTAACGGGTCGATCCCGGCAAGGTCTGCCGGAATGGCCTCGAATCCCGAGGCAAGTTTGATTTTATAGTGTTTTGCAGCACAGGCATTTCCCGGGCGGCCAGTCGCGGCGCCCATTTGATGAACCACGCATGAAGAAGCAGGCAACACCTTGAACGTCCAGAGCCACACCCCCCCACAAGCGCGCGCCGACATGAAACGCACCCTGATGAAAATCCTCGATGGCACGGCGCGCAACCGTGCCAGCAAGGCCGTCGAATGGATGATCACGCTGGTCGTGCTGACCAACTGCGCGGCCGTCGTCATCGATTCCATGCCTGACGTCCATGCCGAGTATGGCGCTTATTTCCACGAGTTCGAGTTCTGGAGCGTGATGTTCTTCTCCGCCGAGTATGTCTTGCGCGCATGGAGCTACGGCGCGCGCTATGCCAGAGAAGAAGGCGGTGCCTGGCGTGGCCGCAAGGAATACATGTTCAGTTTCTTCGGCCTAGTTGATTTTTTCGCCACTGCGCCGTTTTACCTGCACACGCTGTTCCCTTACCTCGACCTGCGCGTGCTGCGCGTTTTGCGCCTGCTGCGTATCCTGAAGCTGTCGAACTACAACACCGCACTACAGGACCTGTTCCAGGCCGTGCATTCAGAACGCAAGGCCTTCGCGTCGGCGTTATTCCTGCTGCTGATTTCCACCATCGTGTCGGCATCGCTGATGTATTTCGCCGAAGGCCACGAACAGCCGGAAGCCTTCCGCTCCATCCCCCATTGCATCTACTGGGCGATCATCACGATCACTTCGGGTTACGGCAACGTCGAACCAGTGACCGCCGGCGGCCAGCTGATTGCGCTGCTCACGGGCTTCCTGGGCGTCTGCATGGCAGCCATCATGACCGGTATCGTCGCCTCCGCGTTCTCGAACCAGATGTCGCGCAAGCAGGCTGCCTTCGGCAAGCAACTGCGCGAAGCGCTCGCCGATGGCGTCGTCACCGAAGCGGAACGCGAGCTGCTGGCCAGGTTGCAGCGCCAATACCGGCTGTCGGACGATACCGTGAACGGTATCCATGCTGAAATCAAGAAAGAAATGGCGGAATCCGGCGCTGCCTGACTCGCTCACCAGCAGACGTCACGAACACCATAACCATCGCATCAAGAAGAACCCGTCCCCCGCGCTGACACAGCGCGGCGGCATCAGCAGGCAGTGATCCATGGCATCCATCAAGCAAAACATTTTTGAAATCCTCGAAGGCTCGGTCCACAACAAAGCCAGCCGGGCGTGTGAAATCTTCATCGCAACGCTGGTCGTCGCCAACGTGGTGGCGATCATCCTCGAATCCGTGCATGAGCTGCACGTGGCGTACGAGCATTATTTCGAGATGTTCGACCTCTTCAGCGTGGCGCTGTTCTCCGCCGAATACGTGCTGCGAGTTTGGACCTACGGCGTCAAATTCCCCCCGGAAGAAGGCGGGGCCTGGCGCGGGCGCAAGGAATACATTTTCAGCTTCTATGGCTTCATTGATTTCTTCGGCACCATGCCGTTCTATGCGCAGTTGCTGTTCCCGGGCCTGGACCTGCGCGTGCTGCGTATCTTCCGCCTGATGCGTATCTTCAAGCTGTCGCGCTACAACAGCGCGCTGCAAGACTTGTTCGAGGCCATCAAGACCGAGCGCGACTCGTTCACGTCGGCGCTGTTCCTGCTGCTGATCTCCTGCCTGCTGTGCTCGTCGCTGATCTACATCGCCGAAGGCCACCTGCAGCCGGACGTGTTCCCGTCGATCCCGGCCACGATGAAGTGGTACATCCTGACCATCATCTCCGGCTGGGGCAACGTCGATCCGGTGTCCATGTTCGGCACCATCCTCGTCATCCTCACGCAGGTGCTGGCCATCGCGCTGGCAGCGATCCTGACTGGTGTGGTCGCCACCGCTTACACCACGCAAGTCGAGCGCCGCGAAGCGATCTACGAGATCCAGATCCGCGAAGCGCTGGCCGACGGCATCGTCACCGACGAAGAGGCCGCCCATCTGGAAAATCTGCGCGTGCAGTTCGGCATGACCGAAGAGCAGGTCGACGCCATTGCCCGCCAGGTCCGCGAAGAGAATGCCAAGAAGGCCGCCGGCCTCGCCGTCGGCACGGCCTGAGCCTGTTCCTGACCGCGCTGCCTGGCCGGCATGACGTCGGAAGTCCGTGGACTTTGCAGCGCAGGCTTGCGGCGATGGTCAAACCATCCTTGTCCGGATTTTGAAGTCGAGTCTTTGAATGATTGAATTTATCCAGTCGCTGAACTTGATGGTCGTGGCCCAGATCATCCTCATCGACATTCTCCTCGGCGGAGACAATGCGATCGTGATCGCGCTGGCCTGCCGTCGCCTGCCGGACCATCAGCGCCTGAAGGGCATCGTCTGGGGAACCGTCGGCGCCATCGCCATCCGCATCGTGCTGATTTTTTTCGCGGTCAACCTGCTCGGGCTTCCCTGGGTCAAGGCCGTCGGCGGGCTGCTGCTGCTGTGGATAGGTGTCAAGCTCCTGTCCGAAAACGATGACGGACACGACCATATCGATGGCGGCGAACAACTATGGTCGGCTGTCCGCACCATCATCGTCGCCGACCTGGTGATGAGCATGGACAATGTGGTGGCCGTCGCCAGCGCAGCCGATCAGGCCCATGCGGATTACAAGATCGCGCTGGTCGCGTTCGGCATCGTGGTCAGCATCCCGATCGTGGTCTGGGGCAGCTCGCTGGTACTGAAGATCATGGATCGCGTGCCGGCCGTCATCACGGGTGGCGCGGCGCTGCTGGGCTACCTCGGCGGCGCGATGGTGTCGACTGACCTCGCGCTGAAGGAAAAACTGTTCCGGTGGCTACCGATGGAAGTGCTGAATGTTCCCGAACTCGGCGTGCGCCTGTCGCTGACAGGCAGCGTCGGCGCGCTGCTGGTGGTCGTGCTGGGCTGGTGGATAAGCCAGCGCAACGCAGCCGACCTCACGCCGGACGACGCCCGGTAAACACGTAACGGTTCAAACTGAAGAAATACCCGCCCTCGTCGCTGATGGCTTTCGCATCCGCTTTCCAGGCCGCGATGTCATCGGCGCTCAGGCCGTTGCGGCCAGTCGCGAAATTGCCGAGCATGGTCATCATGCCCACACTGTAGGTCTGGGGATCCCATACCAGGTTCAGCAGCGGCACCACGTCCACCTTGACTTCCGTAAAGCCCGCCCGCCACATGCGGCGCACCAGCGTGCGCGGCAGTTGCGGGTGCGGTATGTGTTCATTCCAGGTCTCCAGCACGCGGCGCATGCGCGCATCGTCATGGCTGGCCCAGACCGCCGATTCCCAGTCGGTGTCGACCAGCACCGCCCGGCCGCCGGGACGGACGACGCGCGCCAGTTCCTTCAGCGCATGATCGACGTCCTCGACATATTCATACACCTGTGACGCCAGCGCGATGTCGAAACTATCATTCGCATACGGCAGCCGGGTGACGTCCGCCATGCCGAACGATACGTGCGGCAGCGCTGCACACCGCCGCTGCGCGATCGCCAGCATCGGCGGCGCAATATCGACACCCAGCACCGATCCTTGCGGCCCCACGGCGTTCGCCAGTGCCTGCGTCGTCAGGCCGGGGCCGCAACCGATGTCGAGCGCATGCTCGCCGGCGGCCGGCGCCAGCAGCGCCAATACCCGCTCGCGCTGCTCCACCACGTCCGGGGTCAGGTAAACGGCTTCCAGTTGCTTCGATGCGGCATCGTCGAACTGGTCTTGTGCGCTGGGTGCTGTGCTCATGAGGATAGAGGGTCAGGAATACGGCTCGTGGAAAATGATTCAGGAGGGATTCAGGCCGCCGTCTCGTCGGCCGGCCAGTCATTGCCCGACGGACGGACCGGGTCATGCAAATGCCATGCGGCGGCCAGGCCGATAACGGCGCCGAACATCACATAATAAGCCGGCGCCAGCGGCGTGCCGGTGGCCTTGATCAGCCACGTCACGATCAGCTGCGCAAAACCGCCGAACAGCATCACCGCGATGTTGTAGGACAGCGCGAGGCCCGTCGATCGCATCCGCACCGGGAACTGCTCGGCCAGTGCCGTCGATACGGCACCGAAGCCGATGCCGATCGCGCCGCAAACGATGACCTGCATGGTCGCCAGCCGTGCCAGTCCCGGCTCGGCCAGCAGCCAGGCCAGCAGCGGATACGGCAGCACCAAGTAAGCGACGCTGGCCAGCAGCATCACGGCGCGGCGTCCGATGCGGTCGGACAGCATGCCGAACACGGGGGTCAGCACAATCAGGCACAGCAGGCCGGCGACTTGCGCCGCGAAGGCATCGGCCAGCGGGATGCCAAGCTGGGTCTTCGCATAGGTCGGCATGTAGACCAGCACGACATAGAACATGATCGTGCTCGACAAGACCAGCCCGAATGATGACAGCAGCGCGCGCCGGTGCCCGGCCCACAGCGCACGCAGGCCGACGGCGCCCGCCGGTTCGCGCGACGCTTCCAGGAAGGCTTCGGTTTCCTCGAGATGACGCCGTATCCACAGGCCGACTGGCCCGATCAGCAAGCCAACCATGAAAGGCATGCGCCAGCCCCAGCTGTCGATCTGTTCGGGCGTCAGTCCCTGGGTGATCAGCATGGCGGCCGTCGCACCACCGAGCGCAGCGACGCCCTGCCCCACCATTTGCAGCGAGCCGAAGAAGCCGCGCCGCGACGGCGGCGCGCTCTCGACCAGGAAGGCCGTGGCGCTGGCAAATTCGCCGCCGGTCGCCACGCCCTGCAGCAGGCGCGCCAGCACGATCAGCACGGGCGCGGCAGCACCGATCGCCGCATGGGTCGGTGCAAACGCAATCATCGCCATCGATACCGTCATCAGCAAGATGATCAGTTGCAGCGCCGCCTTGCGGCCACGCCGGTCCGAATAGATGCCGATCAGGATGCCGCCCACCGGTCGCATGAAAAATCCGACGCCGAACGTGGCCATGGCCGCCAGCAGCGATGCATAGTCGCTGTCAGCCGGAAAAAACAGGCGCGAGATAATGACCGTCAGGAAGCCGTAGACGACGAAGTCATACCACTCGAGCGCATTGCCGATCACGGCTGCGAGGATCTGGCGCGTCTTGATGGCCGTGCTGCCGCTGTCCGAGACGATGGCTTGCCGGGGCGCCGCGTGGTGCTGAGATTGTTCACTGCTCTGCATGGTCGCTGATTCGGTTGAATTGTTATCCGTTAAACTGACCGGCCTGGCGCCTCACGCGTCAGGCTTCCAATGAACGACATTACCTGATCCGGAGCATCCCCATGGCAATCCTCGTCGCCGGCCTGCTGATCTTCCTCGCCACACACTCGACACGCGCCTTCGCCCCGGCCTGGCGTGAAGCCATGATCGCACGACTCGGCAAGCACGCCTGGCGCGGGCTGGTCAGCGTATTGTCCCTCGTCGGCTTCGTGATGCTGATCAAGGGCTACGACGTGGCCCGCATGAACCCGATCGCCCTCTACGAACCGCCGCTGTGGCTGCGCCCGGTGACGGTATTGCTGATGTTCTTCGCCGCCGTCTTCGTCGCCGCGTCCATCGTGCCGCGCAACCACATCAAGGCCGCGATGGGCCACCCGCTGCTGCTGTCGGCCAAGACCTGGGCCTTCGCCCACCTGCTGTCCAACGGCACGCTGGCCGACCTGGTCCTGTTCGGCGGCTTCCTTTTGTGGGCCGTGCCCGACTTCATCCGTTCGCGCCGCAGCGACCGCGCACAGGGCATCGTCTATCCGGAGGGCGGCCTCGGCAACACGATCGTCACGATGATCGTCGGCGCCGCCCTGTGGGCCGTGTTCGCCTTCTACCTGCACGCCCGCTGGGTAGGCGTCGCACCGCTACCGCTGTAATCAGGTTCGCGGCGGACGCGGCACCCAGCGGACCGGTTGCGCGCGCAGTTCGGGCGCCGGCGCGCCGACGGCGGCCAGTGCCTTCCCGAAGGCCTTGCCGCCCTCATCGGCCAACGCGGCAGACCGCACCTTCGCGATCGCATCGGCACGCTGAACGGCGCTGCCGAACGCGGGGGGTGCGAGATGGCGCAGCACATGCAACAGGCGCTCGCGCCCCCGCTCGTGCGTACTGCCATAGCCCTTCAGCAAACGGCCGCACTGCGCCAGCTCGTTACCCAGACGCGTGTCTTCGCCCAGACTGGCTGTCAGCGCCGACAGCCATTCGTCAATCAGGCCTTGTTCCTTCGCGTACCGGCTGCTGTAGCGGCGCACGTGCTTTGCCATCGCCAGTGCTCGCAGCAGCAGTGTACCGAGCACCGTATGCGAAGCCAGCTTCAGCGGGAACGACCAGGGCCCGCGCCCTTCGGCGATGCGAGCGCGTTCCGCCTCCTGCAGCCGCGTGGCCAGCGCTGCCGGCAGCAAGTCCGATACCTCCGGCACGCCGGGCTTGAAGTGATCATGGAAGCGCAGCAGGTCACGTTCCCCGGCGCGCGCTTCACGCCGCACGCGTCCATGGCGTGAGGCCCGGCTCTTGAGATCGGCAACGCGCGCGATGTCGTCGTACGCCATCCACAGCGCGAGCCAGCGCGCCGCTTCGCGCGTGGCGTCAAAGCGAGACGCATCGCGCCCGGGCGCTGCCAGTTCGGCATCGCGCACGCGGCGCAGGCGGTCGAGATACCAGCGACCGTAGGCAGCATCCTGGTATTCGGTCACGCGCGCCAGTCCCAGCGCCGCGACTTCGCGTACGTCGTTCGGAAATTCTTCCATCAATGTCGCGGGTGCGGCCGCGGTCGCATCCGCAACGATACGTTGGGTCGCTTCGGCCTGCGCGCGTCCTTCGGCGACGATGAGAAACGCCGCATCGAATCCTGCCAGGCTCTCGGCCACGCCACGGTCGCCGGCACTGATCGCGTCGGCATAGCAGCGCCGATCAAAAGGGAACAGGCCGCTGGCGGCAATCGCGCCCAGCATCACGGCGCTGACCACGGTGCGGTGCTCCGCGGCGATGCGCTGCATGTCAAAGACATGCTGCGCACGGCACGCCGACTGCACCAGCGACAGCAAGGCATGGCTGTCGAGCCGGCCGTCGCCCAAATGGCCGCGCTCGGCATTGGTCAGCGTACGCGAAGACGACGTGATCACCAGCGTGCGATCCGGCGACGGCAAACCATTGCTGGCACAGCGCGCCGTTTCCAGCAGTTCAGACGACAGCACCGCATCCAGCGCGCCGGGCACCGGGTTGAGGCTGAAGACCGGCATGCGGCCGCCGAGCTGGGCGACAGGTACCGGGTAGGTCTCGAAATAATAGGTGGTGGCACCGGTACGCTGCGCCACGCCCGGCACCGACGTGCCCTGTGCGGCATAGCCGGCGCGGCGCGCGACATCGACCAGCCATTCGTTGAGCACCCCGCCGCCCTCGCCGCCCAGCGCGCAGATCAACAGGGAGATGCTGCGGGCTGCGGGGACATGGCTCGTGGCCGATGCGCTGGACATGGTCATCGCGATCCTCGCCTCAAGCCGGTTGCAGCAGTCGCAACGCGAGCTGTCGGACGGCGTCGACCACGCGTTCATGCCAGCGCGGGTTCTGCACGACCTCGGCGCGATAGAAGCTCGGGCACAGCGTCGCCGCGTGGGCGTTTTCCCCGCACAAGCCGCAGCCAACGCAGCCATCGATGACGGTGGCGACCGGATCGACCTTCAGGGGATCGGGATTGTCCTTCAGCGTCAGCGTCGGGCAGCCGGACAGGCGCATGCAGGCATGGTCGCCATTGCACACGTCTTCATCGACGCCATATTTGACGCGCACCACGCGCTCGCCACGCGACAGCAGGCCCGCCAGCCAGGGACGCACGCGGCGCTGGCGTTCGAGCTGGCACTCGCCTTCGGCGATGATGACCTTCAGGCCCGGGAACGATGTCGTCATCGCTTCGCGCAGCGTGTCGCGCATCGCGGCCACACGATAGGAATGTACGGTGCGCAGCCATTGCACGCCGAGCCCGGCCAGCGTGTCTTCGATGGTGCGGTCGCTGGCGGTCAGGCTGGCCAGCTTGTCGCCCGCTGCGGCTTTCACCCGCTTGCCGGGCGTGGAGATGATGTCCTGGGTGCCGGTGGCTGAGGTATACCCATTCTTGAAAATCAGCAGCACTGCGTCATCGCCATTGAATAGCGCCGATTGCACGCCGGTCAGCAGGCCGTTATGCCAGAAGCCGCCGTCGCCCATGATCGACAGCACGCGCCGCTGCATCATCGGCGACACGCCGGCGCGGCTGGCGAGGCTCATGCCATAACCGAGAATGGAATGCCCGAGCGAGAAAGGCTCGAAAGTCGCGAATGAATGGCAGCCTATGTCGGCCGCGATGTGTACCTGACCGACCTCTTGCTGCACGAGTTTGATCGCCGAAAACACGGGCCGTTCGGGGCAGCCAATGCAAAAGCCCGGCGGCCGGGTCGGCAGCGCCGCATCCAGTCGTGCTGCCGCTTGCTGGCGACGATCGCGGGTGGCCGCCAGCATCGTGGCCACCGGCTGCGTGTGGACTTGCGGCGCATGGCGATCAAGGAAGGACAGCAAGCCATGCATGATCGCTTCGGTGTTCAACTCGCCGGCGGCCGGCAGCATGTCCTTGCCATGCAAGGTCGTCGGCAGATCGTGCCGGCGCAAATGGGTCGCGATCTCCTGTTCGATGTATTCCGGCGAGCCCTCCTCTACCACCAGCACGGCGCGCTTGCCGTCGGCGAAACCGGCCACCTGCTCCGGCACCAGCGGGTAAGTCACATTCAACACCAGCAGCGGAATGTCCGATTGGCCGAATGCATCGGCCAGCCCGAACTGCTGCAATGAACGCAGCAGAGCCGGCGCGATGCCGCCCTGCACGATGATGCCGATATCGTGGTGCCTGCCGGCATGGAGCTCGTTGAGGCCGTGCTCGACGATGTAACGACGTGCCGCCGGCAGGCGTTCTTCTGTCTTCAGCTTTTCATGGCGAAAGGTCGAGGGCGGATGCGCGAGGCGGCCATAGTCGAACGAGCCCGGCTCAGCCATCGGCGCCAGCGCGGACACGGCGGGTCGGCGGTTGTCGCGACAGGTGAAGCTGCCGCGCACATGGCAGGCGCGAATGCGCAGCTCCATCATCGCCGGCATGTTCGACGCCTCCGACATGGCGAATGCATGTTCGACCATGTCGACCATCGTGGCCAATTCCGGACGCGGGTCGAGCAGCAATACAGTGGATTTCATCGCATACGCGTGGGTGCGCTCCTGCACCACCGATGCGCCTTCGCCATAGTCTTCGCCAATCACCATCAGCACGCCGCCGGTGACGCCCGGAGACGCGAGGTTGGCCAGTGCGTCGGCCGCGACATTGGTGCCGACGATGGATTTCCAGGTGACCGCGCCACGCACCGGGTAGTGGATGGATGCACCGAGCATGGCGGCGGCAGAGGCTTCGTTCGAGCAGGCTTCGACATGCACGCCGAGCTCGGCCACGAGTGACTTCGCCTGGACCATCACGTCCAGCAGGTGCGACACCGGCGCGCCCTGGTAGCCGCCGATGTAGGAGACGCCCGATTGCAGCAAGGCCTTGGTGATCGCGAGGATGCCTTCACCATGGAAGGTGTCGCCTTCGCCCAGCCTCAGTTGTTCTATTTCGTGCTTGAATGAGACTTCCATCCGCCTGTTCCCGTGCGTCGATGGTCAGGCCGGATGCTTCCGGCCTCGCTGCGAACTGCCGCCCAACCCGGCTGTCGATTTGCCAGCCGGTTCGAATCTTCGCGATCATAACCGGTCTATATCAGCACCTCCCTTTTAATAGCCCAAACCGGCGCCATCTACGCGGGAAACCTGCGGATTCCCGGGGAAATCCCGTAGCGACCGGCCAAACCGGCAGCGAGCTGACAAACGTATCAATTTGTTAAACCCCCACAAGTTTTACCACCATTCGCGAAAATAGAAATCTATTGGTATAAATTGTGACTGATTGGTATAGTTTTATTTAGTGCAGTTTACCGCCCTGCAGGCTTCAGCGCGCCGAACCGGTTGGTTCAGTTCGGGGGTAGCCCGGGGCAACGAGGAGAACAGCATGCTGATGACCACCATGGCCAACCGGTATGCGCATGCGTTGATGAAGGCGCGTGCCGGTGGCACCCTGCATCCGTTGCTGACCGGCGACGGCAAGCTGAGCCGGGACGATGCCTATGACATCGCACGCAGCCTGCGCAACATCCGAATCGCCCACGGCGAGACGCCGGTCGGCCGCAGAATAGGCTTTGCGAACGATCGCGTGCGCGCGCGCTACGGCAAGACACAGGCGCTGGCCGAGCCGATCTGGGGCACCCTGTTCGACAGCAGCGTCGAATACGCGATGGACAACCAGGCGCTGCACAGCCTCGCGAAGGCACAACAGCCGCGCATCGAGCCTCATTTGGTATTCAAGCTGGCACGCACGCCGGCGGCCGATGCGACCCTGCTCGAACTCGCCGATTGCCTCGAATGGATGGCGCATGGGCTGGAAGTGGTGGTGTCGCCGTACAAGGGATGGGAATTCGATGCACCCGATGCCATCGCCGCCTTCGGCCTGAACCGCAAGCTGATTGTCGGCGAGCCTCGCATGCTGTCCCGCCATGGCCGCCACCAATTGCCCGCGGTGCTGGCGGCGGCCACGCTGTCGCTGTCCAAAGTCACGGCCGACGACAGCATGCTTGCCGGCGCCGGCGCCGGTCGCGAACTGATGGGCAGTCCCCTGCACGCTATGCATGGGCTGCACCGGCAGCTACAGTCACAGCAGCACTCGGGGTTCGCGCCCTTGCAGGCTGGCGAGATCATCGCCACCGGCGGCTGGACCGATGCCATGCCGGTCAAGCGCGGTGAGGTGTGGGTCAGTGCCTTTGCGCAGCTAAACCTGCCGGGCCTGAATTTGTCCTTCAGCTGAACAGGACGCGCTGTCGGGCTTCCACGCCTCGTGTAGGGTATAGTCGGCGGGTTTGATTCTGCGCCGATGCATGGCCCTACATGATCCTCGACCCCGGCATTACCCATCCTGTTTTCGCGCTGCTAGTCATCGCCGCCGCCATTGGCAGCATTTGGCTGATCGATCGCTGGCTGGCCGTTCCCCTCGATAGCAGCCGCGTGCAGGGCATCGACGGGCTGCGCGGCTATCTCGCCGGCATGGTGTTCATCCACCATGCGTGCATCTGGTACGCCTTCCTCCGCAGCGGCCATTGGGAGAGCCCCGCGTCGGCGTTCTATACCGAGCTGGGGCGCTCGAGCGTGGCCTTGTTTTTCATGATCACGGCGTTTCTGTTCACCCGTCGCATCCTGGTGTCGCGCACGATCGAATGGAACCGACTGTATGTATCGCGAATCCTCAGAATCGTACCGCTGCTGGTCGTACATCACCTTGCCGCGCTGCTGGTGCTGGCGTTCATCCGCCTGAACCACATGCCGACTGTCTTCAACGGCATCCCTACCGATCGCAAGGTGCTGCTGACGGCAGCCGTGTCCTGGACGCTGGATTACGAATGGATTTTCTACCTGATCCTGCCACTGATCGCCTTGGTACGCGGCTCGCGCGTACCGCTGGTACTGGCTTTGATATCAGCACTGATGGTGATGGAGCGGCAAAGCGAAGTGCTGTCCGAGCATATGCTGCCTTTCTTCGGAGGCGTCGTTGCGGCATTGGTGGCGGACAGCCGGCGACTGCGCACCTTTGCGCCATCACCCATGGCCAGCCTGTTGGCGCTCGTTTGCCTGGCTGCCGCGTATGGCTACGGTCGCTCATTGCCGACAATCGTCTGGCTGATTGCGCTCACCGTCGCTTTCACGCTCATCGCCAATGGCAATACACTGGCTGGCTTGCTGCAATCCCGCGTGTCGCGCGTATTTGGCGAGATCACATACAGCGTGTACCTCCTGCACGGGCTGGTACTGTTCATCGCCTTCCGCGGTGTCACGGGCATACCGCTCGCGCAATCGCTGTCCCCGGCAATGCACTGGCTGGTGGTCGGGCTGGCAGCGCCTTTCCTGGTGTCCCTGTCCTATGCCAGCTGGCGCTGGATAGAGCAGCCTTGTCTGCGGCGCGTCGATGCCTGGTCGAAACGCCTGCGGCTCTCGTTTGTTGAGCCTTCACACCCCCCTCCACGCGCCAACCGGCAATATCAAAAATCTAACAATAGCAACTCCGTAGCCAATTAACAGGCTATTTAATAGATAAAAACAATCAATTTAAGATTATTGATAGCTATTGATAAAGTCATACCCATCGAAACTTTCAATGGGAGACCGCAATGACTAACCCGAACGGCGACCACGTCTGGCTCGACACGCTGGCCCTGCTCGCACTTGCTGTTTGAAGCTTGCAACGTGCGCCGCCTGAAGCGGCGACAAGCCCTGTCCCACACCGAACCTTGTTCAACCGAACCCGAGACTCACGACCGTCCTGGACCGAAGGACAAACTGATGGACAAGAAGATCACCACCGCATCCGGCATTCCCGTCGCCGATAAGCAGAATTCGATCACCGCCGGCCCGCGTGGCCCCATCCTGTTGCAGGACCTCCACCTGATCGAGAAGCTGCAGCACTTCAACCGCGAGCGCATCCCCGAAAGCGTGGTGCATGCCAAAGGCTCTGGCGCTGATGGCAGCTTCATCGTCACGCAGGACATCACGAAGTCCACCAAGGCCAGACTGTTCTCCGAAATCGGCAAGCAGACCCCGGTGTTCTTGCGTTTCTCGACGGTCGGCGGCGAGCGCGGCTCGGCCGATACCGAGCGCGATCCGCGTGGCTTTGCGGTGCGCTTCTATACCGAGGAAGGCAACTGGGACCTGGCCGGCAATCTGTTCCGCCTGATGCCGGACGCCGAGAAAAACGATCTCGCGACCAATATCGCCAATGCGATGCGTGGCGTGCCGGCCGAGATCATCGAACGGCAGCTCGCCCACTTCGACCGGGCCGATCCTGCCTATGGCGAAGGTGTGCGCCGCAAGCTCAAGGGCGGCGCATGAGCGACGACGGCATCCGGCTGCGGCTGGTCGGCGGGATGTCCGCCGCAACTGTCGCCGCACGGTGCAGCTGCTGGCGCAAGCGCGGTAGAATTTTCGTGCAGACTTCTTCAGTGGACGTCGTCATCATCAGGAGGCCACATGGCAAGCAGCAAGATCCCCGCAATTGACTTTGGTATCGGTGAAGCCGACCGCCAGAAAATCATCGACGGCCTGAGCCATTTGCTGGCCGATACCTACACGCTGTACCTGAAGACGCATAACTTCCATTGGAATGTCACCGGACCGATGTTCCAGACACTGCATCAATTGTTCATGGATTTTTATACCGAGCAGTGGACTGCCGTCGACCTGATTGCCGAGCGCATTCGCGCCATGGGCGCGCCGGCGCCGGGCACGTATGACGCATTCGCCAAACTGACCTCGATCAAGCCCAGCCCCGGCTTGCCGAAGGCGCGCGACATGATCATCGAGCTGATCGAAGGCCAGGAAACGGTCGCTCGCACTGCGCGCACCATGTTCGACGTGGCATCGGGCGCGAACGACCAGCCCACCTGCGACTTGCTGACCCAACGCATGCAAATCCATGAAAAAAATGCGTGGATGCTGCGCAGCCTGCTGGAGGAATAAGCAAGCGGCCTGGTGACGTTGTACTATCGTCCGGCGCCCTTTCATGATCGCGCTGTCGCTCCACTTTCCCCTTCGATTCAAGGAGATACCCATGAAAAAGCTGATCGCAATCGCCCTGCTGTCCCTCGCTCCTCTGGCGCTCGCACATAATTGTCCGAACGAAATGAAAGCCATCGATGCCGCGCTGCCATCGACCAAACTGTCCGGTGCCGATCTCGACAAGGTGAAGGCGTTGCGCGCCGAAGGCGAGAAAGCGCACAAGGAGGGCAAACATGACCAGTCGATGAAGGCGCTAGGCGAAGCAAAGAAGATGCTCGGGATCTGAGCAGGACCGATGGCCATGTGACCCGGCCAGCTTCCGATGCTGGTGACAAGCCGGTATCCACAGCAATCCTGCGGGTCAGTTAAGCGCGAAATTTCCACGTTCGCATCAAACAACACGGGATCCCGGCCTGCGCCGGGATGGCACGCCAGGAACGATCGACCTCGAAACCTCATCCCGGCGCAGGCCGGGATCCCGTGGCTTGCCTGAGCCGACCAGCAGTAACACAGCGTTGGCTGTTTATATTGAGCGACACCCTTTCGTTAAGTTTGGCCCGGATTCCACGTCCCCCGGGGCCAGCCTTCCTTTGTTTTTGCGGGCTGCAAGAAATTACTTGCTAAGATGCGGCGTTCTCGTCATCGCGCTCACTGAGGTTACCGTCCGATGCCAATCGCCGCGCGCCGGTCTACCGGCCTGTTCGCTGCTCTTATTGCCCTTGCCACCGTCATTGCGCTGCCTGCGGTTGCGTTCGCTGGCGACTTGTCGCCCCGGATTTCGATGCAAGACTGGATCGGTCCGGCAACTCTGGCAATCTTCTTTGTTGCCTATGCGCTGGTCGTCTCGGAAGAATTCACGCATCTGCGCAAATCCAAACCTGTCATGCTGGCAGCAGGCCTTATCTGGGCACTGATCGGCTGGCACGCGACCTCGGCTGGCCTGGGTGACACTGCCGAGAAGGCGGTGCGCGCCTATTTGCTCGAGTACGCCGAGCTGATGCTGTTTCTGATCGTCGCGATGACTTACATCAACGCCATGGAAGAACGGCAGGTATTCGAAGCGCTGCGTCACTGGCTGGTCGCACGCCACTTCAGCCTGCGACAGTTGTTCTGGGTGACGGGTCTGCTGGCCTTCTTCATCTCCGCAGCGGCCGACAATCTGACCACCGCATTGCTGATGGCCGCTGTCGTGATGGCCGTTGGCGCCGGCCATTCGAAATTCATTGCGCTCAGCTGCATCAATCTGGTGGTGGCCGCAAACGCGGGCGGCGCCTTTTCGCCGTTCGGGGACATCACAACCCTGATGGTCTGGCAAAAGAATGTCACCGCAGCCAATGGCACGGTTGATTTCTGGTCTTTTTTCATGCTGTTCATTCCTGCGCTTGTCAACTGGGGGGTGCCCGCGGCAATCATGCACTTCGCTGTTCCCAAAGGACGCCCGGATGGCGCAGCAGCACCCGTGCAGATACTCGACGGTGGGATCGGTATCGTGCTGCTGTTCGTGCTGACGATTGCAACGGCCGTCGGCTTCCACCACTTCCTGCACCTGCCGCCGGTACTGGGGATGATGGCCGGACTTGCGCTGCTGAAGTTCCATGCCTATTCGATGCAGATCAGGGATCGCCATCAACGCGTGGAACTCGATGCGCCGGATGACCTCGGCGGCCAGGTCAGTTTTGATGTATTCCGCACGATTGCGCGTGCCGAATGGGATACGCTGTTCTTCTTCTACGGCGTGGTCATGTGCGTGGGTGGACTCGGCTATCTCGGCTATCTGGCGAAGCTGTCCACGATGCTGTATGCAGGATGGGGACCGACCGCAGCCAACGTGGCAGTAGGACTTATCTCGGCAGTAGTCGACAACATCCCCGTGATGTTTGCGGTATTGACGATGTCGCCCGATATGTCGGTCGGGCAATGGATGCTGGTCACGCTGACCGCGGGTGTCGGGGGCTCGTTGCTGTCGATCGGATCGGCCGCCGGCGTGGCCTTGATGGGTCAGGCGCGCGGCACGTATACCTTTTTCGGGCATTTGCGCTGGATGCCAGCCATCGCTGCCGGGTACGCAGCCAGCATCATGGTCCACCTGTGGCTGAATGCCGCTGCATTTTAATCAGGATGGATTGCAGTTTTCCGCCGTCTTGCGCCGGCAAGCATTGATGAAAGCGGCCAACCGGCACTGCCCCCTTAGCGCATGTTGAACGCGCGCAGGCCGGCCTCGTCCAGCGCGCGCTGCTCGACCTTGGCCAGGGCCAGCATGCGATTGCGCTCTTCGCGCTCGACCATCGCCTCCATCTTGGCCTGTTCGCGCTGCGCCTGCTGAAACGCTGCCTTGGCATCAGCCAGCTGCAGCTCGCATTGCGCCAGCTGCGACTTCACTTTCTGCTTCAGTTCCTGCAGATGGTCGAGGAACTGGCGGTAAGCGACGTTATCGGAAATCTTGTGTGCTTCCTTTTGCGCCGCGTTGAAGCGCGCGACGTAATCGTCGCGCAGTCGGTCAACATGGGCCACGCTGCCCTGCAGCTTCTCAACCTTGATCCGGGCCTCATTCACCACGGCCTGGGCATCGCGAGTCGCGTTGGCGGCCTTGTCGGCCAGCACGGTCCAGATATTCATTTTCATCGCGGTTGACTCCTTTAGCCGCCAGCCAGTTCGCGCACGCGCTCACGCGTGGTCTGGTGATCGACGCCTTCATGCATGTCTTGCCGCAGGAAAGCCTCGAGCTGGGGTCGCATCGCGATCGCATTGTCGATCTCGGGATTCGAGCCAGGTTCATAGGCGCCGACCGAGATCAGATCCTGGTTCTGCTGGTACAGCGACCACATGCGGCGCACGCGGTTTGCCTGCTTCAACTCGGCGGCAGGCAACAGGTCTTGCATCACGCGGGAGATCGAGCCGTTCAGGTCGATCGCCGGGTAGTGCGCGGCATCGGCCAGCTTGCGCGACAACATGACCTGGCCGTCCAGCGATGCGCGGGCGATATCGACGATCGGGTCTTGCGCGTCGTCACCTTCAGCCAGCACGGTATAAATCGCCGTGATCGCGCCATAGCCATGGCGGCCCACGCCGGTACGTTCGATCAGGTTCGGCAGCAGCGCGAACACCGATGGCGGATAACCCTTGGCCGTCGGCGGCTCGCCGATCGCCAGGCCGATCTCACGCTGCGCGTGGGCGACACGCGTCAGGCTGTCCATCAGCATCAGCACGTTCTTCCCCTGGTCGCGGAAATATTCGGCGATCACATGGGTCAGGTGGGTCGCCTTCAGGCGCATCACCGGCGACACGTTGGCCGGGGCTGCGATGACGATCGACTTGGCACGACCTTCAGGGCCGAGCACTTCATTGATGAAGGCCTGCACTTCGCGGCCACGTTCGCCGATCAGGCCGATCACGACCACGTCAGCCTTGGTATTCCGGGTGATCATGCCAAGCAGCGAGCTCTTGCCGACGCCCGAACCGGCCACCAGCCCGATACGCTGGCCGCGGCCCATGGTCAGCAAGCCATTGATGGCCTTGACGCCGACATCGAGCACCTGATTGATCGGGCCGCGCTCCATCGGATTCAGCGGCAAGCCCAGCAACGCCAGACGATCCGGGCAATCGGGCTTGGGACCGCCATCCAGCGGCTCGCCAAATGCGTCGATTACACGGCCCAGCAATGCGGGGCCGAGCGCAGCTTCGGAAGAATTGGTAATGACACGCACTGACGCGCCGGGGCCGATGCCGACAGGCTCGGTGAACGGCATCAGGAACAAGGTCTGGTCATTGAAGCCAACCACTTCCGCCTGCACCTTCTGCCCGGTGCTGGATTCGATTTCGCACAGTGCGCCCAGCGGCGCCATGATGCCTCGTGCTTCCAGCGTCATGCCGACCAGCCGCACCAGCGTGCCGGTGTGGCAGGCATCGGGCACGCGCGCGTGCCCGATCAGCTCGTTGACGACGGCAGCGTAATCAAGCATCGCCGCCTTCCGTGGCAGACTCGGCCACCGTCGCACCGACGGTCACGTCCTCGACTTGCTGGCTGCCGCGCTGGCCGTCGGCAATGCGGTCGGACAGACGTGCGGCATTGGCGCGCCAGCTCGGCGCCGGCGCCTGCATCAGGCCTTTCTTCAAGCCGGCGACGCGGCGCTGGATCAGGTCCTCGACCACGCTGCCTTCCAGTGATGCGCGCACGCTGCCGCGCTCGAGCTTGGGATCGGCGCGCAGTACCAGTGCGTCACCGAACATTGCGGCCTGAGGCTTGTAGTGCTCAACGTCTTCCGGGTGCAGATGAATGATGACGGCCTTCTCGCCGGAGGCATTCAGCTCGCGCAGGCAGTTGTCGACCAGGCGCGAGATCGCCTGCGGCGATTGCGACAGTTCTCCGCGGACCAACTGCTCGGCGATATGGATGCTGAGCGCTTTCATCGGCTCGAACATTGCATCCGGGTTGTAGGACAGTTCCTGCATCGCGTCCACCATGGACTGCAGCTGCGCGATCTTTTCTTCGTAGGCCTTGCTCAGTTCTTCCTTCGCTTGCGCGTAGCCAGCCGCATGGCCTTCGTCGTGGCCTTGCTTGCGCGCTTCCGCATGGACGGCGGCACGCACTTCGGCGCGACCTTCCTCGCGGGCGGCCTCCAGCCTTGCGTTGAGTTCTTCTTCCGTGATGCCGGGCTGCACGACGGCGACCACAGGCGGCGCTTCCGCAACGACGGCGGGCGCAACTTCTTGCGCTGCTTCCGCAGCGATGGCTTCTGGCTGCTTGGCCATGTCCATGGCATCCGCGGCCTGCTCGGCGGTCACGGCTTCAGTGATCGCGATCTCCGCGGCGGCAGCCTCGACGGCAAGACCGGGCTCCGATATGGCGCCATCATTGCCCGCTTCCACTGACACGCCCGCCATGCTGGCTTCCGCAACGGCCTCACCTGCCCATGCCTTGTCGGGCTCTTCTGCCACGAGCTCGGAAGTCACTGCTTCTGTGTCGCCGGTTTCTGCCTGCATCACTGGCGCAGCGGCGACGGATTCAGCGACGGCATCGCTCGCCGAAGGTGCCTGAGCATCGTGGTCACCGTCGGCGCTGAAGCCGGCGACGGCATTGCCCTGGCCTGCGACGAAATCGCCGGCCGTGGCTTGTTCTTCGGTGGCGAATTCATTGCCGGCGTCCATCCACTCGGCCTGGAATTCGTGCGCATCGCCCGCCGCAGGATCGTCGATGACCTGTTCAGAGAAGGCATGGACAGGGTTGGCCATCACGACCGAGTCGAAAGTAAACGCGGCGGCAGCGCGCTCGTCAGGCTGCTCGATGAAGGTCTCGACCTTCTTTTCGAGTAGGTTCTGGATCGCAAACGGGTTGGAAACCGGATCGAACATCCGGTTCGGCATCCACTCCTTGCGCGCGCGCGCTGACTGCTGCGTGTTAGACAAAGTCGGCTCCACCCGAAGCCAGGATCAGCTCGCCCTTTTCGGACAGCTTCCGCGCCTGGCGCATGATCTTCTTCTGCGCGTCTTCCACTTCGGTCATGCGCAGCGGGCCCTTGGCTTCCATATCGTCGAGGAACATGCCGCGCGCACGGCTGGACATGTTGTCGAGGAACTTGTTCTTGACCTCTTCGGTCGCGCCCTTCAGCGCAATCATCAGCTGGTCCGGCTCGACCGCGCGCATCAGCGCCTGGATGCCGCGGTTGTCCACCGCTGCCAGGTTTTCGAAGCTGAACATGTTGTCCTGGATGCGCAGCGCCCGGTCTTCGTCGATCTGGCCCACGCCCTGCAGGATCGAGGATTCGAGTTCGACCTTGGTGAAGTTCATGATCTTGGCTGCCGCCTTGACGCCGCCGAAGCTCGACGACGATGCCGATGCATTGTTCGAGAACTGTTTCTTCATGATCGATTCCAGCTCTTCCATCGCCGAGGGCTGGACGGTATCGAGGCTGGCGACGCGCTGCACGACTTCGGCGCGCGACTCGTCCGGCAGGAAGCCCAGTACGTCGGCCGCGACTTCGGATTCCAGCACCGACAGGATGATGGCCGTCACCTGCGGGTGTTCGCCGCGGATCATTTCGGCGATTGCGCGCGCATCCATCCACTGCAGGATTTCCAGGCCACGGCTGGCGCGGTTGGGCATGATGCGCGACAGCACGGAAGCCGCCTTGTCCGGGCCGAGCGCGCGCTTGAGCACGGTCTCCACATATTCGGTGGTGCCAAGCGACAGGCTGGTCTGCTTCTTCAGCATGTCGACAAACTGGTCGAGCACGACGTTGACGGCTTCTTGCGACATGTCGGCCACCGACACCATCGCGGCCCCCAGTTCCTGCACTTCCTTCGGATCCAGGTAGCTGATGATGTTCGACGCCAGGTCTTCGCCCAGCAGCAGCATCAGCACGGCGGCCCGCTGCACATTGGTGATCTCTGCCAGTTCGCGGCGGAGATCGTCGGTCATCACTACGCTATTTTCATCGGCCATGGTAAACCTCGGTTTTCTCTGTTGCTTGCTGCACGACGGTGGCAGCCCTTGCCGCATCCGTCATTGTTTCATTCATTGCTGCGCTGGATGCGCGCTTTGCCGCGTCATTTCTTCTTGCCGGCATCAAGGGCGCCCCTGAGCATGTTCTTCACCATCAGAACCACGCGGCCCTTTTCTTTCTCAGTCAGGAATTTCATCAGGATCAGCTTGTCATCGTAGCTCTTTGCATCCGACAGCATGTCGGTCGGCACCGCCACCTTCTTTTTCGGCTTGAATTTCTTCTTCATCGCCTCCAGGTCTTGCTCGGGCTCGGCCGTCGCTGCGGCGGCGGGCGCAGCAGCTGCAGGCGCAGGAGCCGCTGCCGGCGCTTTTTTGGCGGGCGCCGCGGCCCCTGCCGCCGGAGCCGCCCCAGGCTTGGCTGCGGCGGCAGGCGCAGCAGGCTTCGCCGATGCCGGCGCTGCTGCCGGCACTGCAGGCTTGGCGACGGCCGGCACGGCGGCCGGCTTGGCTGCTGCCGGCGCCGTTTTCGGCGCCACCGGCTTGGTCGCTGCGGGCGCTGCCGCTTTCTGAGGTTCTGCCATTACTGTTTCCAATCAATTAAAAATTCTTTTTACTGCCAGCGCTTTGCCGGAAGTGTCCGCTCAGTTGCGAACCATGTTCTTCAGGACCAGCGCCACGCGCCCCGATTCCTGCGACACCAGCATGCGGATCAGCGCAACCTTGTCATCATAGCTGTTGGCGGTGTCGAGCATGTCGGCGGTGAAGCTGGGCTTCTTCGGTTTCATGGCCTGCATGCGGGCACGCAGTTCTTCCATGCTCTCGCCTTCTTCGAGCTCGACTTCGCCTTCGGCCAGCTCGGACTCTTCGTCGTCATAGCCTTCGCCTTCCTCACCCTCTTCACCTTCTTCCGCCTCGGCGGCGGCAGCGGCCTCGGCGGCGGCGGCCTCTTCTGCCAGGGCCAGCTGGGCGGCTTCTTCGGCGGCCTGCGCTTCTTCGGCGGCTTTCGCCTCCTCGATGGCCTTTGCTTCTTCGGCAGCCTTCGCTTCTTCGGCAGCCTTGGCTTCCATTTCGAGCTTCATCGCTTCGGCAGCCTTGGCCTCGATCGCGGCGACCTCTTCCGGGGTCGGGCCAGGCGGCGGCAGGATCTGCTGGGTGATGTTCGGGCCTTTGACCATCGGGCGGACTACGGCCAGCAGGAACACGATAATCACGAGCGCTGCGATGCCGATCTTGATGAAGTTCTGGATGTCCGGGTTCGCATACCAAGGCTTCGGCGGTTCCGGCGCCAGCGTTTCGAAGCGGGCCGGGGCAACGGTGACGATGTCGCCGCGCTCTGCGTTATAGCCGACAGCGCTACGTACCAGGTTCTGCATGCGATCGAGCTCTTCCGCCGAATACGGCAAGGTGGTGGCCGGCTTGCCATCGGCGCTCGGCGGCGCCTGGCGCTCGGCGACCACGACAGCGACGGTGATGCGCGAGATCGTGCCCAGCGAGTTCTTCACGTGGCGGACGGTACGGTCCATCTCGAAGTTGCGGGTCGACTTGGTGGTGGTGAT
>JACCDY010896125.1_pt1 | contig 32753 bp, 27 predicted proteins | sample 7446391 | NCBI WGS metagenome assembly JACCDY01 (sample SAMN15323451, study PRJNA562643) | freshwater metagenome | isolation source: river surface water | place: USA:Blue River Watershed | collected 2017-08-18 | reverse complement strand
TATTGAGGCATGCGGGAGTGGCGAAATTGGCAGACGCACTGGATTTAGGTTCCAGCGCCGCGAGGCGTGTGGGTTCAAGTCCCACCTTCCGCACCAGTCTTAGTGACTAAGACAAGATCTGAGCCAGACAAGCCTTAAGCGAAGTCTGGCTTGATTCTTTTAAGCAGCAGTACCGAGCCCGCTGCTAGCAGACACAGCACAGCCGCCGTGATCCAGGCGATGAAATATGAGCCTTGGGCGTCCCTGATGGCACCGGCAAAAGCCGCTGCAATCGCTGCACCCACCATGTGTGATGCAAAAACCCAACCGTAAACAGTTGGCGATTGATTCAAGCCAAAGTACTTTCGACAGAGTTCGATAGTTGGTGGAACGGTGGCAATCCAGTCAAGGCCGTAAAACACCACGAAGAACATCAGTGGCAGTTCCACGGTGGGACCAAGCACGAATGGAACCGTAAACAGAGCCAACCCGCGCAGCCCGTAATAAAACATCAGAAGGTAAATCGGATTGACTCGGTCAGTCAACCAACCAGACAAAATCGTGCCAACAAAATCGAAGATACCAACCAAGGCCAGCAACCCGGCCGCAGTTCCCATTGGCATTCCATGATCGTGTGCCGCTGGAATAAAGTGTGCGCCGATCAATCCGTTAGTTGTCCACCCGCAAACAAAGAATGTTCCGGCCAAGATCCAGAAAGCTGGTTTAGAAAGCGATTCAAATAAAACTCCGATGGTGGCGCGTGCGGTGCGCGGTGCAGCCTTGCCAGCAGGTTCTTGACTTAGTCCACCGTACGGAATCGTATTTGCCTCAGCAGGCGAGTTCTTAAACCCTAAGAAAAATAGCGGAATGATTGAGGCAGCAAAAATCGCTACAACAATTGAAGAGACACGCCATCCACTATTCATCACCACGGTGGAAAGCATTGGAAGAAAAATCAATTGCCCGGTGGCGTAGGCGGCGCTGAATATTCCGGTAACTAGTCCGCGGCGTTTGGTGAACCAGCGATTGGCAACCAGCGAACCAAACACCAGCGCAAGGCAGCCGGTACCAAGACCTACAAAGACTCCCCAGTAAAGAATCAGCTGCCAGCCTTGGGTCATGAAGACAGTTAGACCAGTTCCAAGAGACACCAGCCCAAGTGCACTGACCGCAACCTTTCGAACCGTAAACCGCTCCATCAGGGTTGCCGCAAAAGGCGCGGTAAGACCGTAGACAACAAGATTTACCGCAACGGCGTTAGAAGTTAGTGAGCGGGTCCATCCAAATTCCTGCTCAAGAGGCTGGAACATGATTGACGTAGTTGACCTAAATGCGGCGGCAGCAATCAGTGTCACAAAGGTAATAGCAGCAACAATCCAAGCTCGATGAAGTTTGAATTGTTTTGGCTGGGCTGAACTCATAGGCCTAAGCCTATTTGTGAAATTTATTTAGCCAGTGATTGCAATTAAGGCTTCTAGAGCCGTGGCGGCATTTAGTGTTCCAAGACCACATCGGTTTGGATCTGCGGCACACTTTGAACCGGCCGGGAAAGGACGCACCGAAGCCTTCAATGCCTCCCAAACGATTTTTACGTCAATGTTTGGACGCAGTGAATACATCAATGCAATAATTCCTGCGGCAACCGGAGCCGCCATGCTGGTTCCCTGCTCTAAGCGATAGTTAGGTTCGCTAGCGGTAATCAGACCAGAGTTTGAGGTTGAGTAAATCATTCCGCTTGAGCCGGCAGGGGCTAATCCGGCAGCGCGCTGGTCTCCACCCGGAGCTACCACGTCAACACCAAAGTTGGAATAAAAAGCAACATCGCCGGTGAAACCAACAGAACCCACCGATAAAGGTCCAGCGCAGTTAGTTGGGTAAACGCGAGCATTGTCTACTGGATTAAATGCGGTGTCACCATTACCGGCGGCCGCAACCAGAGTTACTCCCCTGCTTTGCGCATAGTCAACGGCGGCCTGCACGAAAAACGGGCATAGAGCAAAATCAAAAGTTCCGGCTCGAGGTTGGAATGCCATGGACATGTTGATTACCTTGGCGGGGGTTTTGTTTACTGGAATATCTGCAAGTGTCTCGCCATTGATTACAAATCCGTTTAGGTCTTGACCAGCTGCCCAACGGATTGCCAGCGCCAAATCAACGGAAGAACCTTCGCCTTGAACTCCCAAGACTCTGATTGGTAGAATCTCTGCGTTCGGAGCCATTCCAGAGATACCAACTGAATCGGATTTTGCACCGATAATTCCGGCTACGTGAGTTCCGTGCCATGAAGATCCATCAGCGCCAAGACCATCACCTGGATCTGTAGGGTCTACGTCACGGCCATCACCATCACCTGACTTTGCGGCATCGGAAACGAAGTCATATCCGTCAACAATTTGCCCGTTAAACTCATCGTGAGCGGTAATACCACTGTCCAAAACTGCCACCACAACTGAGCTTGATCCTCTAGTTGCCGTCCAAGCGCGGGTAGCCGCAATTCCGTGTTCAGTACCCAGATACCACTGCAACGAGATGTCAGCGTCTTGGGCTTGGAATTCGTCTACGTTGACCTCTGACCCACGAGAATTTTTAGCAGTCAAAGAAATTGAATAACTTACCCCAGACGCTAGCCCGCCCAGGGTGCAGTAATTTAAAGCAACCGCAGAACAAGTAGATTCCAGGCCGGTGTTTGTTCGTGCAGTCACCTTATAAGAGGTAGCAACTGAACCGCGCTGATCTGCGGTTTGCGGTACCCAGCGCACCACATGTGAAGATGTCGCAAACGTGCGCTTGGTGAGACCAAGTAGTGCTGGGGCTTGTGGTGCGGTTGTGAGAGTCCTGGAAACTACAGAAGATGGTTTACCAGTTTTTAGTGACGAACCTTTTTTGGTAATCGCGCTGACTCTAAAGAACGTTTGTGAACCAGCGGTCAACCCGCTTGAAACCAAAGCTGAAGTGGCGGTTGATCTAGTGTTCGAAACAATGGTCTTCCAGGTGGTCTTGTTTTTGCTGGCCTCGATTTTGTAACCGGCAACTGTGGCGCCGAAAGTAGAAGCAGGCCTTACCCAGCTAATTCTTGCCCTTGGGGTTTTTGGTGAGGCAGAGTTCCAAGCATCGGTAGCTACCACCGAGCGCACTGCGCTGGCTGCAGTGATAGTCGCTGCATTGGCTGTTTGCGCAGGTGAAATCAAAGAAACCGCTAAGACGGTAGCCAAAATGCTTGAGATTAGGCGACTTGATTTACTCACGACTTCAGCCTATTCATCAAACCTTGGAATCACCTGAACCAAACCTGAAGATTAACTGACTCGGTAGTAAACGGAAGGATCTAAAGAGACTTCTGCATCAGAACTGTGCCGAGCCATCTGCCAAACTTGAAACCAACTTTGCCCAAATGGCCCTGGTGTTTGAAGCCAAACCGCTCGTGCAAGGCTATCGATGACTCCGCGCCCTTGTCGCTAATTACGGCGACTATTTCTTTGACTCCGGCGGCCTTGGATTGCTCCAATAAAACGGTCAGCAACTTGGTACCTACGCGCTTGCCGATTGCTGCTGGGCGAAGGTAAATGCTGTCCTCAACGGTCCGCTTGAAGGCAGCCTTTTGACGCCACGGCGCAACATAGGCAAAACCTATTATTTGCCCACTTGCACTTTCGGCAACGATGAATGGCAAACCCAAATCGGTGATCCACTTGTATTTGTCTGTCCAGTCCTGCAAAGACATGGGGTCAAGATCAAAAGTGACCACGCTGTTTTGAATGTAGTAGTTGTAAATCTCAACCATTGCGGAAAGGTCAGCTTCGGAAGCCTTTCGGATGACCGGCTCAGCATTTGTTTTTTCCTGCTCACCCTTTGCTTTTTTCATGCGCACCAAGCGCCAGCGTGATTCAGAATCCAAGGCCATGCGAGTTCTCCTAACAAGACCAATCTATCGGCTGCTCGCCAGCTTGAATCAGCGCCTGATTTGTTCTTGAAAATGGTTTTGATCCAAAAAACCCACGTCTTGCTGAAAGTGGACTTGGGTGGGCGGAACTCAACACGGTGCAGTCGCAAAGTGCCCCAGTAAGCTGCTGCGCCTGTGCTCCCCATAAAATCGCAACGAGTTTGCGGCCAAGTTTGCGATTCAAAACAGTTATGACCTGGTCAGTGAAAGCGGCCCAGCCAATTTCAGTATGGGCGCCCGCCTCGGCGAGGTCTGTGGTCAGGTGCCGGTTTAGCAGCAGCACGCCTTGACTAGACCACCGAGCAAGATCTCCACCAACAGAAACAGCTTTTCCAAGATCATCGCGCAACTCAATCAAAATGTTTTTCAGGCTTCGTGGCAGAGGCTTTACATCGGGGTTTACTGCAAAAGAAAGTCCGATAGCGTGCCCAGCGGTTGGGTATGGATCTTGACCAACAATAAGAACTCGGACATCATCCAGGGGTTGCTCAAATGCTCGCATGACCTGATGGATTGGCGGGACAAATTCACCGGGGTGAGCGTTCAACTTGGCCTCGATGTTTTCTAGCAAAGGGCGAGTACTGGCGAGGGCCGCCTGCCAGCTTGGATGCATTTGCTCAAAGAACACCCCTCTAGCGTAGGGCGAACATTACGTTGTGTTTCACGAGGGGTACCAGAGATCTCTCGTGACTCCTACTGTTAGTCCTAGATCTTAAACAAGTTAGGGACGATTATGAGTGCAGATCCATCAAACTGGGGCTTCGAAACAGTACAAATTCACGCAGGTGCGCAAGCAGATCCAACCACAAACTCGCGTGCGACGCCGATTTACCAAACCACCGCGTACACCTTTAATTCAAGTGAACACGCAGCGAAACTTTTTGGACTCGCAGAATTTGGCAACATCTACACCCGCATTATGAATCCAACTCAGGATGTTGCCGAAAAGCGCATCGCCGCCCTAGAGGGCGGAACAGCCGCATTGCTACTGTCTTCAGGTCAGGCTGCAGAAACCTTTGCAATCCTAAACATTGCGCAGGCTGGCGACCACATCGTTGCTTCATCCACCATCTATGGCGGAACCTACAACTTGTTCAAGTACACGCTTCCAAAACTTGGGATTACCACCACATTTGTAGAGGATCAAGACGACCTAAACGAGTGGCAGGCTGCTGTGCAGCCAAACACAAAGGCGTTCTTCGCTGAGACCATTGGTAATCCAAAGGTTTCGATCCTCGACATCGAGGGAGTTGCCGAGGTCGCTCACTCAAATGGCGTGCCGCTGCTGGTTGATAACACCGTCGCAACTCCATACCTGATTAGACCGCTTGAATTCGGAGCCGATATTGTCATTCACTCTGCTACTAAGTTTCTGGGAGGCCACGGAACAGTGGTTGCAGGAGCAATCGTGGATGGAGGCAAATTTGCCTGGAGCAAATCCGACAAATTCCCTGGGCTTACCACTCCAGATCCGTCGTACCACGGCGTCAACTACACAGCCGCATTGGGCGATGCGATTGCCTACATAATCAAGGCGCGCGTTCAGTTACTTCGCGACATTGGCGCATCAATAGCCCCGGCTAGCGCATGGCAACTCATTCAAGGCATTGAGACCTTGAGCCTTCGTGTAGAACGCCACGTTTCCAACGCCGAAAAGATTGCCCGCTTCCTTGAATCACACGATCAAGTTGAAAGCGTCAACTACGCAGGCTTAGAGAGCTCCCCGTGGTTCGCGGCTGCTAAAAAATATGCACCCAAGGGTGCAGGTGCAATCGTGTCGTTCGAAATCAAAGGCGGGGTGAAGGCCGGATCTAAGTTCGTAGATTCTCTTGAACTATTTAGTCACGTGGCAAATATCGGTGATGTTCGATCACTCGTCATTCACCCAGCTTCAACCACACACTCGCAACTCACCCCGGAACAGCAACTTACAACAGGAGTTACTCCTGGCCTAGTTCGCCTTTCAGTGGGACTTGAATCTGTGGATGACTTGATTGCCGATCTAGAGAGTGCTTTCGCCGCCGCCAAATAAAGGAAGAGCGATATGCTTATTCCCTAATGGAATTTCAAACATCAGCCGGTGACTTAGTCCCGTCAGAATTCATCACCGAGGAGCAAAGCCGCCAACTTATTGGTCGGCCTCCGGCCAGCGGTGCCTGGCGAGACGGTGATCCGGCTGGTGACCGCCAGTTTGCCCCGCTCTCGAATCTCAAATTAGAGAGCGGCCGCGTACTTGCGAACTATCGAATCGCCTTTGAAACTTGGGGTGAGCTTAATCACGAGCACACCAACGCGGTGCTGGTGCACCACGGGCTTACTGGAGATTCACACGCCACCGGAGATGCCTCAAAAGAGCATCCCACTGACGGCTGGTGGAAGCACATCATCGGCCCGGGCCTTCCAATTGATACAGACAAGTACTTTGTTGTTGCCAGCAATGTTCTGGGAGGTTGCCAAGGGTCAACGGGGCCATCCTCACTGGATACCAACGGCCGCGAATTTGGAACGTCTTTTCCATACATCACCATTCGCGATCAAGTTAATGCCCAACGCGAGTTGGCCCATCTAATTGGCATCAAAAAATGGCACGCGATTTTGGGTGGTTCAGTTGGCGCGATGCATTCACTTGAGTGGGCAATTATGTACCCCGATGAAGTCAAGCGAGTTGGTTTGATCGCAGGTCCCCCAGCCCTGACCGCAGACCAGATTGCCTTAAATTCAATTCAAATACAGGCAATCAAGAGCGACCCCGCTTTCGCCAACGGAAATTACTACGACGCTAAGCCAGGCTTTGGGCCTCACCAAGGTTTGGCGCTAGCCCGTCGCATGGCCATCTTGAACTACCGATCACCGAGCGAGTTAAATAACCGGTTCGAAAGAGCTTGGCAGTCTGGCGTTTCGCCACTTGGCGGTGGTGGTCGCTGGGCCGTTGAGTCTTACCTAGATTTCCATTCAAATAAATTCACGCGTCGCTTTGACGCCAACAGTTACATCACGCTAGTTGAGGCCATGAACTCGCATGATGTTGGTCGCGGTCGCGAATCACTTGAGGCGGCGCTTGGCAGCATCAAGGCTAAGAGCATTGTTGTTGGTATTTCATCTGACCGCCTGTTTCCGATTGAGGATCAACAAATAATTGCTGACAACATCGGCGGAGAAATTATCGGTGGAGGCCTGCAGGTGATTGAATCAGAATTTGGACACGACGGGTTTCTGATTGAAGACATCAAACTGGCTCCAATGATTAAAGCGTTGCTTGATTCCTAAAGTTTTCTAGGCAAGCGCTTTGGGCTGGGATTTCTTTTTTGATAGTTCGCCAAGCCTCAGGTTTGCATGAACGAGCATTGCAATTAGAAGCAAATTTCTAAGTGTCAGCGTGACAACGCTTAAGTCGCCAAGACCCATTAGATCTATGTAAAGAATTGGATAAATTAAATTCGTAGTAAATGCAATTAGCAGAAGTCCCGTTATTGGCAGCCAGAGCTTCTTTGCCTTGAACAAAATCAAGGCCATCATCGGAATTGCCAACCACGTCATGAATTGGGGCGAGCCCACTTTGTTGAAGACAATCAAATCAAGGACCGCGGTAAGCGACATCGCGGCAAATACCTGGTTTCGATCTGCTCCGGCGCAGATAGCTCGGTAGCCAAGAAGAACTGTGATTGCTAAAGCAAAGAACATTGCCGGCGTCATCAGAAACGAAATTAATTCCACCTGGCTGCCATAGACCTGATTAGTGATAATTTCTTTGTCGTAATAGATGCCAGTATCGGCAACTCCAAATTTGGCAGCCCAGATCCAAATCATCGCAATCGGAGATTCAATTTGAATTCCACGACTGCCCTGCTTAAAAATGAATGAAAACAAACTTGAGTTAGCTCCAACGGCCAGGGCAAAAGTAAGCACCGCGGCGACCGACAACACCGCAGCGTAAACAACGAGCATTTTTTTCTTGGCTGAGATAAATGCACTCACCGCAAGGGCAACTGGCCAAATTTTGATCCACGCTCCAAACGTGAACAGCGAAATCGCTAAAACAATTCGATCTTTGCTCAGGGCCACTAATCCGAAAACTGAAACCGCTGCAGATATCGCATCGATTCTTGCTACTCCTGCGGGGCCAAGCAGCAATAAAAAGCTGACCCAGAACAGTGCCGCCAGCATTGCACTTTTGCCGGCCCTTCCCCATGCCGTGAGGGTTCCTACTGCAAGACTGTTTAGTAACGCCACAAGTGTTGCCCAACCAAGAAGAATTCCTGACTGACCCCCAAAAAGTTTGGCTAGCAGCATTGGAGCGAGAGCTGGGTATGGGTAGACGAAATCTTGACTGATGCCAAAAACAGGGTTACCAAATTGGATCTGCTGCAACCAATAACCATAAAGAAGCACATCGTTCATGGGCCTTACCTGCTCAAACAGGTAGCCGTAGGCGAACAACAGGAATGGTGCCAAAAACGCCGCTAAAAACAGTGCGCTGAAATTCAGGCGCTTGACCCAAATTTCACTGATAGACACAAATCAAAGGCTACCCAAACCTATGCTTTAGACATGACATCACTGCAGAAAGCTAGAGCGGCTGTTTTCGTATACTTTCTACTCTGCGGATCTGCAGTAACAATCTGGGCAACCCACATTGCCTTCGTCCAGAAGACGCTCGCGCTCTCGCACACGCAAATCGGTTTCATAATCCTGCTAATGGGTGCCGGTGCTTTGGCTTCAATGCAGGTAGTTGGCGCCATGGTGGATCGTTTTGGCAGTGGCAGAGTGTTGGTCTGGATTTCTGTGACTCTTGGTCTGGCCCTTGGCTTGCCTGGTCTGGCCATGAATTACTTGACTCTTGCTCTCGCGATTTTTATTTTGGGTCTAAACATTGGCGGAATCGATATCGCTATGAAGGCCCAGGCCCTCGATGTGGAACGAGCATACGGGCGGCCGATCTTCTCTTCATTTCATGCCATGTGGTCAATCGGTGGTGTTTTTGGTTCGCTTTCTGCCGGTGGGGCACTTTCACTGCAAATAGCCATGCCCGTGACCATGGGCACCTGGGGCTTGCTTACCATCGCTACCGGGTTAGCGTTCTCAAAAATGCTTCTCAACGTCACGATTGATGCTGGCGCTGAGTCGGTTGCAAAATCCAAGGGTCGCCCGCGTGAGTTCTACTATGTGCTCTTCATTGGATTGGTTTCGGCATCGGCGGCAATAATCGAAGGCATCGGAATCGATTGGTCCGCGCTGTTTACAATCGAAAAGTTCAACAGCTCTGTTGCGGTTGGCGGAATTAGCATTGCAACATTTACGGCTGCCATGGCAATAGTTAGATTCATCGCCGATAAAGTCGTGGCGCGTTATGGGCGAATTTTTGTGATTCGAAACGGGGCGTTGGTTGCAAGCGTTGGAATCGCGCTGTCTATTTTTACTCCGAACTTACCTCTCAGCTGGATTGGCTGGGCAATAGCCGGCATCGGTATTTCAGCTGTAGTACCGCAATGCATGGCTTTTGCCTCTGATATTGGTTCTCTGCAAAACCAAGGTCGCAACCTGGCCAAAGTTGTTGGCTTGACTTACGCAGGCGTTCTTGGTGGACCGGCGGTGATTGGTTTTATCGGCAACGCAATTGGACTGCAAGGCGCTTTGGTTTCTGGCATCCTGCTGGCGCTTTTTATTGCCATCGGCTCGATTCTTATGCAGAAGGGCAAAGCTAAGTATGGTCAAACTATTTGAGCCAATCAAGATTCGGGATATGGAAATTCGAAATCGAATATTCATTCCCGCGATGTGTCAATATTCCTGCGAAAACCAAGACGGTGTGATTGGCGACTGGCATCTGATGCACCTTGGCGCAAGAGCTGCGGGCGGTGCCGGCATGATTATTGCCGAGGCCAGTGGGGTCACTCCAGACGGAAGAATTTCTCCTTGGTGTCCAGGAATCTGGAATTTCGAACAAGTCGCCGCTTGGGCCCGGGTGAATCTATTTATTCATGCACAGGGTGCAAAAAGTGCGATTCAATTGGCGCACGCGGGTAGAAAGGGTTCCACCTACCGCGATTGGTCTGGAAAGGGTTCCGTTCCTCTTGAGTTAGGTGGCTGGCAAACCGTCTCGGCTACCGCTGAAGCTTTTGACGGATACGAAGCGCCTAGAGAGTTAAGCACAGCGGAAGTTCTTGATCTGATTCAAGATTTTGCCAAAGCCGCAAAGAATGCCCTGCTGGCGGGTTTCGATGCTGTAGAAATCCACGCGGCTCATGGTTATTTGATTCATCAGTTTTTGTCACCGATCACAAATCAGCGCACCGATGAATTCGGCGGTCCTCTAGAAAACCGCGCCCGTATCCTTCTGGAGATCATCAAGGCAATTCGCGCTGAGGTCGGCGATGTACTGCCGATTTTCGTGAGATTTTCTGCAACGGACTACCGCGAAGACGGTTGGGATGTAGCTCAAACTACTGAGGTAGCGAAGTGGTGTTCCGAATTAGGTGCGGATCTATTCGACATTTCCTCAGGAGGCCTAATAACCGGCGTCAAGATACCTTCGGGGCCCGGTTACCAAGTGCCATTTGCAGAAGAGATTGCAAGGAACGTGTCGAATCCAGTTGGTGCGGTTGGTCAAATAACCGATGCCCACCAAGCAGAAAATATTTTGCAAGCCGGAGGTGTGGATGTCATTTTGGTTGGCCGGGCCAGCCTACGAGACCCAAACTGGCCACTACGAGCGGCTCACGAGCTTAGTGTTGAAATCGACTACTGGCCAAACCAGTACCTTCGTGGAAAATTTCCAAAAGATATCTAGTTACTCGCTACCTTCGGGTTGCGTCTTGAACTTCACCAACAAGTTCTTCAAGAATATCTTCAAGAAAAAGCACGCCTTGAATATTCCCAGAGCGATCTACGGCCTTAGCCATATGAGCATGAACCCTACGCATGCTTGCTAGAGCATCCTCGAGTTCCATGTTTGAAGAGAGTGTGATTAGCGACCTGACTCGCTTGGCAGGAAAAGGATCATCAGCTTCATCGTGATCCAGGTCAATCACATCTTTCAAATGTAGGTAACCAACCAACTCATTATTTTCATCATTGAGCGGGTACCTTGAGAAACCGTGCTTAGCAACGGCTTGCTCAACTTCACGAGGCGTAACTGTTTCAGAAAAAGCAATCAGCTTGTCAAGGGGCACGGCAACATCGCGTACTTTTTTGTCGGTGAATTCAAACGTGTTAGAAAGTGCACCACTGACATCTGAAAGCGCTCCCTCGCGAGTTGAATGTTCCACGATGTCTTCGACTTGATCCAGTGTGTATGTGCTGTTGGCCTCGTCTTTTGGTTCAAATTTAAAAAGACGCAAAATGCCATTAGAAACGGCATTTAGTCCGCCAACTAGGGGCTTTAGCGCCATAGCCAGAGCGAACAGCACCGGGGTGAGCACGAGTGCGGCACGTTCTGGAACAGCCAATGCAAGATTCTTTGGAACCATTTCACCGATAACTACGTGGAGATAAGTAACGATCAGTAAGGTGATTGCAAAAGAAACCGAGCTCAAGACTGCATCCGGAACACCAATAGCATGCAGTGGGTACTCCAAAAGGTGGTGAATACTGGGCTCAGCAATTAGAAGAATCAGCAAAGAAGATATGGTGATGCCGAGCTGTGCGGTGGCCAGCATGAGCGAAACATTTTCCATGGCCGAAAGCGTTATTTTTGCAGGCCTGCTGCCCGCTTCAGCACGCGGCTCAATCTGAGCGCGACGAGCGCTGATCAAAGCAAACTCGGCACCAACGAAAAAAGCGTTCGAAGCCAGCAACACCACTAGCCAAACCAGACCCTGCAAATCGCTACTCATTATTTGCCTCCGAATACTCAAAATCGGAAGCCGGTGTGAACCTAACTCGATCAACTCTTCTGCCGTCCATGCGCTCTACCCGAAGAACACCGTCTTCAATCTGAACCTCATCACCAACAGCAGGGATTCTTCCGAGCACACTCATTAAGAATCCAGCAACGGTTTCATAGGCGCCATCATCTGGAACTTTTATGGCCATCTCCAGCAGTTCATCCGGCCTGGTCATACCTGGGAAGAGTACTGAAGAATTTGCGCCTCGCGTCACCCCAGCCTTTGCCCTGTCATGCTCGTCGGCCAACTCACCAACCAACTCTTCGACAAGGTCTTCAAGAGTGGCTAAGCCCGCGGTACCACCGTATTCGTCAACGACAATTGCCAACTGCAATCCCTTGGCCCGCAGCTCCACCATCAAGGTTTCTAGCCGCATAGTTTCAGGAACCCTAGGCGCCTCAACCATGATTGCTGATACTGGAACATCCTCACGTTTTTCACGAGGCACTGCGGCGGCTTGCTTCACGTGGGCAACACCGATGATGTCATCGGTTGATCCATCAGAAATGGGGAAACGTGAATGGCCAGTTTTTATGGATGCCTCAATCAGCGAGGTGAGATTGTCGTCCTTGTCTAGAACGTGCATTCGAGGCCTTGGTGTCATCACATCAGCCGCAACCAATTGGCTCAGTGCCAAAGTCTTGGTCAGCAGAGTTGCAGTTTGCGCATCCAGCGCACCCATGCTCGCCGAGCGGCGCACCAAAGAAGAAAGCTCTTCTGCGGTCCTAGTGGAACTCAGTTCTTCACGTGGCTCGAAGCCAAGCAGCCGGACTATTTTGTTTCCAGTCACGTTGAGGAACCGAATCATGAAATTGAAGGTCCAGGTGAAGGCAACTTGAAAACCAACCACGAATCTCAAAACCTTGAGCGGGCTAGAAAGGGCCATGTTTTTTGGAACCAGCTCACCAATGAGGAAGGAGAAAACGGTGGCAATAATCATGCCAAGAATTACGGAAAAGGTTCGCTTGAGGTCATTGCTAATTGAAAGATCTCCAAAGAGCGGTGACAGAAGTTTGGTAAGTGCCGGTTCAGCCACAAATCCCGTTAGCAAAGTGGTTATTGTGATGCCCAGTTGGGCTGCCGATAAGTGGGTGCTGGTTTGTCGCAGAGCCCGAATTGGCAAGGTGAGGCCCTTTTCGCCCCTGCTCTGTCGTGATTCCAAATCGTTGCGTTCAACATTCAAGAGCGAAAATTCGCTGGCAACAAAAAACCCGGTTCCAATGGTCAAAATTAGACCAAAACCAAGCATCAGCCATTCACTCATAAGGCGGCACCGCCCGAGGGTCTATGGTCAGAACCTGCTTTATCCATCGTCTGACCAGCATACCGGCAGATTTCTAGTAATTCACTGGCCGAAACAGCCGCTTAGGCCAAATTGGACCGACCCCAGAAGGTAGGCTTAAGGCTCAAAGACTTTCATAAAGAGGTGATTTCTCTGTCAGGCAACACTGAAAACGAGAACGGTTTTGGCGCAAACGACTGGTTAGTCGACGAAATGTATGCGCAGTACAAGGCAAACCCTGATTCCGTGGACAAGGCCTGGTGGCCAATTCTCGAGAACTACAAGCCGACCGAGACTCCTCACGCAACCACAGGTCCGGTGGCTATTCAGCCAGCCGCACCAGCTGCACCCGCCGTGTCGGCCGCACCAACTGCTCTCTCAAGCGGCTCGGCATCGGCGGTCGTGGCCAAGACAACTCGGGTAGAGGCAAAACCACAGCCGATCCCGGCTCAGGCTCCGGTCACCGGACTAATCAACACCGTAGATTCAGAAGAAGTTGAGGAAGCCGATCAGGTCAACATCCTTAAGGGAATGTCTAAGGCTTTGGCGGCAAACATGGACGCCTCACTTGAAGTACCAACTGCTACATCGGTGCGTACCATTCCGGCCAAACTATTGATTGACAACCGAATCGTAATTAACAGCCACCTGTCACGAACTCGCGGTGGCAAGGTTTCTTTCACTCACATCATTGGCTACGCGATTATTCGCGCGCTAAAAGAATTTCCAAGCCAGAACGTTTACTACGACCTAGTTGAGGGGCGCCCGGCTGCCGTTCAGCCAGCACACATTAACTTTGGTCTTGCAATTGATATTCCCAAGGAAGATGGCACTCGTGCACTGATGGTGCCAAACATCAAGCGTGCTCAGCGACTTAACTTTGCCGAGTATCTAACTGCTTACGAAGACTTGGTTAAGCGTGCGCGCGAAAACAAGTTGACCGCTGGTGACTTTGCCGGTTCAACAGTTTCACTAACCAACCCAGGTGGAATTGGAACCGTGCACTCGGTACCTCGCCTAATGAAGGGTCAGGGTTGCATCGTTGGTGCAGGTGCACTTGACTACCCCGCAGAATTCTCTGGTCTATCTGATGCGCAGCTTTCAAAGCTTGGCGTGAGTAAGACCATCACACTTACCTCTACCTACGACCACCGCGTTATTCAGGGCGCCGGTTCTGGTGAGTTCCTAAAGAAGGTTCACGAACTGCTACTTGGTGAGCGCGGTTTCTACGACGAAATTTTTGCCGACCTGCGCATTCCATACGAGCCAGTTCGCTGGGTTACCGATTTTGACCGCAACGATTCCGATGATCGTGCCAAAGAAACTCGCATTCAAGAATTGATCAATGCCTATCGAGTTCGTGGCCACCTGATGGCTGATGTTGACCCGTTGGAATATCAGCAGCGCTCGCACCCGGATTTGGATATCTTGAACCACGGCTTGAGCCTGTGGGACCTAGACCGCACCTTCAAGACCGGTGGGTTTGGCGGGAAGCCAAAAGCGGAATTCCGTGAGATTTACAAGATTCTGCGTGACAGCTACTGCCGAACCGTTGGTGTTGAATACATGCACATCCAGGACCCGGCTCAGCGCAAGTGGTTCCAAGACAAACTTGAGCGACCATATGCGAAGCCTTCACGCGAAGAGCAGCTTCGCATTCTTGAAAAGCTAAACGAGGCCGAGGCCTTTGAAACGTTCTTGCAGACCAAGTTCGTTGGACAAAAACGTTTTAGTTTGGAAGGTGGCGAATCAACTATCGCCGCGCTTGATGAAATTCTTCAAGAAGCCGCGAATTCCCAACTTGAAGAAGTCGTTATCGGTATGGCTCATCGCGGTCGCCTAAACGTGCTTACCAACGTGGCCGGAAAAACTTATGGTCAGGTCTTCAAGGAATTTGAAGGCAACACTGATACCAAGTCTGTTCAGGGTTCAGGTGACGTGAAGTACCACCTTGGCACCGAGGGTACCTTCACCAATATGGAAGGAAAGCAAGTTCGAGTCTCACTTGCAGCAAACCCTTCACACCTTGAAGCCGTGAACCCAGTGGTTGAGGGTATTGTTCGAGCCAAACTTGACCGCACCGATTCGGTTTCGAATGAGGCTTATCCAGTACTGCCGGTAATCATTCACGGTGATGCTGCCTTTGCGGGTCAAGGAGTTGTTCCAGAGGTTCTGAACATGTCCCAACTTCGCGGATACAAGACTGGCGGAACAATCAACATCGTGATTAACAACCAAGTTGGTTTCACTACCCCGCCTTGGGAATCACGTTCAACTGTTTACGCCACAGATGTCGCCAAGGGAATCCAGGCCCCAATCTTCCACGTCAACGGTGATGACCCAGAGGCTGTCGTACGTGTTGCACGACTAGCTTTTGAGTTCCGTCAGGAATTCAAAAAAGACGTGGTTCTTGACATCATCTGTTACCGTCGCCGTGGTCACAATGAAGGTGATGATCCATCGATGACTCAGCCTCTGATGTACAACCTGATTGAAGCAAAGCGTTCCGTGAGAACTCTTTACCTTGAATCACTTGTTGGTCGAGGCGACATCACTCGTGAAGAATTCGATGCCGCGAATGTTGGATTCCAGAACCGCCTCGAAAGTGCCTTCACTGAGGTTCACGAGGCAATGATTGCTGCCCCTGAACTCCCAACCCGTCCGGTTGGAATCGGTACCACAGCCAGCGATCACCCAACCATCGAAAAGGCAACTGCAATTTCTCGTGATGTCGTTGAGTTGATTGGTGATGCGCACAATAACCAGCCTGCTGGTTTCCACGTTCACCCTAAGTTGCAGCAGCTACTGACCAAGCGAGTTGAGATGAGCCGCGAAGGTGGCATCGACTGGGGCTTTGGTGAGCTTCTGGCACTGGGTTCTTTGCTCTTGGAAGGCAAGACCGTTCGAATGGCCGGTCAAGACAGTCGTCGCGGAACTTTTGTTCAGCGTCACGCGGTTTTCCACGATCGCGAAAACGGTCAAGAGTGGATGCCGCTTCGCAACCTTTCTGCAGATCAAGCAAAGTTCTACATTTACGACTCATTGCTAAGCGAGTACGCGGCAATGGGTTACGAGTACGGCTACGCAGTCGAAAACCCAAACGCTTTGGTCCTTTGGGAAGCCCAATTTGGTGACTTCGCCAATGGTGCACAGACCATCATCGATGAATTTATATCTTCGTCCGAGCAAAAGTGGAATCAGCATTCTGGTGTGGTTCTACTCTTGCCACACGGATACGAAGGTCAGGGCCCTGACCACTCTTCAGCCCGCATCGAGCGCTACCTGCAGTTGTGTGCTGAAAACAACATGACTGTGGCTCAGCCTTCGACTCCTGCCTCGCACTTCCACCTTTTGCGTCGCCAGGCCTACTCGAACCCTAAGCGTCCGCTGATTGTCTTTACACCTAAGTCCATGTTGCGCCTCAAGGCAGCTTCATCTTCGGTTGAAGAATTTACCAATGGAACTTTCCAGCCGGTGATAGATGATCAGCAGGGACTAGACAAGAACAACGTAAAGCGAGTGCTGTTCTGCTCGGGCAAGGTTTACTGGGATCTATTGGCAGAAGCGCAAAAACGCAACGATGGCACCACCGCAATTGTTCGAGTTGAGCAGCTTTACCCAACCCCGGTTGATGAAATCAAGGCAACCTATGCTCAGTATCCAAACGCAGAGCTAGTTTGGGTTCAGGATGAGCCGGCCAACCAGGGACCTTGGACCTACATCGGTCTGTTCTTGCCTCGCTACATGAATGGGCAGGTTGCCAAGCTTGTCTCTCGCCCTGCCAGCGCCTCTCCGGCGACCGGCTCTGCGAAGCGTCACGCTGTTGAACAAGCCGATCTCATTGAACGCGCCTTTAGCATCTAGTCATGTCACCGGAAACTAGACGCGATGTGCGCATCGTCATTTTGGGCGATGCAATCATTTCAGCGGCTGGAGACCCTAAAGGCATGGGATGGGTTGGCCGGGTAACTTCAAAGACGCCATCCAGTTTTCCTCGCATCGACATCTTTGCCCTACCGGCTCCTGATGAGACAACATCCATGCTGGCCGAACGCTGGCAAGCAGAGGTGCAACGTCGCTTTAGCGCCGAGACTGAAAACAAGCTTGTCATCGCGCTAAGCAACCACGACCCGGCAGCCGGAATTTCAATTTCTAGAAGCAGACTAAACATAGCCACCATCATTGATGAAGCTAAGCGCGCAGGAATCGAATCATTTTTGGTCGGCCCTACTCCTCACCGCAATAAAGAATTAAATGGTGAGGTCGAGCACTTGGCTTCTGGCTTCGAAGATGTAGCGGACCGTCGTGGAGTAACTTTTGTGGACTGCTTCAGACCCCTGGTTGAGCACGAGGGCTGGAACCTAGAAATTGAAACCTCAGAAAACGGGCTGCCTGGTCAAGTGGGTCACGGACTAATCGCCTGGCTAGTTCTTAATCGCGGTTGGTATGACTGGTTAGGTATACCAGCGCCAGAATAAAAAATCCGCACTCATTGAGTGCGGATTCTTATTTAAGCCTTTAGTGGGGAACGCCTCTTTGAATGTCTCGAATTCTATTCATGATTGAATCTGCAAGGTCTTGAGGAGGCATATCGGCACAGGCGCGACTAATCGCGTTGTTCAAGACATTTTCTACATCGTAGTCACCCTCGCAACTATCGCAGTTTGCTAGGTGTGCCGTGATGTCCTGTAGCTCTTGATCTGAGAGCTCATTGTGCAGATATTCGTGCACGTGGCGTTTGGTTTCTTCGCAATCAAATTCAGCCATTATGCGACTCCTTGGTTCTTTTCATTCGTTTCACTGTCGGAAACGTCGTATCCCTCTTGACGCGCATAATCGGTCAGGAGTTTCTTTAGTAATTTCTTTCCTCGGTGCAGACGGCTCATGACCGTGCCAACCGGGGTTCCCATAATTTCTGCGATTTCAGAATATGGAAGGCCATCTACCACCGCGTAGTAGACAACCATGCGAAACTCTTCTGGAATTTCGTTAAGAGCTGTCTTGATGGTTTCAGATGGAAGATTATCAATTGCTTCAAGCTCGGCGGAACGAGTTGAAAGCGCAGTTACAGATTCAGCGGAACCCAACTGCCAATCCTCTAGATCGTCTAGGCCACCCTTGGCCTGATCTTTGGCACGCTTGTTATACATGTTGATGTGCGTGTTAGTCATGATGCGGTAGAGCCACGCCTTGAGATTTGTGCCCTGCTGGAACTGACCCCAAGCAACAAATGCTTTCGCGAATGCCTCCTGAACTAGGTCTTCGGCATCAGAGGGGTTTCGAGTCCAGCGCAAGGCTGCTCCATACAGTTGCGGCATCAGCGGCAGTGCCTGCTGCTCAAATTCTTGGATTTGGGTCTGCTTGGCTTGTTCTTCAGTGGTCTTCATCTTCTTTGAGTTTAGCCTTACGCCCTTCAACGGGTTGGTAAAGCCAGCACTGGAGGCTACAAAAGGCGACATAGTAACCTTGAACCAATGACTTCCAAGACCTATTCCCAGCCTGAGCGCTGGTTAGCCCCCGTGGCTAGCGGACCGCTCGACGCAACCGTTGAATTGCCTGGGTCTAAGTCGCTGAATAACCGTGAGCTGGTGCTTTCCGCTCTAGCTAAGGAGCCAACGCTGCTGACCGGCACGCTGGCCTCGCGGGATAGCTCGCTGATGATTGACGCACTGCGCTCGCTAGGCACTCAAATTGAAGTCAACACCGATGGCAGCGTTCTGGTGACCCCCAAGCCATTTGACCGGTCAGCGACTATTGATTGTGGTCTCGCTGGCACCGTAATGCGCTTTGTGCCACCGGTATCGGTGTTGGTAGATGGCGCCGTGAAGTTTGATGGCGACGAGGGCGCCAGGCGTCGCCCGATGCACACCACCATTAACAGCCTGCGAGCTCTGGGCGTAACTGTCTCAGACGAGGGCGCCGCTGCCCTGCCTTTCACCGTGCACGGAACAGGCAAGGTAGCCGGCGGTGAAATCACGATCGATGCTTCCGCATCCAGCCAATTTGTTTCAGGACTACTTTTGGCTGCGGCTCGATATGAGAATGGTTTGACTCTACGCCACGAGGGTGAGCACTTGCCTTCGATGCCGCACATTGAAATGACCTTGTATTGTCTGCAAAAACGCGGCGTAAAGGTTTCATCTCCGGAACCCGCTGTGTGGCGGGTTGAGCCGGGTGAAATTTCTGGTGGAACGGTTGCGATTGAACCGGACCTTTCAAATGCCGGCCCGTTCTTGGCTGCCGCGATGGTTGCCGGTGGCAAAGTCTTCATTCAGGGATGGCCGGAGTCAACCACCCAGGTTGGCGACGAGTTTGATGGCATTCTGCAGCAAATGGGAGCAAAAATAACTCGTCAAGATGGCGGGCTTGAAATTTCTGGGACCGGCGCGATACACGGACTAGACATCGATCTTTCAATCGGTGGCGAACTTACTCCAGTAATCGCTGCCCTGGCCGCGATCGCAGATAGTCCAACTGTTATACGCGGGGTTGCACACCTACGCGGGCACGAGACAGATCGCCTTGCGGCACTTGCGGCTGAAATCAATCGCGTCGGTGGAATCGCGCGTGAAACTGCTGATGGTTTAGAAATTGATCCAAGTAATAATTTGCACGGAGCGCTTTGGCGAACTTATGAGGACCATCGCATGGCAACCGCGGGTGCCATAATCGGGCTTCGCGTTCCTGGAATTGAAATTGAAGACATCACCACAACTTCAAAAACCATGCCAAATTTTGCTTCGATGTGGATGTCGATGCTAGGAGCACAAGCTTGAGTTGGCTCTACGAGCCAGAACCAGGTCAAAACGATCTGGACGAAACCGATGTTCGGGTTCGACCAAACCCAAAGGGAAATAAGCCCCGCACCAAAAAGCGTCCCGAGTACGCAGAAGCTCCGCTGGGACTGGTGCTGGGTGTTGATGTTGGTCGCTATCGAGTGTTAATTGATGGAGAAGATCGCGTAGTAAACGCAACCATGGGCAAGGAGCTTCGCAAAACCGGAGCCGTTGTTGGAGACCGCGTTGCACTAGCCGGTGACACATCGGAAACTGAGGGCGCCCTTGCTCGCGTGGTGCGAATTGAGCCGCGTACTTCCTTGCTGCGCCGGAGTGCCGATGACTCTGACCAGGTTGAGCGTGTAATCGTTGCCAACGCAACCCAGATGGTGATTGTGGTGGCGATTGCCAATCCAGAGCCTCGAACACGCTTGATTGACCGGTACCTAGCGGCAGCTTACGATGCCGGGCTCAAGCCAATCCTGGTAATCACCAAGACAGACCTTGCCAACCCCGATGACTTCCTCGCAAACTTTGCCGGCCTGAGTATTCCAGTGGTTTTGAATCGCTCTGACAAACCTGCGCTTCCACAGCTTCGAGATTTGCTCGCCGGTCAGACATCGGTGTTTGTAGGCCACTCCGGAGTTGGTAAATCAACCTTGGTGAATTCTCTGGCGCCGCACGCAATGCGCGCCACCGGTGGCGTAAATGTGGTCACCGGTCGAGGTCGTCACACCTCTTCATCTGTGCGTGCGATTCGCTTAGACGAGTCGTTCAATGGTGGCTGGATTATTGACACCCCGGGCGTTCGCTCATTTGGGCTAGGTCACGTCAAGCCAGAGAATCTGCTGCGTTCTTTTGAAGATTTATATCAGGTGATTGAGACCTGCCCTCGTGATTGCTCTCATTCCGCGGATGCCCCCGACTGTGCTCTTGACGAAGCAATTGAGGAAGGCACGCTAGGGACAAGCGGCGCTGCACGAGTTGACTCACTGCGAAGACTTATTCAATCAATCGCAAATAACAGCAGCGAATAAACTGAGCAGATGAACTATCAAGCAGATCTAAATCTTGCACTGGAACTTGCTGACATTGCCGATGCAATTTCGCTTCAGCGTTTCAGGGCCCTTGATCTGCACGTTGAAGATAAGCCAGACCAATCGCCGGTTACTGATGCAGACCGTTCGGTAGAACAGGCGCTGAAAAAGGTTTTGGCAGAGAAGGCTCCGGCCGATGCCCTGATTGGTGAAGAATTTGGAAGCACCGGTTCAGCGTCAAGAACTTGGATTATTGACCCGATCGATGGCACAGCTAACTACCTTCGTGGTGTGCCGGTGTGGGCAACGTTGATTGCCCTGGCCGTAGACGGAAAGCCGCTGGTCAGTGTGGTGTCAGCACCCGCCATGGGGCGACGCTGGTGGGCCGCTCCCGAGGTGGGCGCTTTCACGAAAGACATCGATGGAGTGGTTCGGGAACTCAAGGTTTCTGCGATTGGCGCTTTGGAACACTCCTCGCTCAGCTACAACAATTTGCAACTCTGGGATCAGGCGGGAATGCTGCCTGAGCTCACTGAACTATCGCGCAAAATCTGGCGCACCCGTGCCTATGGCGATTTCTGGAGCTACATGCTGCTGGCCGAGGGGGCCCTGGACATAGTTGCCGAGCACGACCTCAAGATTTACGACATCGCGGCGTTGGTTCCAATCGTTGAGTTAGCTGGCGGACAGTTCACCGCCCTAGATGGGCCACTGACCGCCGAGAGCTCATCGGTGTTGGCTACAAACGGCAAACTACACCAGGCGGTTGCCAGGCACTTCTAGGGGCCCGTTAGCGCTCTTGTGCTAATGTCATTACATGTTGTCAAAGCATGGCGACTGTAAACATTGGTATTTGGAATGGCTATGAATCAGGTTGAACAGATTCTCCCGATTGGGGTATTCATGGACCTGGACCGCTCGGGTCCTATTCCCCTGTACTTTCAAATCGCTCAGCGCATCGAAAAGGCAATTCTCAGTGGCGATTTACCCGCTGGATCAAGACTTGAAAACGAAGTTTCACTTGGTGAGCGCCTTGGGCTAAGCCGGCCCACTGTTCGTCGCGCGATTCAGGACTTGGTTGACAAAGGGCTTTTGGTAAGACGCCGCGGCATTGGCACGCAGGTCGTGCACGGGCAAGTTACCCGAGGTGTTGAGCTGACTTCGCTATATGAGGACCTGTCACGCAGTGGACAAAAGCCATCTACCAAAATTTTGGAATACAAAAAGATAAAAGCAGATAGCAAGATTGCCGAAAAACTTGGTGTTGAGCCAGGCTCTGAAGTGCTTTACATGCGCCGGCTTCGTGCGGCCGACAACGTTGCCGTTTCAATTATGGAAAACTGGCTGCCAGCAGAATTCTCCGACATTTCCGAGTCCGAACTAAATCAACATGGTCTCTACCAAATTCTGAGATCCCGCGGCGTCACCATTCGAGTCGCAAAACAGAAAATTGGTGCTCGCAAAGCCAGTCAGCAGGAATCCGCTGACCTAGCTATTGAAAGGCAAGCATCGCTGCTAACCATGGACCGTACTGCATATGACAACTCAGGTCGAGCAGTAGAGTTTGGTCACCACTGCTACCGCCCTGACCTTTACTCTTTTGAGGTCACTCTGGTTGAAAAATAAATTCGACAAATTAAAAATCTACCCGGCATTGCTGCCGGGTAGATTTTTTTCGATGAGAGTAATGCTCATTTGTAGAAGTCTGGCTTTGCAGCGTACTCTACGTTTTGTAAGGTGCCCGTATTTAGTGCTTTCACACCTGCCTCTACTGCTGCAGCAGCGAGGTAGCCATCCCAGGCTGATGGCCCATCGATTTTCCCCTGCTTAGTTGCAGTGACCCAGCGTTGAATCTGCGAGTCATAAGCAGCGGCGAATCGAGTCTTGAAAGACATGTGTTCCTGAGTTGAAATCTGACCATTGAACCAAGTGGTCATGCCGCCTGTGCGACCAATCTCTGCAATTCCGTTTTCGAAGACTGCCTCTGTCTTTACCTCATAACCAAACTTCACTGAAACGTTCATTTCAACTGTGGCAAGGACTTCTGACTTGGTCTTTAGTAGCACCAAAATTGGATCGCTAAACCCTGAGTGATTGTTTGAGTTGCGCTTCATGTGCTTAACTTCAACGGTTTCAATCGGAGAGTCAGTCAAGAAGCGAACAACATCAATCTCGTGAACCACTGAGTCAAAAATCAACATGTCGTTGTGGTAACTTTCAGGCACAGAAGGGTTTCTGTGGGCACAGTGCAGACCAAGCAACTCCCCTTGATCCTTGCTTGAGATCAATGACCTTAGGTTTTCGTAGCCAGCATCAAAGCGGCGCATGAAACCAACCTGAATCAACTGCTTGCCAGTTGCAACTTCGGCCTCAACCATACGCAACGACGATGCTGCATCAGGAGTAAGTGGCTTCTCACAAAGGATTGGAAGGCCGGCTGCCAACGCCGGCAACAACACTGGCTCGTGGAACTGACCTGGAGTTGCAATTAGAACGGCGTCCATTGCCTTGTCGGCAATTGCAGCCTCAACATTTGGGTACCACTTGGCAGCTGGAGCGTTTTCCATCGCTGACTTGGCGCGACCTTCATCTGGCTCGACCACTGCAGTCACGATTGCGCCGTTGATGCGATTTTGGATTCTAATAATGTGGTCTGCACCCATAAGGCCCGCGCCGACAACACCGATTCTTAGTTCTGACATTTAACTCTCTCTTGATTAACGAACTCGAGCAGCGTGTGTGCAACTCATGATGTGCTTTAGGGTGCGGTCGGCTATGGGTGCTGGGAAGTCAACGTCACAGCCGTACATGTCTTGCTCGACAATCGCGAACATTTCAGGGTTGATCTGCGCTGCCTTTTCAATGATTGGAGCGAACTCTGGCACGCCCTCGAAGCCAGGCTCAGTCATTACTCCCCTAGCCACTGCGTCAACGAATGGCATATCGTTCTTTAGTGCCTCGGCAAGAATGTCAGGGTGCACCTGCTTTAGGTGCAGGTAGCCAATGCGCTCTGGGTAAGCGTTCATCAACCTGACGTTGTCGCCTAGGTAGTAGGCAAAGTGACCGGTGTCTAGACAGAGGTTGGTGTATTCCTTGCTTGTCTCCTGCAAGAAACGCTCTACCTCGGCGTAAGTTCCAATGTGGCTGTCTGCGTGCGAGTGGAATTGCTGGTGAATTCCGTATTCCTCAAGCAAGGCCTTGCCTAGCTTGTCGTGCCCCGCGGCCAACTTCTTCCACTGGTCGTTATCAAGCACGCGTGATTCAAGCACCTCTGCAGTGGCATCTGAACGCCAAAGGTCTGGAATTACTACCAAGTGCTCTACGCCCAGCTTTGATACAAGGCCGGCAACATCTAATGCCTGATCCCAAGCGCGCTTCCACTGGTCATCGCCCTTGTGGAATCCGGTGAAAACAGTTCCGGCCGACAGCTTTAGGTCGTGTTCGGCAAGAACATCGGCCAGTTGGTTTGGATCGGTTGGTAGATAGCCGAATGGTCCTAGCTCAATCCAGTGGTAGCCAGCAGCCTGCACTTCATCTAGGAAGCGCTCCCAAGGAACCTGCTTTGGGTCATTTGGGAACCATACGCCCCAAGAGTCTGGCGCTGTGCCAACACGAATTTGCTTTGTCATAGCAACAAATCTAACCCAGACTGCCTGGCCTAGCGCCCCAATTGAGCAATTCTAGATAACACTTTTATAAACGATTGTGCATCGAATTCCTGGGCAAAAAGTGCTACTTCCCAGTCTTTATAAGGCCTATAGCCCCGTTGAGCCCTAGAGTATTTACTTGCTCGTGCTAACTTTTGGCTTGCCCGTGCTAGTTCGAACCACCAATTTGGAGCTGGTCAAGATCTGCTGCGATAAGTACTGCTGCCCTTTGATTCGGGCAACAATGTCATCGACAGCTGCCTTGGCAATTTCATCTGGATCTTGCCGCACCGTAGTCAGGTTCAAGAATGGCAAGCTTGCGACTGTATCGTCATAGCCAACCACTGAGACATCTTCAGGAATTTGAATTCCGCTTTGAATAAGGCGATAAGAGAGACCTAAGGCAGCCTGGTCGTTGTTGCAAACGATGGCAGTGGGTAGGCCACGAGTTATGAACTTATCAGCGGCCTTAGAGCCGCCTTCTTCAGCGAAGTCCCCCTCAATCTCAACAATCTGGGTTGGTAACTTGTGTCGCTTCATGGCTGACAGGTAGCCCTCGAGGCGGAACTCGGAGTCAAGCATGTCTTTTGCGTAAACATAGCCAATCTGCCTATGGCCAAGTCCAATCAAATAGTCGACAGCTTCGGCAACACCAACTTCACCATGAGATGACACCATACCGCAGCGAACGCCCTCGAGCCGTCGCCCAACACTGACCAGCGGAATGTTTCTTGCCAATTTTTGAATTGCAGTTTTGCTTTGCTGTGAAGAGAAAAGCACTAGGCCTTCGCATCGGTGACCCAAGAGCTCCTGAATTGCACTTTCTTCTTGGTGGTTACTTGAAACGGAACTCAAAAACAAACGGTATCCGGCGGCATGCGCGTACTTGTAAAGTGCGGGAATCAATTCACCCATTGAGGATTCATTGGGTCGAAACATAACCCCGATGTAATTTGAGTTGACACTTCTCAAAGAACGAGCTGCAAGGTTTGGCTGGTAGCCAAGTTTCTTAGCCGCGGCCCGTATTTTGGCCTCGGTGGCTGCTCCAACACCAGGCTCGCCTCGAAAAACTAGACCGACCAGCTGGCGCGAGACCCCGACCTCTGCCGCAATGTCTGCCATGGTGGCATGGCGGATCTCACTGTTACTCTCTTTTTTGTCCACGTTTTTGGCCATGTGGCAATCCTAGTAAAAAGCAATCCGTCGGCCTGCTAGAAGACCGAGGGGCTTTAGTGCTGAAATTAGCAGCTTACTGGTGCTTGGCAATAAGTTTTTCAATTGCCTCACGCTGGTAGATAGACATCTCACGCGCGTTTTCATTCTCGGCAAAAACACTCGAACACATGATGCTGTTTGGATTGTCAAGGAAGCCATTGGCCTTTAGCCCTTGGAACATCTCGTCAAAGTTAACATCTCCGGCACCGATTCTTAGGTGCTGGTGCACGCGTACCGCGTTACCCGGAGGGTTGGTGATGTAACGCAAACCATGTGATGCCGTGTGGTCCATAGTGTCACTCATGTGCACGATACCCACGCGACCCTTGGCGACTTCCAGAATCTTTGCCGGCTGGTTTCCCATGTGGAAAGTATGCGAGGCAACGTAAACCATTCCAAAGTTCTTTGAGTTTATGCCGCGAATCACTCGCCAAGCAGCAAGCCCATTTTCTACAAAGTCATCTGGGTGTGGATCAATGAAAACCTTGATGCCCTCTTTTTCAATAATTGGAACAAGCTCTTCCATTGAACGGTAGAAAGCACGCTCTGATTCCTCGGCGCGCTCGGGGCGCCCGTTGAACTCGGTGCCAATTGTATCTACGCCAAGATCAGCCGTAATTTGAATCACTCGCTTCCAGTAGCGCACCGCTGCTTCACGAGCATCTTCATCGGGACCTGACCAGCGAAGCACTGGCAGCGTGGAAGCAATTTCAATGCCTGCATCTTTGACTGCTTTCTTGAGCTGTTTGACAAGGTCATCGTCACCTTTGGGGTGATTGAAGAAAGGAATTAGATCCGGGTGCGGAGTCATTTGCAGGTACTTGTAGCCTAGGTCTGCTGCAAGTGCTGGGAATTCCAACAGCGAGTGAGTGCTGTGGAACGGGGTTGGGTCCAGAGCGATTTTTACCATTTATTTACTCCTTTGTAATTGCGTAACTTTAGCGCGGGATGTTTACTTGCGGTCTGCTGAGCCGTTACCTAGCAACAACTTTTGCTTTTGCTTTGCTTTGTCATAACCCACGTAGGCCTGCTTAGTGCTATCAAGATCAGAAACTGGCATTACTGGCACATCCCACCAACCTTCGCCATCTGGTGCGTAGATGAGCGGGTCGTTATTTATGTGAATCAGAACTGGACCACCGGTGTGCGCCTTAGCCTGCTTAACGGCAGCCTTTAGATCGCTTATTGAGCTAGGTCCGGGCTCAACGCGAATCACTTTGACGCCGTAGCTCTCAGCATTTGCGGCTAGGTCGATTGGCAGCAGGTCACCAGTTTCGTGATTGTTGCCAGCCTCATCGCGGTAGCGGTACTTGGTTCCGTACCTTTGCGAACCAACGTCCTCAGAAAGGTGCCCGATAGACGCGTAACCGTGGTTTTGAATCAGCACGGTGATGAACTTCAAACGTTCTGCAACCGCGGTCACTAGTTCGCTGTGCATCATTAGGTAAGAGCCGTCGCCAACCATCACGATCGCATCGCGAGTCTTGTCGGCACGTGCAACACCAAGTCCTGCTGCAATTTCGTAGCCCATGCAAGAAAACGCATACTCAACGTGGTAACCAAGGTCGTCACGCACCCGCCACAACTTGTGCAAGTCACCCGGTAGCGAACCAGCTGCGCAAATTACGACGTCACGTGGATCAGATGCTGCTTGAACCGCACCGATAATCTCTGGCTGACCAGGTAGGTCACGTTTTTGATCTTCAAATGCAGCATCAACCGCTGCATCCCAGATTGACTTCTGCTTGGTGTACTCAGTCTCGTAATCGGCCGCTACGCGGTAGCCAGCAAGCTCTTCGGCAAGTTCATTGATTGACTCACGTGCATCGGCAACCACTGGAATAGCAGAGCCGTGCTTGAAGGCGTCAAATGAAGCAACGTTGATGTTGATGAACTTTACTTTTGGATTCTGGAAAGCGGTGCGGCTAGCGGTGGTGAAGTCGCTATAGCGAGTACCAATGCCAATGATCACGTCGGCCTCTGCCGCAATTCGGTTAGCGGCTGTAGTTCCGGTGGCACCAACGGCACCTAGGTTTTGTGCGTGATCCCAAACCAGCGAACCAACACCAGCCTGTGACATTCCAACCGGAATTCCAGTTTGCTCAACAAACTTGCGCAGATCGGTGTTGGCATCTGAATAAATAACTCCACCACCGGCAATGATCATTGGGCTCTTTGCGCCACGGATTGCCTTGGCAACTTCGGCGATGATGCCACGATCCGGGCGTGGGCGGCGAATGTGCCACTCGCGATCGGCTAGGAATTCCTCTGGAACATCAATCTCTTCTGCCTGAACATCTTCAGGTAGTGAAATGGTCACCGCACCGGTCTCTACTGGGTCGGTAAGCACACGCATCGCACCAAGCAAAGCAGAGTAGATCTGCTCGGGGCGAGTTACGCGGTCAAAAAATCGTGACAGTGGCTTGAAGGCATCATTCACGGTCAAGCTTGCATCGTTTGGTTGCTCCAACTGCTGCAACACCGGGTCAGCAACGCGATTTGCGAAAGTATCTGAGGGCAAAAGTAAAACCGGCAGGCGGTTGGTTGTTGCCACTGCCGCAGCGGTGAGCATGTTTGCTGCACCAGGGCCCACCGAAGCCGCACAGGCAAATGTTGAACGGCGACGAGTCATTCGTGAGAAAGCGATGGACTCATGCCCCATGGCCTGCTCGTTGCGAGCTTGGTGAAATGGCATCATCTTTGGATTGGTGACAGAAAGTTGTTTTAGCGCCTGACCAATACCAGCAACGTTGCCATGACCAAAGATTCCGTAGACACCCTCGATGGTGCGCACACGGATGTCGCCGTCGACGGTGTACTGGTGGGCTAGGAATTCAACTATTGCCTGACTTACAGACATTCTGCGAGTTGCCATTTACTTACTTTCTTTTGCCTATTTTGTGTAAGGAAGTCTTGGATCTGGATCCTGGTGATGCCAGGTTTCACGAACCCAGGCGTGATTTGGATCATCGGTGATGTTCCAACTTCTATCTGGGTCTGGGCCTGCCATCACATTAAAGAAGTAAAGGTCTGCCCCTGGCGCTGCGGACACAGGTCCGTGCCAACCCCAAGGAACAAGACCCACATCACCTGAGCGAACCTCTGCAAGAACGTCGTACTCGCGTTCGTCAGAAGCATAACCGCGCAGGTATCCAACGGGATCAGAATTTGCGGGTGCGGTGACAGTCCGTGAAACAGCGGTCTCAAAGTAATAAATCTCTTCAAGGTTTGATTCAACGCCTGGCACGTAGGTGTCGTGCTTGTGAGCCGGCACGCCAGACCAGTTTCCGGCCGGAACGATTACCTCAACCACGATGAAGCGGTCGGCATCTAAAGTTTCAGGAACGCCAAAGTTGTGTACCTGGCGACTTTCGCGACCGGCTCCACGAACGAAAACCGGCACTTCCTCTGCCTTGATGTAGCGCACCGGTTTGGTGTTTTTTGCTGGAGCCTCACCAACGGCAACTCGTCCATCACCAGAGATTTTTACCTCGGTGTCCACAGGTACATAAATTAAGTCGGCTGGGCCGTGAAACACCGATACCCGGCCGTTCAAGAATTGAGTCTTAAACGATGATTCGCCCGCTTCGCGATATTCAACCGTCAGACCCTTGCCTTCGAGCGGAAAGATAATGCGTTCGACTCCGTCGGCAGGGATGTGAAATGAATGCCCTTCAAGCAGGGTGCCGACCTTTAGGCCGGTGTGCTGCCAACCCTCTATCGAGGAGTCAACAACTACGTCCCAGCCATCTTGGCTGAGCTCACCCTTCTTGAAGAACCAATTCATTTCTATATCTTCTACGGTTTTAGTTCTGTGGGAAACCCAGGTTGATACCACCGTGGCTTGGGTCAAGCCAGCGTGATGTCATGGTCTTCTCGCGAGTGAAGAACTTAACGCCCTCAACACCGTGAGCCTTAGTGTCACCAAATGCCGAATTCTTCCATCCACCAAATGAGTAGTAAGCAACTGGAACCGGGATTGGAACGTTGATACCAACCATGCCGACTTCGATTTCGTTCTGGAAACGACGCGCCGCTCCACCATCGTTGGTGAAGATTGCAACACCGTTGCCGTACTCACCGTCGTTGATCAGCTTCACACCCTCGTCGTAGCTCTTTACGCGAACAACGTTAAGCACAGGGCCAAAGATTTCGTCTTTGTACGCCTTTGAAGTAAGTGGCACGTTGTCGATCAGGGTTGGGCCAAGCCAGAAACCGTTCTCGTCTCCGTCAAAGTTCTGCTTACGACCATCAACGATGATTCGCCCGCCATCCTTTTCTGCTATCTCGATGTAGCCAGCCACCTTGTCGCGGTGTTCCTTGGTAACCAATGGGCCCATGTCGCAACCACGACGACCGTCACCGGTGCGAAGTTTGCCCATGCGCTCAACAATCTTTGCGATCAAATCGTCTGCAATTGGCTCCACTGCAACAGCAACAGAGATCGCCATGCAACGCTCACCGGCAGAACCAAAGCCTGCGTTGATCATTGAGTCAGCAACTAGGTCTAGGTCAGCATCAGGAAGGATCAGTGCGTGGTTCTTTGCGCCACCAAGAGCCTGAACGCGCTTGCCGTGCTTTGAGCCCTCTTCATAGATGTACTTTGCCACCGGTGTTGAACCAACGAAAGAGATTGCTTTAATTCGCTGGTCTTCAAGCATGGCCTGCACAGTTGAGCGATTGCCGTTTAGAACGTTGAACACACCATCTGGCAGTCCTGCTTCCTTCCAGAGTTTTGCCATCCATAGGGTTGCGCTAGGCACCTTCTCTGATGGCTTTACAACCACGGTGTTACCCGCTGCGATTGCGATTGGGAAGAACCACATTGGCACCATTGCTGGGAAGTTGAATGGAGAAATGATTCCTACAACGCCAAGTGCCTGTCGAATTGAGTAAACATCTACGCCTGATGAAGCGTTCTCGGTAAACATGCCTTTCAAAAGGTGAGGCATACCGGTAGCAAATTCAACGACCTCCTGGCCACGAGTAACTTCGCCCAGGGCGTCGTCTAGAACTTTGCCGTGCTCCTCTGTGATTAGAGCGGCACACTCGTGCTTGCGCTCGTTTAGAAGTTCGCGGAACTTAAACATGATCGCCTGCTTGCGGGCCTGTGACATGTCGCGCCACTTTGGAAATGCAGCTTGCGCACTTGCAAAAGCAGCTTCGATCTCGGCGTCTCCGGCTACGTTTACCTGCTTGGTTGCGATACCAAGGGCTGGATCGGTAACTAAAACAACGTGATCAGGCTTTCCTGAAACTTCCTGGCCATTAATCCAGTGTGGGACTACAGGTAGATTGCTCATTTAATTTCCTTTTTGTAATTAGCCGTGAACTAGTTTGACGGCGGTGTCGATGGCGGCTCCAACGTTGCCGTCTTGTGGATAGAGAAGACTGCGGCCAATAACAAGACCACGAACCCCAGGTAGCTCAAGAGCTTTTTCCCAGGCCGCATATGAATCGCTTTGGTCACCAACGGGATCTCCACCCAAAAGCAAGGTAGGTAGAGTGGTCGATTCCATGACTCGAGCCATGTTTTCGACAACAGGTAACTTCATCCAGGTGTAAGCAGATGAATTACCAAGACCATTTGCGATACTGATTGAGTTGATTACAGCATCGGTGCTTAAGTCGTTGCGGATTTTTCCGTCAACCCACTCACTCATGAACGGCTCAAGCATTATTGGCAGCTTGGCAGCGGCGGCTTCGTTCACCGCTTTGTGAGAAATCTCAAGCATGTTGGAAGTTCCTGCATCGCCAAGATTTACTCGGTTCAACATCTTGGCAAAGTCCAGACGGTCACGAATAATGCCGCTTATGTCATAACCGGTAATCCGGTCGTCCATTTCAAATGAAGCTCCGCGAAGACCACCGCGGTTTAGCGAACCAACGACCAATTTGCCCTCAAGGCAACCAAGCAGTGCAAGGTCATCAATGATGTCAGGTGTTCCCAGAACACCATCTACGCCTGGTCGCGACAGCGCCGTGGCAAGACGCTGCAGCAGGTCGTAGCGATTCTCCATGGCGCGCGGATTGTCTCTAACCGCTAAAGCATTTCGGGCCGGGTGATCCGCGGCAATTATGAATAGTCGGCCATCCCCCTGGATTACGTCACGGCGAGTTCGAGACGCATAAACCTCAGCAATTTTTTCAGGGTTGCTAGCGCGAACCTCACGCAACTTTGCAAAGTCCAAAGTCATTACTTCATTCCCTTCACAATGTCTTCAACCTCTTCGAAACTTGGCATTGCAGTAGAGCATTCCAAGCGACTTGCCACGATTGCGCCAGCCACGTTTGCGAACTTAAGAATTCGCTCAAGCCCCCAACCCTGCAAAACTCCATAGCAAAATGCGCCGCCGAAGCTGTCACCAGCACCAAGGCCATTAACCACGTCAACGAAGTAAGGAGGAACCTCTACGGTTTCATCGCGAGTCTTGGCAAGCACTCCCTTGGGGCCCTGCTTTACGACCGCGATCTCCAGCCCGCGCTCCAGCAAAGCATCAGCCGCACGCATTGGTTCTGTCTCGCCAACCGCAACCTGACATTCCTCTTTATTGCCAATTGCAATCGTTGCGTGAGCTAATGCCTTTTCAACCTGCTCGGTGGCCAACTCAGGTGCAGACCAAAACATTGGTCGATAGTCAAGGTCAAGAATGGTGTGCTGTTTACGAGCCCGAGCATCCCATGCTGCAAAGTGCGCGGTGCGAGAAGGCTCTTGGCTCAGGCCGGTCACAGTTGACCAGTAAATTTTTGCGCTTTTGATGGCTTCAAGATCCAGTTCATCCGTGTTGATAACTAGATCCGGAGCCTTTGGTTCGCGGTAGAAATAAAGTGGAAAGTCGTCTGGTGGAAAAATTTCGCAAAACACGACCGGAGTTGGCAGACCAGCTACCCCAGAGACGAATTCATCACTGACCCCTAGGCGAACCAACTCTTGGTGAATGAACTTACCAAACGGGTCGTTCCCGGTGCGAGTTATCACAGCGGACTTCAAACC
>JACCDY011017132.1_pt1 | contig 32799 bp, 31 predicted proteins | sample 7446391 | NCBI WGS metagenome assembly JACCDY01 (sample SAMN15323451, study PRJNA562643) | freshwater metagenome | isolation source: river surface water | place: USA:Blue River Watershed | collected 2017-08-18 | reverse complement strand
GCAACAGCAACAGCAACAGCAACAGCAACAGCAACAGCCACCACCACAACTTTCAATAAATACACCTAACGCGGATCAAAAAGGCCCCGCAGGAGCCGCCCGTCAAAAACCAGATGAAGATTTAGCCTATTATGAGAGTCGTCGCGGCGAAGGCTGGGAAGATCCTAACAATATGAAGATTTTGACAGAATGGATTCATTATGCTGCTATCTATCTGGATATTTTGTCAGAGGCCACTGAAGCATATAGAAAAACACTCAGAATGAATACAATTATTAATCTCATTGTAAGCACACTTGCGTCTACCCTCAGTGTTAGTACATTTAATACTAGCGAACAAGATAGTCCTCGTACGGCTCTAGCTCTAAGAATCGTATTTACAATTCTAACATTTAGTCTGACAATTGCTGCTGGTTATATTAAAGTCTATCAGATCCAGGAAAAACTGGAAAACTCCTTGCGTCTTAAACAAGAATGGGCATTATTCGGCTCCAAGATTAGTTCAGAGATGCAACTTCCATTAATTCTACGTAAAAATGCAATATTTTTGATTAGTACAATGAAGGGAACATATTTAGACCTGGTGAAATCCGATATGGGTATTAAGAAGGATATTATTCGTCATATGGCAGCGCGTTCTGGTTTGAAAGAGGATGATTTAACCTTATCTGAACTCTTTGAGCGTATTATTAAGAATGAGATTTACAGAATTTCAGATGATGTTGATGAGCAAGATGCTATATCCCCTACAATTGAAAAACGCTTAACTGCATTAGCGGAATCATATGGTCTTCAAACACCTCATGTACGCCGTCATTCACGGACAATGGTTGATATGAAACGCGATATTGCGCAATTAGACTCATATTATAAACAAGAATCAGTTGCTATACCTGTCAATAATTACACAATTGAAACTTCTGAACAAGTTGCAAAAATACAGCGGGCTGCCAAAGAGGCAGGTATGATTAGAAAAGCCTTTTCAAATCGTCAAGCAACTAATGAAATAGTTCCTCCTACATCATCAAATACACAACAAAAAGGCACAGATATTGTACAGGGTGTTAAAGATTTTTTCACAAAAATAACACCTGGGACAAGCACATCTGATGAAAAATCACAGCGTGAAGACAATGCTAAACAACTATTGAAAGATAGAGGCCGTGTAAGCTCTTTCTTGCGAAGTCCAAGAATGACTAGTAGAACACATAATATTCAGCGAAGATCAATTGTTACTACTCAACATCAACTTGTTCCTGTAACAGAATTATCCCTTTTAAGAAAATGTAATAATTGTAAACATATCAATATAGATTCAGAAAAAGTTACATGTGAAATATGTGATGTAAATTTAAATCTGGGAACGAGTTCTTCATCTTCCGAAAGATCACCTGCAGCTAGTGTCGCAGCTCCAGAAGAAGATGATCATGAAGAAATGAGCAGTGTTGTTAGTTCTGCTTCCATGGATGAATAAATAATAAAAATTGATTTTTATCACTAACTCATAATTAACTAAAAAGTCAAAATGAGTCAGCAGCAACAGCAACCATATCTCCAAATATATTGTAATATTCCAGGACATTATAATAATGGACAAACTGTGAGTGTAGAATATGCGAAACATATTCTAGGCGAGGGTCGTCTTGTTGCAGCATCAACTTCTGTTGAGTCTCAACCTCTCAGCTCAGTTCCACGATACCAAAATGATCTTGGTCTTCATGTTGGCAATAAAGTTATTGGTGTTAATGGAAAAACATATATTCAATATCATTAATTAACCCAAACAAAAGTAAATATTTTTAGTTTAGATTGTTGTAAATTTCGCACAACCTGTTGCATGTCTCAATGTATAAATTGACGATGACTTCCAGTCAGTACCAACCGCTTTTTCACTCATAATGTAAATATCTCCTCCATTCAATGGAATAATAATACGATCACCAATAGGCTCCTTATGATGGAACCATTGATAGTGCAGCGGCAGCGCAGCACCCAAACGAACACCAATTACTTTTCTGCGCTCTGAATCTCCATGAAAACCAATACCACATTTATTGATATCGTAATAGTAATTTCCTTCGCCTTTCAGATCTGCTGCCTTGGGTCCAAAGAATTCCTCAAACTTTCCATAAAGTTCATTTGTTAAAGAAACTTTATTGAAATCAATAATGCGACCTTTTCCCTCCGCATAATTCGGCTCCTGATCAAAATTGTCAAAACAGAGATTCCATCGGGCATGTTTATTCACAACACGGCCATACATGAATGCATGCTTATCCACATTTAGCGCTGCCTGCTCGGCAAATAGTTTTTCCGCGGCGCCCTGATTGCCCAAAAGCATATTAACTCCATTTCTGATGACTAAAACCGCCGCGGCTGGTGATCCTGGGGCTGCCTCTGCAAGCTGTATTAGCTCTGCAACTGTACCTGCCATTTCAGCCTTCGCCTTAAATACCACCAAATCCTCAATAGTAAATCCATTTCCTGCTTCCACACGCTTTCCAAGTTGTTCCATACCTACATGATTTTCGGCACTATCACCGAATGTTAATGTAACTGTTGATTTAGTTCCGTCCATTTCTGTATAATAACTGACATAGATAAATAATTCAAATTTTAGAAGCTATTAATTAGATATGAATAGTGCAAATAATCCAACTGTGACAAATGGCCATAATAGTAGTGCCATGGCTAGATTAATTAATCAAGTTGAAAGAAATTATAATACAAATGCATTACAACCTACAGTAATAAATGAACCACTTATGACACCGGCATCTTTGGCATATGAAAATGAAGAAGAGTCTGCTGAAGAACCAGAATTTGAGATCAAATCAATTGATGATTATAGTATTACTGAAGATGAAGACATGAAATTTATTGTTATTCCTGAAGGGACCTTATTATATAATGCAGTAAGAATTCCAGAAATACCGCCTGAAGATGATTATGACTATGAAGAAAAGATGTATGAGCGAACAATGAAAGAATGGATGGGCACATATCCAATGAAACATAATATACGTGTTGAAGGCAATCAAATGTTTGTTGATCTATGTGTTGATAAATCTGCACAAAAATTCTTCTATTCTAATCCAGCAGGTTGTCCTGCTCTAAAAAATGTTACTCAGGGTCATTTTAATCATGTAAATGTATTTCAAATAACACATGAAATGAGATTGGCAATTTTAATGTCACCATCTGATCATCACAGAAGTACAGGACCATATCATCCTGACAAAATACAATGCAATCATCTTCCAGTGGATGTATGTGCATGTACAGTACAAGAAAGTAATTATAATATTCAAATATGCCCACATTTACATCATTATGATACTTGCTTAACTCCAGAATTTTTAAATAGACAACAAGCTGATGGTCATATTGCAATTGCAAAAGGTGATTCCTATACCGATAGAATGAGACGATTTGATAATTATATTGATTACTATTTTGATGTATTACGCGAGGCACCTGCTGGTGATCCATTAACAAATTCATTTATTAAGACAACCAATAGAGCACTTTTTGATGTAGGTCGTTCTGTTGATATCCGTGAGCCAATTCCACCCGATTTTCCAAATTTATCTGTTTTGACAGGATTTCCAGAATTAGTATTACATTTATATGGCACACAATGGTTTAACGAAGCTGATAGCATAAATGCAATCTGTACAATTGATTTACCAGATGGTCATGATTTGACTGATCGTTTATATGCACTTGCTGAATATGCCATGGCTGATAATGAATCTGGTGAAGTGAGCCTGCCACTTAATGAACATACTCAAATAAGTAGTCCTATGAAATTAATTGGTCATTCAAATCCAGCAATGTGGCTAAATTTTGAATCTAAAAACAGATTATATTTACCTCAACGAATATTAATGGAGGCTAATGAGCTTGATGATTTAGATCATATGTATATAAACTTATTAAATGCATTTGCACATGGAGATCACCAATTTTATTTTGATACTCGTACAGGATTTTTAATTAATGATCATGGCGATCAAAATAATGTTCAGAATCGGACCCAACTCATTACTAGAGAAGGGATGGGTATTACTTTTAAAAATTCTTGTACGTATTATGGATTAGATGGACAAAGTGATTTTATTAAATCGGCACAATCTCGTAAATCGCCTGTTAATGAATTTTGGAGACGCGATCATGATCGCCTTATTGATTTATTTGATCCCAGACCTCCATATGAGGTTCACCCAGCCAATATTAATCTTTTACAAAGAGGTGGTTTTGTAAGAAATAATAAAATAACGCGAAGAAATATACGAAGAAATAATATGTCTTCCAGAAGGAACACTAAAACTATCCGAAGAAATAATAAAGTTACACGAAGAAATAATAAAATAAATAAAGCAAATAATAAAAAATTGAATATAAGAAATAATAAGACACAAAGAATTAATCGGAATCTGAAGAAGATGCAAATGCAACGGAAAAATCTCAAGACAAAAACAATTCTTACTAGATTTACACCAAAACCTCTCAGTGATGAAAAGCGACGTGCTATTGAAGCTGTGCTAGCAATGCCCTATGAGAGACCCCAAGGGCCTCATAGTGTTACCAAAAAGGCTCTTGCATTAACAGATGCATTAATGATGGATTAAATTTGCTTATGATCAAAAATAAATTTATTATTTGAAGATAATAATTTATTTTTAATGGCTGCGCCGACGGCGTGTTTGACGCTTGCTCTTACGCCTTCTGCCACCAACAGCACTCTTTTTTACTCTTGCACGCACTGTAGGCCTCAAAGCATTTCGCCTACTTTCAGGATAGACTTGAAGCTCACGCTCAGTCTGTTCGTTAATCTGTTTATTCAAAATGTTTGGTGTATAATGTTTTATAGCACTTCCAGGAGTCATTCCATAAACATTTTTGAGCTTAGTAGGATCAACACCTGCTAATCCTACTACATTTTCATAGTATGGCGATCTAGTACGAGCAAGATTATGTAAAAATGTTGCACCCATTTCATTACGATCGGTTAGTCCTAAGTGTGGTTTAAGCATTTCTAAATACATTGTAGCCATTTCTCTATCAGGCATTTCTTTTGAATTTAATAAAAATTCAATAAACATTTTTCTGTACTTCTTAATATCTTTTGAGAACTGTTCAGGATCCTCTTCCAAATATTTTTCAAGTATTCCGAGCTTAATTATATATTTTATTGGTTTATTCTTATTAACTGGATTTGCATCCATAATAATATTAAATAGAAGTTGCATTGGTCCATCTATTAAATTAAATTCCATTAAGAGTTGACTAATTATGTCTGAAGAAGTATTGTTATCATTTACCATAGTTTCAATTAAGTATTGTCTAATAATGGTCTTATTTCTTTCAAAATCTTCAGGGGAATTCTCAAAATATAGTTTTAATAAATCAAAACGTTTGTTTTTTAATAAAGCATAAATTGGATAAGGCTCATATGATCCGCCTCCATTGTACTCTTGTTTTCCGCGGTGAAATAAACTTAGTGGTGGATATACTACTCCTGAAGGACGTCCTCCAAAATTTAGCTGTAAAGGTTTCACAAGATCTATAAATGTATTTGGAATATTTAAGTTATATAAAATTATATAATAAAGAGGATTTCCATATAAATTCTGATATTTTCTTGCTCTACTGTATTCAGTATCTTTATATCTATCATTTGTAAGGAACATCATAATAAGATCATCATTATTTGTACGTAATAATGACTTAAAATCAATTGTAGGAGATGCACCCTTTTCTAAGAATAGGCGGATTGTTTCTTGATTATTGTTTAGTAATATACGATAATTACTAATTTTATGAGAATTCTTATTAATATTTGATCGTATTTTGAAAAGATTAGTTATAATTAGATGTCTATCAAAAGCAATACCTTTATCAAGTAATGCAGCAACTAGTTCTACGGGAACAGCCTTATTAAGTGCATAATCAAGAACCGTAAATCTTTGCGTCGGAGTACTTTTATAACGTCTTCTAAAAGCATTATTATTGTTTGAGTTTGAATTTGAATTAAAGCCAAACGGATTACGCATAACTGTTGATGCAGGAATCACTATTTGTTGTGCGAGCACTTCAGGTGTTGCTGCTGCAATTGCAGCGACGCGTTCTTGCAGCGGCATTGCATCATTATCCAAGATCGCTTTCAAAGGATGTTCTGGTGGAGCAGCGGCAGCCATATCTAAAAAAGACAAATTTTATTTGTGCTGATTTTTATATTAGTTCACAAAACTTTGTCACTGTATCTCTACATTCTTCTGTTAAACGACTATCTCGCAAAATTTCATGCGCCTTTCGGATTAATGCTTCTTTATAACGCACCATAAAAGGTTGTGATAAAATGGCACGATATTCTGTCATAAATGCATACAGAATATCCGCATATTTATTCTTTTGTTCTGCATTAACCGACGGCATTATTTCAATAACATATGTGTTAAATTGCTTGAACCAATAATAAGGATAATTTGAATTATTTGATAGTTCAAATTCTGGTCTATTTTTATATGTTCTATACATATTTGTTGCTATAAAATTTACTCTTGAGTCATTCAGATCTGCAATCTTCTCTTGTAAATTTGGCATCATGTTTTTATATTTTATTTAATATTTATCATGTTTCAATTTTTAACCATATAAGTAGATATGGCCGTTGCCGTTTTTAAAACAGATAAAATAATTGGACAGGCAGTTGCTAGTCAGAAAGGTGCCAACATACAATTAGATGTAGAATTTACTCGGCTGCCCCAAGGTAAGCATGGATTCCATATTCATACGGCTGGGGATTTACGTGGAGAAGGCTGTGCAGGCGCTTGTAGCCATTGGCATAAAGGCACAGCTGCTGATCATGGCGATTATAAAAAGGGCCATACTGGTGATCTTGGTAACATTGAATTGACCCCTTCAGGGACCTTTAAGAAACGCTATATACTTTCAAAATGTCGTATTGAAGAACTATGGGGACGGACCCTTATAGTCCATGCTGATCCCGATGATCTTGGTCTAGGCGATCACGAAGACAGTAAAACAACAGGCCATTCAGGAGCCCGTATCGGCTGCGCCATCTTTGGGCGCATAGCAGGCTGCCAGTCAGCAACTAGGAAGTCGGCACCTAAAACGAGAAAAAATTAATGGAGGGGTGTGGGGACGCGTCGTCTCCACCTAGTACGAGAAAACTAAAGTCATAAACATGAAGATCGCTATCGCTAGTACCTGACTCCATACAGGGAATGTTGATGCAACCATCTGTGTTGTCAAAAACCAAATAATAGCATATATAGAATCCCCGATAGGTGCCCCAATACCCACTTGTGAGCCATATCTATTGAAGAAATCTATATATTTGTTTTTATATACCTTTCCAATCTGTGTTATTAAGCCGTAGAAAGACAGATCTCCTATCCATTGAATACCTATGAAGGCCGCAAGACGCTGGGCCCAGGAAGTCCATGTGGTTGGTGCTGCTGTTCCTGTTACACTGGTTATAGCTACTTGTGCGATGATGAAGAGAATTGTACTGTAAATGTAGTCGCCGAAGGCGACAATAGCAAATGGGAATTTGCGCGGGTTATAATATTCTTGTGTTGTTGATGCCTTAAAGAGCGCAGGGAAAATGAAATAGCTGATGGGTTCCCATAAAGCATAGGCGGCAGTCCATGCAAGTAGATTGGAGCCAGAAAAGGAAAAAATATTCGGAGTTATCATTTATTATTGCAAATATTTATTGATCCAGGCACAAAAATTGATCTTATTTTTCGTAATCTGCATCATTAAGCACCCAATGGCATTATATAAAAATCAAACAAATGCTATTGAAACTACCATAACGAATAATTTTTTGAGCGGTGTTCATGCACATGCTACTGGAACAGGTAAATCATGGATTGCCCTTAAAATTCTCCTTGAATTTAATAGCCGTTTTCCTGCCGCAAATGTATTCTGGATCTGTGAGCAGAAGACTATTCTTCAAGAACAATTTGAGCATACAACAATTAATAAAAAAGGATTCAAATCCATTCGTGATAAATATATGATCTTAGATTTCTCCACAAGAAAATCTCAATCATGGACTCAAGAGATTGAAATGGCCACAATTTGGAAAAAACCTCTACTTGTCATTATTAATCGTGCATTCCTTGTTAGCGGTCTTAAATATAAAAATATTCGTATCTGTTTCGGTCTGATTATCCATGATGAATGCCATTCTATTACCAATGCAACTACACGCTCATTTTATGATTTTGTTGCCCTCAAATGGCCTCAAGCCACCTCTATTGGATTTTCCGCAACACCTGTTCTAGAATATGCACCATTTAATAAACTCTTATCAGAATACAGTATTTACAATGGAGTTATGGATAAAGTTATACTTCCTCCAAAAATCCATTGGCTCAAATGTGATAAAGAACTCTCCTATGAAGATATTCTAGCTGTTATCATGAGCCAACTTGAACAACTTCCTTATAAGAAAATCCTTGTCTGGTGTGGTATGATCAAACATTGTGATCAATTAGCGGCTGATTGGGGACCTATGCTGGCCGCTAATGGAATATTAACAGCAATTGACACCTCATCCCATCAGAATAATGTGGAAGAATTTATGAAGGCGGAAGAACGAGCAATCTTATTCTGTGCTGCTAAACATCGTGAAGGATCAGATATCAAGAATCTAGATTGTTGTATCTTTCTGGATAATGTGGAAGATCGCGCAGCCAAAGTATTTGTTCAATGTGTTGGACGCGTTTTACGACGTGATTCGGCTGCAAAGAAGAAATATGGTCTTATCATTGATATTAGCGCACTCAGTTCCATCAAAATATGCGATCGTATCAACTACTTTATGAATATGGGACCTTCTAGCACCTTAGCTAACCCTAAAAGTCCATTCACATATAATGCCGATACAATATATGTAAATGGAAAAACAGTTAAATTGCATACTTTAATGATGGAATTTACTCAATCTGATCAGTCTGTAAAGCTTCAAAGACCTCTTAGTCCATCAATTAATTCATTCTTTGTACGACCTCAAGGCTCTGATCCACAATATGCAATACGCCTCGCTGCTGAAATACAACTTATTAATGAAAAGAATTTGATGCAATATTTATTTCAAGCTATTGAAGTACTGAAGATTACTGAAGGAATTCCTCATGTAACACGAGGTTCTTGTGGCTCTTCGCTTCTTTGCTATATGCTCGGAATAAGTCATGTAGATCCTGTGAAGTACAATATTAGTTTTGCCCGTTTCTTAACACAATTCCGATCTACACTTCCAGACATTGATTTTGATTTCCCTTATAATTTACGTGATGAAGTATTCTTACAGATAGAACTTCGTTGGCCAGGTGCAGTTGCTCGTATCAGTAATCATGTCTTCTATCATAAGAAGAGTGCTACAAGAGAGGCTATTCGGCGTATTGGAATCTGTAGACAAATCCGAAAAGTAGAACTTCATGGAATTCTTCGGTCTCTGAAGAGTGCTGAACGGCGCACAGTTGATGATACTGTCAAAAAACTTACAAATACATTTCGTACATATTCTCTTCACTGTGGTGGCATTGTCTTCTATCCTGATGGTGTCCCTGAAGAATTTAAGTTACGTTCCAAGCGAAGTGCAACTATTAATCAAGTCACTCTCAATAAACATGATGTAGCCACAAATAAAAACTTCAAGATTGATATTCTGTCTTCCAGAGCTTTGGCACAACTTTATGAAGCCAACCGATTCGCACCTATAGCATTTGAGAGCGCAACTTTTGATAGTGCCGTCGCAGATCTATTTTGCCGTGGTGATAATATTGGTATCACATTGGCTGAATCACCTCTTTGTCGTAAAGCATTCTTGAAATTTCAGCCTCGTACAGTAGATGACCTTGCCCTTTGTCTCGCAATTATTAGACCTGCTGCGCGTGCCGCGCGTACCGCTAAAACTATGCAAGCTGCTCACGCAGCATGTGTATATGATGATGATGCAATTAGTTTCATTTCAATGGCCTTCAACTGTGAAGATGACCGAGCAGATTATTTTAGAAGAGGGCTCATAAAAGGTGATCCGAAGATCAAGGAAGAATTTGATGTTGAATTGAAGAAACTTCGTCCAAGTGTTAGAGAGATTTTATTAAATGCCCTGAAGAATATGCGATCCTATAGTTTCTGTAAATCACATGCATATTCTTATGCACAACTTATATGGTATCTTGGTTGGATGAAGGTCTATAGACCGAAAGAATTCTGGGCTGCTGCATTAAAACATTGTCATAGCTCTTATAGAAAATGGGTACTTCTCTATGAAGCATATTTGGCTGGCGCAGAGCTTGTAGGGCCGAAAATGTCTATTTATGCCGCTAATAGACGGAGCCGGTTGAAGCCGACTGGATCCGCTGAAGAATCACTGAAGGCCGTCGGTTATTGGGATTTCTCTACAGGCTTCATTCCTGATTGTTATTACTTTGATCGCAAACATGATGGAAGTTTTAGAGGAATTATTGCAGCTTCGCGATATCTCTCTTATGATGATGAAGAAAAATCAGTTGTTGTCTTCCTTTGTGTTGCTCCGAAGAAATTTATTGAAGTTGTTGTCTCTGGTCGGCGACTTAATATGCATGGGAAAATTGGCATTCATGGTATTGGACGAAAAATAGAATCTGGAATCTATGAATGTGCTGAAGGCAAATTTGGATTCTTCTAATAAGGATATTAATATAAAATTGATTCAAAAATCTATTAAAACTAGTAATTAAAGTTATCAACAATGTCACAACAACTGCAGCAAGAGCAAGAGCCAAGTTGTTCAATCTGTTTATCAGAGGAAGGACCATTTATGGACCCAATGCCATGTGCCTGTCGCGGATCAATCGCGATCCATGCAGCCTGCTTTGAAGAGCTGCGCAGGCACCAAAGCACATGTGGCTCCTGTCATACAGATTTCCCACCAGAAATGCGCGATGGACTTCGCGTAGAACGAGGACTAGTTGAAGGCACTACTTATCGCTATGAAGTAACAGTAGATGCCGAAGGTGAATACCATGGACTATATGTCTCATGGTATGATAATGGTAATAAATATGAGTCAATTAATTATAATCATGGAGATATTCACGGTGATTATATTATTTACCACAGAAATGGAAATAGAGATGAGTACGAGCTATATGAAAATGGATCATCACTGCGTAAAATTACATATTTTGAGAATGGACAAGTCTTTGAAGACACTCCTTATAAGGACAATAAAATGCATGGAATGTATAAGAGATATCATTCAAATGGCAATTTAGCAGAAGAATGCTATTATGAGGCTGATATAGCCCAAGGCATTGCACGGACATATTTGGCCAATGGAGAGTTACATGTATGTAGTACATTTAAAGATGGAAAGCTACATGGCTATGTCTATACATTTAATAGTGAGCGGAAAATTGTTAGTCGTGAACTGTTTGAAAATGATCACATTATAGAATGTATTCGTTATTGATTTGACAGTAAATATTTTTTGTTGCAATAAATAGAATGCCTGCCGCCGCTGCCTGCAAAAAAGTCAATACGCGAAAATATAAGGCGCGTCCTAGTCCGCCCTATCATGCTGCCGACTGTAAAGGAAAGAAAATGAAGGGCAGTGATGGAAAAATGTATGTAAGTAAGCCCGACAGTAAAGGAATATATAAATGGATTCTTATTGGATCCAAGGTCCCTAAAATGACCATGAAATACATAGGAAAACGGTATGAAATAATTGATAATGGTGGTGTGCCTTTTGTTGCCTATGTTAAGTCATCAGCAATCAAAGTTGCGGATGGTCGCAATGGTTCCACAATATTCAATACGAAGTACAAGAAACTTTTTATAGGCGACAATGATCTACGAATCAAGGATCCAGGTGTTGCACCAAAGGGACAAGATCCTGGAAATTCACTTCTTATCCATGTTCGGACACAAGGGCCTGAACAATATATTTATGTCGGTGAAGTGATCTATTCATTTAGTCCTTTGGACAATGATCATATAGAGACTTATTATAGTCCTTTAGGCAATAGTAGAGTCGCTTATCCTTATGCAGTCGGTGCAAAATACGTTTATTTCATGTTAGACAAGAAGGCAGTTTCTAGAGAACAAATTGATGTTACGCAGGATGCTTATCCACAGTTTTATTTTAGTGAGAAGCCATTGACTAAGCGCCCCTTCAAAGTCAAAATGATCCATAAAAGAATTGAAAACTATTCATAAAGATTTATTCCAATATTAACTTTAATTCCGCATTACCATAGTATTTTTCAAGTTTTTTCGCCTTATTTGTCATTGTTTCCATAAATTCTGCATATGCACCCTTAATAGGTGGTAAAACATCAAAATCATATACTGTTAGTGTCAATGTACCATCATTGTTGAAATGCTCATAATCGCATTTAATCGCCTTGCTAACAGGGATTTTCTCTGTGCCGATTTTTGTGATCTTGAATTGACAGAAAGGTTCTAGCAAATATTCATGCTCAGAGTAAATGAATGATTCGCTGATTTTTTCATTCATTCGCATCCAAAAGAGAGGCAGCGTATTTACTTCTGGCTTTATACGAAGTCTAAATAAACAACAAGGCCCCTTAGTGCCACATGCAGTAAATTGTAGAGATGTACTTAAAGAAGATGAACAACTTTGAAATGCCCGCATGGTAAGAATATCACCTGGTTTCTTATTATAAAGCAATTCATCATTGACACTTGCAGTTATACCGCGATATAGGATTGGTAAATCAATTTTTGGAAATTTACGTCCGAATTGTGTAAAAAGCTGATTTAATTCATCAATATTTGTTAAGATCCGTGTTATTTTTGTTTTAATAAATGCATCAATATTACCTAGATCTTTATTGAAGGATTTATAGTATTTTTTATATGATTTGGCTAAATTACCACGAGGTTTGAATCCTTCAAGATCTTGTTTCTCATCATCAGTGGGTTTCATTTTATTTAAATATACAGTCATTGAATTCTTATTCATTAATTCATTAATTGGTGTATAACCTTGAAGTTTATAATAACTTGCTGTTTCTAATAAATGTGGCTGCTTTGTGGCAATTTCATTGAAAAACGGAACATATTTACGGAAAATATTCATTTCTTCGTGCGGCCATACAGTATTTATATCTGGGTGTTTGTCGGAGGGCCGTTTAGCCTTCTTTGTTCTATGTTTGCCATTCTTTAGTCGCTTTGTTCGTATCATCTAATACTAAAAAGTTTTTACTTTTCTGAGGGCCTGTTACTTACCTTGAAGAGCTGAGCGAATAGCCGCCAGCTGGCTTTCAAGTTGAGCATTACGCTCCTTCAGGGCCCTAATTTGATTCTCATAACTAGTAGCTCTCGCATTAAAGGTCCGGATTTCAGCGGCCTGTGTTGCAAGTCTAGTATTAGTATTACCTAATTGATTCATTAACAATGTTCGTGTCAAATTCTCAATATTAGCCATAAATTCATTAAACGGACTTACTTCTGGCACACTTACGATCTCAGAATGCGCCCTCTTTTTACCAGCCAAGGCTTCAGGCTCTTTAGGAGCTGCAGCAAGCTGCTCCTCATATTTTGCAAATTGATCTGTTGCAGAAGAACTCATTTTAATGTATAATTATTATATTGTATGTGAAATTATTTCAATTTTATATCAAAAATACATATAAAATTGAAATAAATTAATAAATTAATAGATACTATAATATAAAATGACATCAATTCCGAATAGTATTTGGTCAGATGATCCTGAGCTTGAGATTGATAGTGAGGTTGAAAATGCCTTGCATAATGCAGTAAAAATCTTTGAAAAAACAAAACAACTTGAAAAGAAGGAAAAAAAATCTGGTCGGCAACCCAATCATGAGAAATGGGAGCTGATGCGATCTGCCTTTGAAAAGTTCTATCTGGAAAATGGAAGATATCCAAAATCATCGCATCCTGACGAATCAGCTCTGTGTAATTGGTGTCACGTTCAAAATGATGCATATAATTATAATAAATTATATCAATCAAGAATTGATGCTCTAAATGCAACAGAAGGATGGGTCTGGCGATCTGCTAAAAAGGCTAAAAAGCGAAAATTGGAAGAGACTGAACCTGAACCAGAGCCAATGCCAAAGCGTCGGCGTCTAGAAATTCCATGGATTGCTCAAGAAGAACAAGTAAAATTTGTTCAGAAGATTAGCGAACTAGAAGAACAGCTGAAGGAAAAAGATATTGTAATTCAAAAACAATTTGCAATCATGGAGCGTCAGTACCAACTCATTGAAGAATTGAAGAAACGTAAGTAAATATAGTAATTATTTTTAGTATTAGTGCCACATCAAAATCTTCACATAAAAATACAAATTCACCAAAATTGTCGTGAAGCCGAAGAAATAAAGCCCAGCCTTGATCCAAGGTTCCACAGCGGCCGTGGCCGCTACATACATTAAAAATGGCCCCAAAATAAAAATATCAATAAGCCGTATGCCTTGCCATTTTCCTAGGACAGCAGGATTCATCTAATTGTTTACGCATTTTATACAAGGTTTCGTGGAATTCCCGTATAAGTACCTCTTATATGTGATCTAATGTAATTTGATGACATAAGGCTATTAACTAATTCTTCCTGGCTAACTCTAAACCATTCAGTCGGTCTATTATTATTTTCATAGATCTGCTGTTCTGATAAATGTTCCACGATCGCAGCATAAATGTCAGCTGCCTGCTGTGCAGAATCAGCATTAATATTCCATATAATCTCAAAATAATTATTATTCGGAATATTTCTGATTGTTTCTTCCAAATTATTAGTCATTTTAATGGCCCTCTCGCTTCTCTCTGCTAATCCATCACTTGTTTCAGTATATATATAATATAGATCTGCCATTAATAATGTAAGCGAATATATTTGTATCAAATTTATTCGCCCAAATACACAGAAAAAATTTGAAATGCAATCTTTTTAATTAATAATATATAAACTACAATATAAGTTACAATGGACCCAAATACAGTTACAACTAATTTTATTGCAACTCATGGTAATAATAAGATGATTGATACTATTGTCAAGTCTTTGTCTATTCCTGTTAGAGGGGTCTTGCAATTTGATCATACATATGATAGTAATCCATATACAATTTTATTCAAGCTTGTAGGGAGTCGTGAGGTTCATCTGCATGCAAAGGTAAATGATTCTGATTGGTTCTTGTTTGTCCCACGCGTTATTTGGGATTATTAACTTGTAAATACTAAAAATTTGAATAATTATTATACAAATTTTTCGTACAAATGTACCTTGCCCTTTCAATTTATCTTATATTTTCAGGAATTTACAATGCCATGTATAATTTTCATCAAAAACATGAAAATGTTAGATTATTTAAGGTGAGAACAGCAAAGTCTATCGTTAATAGACTATTAGAAAATTCTGGTGTTTTGCGTCAAATTATGAATGATTATGATAGAGATATGAGAAATGAATTAAGAGTGACTATTATTGAATATATTGAGGCAAATGAACCGACATTTCAGCCAAGACAATTAGCCTACTTGAATTTTATGATAGCTGGTTTATGAAGTCCATATACCTCCATTGAGTGACTGAAATCTCTCTTCAAAGTTGGCTGCAATCTCTTCCTTAACTTTTTCATTTAGTAAAATATATCCGTCTGCTTCTTGAACTGTAGTTCCATCAGTGATCTTAATTGTTGTGCGTGTATAATAATCAGGATGACCTTCTATTTGGTCTATTTTTTCTAACATTATATCACTCACTTCATAGAGTTCACCATGTATGTACGCTTTCAAGCAACTTGGGTGAATTTGTACATCTGTTATCAAAGGATATGCACCTGATTTGATGCCAAACATATAGAATTGTTCCACTGTTTTAAATGATCCTAGAAAGGTTGCGTAGTGCATTATATAATTTAGTTTCTTTGATTTACAAAGAGTTCTATAGACGAAGAGCTTCATAATAGGTTCAGGGGCGTTACACTTATCTCAAATTTTGCTACTAATAGTAAAAAAATTTGAAATTTGGACAGATAATTCTATGTGCATCTGAAAAATGTACGAAGAAATTGATCAAAATTTGGTGCGATACATGACTAATATGATTGAAGAATATAATAAAAATATTCTAACCTATGATTGGCTTTCATTTGTATCTTTGCCTTCTGCCGAACCTGAACTAGATTCAGATTATGACAATAGTGCCATGGTAGATGATAAAAGTGTTTCAATAACAACAGATACAACAGCAGAAGTAAAAAGATATAGACCACGTGAATATAAGATTAAAGCCACAGAAAAGCAACAGCAACAGAGTCGTAATTACTATGTACTTCATAGAGAAGAGATTCTAGAGAAACGCCGTCTTCATCGCCAACGTCTGATTCGCGAAGGGCGCTATATTACATATACAAAGAAATATAGACCTAGACCTAAAAATAACATAATTGATCCAATTGATAGGAGCTAGTGTAATAGATTCTTTTTAGTATTATAATAGATATGAGTTTATCAGCAATGACTTCTATTAAAACACCGGCAAAACTGGAATTAGAATTTATACATAAAAGCACCACCTATCATATTAAAGGTGATATTTCCAGGGGCCATGTACAGAACCAAGAACAACTTAATATAGTTCTTGGATCCACCGATGATCCATTTCCATGTATAATGCTTGATTATATTATTAATAAGCGCATTTTTAATGTATATAAATTGCGCGCTCTTCCATGGAAGGCAGCGGAGGGATCAGCGCGTATTAAATGCTTTGAACCTGGACTACCAGCTAAAGGTGCACTTGATATATTAGTCTTTCTATCACTTGCGATTGCTGAGAAAATAGATCCTGAGGCACGCGTAAAAATTAAGGACGATGCTCGTATTGAAAATAATAAAGTCTTATCATGGCTGAAATATTTTGCCAGCAAACAGACCGCTTACAGTAAATATGGCTTTATTTTACGTGAAAGAGATCTGAGTCAGCTGCCTGCTGACCAAGCAGCCGCGTATTTCAAAGACTACATGACAAAACAGATGCCTCAAATGCTCAAATTGAAGCTACACGAAGCAGTTGATAAAAAAACTATTAAATTAATGGAAAAAGCTTACAAAGAATATAGTCTTGATAGTAATATGAAGGCACCGAAGTTAAGTCCGAACTTCACTTTGCAACGAATAATTGGCGATTGGATTGAGACAGATTATTTGGGAGAGATATTGGATATCATGAAGAAAAACATTAACATTGATCTTCGTGGTATCTGGTATTTGGATTGGAAATATTATTATAGTCTAAGATCAGAAGACCGCGTGCAAATTACTTCTTGGAAGACTTCTTCATAGTCTTCATGCGTGTTTTGCTCGCTCTTACAGATCTTGTTCTTCCGCTCCCACTTCTAGAAGAACTTTGCTCGCGCGTAGAGGATGAAGAAAAAGATAAATCCTCCATATATTTTTCACGACGTCTGCGCTTTGCCTCTGCAGCTCGTTCAAACTTCTCCCGAAGAAGCGAAGCAAATCCTTTTTGATGACCAGAACAATCTAAAGATATAAATGGCCATTGACTACGTGAAGGGAAACGTCGCAAAAAGTTAGAAATATCTATTGCCTCCTGTGCCATACAATGAATCTTCATTGGAAAGAATTTCTTCAATACCTTCTCTGGACTAAGCTCCAAACTAAAATACAGCGTGACCAATAGATCTAAGGATGCAATTCTCACTGGACGTTCTTCAGGACCAAACTGCACAGTATTAAATGAATGACATGCAGTCTCTTCTACAATTAAAAGTATAGGTCTTCGTGCAAATTTTACTACACACATACGAGGCACATAATCTCCCACAGATTCTATCATCTGCACAAGTACATCCTTCGTGTCGCCCAACAGCTTAGATACATGCTCTGCATCTTGTTCCAATGAAGGACTATAGAAAATAATAGGGAAGTGGCTATGCTCCAGGCGATTAGCTGAAACCTTGGTTCTAGTACTACGTTGATAGAGTTCTACTACTGATGCACCTGCGAAGACACGGTCATGATTAAGACCGTAGTGGAAGATTGAACTATAGATTGGAGCAGCAACTTTGATCTCATTGTAATCCTTATTGGAACAGGCTGCAGCTGGTGCAACATATTGAAGAAGGAGAAGACGCTCATACACTTTCTTCCAGCGCTCCACCTCACCACGTGGCCGTGAAAGCTCCAAATACATCATCATACGAAGAGAATTAATGTCCATGAACGTAATACCCTTCATGACTTTGGCCTTGCGTTTAAAAATATCATAGAGACCTTCATCAACCTCTGTTAAATCTGCAATTGCAATATAATTCAGGAATAGTTTAGTGGTTCCATCATGTATACCTGGGCGTGCTGCAATTTCAGTAAATCCTTCAGCGCGAAGATCCTTTTCTAACTCTGCCAAATCAGCAGCAGCATCTGTTGTCAAGAAATCGTAGTCGGGAATTGAGGCTTCAGGATCGTAGAACTTGTATTTCTTCGGCAAATAGGCATTCATCGCAGTTCCTCCATAGCAAATACGTCCACGGCGACGAAGAAAGTCTTCAACAATGCGAATTCCTTGAAGAACTTCATCATTGTGTGCTTCTGCATAATCTATCTTTTCTTGCGCTTCATCTGCAAATTGATTAATTCTCTTTAGCTGATCTTCCAGAGAGATCAACTTTCTATATGAATATTGCGATCTTTCTAGGGACATCCTATTAAGATCATAATATTTTTAGGGGGAGCTAGGCGCTTAAGCCCCGAAGGGCAAACCCTTGCCCCCTAGTCTTTTATTTAAGGAAATAGATTATGAGGTTAAGCAAAACTTTTATATCTATGCCTTAGGCACAGGTAAATAACCTCCACGTGCATCAAGCTGTTTATTAGGTATTGCTAAAGCAACCGGTTTTGGTATCACAAATCGCACTTCAGGAACCTTGGGTCTGTATGAAACCAGTCCATAGTAGGCCTTAGAGAATGCACCTTCCTTTATTGCCGCCGTGTTCTCATCAAATATATTGATTGGAACTGAGCAGACACCGAGCTTATCCAATAATGTTTTCAGAGTTTCAGGCTTCAATGCAGGGCCAGTGCTTGCATCTAATGCAATTGTCCATTGAACCTTTGTCTTAGCCACCGTAGTAGCCATGCGCTCTTCCGGGATATTAATGAAATAATTTATGGTCTCGGCGAAAGCTCCCTGTGTTTTTGAATTTTCAGGAGCAACTGTCATTCCTAGACCAGTAGTTGTATCACAGAAGAGTCGTGCATGCGTGTAAAGATCTAGATCTGCGCCAGCCTTAACGGCCCGAGTGCCGTCTGTGACACGGAAACCACTTGTATCAATATTTGTCATTACAATGAATTTTCCATCAAATTCTGCGCGAGGCTTCAAGAACATTGTATCTTGTTGTGCCTGACGTCTGAAATCTCCATCACTTGTTAGTCCTAGAAGACGATCCTTCAAGGGCTCCAGGGCCTCTGCAACTTTACCCATGAAGTTGAGTGATTCCTTTGAATGTGTATTTTTGTTTGGAAGACGCTGGAAGAATAAGATTACGAAGACAGGTTCAGCAGCAGCACCACGAGGCATTCCAGCCGCGATGGCTTGTGCCACACGGCGAATAGATCCAACATTGTTGCTGATTTTATCACCATTCTTGTTGCGTACAATTAATACAGGATCCTTTGTTGAAGATGAATCCATGTAATCAACCCGAAGAATGAAGGCACGTGCACCAGCTCTATATGCAATTCGCACTGCATCTTCCTCAGCAAATACACCATTTTCTAGAGGACCAATGTAGCCAGCATTATCTGCAGTGATCATACTGTAATTAATGAGTGCAAGCTCATCCTCTTTCAATGGTGGAATTGTAAGACTAGACGCCTTCAAACCATTTGCAGCCACCTGATAGGCCGGCAACTTAGAGTCAGCCAAATACAAACCTTCATATTTATTGATTTGTTCAGCTGTAATCCGTGCATTATTTTCAGGTGTGCTGATATGCGATTTATTATAATTAAAGCGGCGAATAGCAGTATAAATTCCATATATTATGGCCGCAATTACAGCAGCAATTGCAAGACCAACTAAAAAATAATATAATATCTCTTTGACTGTTAAAGTCTGTTTAACAGCAGTAGTAGCAGAATTCATCCTACTAATATCGGCATTAATTATCTCTAATAAATGAATCACGCGACACAATAGGAATACCATATTTTAGTGCCTGTGTAACTTTAGATGATTCATATGGTAATTCAGGTACAACAAGGAATTTGCATTCTTTGGACATATTATCTTTGATTGTCCAACCATCAGCTTCAAAGCGACTCTTAGTTGCTGCATCAAAACGGAAACCAGTGACACAAATAGTTCCCTTCAGGACCTTTGGTCCTGGGGTCTTAGCCATTCCCTTAGCCGGAAATTGGCCAATCCATGCTTGAATAGTGCCGCGAGCAGCCTGTAATGCTGCCCATGTTGTGGAGCCAAAGCCTTCAGGTGCCGTGCCATCAAATTTGGCACCAGCAGCTACAAAGGCTTCAATACGACTTGCACCCAGACCTGCAGGAAGATCAGGGCACGATAAGATTTGTTGTACCGCTGTGGCGTTCGCAACAGCAGCTGTAAGAGCCTCCTTCAGCTTTTTGCCGACAGAAGTTCCAATCAGAGTTTGAATTTGTGTTTCAGGGGCACGATTAATATCAAAGATAGTTAAATAACCGGCCTCAACGAGTTCTTGTGCTGCTGCTTCACCTGCACCTTTAATTCCAAGTATTTTAATGGAATGTAGGAGCTGTTTAGCAGCATCACCGCCGGCCTGAGCCGGCAGAACATGAACACCATCCCATTTGAATGTACCTGCAGGAGGCAACTGTGGCTCTACAGGTACTTGGACAGTGTCAATAATAGGGATCACATCACCAGAGCGACGGATCAGGACTTTTGCACCGGTTCCGAGGCCGGTATCAACAATGAATTTAGCATTATGACCTGTCACCTTACTGATGGTTGCACCACCAATTGTCACAGGATTAATTAATACACGGGGAATAAGAAGACCATTGCGACTCAGATTCCATTCCACATTTTGAACAACTGTTTCAGCTGTCTGTTCTGCGAGTGGCATTTTGAATGCAACGGTGTCTTTGGGATTTGCAGCCTTCGGCTTTTCAGGCTTTGCTGTTGCCGATGTTAGAACGATCCCATCAATCTCATAGAGACCATGTTTGCGCTCCTCTTGATATATATTAATCATAGTCTGTTCAACGGAGGCGCGATTTGAATTATTTATTTCAAAGAAACCATGTGATGGAATTTCATAGCCGGCCTTCATAAGATCAGCAAATTGTTCTTCCATTGATTTATTACTGCTGAGATCACGATAGGCTACAAAGCGCAGAAGGCCCTTCGGGGGCAAAGTCTCACCCTCTTTGCGATGGAGAACTCCATTGACATAGGAGCGAATAATCTTTGCTTCTGATGGTGCTTCGGACCGTAGGATCAGGATTTCTCCCCTTATAAGGGAAGCTGACGACTTATTAGGAGTCTCGCCACGCACAAGGCCTGATGACTTCTTAGACGTCATACTAAGACCTTTAATGATAGGAACAAAACGGGTCAAATCTGATCCCATAGTACCATCACCACGATTATAGAGTCGTCCTTCAGAGGGACTCCAAAGAGCTGAAATACCATCCAGCTTCGCTGACCATAGCATTTTACCTTCTTGCGCTTTTAACCAGCGATTCCACGATGGCTCACCGGGTTTTACTTTATCCAGGGAGGGCATTGGTACAGGTAATTTAACAACATTTTCTTCAGGAGGAGCACCAACTGCTCCTAGAACTTCCGCTTCAGGTGCTTCGCGTGCAACAATCATTTCTTCGGCATCGTATTCATAGTCTTCCATGAGTGGTTCACCGGTTTCAAAGTATTGACGCTTCGCTTCTTCCAGGCGTTTAATGCGGGCCTGTAAGACCCCAGTAGATTCAATTGTATTCTTTGACATTTTAATATCTAGTAGAAAGATTATTGTCCCTAAAAAACATCAAATTTTTAGAGACAATATTAGTAGAATGGCTCATAGTAGACGACGTAAAACTCAGAAAGGCAGTGGTATATTAAATCGTTTTAAAAATTTTGTAACAGGCAAAAAACTAGATCAGGTTCCTCAGCCAATTCCAGGACGAAATATAGGTTTTAGAAATGCAAATAGTGCGGTTTTAGTTGAATCCCCTGAGGCTCCAAGATTTTTTATAGATGATGCTGAATTTGAAAGGCTATTAGCTGGACTACCTACACCTGCTCCGGCCAATAGTACACCTTCATTAGCTCCATCTCCTGTAGGAAGTCCAGAACCTTTAGTAGTACCTCCTCTAACAAACCCTCCTCCTATTGCAGAAGTTAATAGAATTGTAACTGCATTTTACAATCTATTGAATCAAACTGAGGATCTACAAAATGATTATGCGTTACAGACCTCTGAATACCCTAATCCTCCTGATGGACAATTCAGACATCCTATCCTGGATGAATTGTCATTTGACCCTGTAACAAAACAACAAAACTTATCATATTTTACAATTGTAAATCATATACCCGAATTTGATGCAATTAATTATGGTGCTTATCTGGGTTCTGAAATTACTAGAGGTGGTTATGGAACTATTTATCAGCATGCAACAAATCAATCAAGAGTAATTAAAGAATTAAGAATGAGACCAGATCAAACCGCTGATGATTTTTTGAAAAATTCTGTGAGAGAGACATTCATTCAATTCTATTTGTCAAATGGTGTTCCTAGATCAGTTCCTATAATATATTCATTTGCAAAGCGTATCATTAATCCTAATGAAGTATCATTTTATATTGAGATGGATTATTTAAGACTTGAAAATGGTTATAAGAGTCTATATGATTTTTTGAAATTTCATAATAATAGAAATCGTACTAGAACGCTAACTTTTGATAGATTCAAAAGAATAGTTACAAATGTTTGTAATAGACTTATTCAGTTACAGAATTTTGCAGGATTTGTTCATCGTGACTTCAAAGAAAATAATATTATGATTAATATTGTTACAGATGATATTAAAATTATAGATTTTGGTACGTCATTTATTCGTATACCAGGTGATTATCTTATTATTAATGGAGAAGGACTCTATAGACCAGATGCTACAATAAGATTCCAACAAGATATGGGTCTATTTTTCATTTTTTTACGTCAATTCTTCATATCAGGAATAGAGGCAGGTTATCCAGTATATAATGATCCACAAATAAGAGGATTTGTTGAACTAATCATTCCAACAAGTATTAGAGAACTGTGGCATTTCCGTAATGCCTACAATAAAAATGGGACTGTTTATGCAAATGCTAATACAGATATCTTAACACCTAGAGCGGTATTAGATGCTCTTAATACATTTGCACTTACAGGGCGTATAAGTGGCGGTAAGCGAAGCGACTATAAGCGAAGCGACTATAAGCGAAGCGACTATAAGCGAAGCGACTATAAGCGAATCACAAAAAAACGTCGGCGTACCTATAAACATTAATTGCCGCTTATAAGCCTTACATAATGATACAGCATGAAGTCGGTTCTTCATTAATTTGTAGTTTTTGTACTTTTTCAATTGCACGTTCTCTTTGCTTTTTTTCCACTATGTTTGCTGCACGAGTATTGGCTTTCATAATGGCAGCCTCTTGTCTGAAAGTCAGCTCATAACCTCGCTTTGCAGACCAAGTAGAGCCTGAGCTCTTTCTTTGTGCATCCAAAATCTGTTCATTCAGATCTCTAAATGACGGATCTCGTGCCAACTCTTGTTGTTTCCATATAGGAACTCCTGGCACTGTGAAGAAATCAAGCTCGGGATGTACTTTAGGGGATGACATATTACTATATATAGTTGTCTTTATTTCATGACTCAAATTTATATGATATATTATATTATTTAAAATAATAAAATATTTCATAAAGTAAATGCCTATTCCGACCTCAATGGCAGGAATATATGGATATGGAAGGGCATCTAAAACAACTTCCACAGTTGAATTTGATTATCCAAATTTTTCATCCACAGCTGGACTTACACTAGTTAGTACGGAAGGAGTTTCAGGTAATGCCTTATATTTAACAACCGCAGTAGGTGGTGAAGTTGGAAATGTGTATCGCTCTACGGCAATAAGATATAATAGAAATTTCTCATTTGAATGGAATTTTGAATGTTCTGGTGGAACTGGTGCAGATGGATTTTGTCTGCAATGGACAACGACTAATAATACTAATGGAGCTGCAGGTGGTGGTGTAGGATATGTTAGCACCGCTGTTAATGCTTTCTTATTTAAAACTTTCTCAAACAATTTATTTGAATGGTATAAAAATAATGTTGTACAAACAACTCAGACAGGACAAAATTTTTATAGAAACTTATTCTACTGGGCAGATTACAATCATGCCACATCAACAATGAGAATTTATTTTAATACAACAAATTCTAAACCTGCTTCTGCTAATTTCACTTTAACAGGATTTTTATTTGATGCCACAAGTTATTATATTGGTTTTGGAGCGGCAACAGGTGGAGCATATGAAAATCATATTTTACGTTCAATGAAACTTACATTTACATAATGCAGCCTCTAATTTATGATAACCCATATCGGCCTCTGACTGCATTATGATTATTAAGAATTTCTGTGGCAGTTAATGCCGCCTTATATACACATACAACCGCTAATGGACCATTCCAAAAATTGTCAGCACGTCCTACAAATTCAGTTGATGGACTCAAATATTGGAAGAATGTCTGTGTACTTGTATTTACTAGTTTCCCATTAAGATAATAGCTTACTGTTCCATTTGTTTCATGTGTAACTGCAGCAGTAAACCAATTACCTGGAGTATAATTTAGGTCAGAACTCAGAGTTCCAGCTCCTCCTGAACTAAAATGAAATTGATATCTATTTGATGCAGGACTATACATGTAAAAATTAAAATTACGACTGTCAACTGATGATCCAATCATTGCCCGATAGTTAGCAGCCGTAATTGAAGTTAAATTTCCAGCAATAAATACAGTTTTGCCTGTATAAGTTTGATTGTATTTGCTGGATGTCAATGATCCACTTCCTGATGATCCATTAAATGATAAATAGCCACGATTTGCTGAACTATATGTGACACCGGTCAAACTAGTTGCATTGTTTGCATTAGAACTGAGATCTGTCCATGTAGTGCCAGAACCTGGATAACTTGCAGAATTGCCAGCATCCAAATATAATAATAAATTTGTGGTTATAATTTGTGGCGCTGAGGTGCGACCATAGCCATAAATCGCCGAAGATAGAGATGCAATCGGCATTACCTATTTTTGGATTTATATTTTTAAGATGTATAATCATGAAGTTTTAGCAGAACCTGTGATTCGCAAGAAGCGCCCTCTGGGCTAGAAGCGAGGGTTGCCCATAAATATTTTTTGTTGCAACCAATAGGAAAATTTGATCAGCCAGCAGTCCTATCTATCCATACACAATGACAAACAATAGGAATGGCACCTACTATGAATATTATGACAGTGGCCAAATATCAGTAGAAGTGAATTATGTCAATGGTATTATAAGCGGACCATATAAATTATATTATCTCAATGGTATATTGAGGGAAGAAACAAACTATTCTAATGGTATTAAGAATGGTCCATACAAATTGTATCATTCTAATGGTAAAATACAATTAGAATTTAATTATGCAAATGGCTTGAGAGAAGGACCGTGTAGATCGTATTATAATGACGGTCAATTCTATCGCCAAGTAAATTACGTGAATGATTGTCAAGAGTGAACCAGAATCTTATAAGTAATTATTATGACACATATAATAGGTATTATGAATACAATTGCAAGTTATCCTAATTTATTGACTTCATATATCTCCTATTTTCTGGAGAATGAAGAAGTGTTGAAGGCGAAGAAACAACTCAATGGACAGACCTCTGGTTCTGTTTATTTTTCAATACCAATTGCCGATGAAATCAAAGATCTTTTGAAAGCAAGTACAGGTCTTGATCTATCTTCAGTAGCCTCCGTGCCTATGCGCTGGATCAAAGGTGATACGTTGCCCCATATTGATCGTGGTACACAGGATTTCACTAATACATATTTGGCCTATCTTACGGATAGTTCCGGTCAACTGCTTTTAGGAGATGATTCCTATTCAATTGAAGCCGGTTCTGCGTTTGTTTTTAATGAAGGTATTCGCCACGAAACACTCGGTACTGGTGCGGAGCCACGTCTTCTTCTCGGTCCAATGTCCGAATCTGGATTTGCAGTGGGTGTACCAACAACTATTAATCAACCTGGTGGATCCATTATTTATATTCGTGAAGTTACAGGTAATTTTCAATATAGCGTAAATGATATAAATTTTAGTACTCCATCGGGTATAACATTTCCATGTACAATCAGAAATAATAACACAGGGGCTGGATTCTTAAAAGTTATATTCACCACTGATTTGAACTTTGCAACAACCACAAATGAACATTTCGTAGTTAACTCAGATTATATTCAATTTGGTAATGAATCTCTAAATGCAAATGGAACACGTCCTATAATAACTATAACTGTATCTAACTATGATGGTCTAATTGAAAATGGAAGTTTTAGTTCAGATGCTTTCAGTAATGTAACTATATGTAATCTTATTATAGATGGAACTGGTGGGAGTCAACAAATAGGTGCAGGATGGTTTGGTCACAAGTCTTTTGGCAAAAATGCGACAAATAACTATATTATTAATTGTTCCTCGTCTGGTGATATATATGGTGGCGGTATATTGGGACAGATAACTGAAAATGTAACTTTAATTGGTTGTTCAAGTAGTGGCGACATATTGCAAGCAAATGCAGGTGGAATTGTTGGAGCTGATACAAGATTAGTAATAGTTCAATCATGCTGGAGTACAGGAAATATGGCAGCAGGTGCATTGGGTGATGGTTGTGGTGGAATCGTTGGAGCTTATTGTATAAATGCTACTATAACAAATTGCTATTATACTGGGACTATAAGTGGTGATAATTCGGGAGGAATTATTGGATCCAATTCTGGTTCTATTTTGATTAGTATTTCTAATTGTTATTCAACAGGAGTTATTACAGGAGCTAATGCAGGAGGAATTTGTGGATCATTAAATGGAGGTACTTATAATGTTACAATTGCAAATTGTTATACTGTAGGAAATCTTATTAATAGTTTGGGTAAATTGAATGGAGCTATTTGTGGTTATATTAGTGGCGCAGTTACTATTTTAATATCTCATTGTTATACAACCGGAACTTTTGCGGATAATACAAAAGGTTATATAATTGGAGATAATTCTACAATTAATGGTTTTAATATGTCTTCACCAAATTATATCTTATCAGAAAATTATTCTGAAGCCGGTTCACCAGGTGGTTCTGAAGGTGATTGGAACATGGCTCATGCGCGCACTGCTCTACAAAATTCTCCATCAACAGAACCAGGTGTTGGCACAGATTGGATTTCAAGAGGCGCTAGTCAATCTTTTGAATTATTTAATATGGGTTATAATCCATATTCAATTAATAATATTTCTGGAACGAGTCTTGTACGTACTGCAGCTGCAACAGTCATAGCGGGCTCATCAAGTGCAGCGGCAATTATTGCGGATAAATCATATACTATATTGGCTATCACTGGTGGTGATAGCGGTTCTTATTCAACAATAACTATTAATAGTTCATCAGGATCTATTAGTACTACTGCAGAAACTGTACCAAATACATATACTGTATATGTTTATAATACTGGTAGTTATAATATAACGACATTTACATTAACGGTAAATGAGTTAACGGCAGCGGCTGCAGCAGCGGTCGCATGTTGTGCACGGCCCATGAATCTTGTAAATGTTGATTATAATGAGCGTACTCAATTTATTGCGGGTAATACGATGATTGCAGATACATCTGTTCGCCGCGCAGCCTATACCTCTTACACTGATTTACTGCATAAAAAAATGGCATATGCAGCTAAGAAATAATTGTTTTTGGAGGCGGGATAAAAATTGACTGCTTTAATACTATAATACAAATATTATAGTATTAAAATGAGACCATCAATTATTTTGCGGCGCATCTACAATATTTACACTCCTATGTTGGGCCGTTGGGCAATTACCTACAATTACAATGTTCAAAATTGGAAGATTGATAATGCTAATTTGGATCATTGTGGTTGTTGTGAAGTGAAGCATGAGGCTGCAGCAGCAGCAGACGCCAATGATGATGAATTGTTGCCTTATTGTATGTAATTTAGAAACACCAACAAGAAGATTTGCTAACTTCTTGAACAGCCCTAGATGCAGAAATCCATTCTTCCTTCATTTTTGCTTTGAATTCAATAAAATCCATATCTGAATCTGGATCATATTGATGCTTCGCACCATCAACATCAAGATAATCAAAATAATCATAATGACTATTATCACTTGCATTATACATGTAGCATTGTATTGTTATACATGTATATGAATTAGTGGGTAGATTTTTTAATTGGTGTGTCTGATTTAATGTGGGTGTGATCCATGTAATTTCATCCTGTGTAAAAGATGCATTTGCAAATGGTGGCAAACCATCTTTCTCTGCACAAAGGAAAGGATAGAGGCTGACATTAATTTCACCGTTTAATACACGAATTATCGCACTAGCATTTGCATGGCTATGTATAGGTGAATAATGGCCAACAGGCCATATTTCCATGACATAAGGTATTCCAGGAGATTCGCCGTTATTTTGCCCTAGTGTGATTCGCAAATAGGTTTCAGATAGATCTGGTTTATCAGGGTTGAATTCACGACTCTTATCACGCAGCTTGTTATAACACCACATACCAGGGGTACGAATACTGTATTCAATCGCCTGTGTGAAATCGGGGAAATCAGGAGTATTTAATGTAAAATTCTTACCAGAAATACATTTATATAGTTTTTGACAAATAGGTGGTAAATTTGCAAGTGGCATATAAGTAGATGCTGCAATATGTTCCATTGTTAATTCATCTGTGTCTTTGACTACTAGAGGTATCTTTATTGTAATAGGATCTTTCAATAGGCGAATTATGGAAACTGTTTCATCATAGGCGGCTGTTGTTAAAGATTCTAAAAACTCTTTGGTTGGTTCTGCAGAAGCGGTTGGATATTTATATGAATAAATAGCAGTTTCCAGACGAGCTTCGCCGACTCCTGCGTATATTTGCTGGTTTTGTGAATCAAGACTTATCCAGTAATAGGCACCATTATGGGCCGAAAGACCAGAACTATTATTTGGATCAATTAATGGTTTGAGACTTTCAATTTCATTAATTAAAACATTAGTGGCAGTGAATTCTATTTTGAGACCATTTGTTTGATCAGCATTTAGAAGCCGGATTACACATGGACCTGTAGAACAATTAAAAATAATTACTCCTTGACCAGGGATTAAAAGCGATGTTGTCATTCTAAGAAATGGATTTTATTTTTTGGTGGAAATTTAACATCTTATTCCTCTTCCTCTTCATGTCCCAAATGGAATTTTTCCATTAATTCAAGGTGTGCACGACTAATAAATTTTAAATGTTGATTATAGCGAGCGTACTCAATTTATTTTAGTAATATGATGATCGCGCAGCCTATACTTATTAGCTGCATAAAAAATGGCATATGCCTGCCTATGAAATTTATACGAAAAATAATAATCTTAATTACTTTTTTTATGATTATTATTTTCCCACAAATTGTTTATTTTTTGTAATGTCCAGATTTCCATAAACGCGCACCGATTTCTCCATGGCGCCTATAAGCATCATGGATGTCTTCAATTGCCTCATCAGGATCATGATCATCATCTTCATCTTCATCTTCAGATGGATCATCCTGTCTTATGACAATGTATACGCTTTGAATGTCAGTTTCAGGAATCTCAACATGATATGTAAGGGTGAGCTCATTATCAAGAGCCTCCTCGTAATCTGTGGTATCTTCTATAACTTTTGATAGCACAATCATTCTGCTACCATTCACCTGGATATTCTTCTCATCCAGGGACATTGTTGATTTGTTCATTCTTGATTTTAATGCATTATACGCATACATTCCTGCTTCATCAATGGAACGGGCGGAGTAATTGGTTATATATGAACCAACTCCTGGTGTCCTTGATTTGCATTCAACATATAAGTTGTATTGCGTTTTAGCTTGCATTTGCCTGCATGTAGCAGGTGAGCTTCCAACCCCTAGGGCGGAAGCCATGGCGAAACAGGACTTTTGCTATTGAAAAATACCATTTCAATTTTTTTTGATGGGGTTTCTATTGGGTTTTTACGGGTTTAAATTATTCACAGGGACACCTAAAGCATCGTCTAATATGTTAGACTAAAAGGATGTCTGATTATCGGGCAAGAAATAATGCCGCGTCAAAGAAGAGTTATGAAAAATCACAATACCAATTACATGCTACAGCGTATGAGCATGAGATGATCCATGAGCATCTCAGAACTCATGAGGGGGTTCAAGCATGGCATTGGCCAACTCTTCCTGAAGAACATTTATACAAAGCTGGATATATAACTGATTTGAATAAGCATCGTCTTGAAAGACTAGCAGTAATGAAAGAAAAGAAGGAGGGGGTAAATCGTATTCATGATTATGGTTTTGATGGTCTTGCTTTAGACACTCAAGGTGTGTATTATGGTTTGCAGGCAAAGTTTTATAATGATCGTAAGGTTACAGCATCAGATATTGGTTCATTTATTATTGCTCAATTGGCGTTAAAAAGAAAAGATAGTAGATCTAATGGATTTTTATATTCAAATACTGAACTAGAAACTAATTTAATAGAACATCAAAGTGATGATATTTTTAAATTTGTTCATCATAGATGGGCAATTCCAGATGGGAGATCAAAATCTCGCGAAGTTCCTGAAAATGAAAAACAACTTCGCAAAGATCAACAAGATGCTCTGAATCAATTGAAGGGTAAAGATGGTATTAATCTTCTAAATACTCCGTGTCGTTGGGGAAAAACTCTTGTCGCGGGTCATTATCTCAAACAAATTGATTCAAATCTTATAATTGTAATTGCACCTCTTTTAGTCAGTGTTGAAAATCTGGAAAAAAGATTTGAACCATTTTTCCCTGGACATCTAAAAATGCGCGTTGATTCTGATGGAACTACAAATGATGATGCTATTATTAAATTTCTTGAACTGAAGAATAAGCGTATTATTTACAGCACTTATGATTCTTCAATTAATCTTTTATCTAGACTTATTAAGGATTACAGTAATGCATTTATTCTTTGTGATGAAGTACATAATGCACAGAAGCCTCTTTGTGAATTTATAAATAAGTTTCCAAAAGGTCTTTTAATGTCTGCAACATTTCCTGAAGAACTAAATGAAGAATTTGAGATCAATGAAATTGTCCATGTATCATTTGCAGATGCAATTAAAATGGGGATTATTGTTGATTATACTTTGTGGCTCCCATATTTAATTAAAGGGCCTGATGGTGTTTTAAATAAACCTGATGTTGAAATTCCAATTGAATTTTCAAGTTATGATAGTAATTTGACTGCTAAAGTATTTTATCTTGCAACTGTTATGTTAAATAATGGTTCTCGTCGTTGCATTGTTTATCTTCAAAGCCAGGAAGAATGTGACACTTTTAATGAAGTTGCTATTAATGTATTTGAAAAATATCATGGATTAAATATTTGGACTGGGAAGATTGATGCAAATGTTGTACAAACTAAAAGAGAAAAGATTCTTGAAGAATTCCAATCTGGTAGTGATAGCACTATTCATATTCTTACATCTGTACGAATTTTGGATGAAGCTGTTGATATTCCTCGGTGTGATTCCGTTTTTATTACTAAGGTTGGTGAAAAAAGTAGTGATATTCGGATGATGCAACGTAGTCAAAGAAGTTCAACTAAAGATCAAAGTAATCCTTCAAAACACAATAATATCATATTATGGGCAGAAGGATGGGAGTTATGTGTTGGCGCATTAGCTATGCTTCGTGAAGCTGATCCTGAATTTCACAAAAAAATTCGTATATCTAATGCAAATTATGATAGAACATATACTCCTGAGACCAAGGATATTGTTGAGGAACAAAAAGTTAGATTTACTGAATGGAATAATATTAAAGGACTAACTTATGAGGAAATACAATTAAAGACAGCTATAGATTGTGTATCTTTTATTAAAACTAATAAAATGCAGCCAAGTGGTAGAAAACAAAATGAACGTAAATTAATTACTCTATTAAATATTTGGAGAAGAGACAAAAAAAATCTTTCATATATTGGTTATTTATATCCAAGAACAAAAGAATTATTTGATAGCGAAATATCAGAATGGGTAGTTCCATTATTTGAGAAAAAAGCATTAGAACATGCTAATAATTGTATTAAATGGTATAATGATTATAAACAAATTCCAAAAAATGTAATTCGTGGACAACCAAATAAAACTCAAATAACAGAAAATGATAGATATCAATCTGATCTTGCACAATGGTTGCAATATTTTAGAAAGGATCCTAAATACCCTCATATTAAAGAATTACTTGATAAAAATATACCTGGTTGGATAAATAATAATGATGATAAACTTTTATTAAAAGCTCGCGAAATTATTGAATGGTCAAAAGCTAATAATAATAATATTCCTATTAGAGCAGCAGATGG
>JACCDY010512352.1_pt1 | contig 32844 bp, 33 predicted proteins | sample 7446391 | NCBI WGS metagenome assembly JACCDY01 (sample SAMN15323451, study PRJNA562643) | freshwater metagenome | isolation source: river surface water | place: USA:Blue River Watershed | collected 2017-08-18 | reverse complement strand
TGTACCAGCTGATGACTGTATTTGTATTGCTTACCGCACCTACAGCAGTATTTGCCGTCACCGCCCCTCCACCTGCCGGTGCAGTGATACCAGTAATACTTGGCGTACCTAAAGTTTGTGGGGTAGCAGAAATCGATACGGTACCCAGGGAACTGTAGTTGGAAGTACCGGCAGAGTAGATGTAATATTGAAAACTAGCAATGTTTGTACCAGATCCAGTAGTCATAACACTGATACTTGGGTAGCATCCCAAAAATTGGGCGCCCATTCCGGTAACCGTAACATTAGAATAAGAATTAGTTACCGGGCATATATATATAGACGGATAACCAATCCCCACATCATTAGCAGTAAAAGTGGTTGCGACCCCAGAAACCAATGTTGTACTAGATAAAGCAGCGGTAGGCGGACTACCGGGGGATACTCCATTTACTGTCAAAGTTGCTAAAGTACTGTAATTTGCACTCGCAGTCGAGTAAACATAATATTGAAATCCAAGAGTACCAACATCATTAGCGGTAACAGTAATAGAGCTATAGCAACCATTAACTACATTACCGCTACCAACAACACCAACCTTATTGTAGGAGCTGGGCTGAGGACAGATATATAAATTGGAAGAATCAACCCCTGTTTGACTACCCATGGTAGCAGCTGAAAAGGTCTGGCTACGCCAAGCATAAATACTAGTATTAAATAAAATGGCACTGGGTGGGGTAGATGTAACCTGAATCGTATATGTACCAACAAACATAGCGCCAGAAAATATGGAGAAAGTATATGTGCCAACAGCAGTTGGAGTTCCACTTACATAGGGTGTAACTCTGGGAGATAAAGTAGCATTAGGTGATGCAACAGTGCTGACACTTAAACCCGGCGGGACGGAGCCACTAACACTGAACACAATGTCACCGAAATACGCGTTAGGTAGGATTGTAGCAATGGGCGTATAACTAGCGTAATACGTTCCAACTGTACCCCCATTGAGAGCATCCGCGCCAAAAGCAAGTCTGGCAACCATCAAAAGAAATACGGTCAAGGTGTTACGAATTAAATTGGCGCTCACGGCAATCTCTAAATAATTGGAAATATGCCAGTCACCAGAAAATATGGAAATCCCATAAATAAACTCCCTTATTTATGGGGGGAGGTAACTCGGCTTCATCGTCTCCTAGTTCCAAGATGCTGTTTTCGCGTTAAAAAAATAGTGATTGATTCCCATTGTTATTGAGTATTGATACTGTGCAACTTTTTGCCATGCACTTAATCGCGAAGAGAGTGCGCGCCTCGAAAAATGTTGGGCTTTTTAACACTCTAAAAAGAGTTACTATTAACTATGTAAGCACCTAAAACCTTAAAAAGTAATCTCGGGGGGTAATCTGTAACTTAAAGTCAAAAACGCGGAGTGTGAGCGGAGTTATTCGTCAAAGAATTAATCTCCAAGCCCAACAAGATTGGTAGGGTTACCGATGTGATACCTAGATTAGATAATTAGAATTATTAATTGCCCGTTAAAACAGCAAATCAATAAGGAAGCCAAGCCATCAAAAATCACCCACCTCCTCCATTGCCATAAATGAATAACCCTAAATCTAAACCAAGACACTCGTTTAACTTAGCGACCAACTCCGCCTTCGAATGAACACCTAATTTAATATATATCCCCTTGGTGTAATCTGCAGCGGTATGACGAGAAATATGAAGATTATTTGCAATAGTCTTAATTGACTGGCCTCGGACCAATAACTTAAGTACATCCGCCTCTCGTTTTGTGAGCAAATTTAACCGCTGGAAAGGGAGTGTGAGATTCGCGTCTAACGCATTAGACATGCTTAGATTTGGCAAACCAGTCCGCTTGATACCTTCCAATAACTCCCTATATGAGATCTCACAATAGCAATGACTCTCAGATAAGGATGACGCCAATAGTTTATGGTTAGCCGAATTAAAAAAAGGGCACTTTGGATTAGCGCTCTTCACTAAAATAGGAATGATTAAGGGGAGACTTCTATTAATAATTCAACCTCAGAAATGAACCTTCACTTTAGTCTTATAGCATTTACATTACTACCCCATAATTATGGGGGTCATTAATGCTTAAATTACGTACTCCCAATAACTCATATAACACCTACCTGAATTCCAAAGATAACTTTTCCGTCAATTTTTATGGCGCGCAGCAAAAATAAATAAATCTTGATTCCATATTCTTCATGAGCATAGATACGTACTCAAATGACTTAGGGATTTAGCTGATTGCGGCAGAGTATTGTAGATACAACTCATCAAGTTGGCGCATAGCTTACTAACCGTTTCATGAAGTGAGTTTTGTCAAGTAATAGACGAGCCCTAGGTAATATTGAGTAACTTAGGCTCAGCGCTGAAAGGTGGTAGGGATCGGCGGCAATCATTTGCTCTCACTCCGCAATCATACTTTGGCGAGCATACTTTCCAAAAAATTGCTCTCTAACACCAACCGCCAATCTCTGTATGAGACACTTTCAGGTCCATGAGTGACGTATTAGCCTCGCACAGAGGAATACATCGGCGACACGGTCGAAAATTGGTTGCAACATTTAAATAGCTTGAAGTAACCAATTTTCTCCTAGTGTTTATGTATTCAATAAGTATCTTAAATTTGCATCTTAGAGCAATATGAAGAAGCCATTCGATCTACCAACTACTATCCAAAGCATCAAGGAGAGGCCGTTACAGTATATTTAACTTCAAAAGATCTAAAAAAACATTACTTCCGAAGTCATTATCAGAAAACCACAAAAGATATTGTTGGAAGTGCATGGAATAAAGGCAGCAGCCATAGGGTAAGAAATATGACAGACATGGTATTAAATAAAAAATTATTATTAGCTCGAATTCATCTGAACGCAGTGAATTAATTGGTTAATAAAAACACTTTTTTGCTTGAGTGTTCCATAACGATCAATTCACCCTAAGAAGTCCCAAGAATCATTAGCCCCTAAGCATTTTAGATATAGGACCTGCCATTCCAATTTTGTAAACTACACCCTCAGAATTTCAGGAATTTCAATCCCTGGATTAGCTTTAATAAAGCCTTTTCTAATTTCTTGAATAAGAGATCGAGATACATTCCCAAGAAGCATATTTTGATACATCACTCTTTCAGCTAAAAAGCACCGATCTTTTCTTAAGCCCCCAAAGTTCATGTACTTAAGATAGGGCTTAAGCAATCTCGCCTCGGTCTTGGTAATAATTTGACTAGCCATTTAGCACCCCCATTCGAGCACGCAATCTTCCGCCAATCTCTGGGCGCCTCTTTACAATCTCTTTAATCGTCCTCTCTTTTCGTTTAGCCATTGCCTTTGCATGAAAACGACCGATGTCCAGCTTTGCTGCGGATAAATTCTTGCAAAGTACTTTTGCAAAGCTCTTTACCAAAGCCGTCTCATGCTCAGAGTCCACTGGTAATTGAGCCAATACATACTGCCTACCATTACGTTCATGGCAGATATAGTGTTTCAATTCCCCATCAGCTTGTGCAAACAAAGGTTCGCCCGATAACCTAAAGCTAGCAATAGGCAATTCACTGCGAGCTCGAAGATAGTCTCGGGTCAACTCCAGAGCCTCCTCCATTTCATCAACCAAATCTTCATTAGCCACGCTTGAACCAGAAGATTCAGCTGTATTAGAGCGAATACGCTCAACACCACCCTCCCGCTCAACGTAATCGACAAAGTCACTGCTTGGGATAGCGTTTGCACGTGCAGCTTCAATTGCCCTAGAGTACACGTGAGCGGTTTTTCGATCGGCGCGAGTGATATAGCGCACCAATACGCGCTATGTCGTAGCTGTTGCACAAAGTTAAGAAAATCAGGCACTTAACCTCTGGCCGAAATCCAAAAGCAATCTCCAAAAATTGGTTCGCCAAATAACAGTTGACCATTCTGTCTTGTCTTGTAAACCCTTGAGATTCTGTGGATCTCAAGGGTTATTAGGGCCCATCAATATGCTGATGTAGACATTAATACTAAGAAACAAACTACCAATACAAAAACGAGGCATTTATATTGAATCTTCAAAACTTACCTTTCTGAAGCCTTAAGTGGCAACAGGAAGTAATGGCTGAAGAAAAAAACGTTTTTGTAAGGCTTGCCTTTAGCTCTGAAGGGTAGATTGGTGGTTAACTTTAGGTGGCCACTTGTAAGTCGTGGTTTATGAATAAATTCAATAAAATCAAATGCTTAATTTCTATAGTGCCTAGGTCTTGGCACAGCAGGGTCTAATGAATTGATGCGCTCATTGGATCTGTTGGCACAAGTCGATCAACCAAGACTTCTGGCCAAATCTGATCAAAAAGCGCTTTGGCTTGATCCTTTTCCGCCTCCGTTAGCTCCATTCCAATTAAGGTCGATTTAATCATCACGGCATAGGCCATCATGATCTCAGCTGTGCTGGCTCCCCGAACATGGGGCAAGATTTCTTGTAAGGCATCAATGACGATATCCCCCACTTTCTTAGAGTCAATGGTGGCCTTTATGGCCGTTAAATCGTTAGAGTCGGTTGTCATAAATAGGGGGCAAGAGTTGATGGGGGTTTAGCTATTTTGGGTTTTAATTGCTTTGATTTGGTTTTGCTCTCCAACCAACACAATAGTTGGCTTATGGCTGGGCACCTCGCATTGATCAATGGTGCCATAAGTGCAAATGATGAGGTGGTCGCCAACATGCGCTCTTCTTGCAGCAGCTCCATTAAGTGAAATAATTCCTGAGCCTCTAGGCGCTTTAATGATGTAAGTTGAAAAACGCTCGCCATTGTTAATGTTATAGAGTTCAATTTTCTCAAACTCATGCATTTTGGCGGCAATCAGCAAATCTTCATCAATGCCGCAAGAGCCCTCGTAATGAAGGTCTGCCTCAGTCACAGTGACGCGATGCAGTTTTGAGAGCAGCATGATGTGTTGCATGGATTTCCTATCAAAAGCAAAAGTTAATTGGTGCCGCTTGCCGGAATCGAACTGGCGACCTTTTCATTACGAATGAACTGCTCTACCAACTGAGCTAAAGCGGCAATTTTGGCGGAAACGGAGGGATTCGAACCCTCGATACTTTTACAAATATGCCGGTTTAGTAGACCGGTGCCTTCAGCCGCTCGGCCACGTTTCCGTAGTTTGATTATATAAAACGAAGTGCGCTTGGAGTTAATGAGGTTTTATCTATTTATCATCAATCTTGAGATTGGGAATATCGCCAGAATCTGGGCCCCAAGAAATGAGCGACTCCTCTTTAGCAGCTTTCTCTAAATCTTCATTAAAAGATCTGCGCCCCTCGGGGCCCCCATGAAATGAAAGTTCCCAAAAGATGCCTTCTAGCATCTGACCCAAGGTGGTATCACAAAGAATCTTGATTGGGGGCGCATCTTCGGTAACTAGAGCCTCGTCACGAATCTTTAGCGGTAGATCAATAATTTCACCTAATTCAGCAGTACTAATGCTCCAATTTATTCTTTGCCCCTTTGGAAAAACAACATGATCATGTTCGATAAAATCCTCTTGTTGCAGTATTCCGACCCCCTGAAAATCAGGGCGCAAAGGACTTCTATAAGTTTGAGATTCTTGATCGAATTCCCAGGACCAATAAAGCTCTAGACACTCAATGGATCGCGCATTCATTTCTACGGATGCCCTAGCTGCGTTTTTAGCCTCAATAAGAAATTCATCAATCCAGCAGTGATGGAGAGATTCTTTAAGAAAAGGGCTTTTCTCGATTAAAGAAAATACGTCTCGCAAAGTTAATCCTTTAGCTAGCGTTAGCTTTTCAAATAAATATGCAGAGGCTCGGTCAGTTACATTGAGGTCAATGTATTGGCCGCAGTCTGTTTGATCGTCGTAGATCCAACGCGTTTGAATTAGGTCGCCATTGGGATGCAAAACAAGTTTTTCTTGGTTCATCTTGGTTTATTTAAGGCTATCAAACAAAGATTAAATAAATGGCTTGGCATAGGACAGGTATTCATTGTGTGCGGTACGCTCAGTTGACCATCTTTTTTCATAGCTAGCGGGTCGCGATCTTTGATCCACATGTGTTAAGACAAGGCTACTTTTGGCTCTTGATACACCAACAAAAAATGCACAGCGATTTTCATCTTCATCCCCAAAGAAAATTTCGCTCTCGACAGCCATGAGAATAACTGAGTCAAACTCCAGTCCTTTACTTTTATGGAATGTCAAAATCCGTACAGCCTGATCATCAGAAAAACAATTGAGGGCCTTTATAAGATCACCAGTCTCCTTAAGAAATTTCTCAATTCGAGACTTGGTTTCCTGTATGAGCTCCTTGAGTCGATCGCGTGACTCATAGTCTGATGAAAGCGCAACTAAAGTTTCAATACCAATATGTTTTAAGAACTCTCGGGCAAAGTCCCACCATCCCGAGAATGACTCGGCGGCATTAATCCGCTTTTTCTGCTCCTTTAAAAGAGTCTCTACAGATTGCCTACTATCTATTTGTAACTCATCATCCAGAAATGGGGAAATTGTATTCAATAGCCGAATCCACGACTTAGGCTCACGCTGACCGTAAAGACAAAATAAATAATCCACAATCAAACAGGCAATCGGCTCTGTTGAAATATCCTGCATTTGCTGCTCATTGCGAAATGGAATATCTCTGGCTTTAAGTTCTGACATCAAGCACTCAGCATAAAGATCCAATTGCTTTGAAATCAGCACAGCAATTTCGGATGGCGGCAGCAATTCATCCTTAATCCAGCTGGAGATTAATTTGGCGAGAGCTTCGGCTTCCTGCTGAGCATCTTGATAGTGAAATAGTGCGATTTTTCCATCATCCCCCACTAATTGTTCCTCGGACATGATCGAGCTAGGATCTAGGGCTTTTATGACTTCATTTTGCATCCGCAATAGTCGCGGCTTTGATCGAAAATTAAGATACATGTTAAGTGGTATGGCAGAAAAATCCTCTACAAACACCTTAAATATGCCTTCCATGGCACCAGCCCAGCCCATGATTTTTTGCTTTGTGTCTCCGACTGCTGTTAGCCGAATCGAGGTGTCTTGAAATACAATTTTCAAAAGCTCGTATTGTCGATTGGTGCAATCTTGAAATTCATCCAAAAACACATCGCTATAAGTTTGACGAATAGCGTTTCGGGCAACTTTGGACTTTTGAAGTATCTGTATCGCCAAGGGTATGAGATCGTCAAACTCAATTTGTTTTCTGGTAATTTTGCTATGGCTAACTTTATAACCTGGATCTAGCGCATCATCACCCGTTAAAACTGGCCGAAATCGATCAATTATGCGTTTGGCAAAACCATGAAAGGTATGGCTATCAAAGCGTGAAGCAAGATCGTAATTCGTGCGTTGCTGGACGCGATCTTTTAAATTCTTGCTGGCGTCAACCTTAAATGAAATTGCCAGAATCCTTTTTGGATAGCGGCAGATACCCGTTCGTAAAAGAAAATCGGCGCGTTGCGCAAGCATTTCTGTTTTACCAGCGCCAGGTCCTGCGGTAAGGGCTAGGCAGCACTTCTCCTCGGTTGCCGCCTTTAGCGCGTTTGGCTCAAGCGTCAAGCCATCGGCTGGCTGCCATTTACTCGCTGCAATCACTCAGGCAATCCTGCCAACATTTTTTTGACTGCATCAGCAAGTCGACCAAGCGATTTTGGCATGCTTTTAAGCAACTCCCCGTCGCTTAATTTCATAAGAGCTTCAATATGAGACGCAGGTTTGCTATTGAGCTTAAACAGATGATGATAGGAATCAAATAAATCCAATTCATCCTTAGTGTATTGGGATGAATCATGGTGCTTTTTCCCTAATACCGCCTTGATTGTTGTCTCATCAGGGACTTCTTTTTTGACCCCATATGCTTCTGGGTAAGCGCGCATCATTGCAAAATCTAGATCCATTGGGCAAGAAAAATAAATACCTCTATTTTCAAGTTCTTGACAATAATTAGAATATTCTCGAATGCGATGATCGGCGGAGTTCCAAGATTGGATGCTATATTCTTTAGGAAGCTTTTCAGTCGGCCTAAACTTTCCCAGCTGATCGTTGACATACTTAATTCTCCCCCAGCCCCCTTGATAGCGCGCCACATCAAGATCGAGCAACGTTAAGTGTGGAATATGTAGTGCAGAAAGTAGGCGCCAGAAATGGTTGACATGCCTACCACCCAGCGGGGCAATGGTAACCGCCGACTGATCAAGCGACACCCCTTTAGCCAAAAGCAGGCGGGGAAGCACAATTTCTTCGCTATCGCCTTCACCCAATATGACAAAGCGAGAAAAGTAAATTTCTGGAAAAGCTTGCACCGCTTCACGTACAAATTTGTGAGCATCATCAGCACTGTCAGGCAATTGAATGCATGTCACTTTAGATTGCCGAGCTTCTGACAGCTGTAAATATCGAATGTGCTCAGGATGAATGCGTCGCAACATAGATGGTGAATGCGTAGCGATCACCGCTTGCGCATCTTGGTTGCTGGCCATAGTGTTTAACGCTGAAATAATTCTCCCCAAATAGTGAGGAGACAAGCTATTTTCCGGCTCCTCAACCGCGACTATCGTAAAAACTGGTGGCCGAAGTTTAGTTGGATCAAAGGAAGTGTCCTCACCCGCAAGAACTGACCGACCAATAGACTGCGACGACAGTACCAAAGACAGGTAAAGCATTGATTTTTGCCCGTCACTTAGCCGGGAAAAATCAACCTGGTCATCGATGTGTCCAGGCGAGAAGGAGAGTGACATGTGGCGCAAGAATGATTCGATCTCAGATCCTGCAAATGTTACTGATGGGTCTGAAAAGAAATTGCCTTTATGCAGAACTTCCCAACTTTGATTTAGATTCTCACTAAGAGCGTGAATAGCTGGGTTTGAATTTAGGCTGTCATTTATTTGCTCAGTCAAATCTTTAATGGCATCCTTTTGCTCACCCCAATTTGCGGCTCGCAACATACGTCCAAGTAGTGCATTGGCACCATAGGCCACATGATCGGCTGGATCTCGCCTTGCAGGAAGATAATAAACATGAATCTTGTTGCGATCAGCCTGTGGAACCTTCGCTGTTGTTAACGGCAGGCCCGCCTCGTCAATGTCCAATACGTAAGCAAAATTTTCTTCAATATCTCCGTCAGGATTCATGGTTGCGCTAAGTCGATACCGTACGCGCGGAATTGTCTCTGACTCATCTAGTCGCATGTGGGAAAAATGAGGGGGAACTGCATCGCTTCCAGCGTCCTCAAGCAGCTCTGAAAATTGAAAATCGGCCTCTATCCAAAGAGTTCGCTCGTTTGGCGCTTCCGCTTCATTTACTGGAATATGAAAGTCTGACCTTTGGATTCTGCGCAAACTCTGATCGAATGAAAATAGGCGGCATAGCGCTTGCAGTGCTGCTGTTTTGCCAGATCCATTAGACCCAATCAAAAAAGTTACATCATTGAAGGTAATTTCCGTGGCATTCTCTCCAAAGGATTGAAAATTGGAGAGACGAAGCGAGTGTAATTTCATTTGAGACCTAAGTTTATCTTGATGGCGACCGGTATCAAGATAAACTTATTGGGGAAGAGTTAATTAAGCAACAATTCTATCTCGACCCCACCATGTATGTGAGCCCATGGAAGATTGCCAGCCCTTGCCTTAACGGCCTATACGTCCTGTATTAGATGGAGATCGGAAAGCTACTGGGAGTGGCCATCCAAGCGCGCAATAAGATATTTTGAAAAATATTCCAAAGTGTGTGTTTCCGAAGATTCATCAGAAAACTCGACGTAAAGCTCTTCTGATCCGCGGATTATTTTTTTAACGACGCGGTATTCGGCCCTTGCATCTGGCTTAATAAAGACGAATTTTTCTACGGGCGATGCATAGTGCAGAATAATCCAAACATCTTCATCCGCATGTGCCTTGGCGTATTTCAGCTTATCAGGCCGAATCCAGTATGTATCACCCCGCATATTTTCAGTGCCAGATACCTCAACTAGCATGACTGAAATTTGATTATCCTTGCAGATCACCTCCAAATCTGGCTTGCCTGCCTCATCGGGATGCCCAGCAATGAATTCCGCACTACCTGCACCGAAGCCAACAACATTCACCTGAATACGTGAGTCAAGGCTTTCAAGCAATGCCTTGACCTTTCCTAGGCGTATTTTTTCCTGTTGCCATGACTCAGAGCCATAGGCGTGTTTCCAATGATGGGCTTCAAGCTCTTGAATTTTTTCGCAGGTTATTTCTTGTCCAACCGTAAGACCCATCGCAGGAAATGTTCGCTCGCGCACGCTCGCGCAATAATTGCCGTCTACATAGATCCAATACCTTTGCCTGTCAGGCTTGTGCGCGATGTTCGTAATTTTTGGCATGGGATATTTTCTTTGTTTTTTTCTTGGTTTCAACTGTCAATGACCCGTACTCATTTCCCCAGCCATCAAATCCACCCCTAACCTGACGGGCAAACACATCAAGTCGCTTCCCCTTAAATGTTTTGGCAATTTGCTGATAAAACGAGTCGGGTTTAGCGCTATGAACTGTCGATCCCTCTGTAAAGCATGTCTGCATTTTCCCTAGGGTGGCCTTGTCGAAGATCGCTTTCCCTTTATATCCAAATAAAACATGTTCAGTTGTAATTTGATACGGCCCAAATGGGCATGGTCCAGTGCGCTTATTCCAAGTGACCATGGTGTAGAAGGTAAACCCCCATTCTTCCATTAAATCAAAAGCTGTTTTAAGAATAGGTTCACCCGTTTTGCGATCTTTGCTATTGGTAGCCCACAACCAAAGAAAGGACTGATCGGCCGACCACTCATTAATGGGCAGCTTCATCAATGCTTCTTTTGTCATGGTGGGATAGTCTAGTCGCGTACCTTGATTAGGTCGCACAGCACGTTTACCGGTTTTGCCCTGATTCCAAGGAGGGTCGATAACTAAAATCTTATACTTTCCAGCCGACGGTGGTGGCGCCAAAGGCTTAGCAGCAACATCCTGAGTAAAGGAATCGGGGTCCGACTCATACGACCTGCCTGCGTAATCAAGAATCATGCTTTGCCTCATTAAATAGAAATACAAAAATTAATACTGTATTTATATACAGTATATAAAACATTTCAAAAATCAGGATGCCCCCCTGATTTTGAGGTCCGACGAATTATCCACCAATGCTTAGGCGTAAATTTGTTTAGTACTTTATTGTATAGTACTGTACAAAATGAAACAAGACAACATCTCTTCAGAGTTTTATTCCTGCCTAGAACAAATAGGCAATCACTTTAATGAGCGCTTATTCGAAGGCGGCCTTCCGCCCATCCTATTTACATTAAGTAGTGACATAAAAATGTTGGGGCACTTTCGCTATGCAAACTGGACTACAGGCCAAAAGGGTGAGGTAAGCGAGATTATTCTGAACCCGGATTTATTTGCAAATCGATCTTGGATTGAGTTATTCAAAACCATCGTTCATCAACAATGCCACCTCTATCAATGTAGAAAAAGAGAGGCTAGTAGGTCAACCTATCACAACAGAAGATGGGCAAGATTGATGAGGGATAGAGGTCTAATACCTTCGTCCACCGGCAGACCTGATGGATTAGAGATTGGGCAAACAATGAGCGAATATATTGAAGATGGGGGTTTATTCTTAAAACACTCTGTGGATCTGATTAAACAAGACTGTATTTTTCCCGTTACCAACAAGAACTCTAGGGATGAGGAAAGTGTCATTAGTGAAGATCTGCCTTTGGATATTGAAGAATCAATTCGATTAAGGCTACTATCTCCGATTGGAAATAGTAGCGAAAAGAAAACCAAGGGTTCATCAGAAAAATCCAACGGGAAGACTAAATACGTATGCGGTGGATGTATGGGTACCGTTTGGGGGAAGCCGGAGCTTAAGCTCAACTGCATAATTTGCAATAAAGATTATGAAGAAATTAAAACTGAATCTTGATATCGACAGCCGAAGGAAAAGCCCTGCCTTAACTTTTAAGGGTACCCGTAATCTGTGAATGATTTTTAAATATTTGATCATCTCGGAAAAACGGCATTCTTTAGCTAATTCCTTGTTGACGCTCGAATCTTAAGGGGTTCCATTCGCCCTGAAGCGAACCTCAATAACCAACTCCTAAAACGGACACAGCAGTAGAATTGCACGCAGTATATTGGAATGGTTACACTGACGGCAACGAGGTCAAGCAACTCAAATCCATGAACTTAATTTTGCATCAATGCTATTTGTTATCCGGGCTCCTGCGTCCGTGTAAATACTGCTAGGACCCATTAATATGTACCGCGAAGCAGTCATTACCTTCATAGACATCCTCGGCTTTAAGGAACTTATTGCCTCAGATAATTATGACAACGTCGAAAAGAAACTTAAGGTAGTTCACCGTCTTTCCGGAGTAAATGAGCAAAATGAAAATGATGGGGAAGGTTTTGAGTCTAGAGTGATTCAGTTTTCTGACTCCATTATTCGGATACGACCACTTGATTCTACTGCGAACAAGAAATTCCGCTACGGACTAATGTTCCATGAGATGCTTGACCTCGTTCACTTGCAGGGAGAGCTTATCAATAATGACGTGTGCATACGAGGGGGAGTGTCTATCGGATTAGTTCACTTTGACAATGAAACGCTCTTTGGGCCGGGCTTTATTCGAGCCTACGAAATGGAATCGGCCTACGCGAACTATCCACGCATCGCCCTTGATCCAAATTTGATTGAGCAACTTCAAAAGGACCAGCGTCTAGCATCTGGCCACAATTTGCTTGCAGATGAGTTTGACCACATACAAAAGAACATTAGGAAAGGGAGTGACGGAATCTACTTTATTAACTACCTTCGTTCTTTTCTCGGAGAAATTGACGACGCCGAGAATGTCCCCGCGTTCTTAGCGCATCACAAGGAAATAATCTTGCGTAATGCTTCGGCATTCCAGGGGTTAAATCCCGTATCTGCAAAATATCTGTGGATGGCCACCTATCACAATGAAGTAATTGCAGATCTCCCTAACCCATTCTTTGAGTCCCACGGTCTGAAGCGTGGCCAGTTGGAAATCTCCTCAAAAGAGATGCCTATTCTTCAAAATGTCCCGCAAGGCTAATGAATTTAAGTGTTTAAAGTCCACTTTTTCGCACTAGGCAGTACTGCTTTGGGTCGAAAAGGGTCGTTTTCAACTTAACGAAGACTTTGTGAATATGCCTCACTTCTCTCGACTGTTCACCTTTTTGCTTTGTAGTTTGGATTTATGGAAATTTATTCACAGATTACGGATAACCACTTTTAAAGACACTTCTTCAGCGCCGGATATCTCGTAAGCCACTTTCTGAAAGTTACTGGCCTAATTTGCATCTCCTCAATGATTTGAGCGCGAGAAAAGCCTCCCTTGGCCATGTTTATTGCACACTCAATCTGACTGCTAGTACGCTTACCACTACCCCTGATGTCCTTGCGCATCTCAGACTCTAAACGCAACCATTCTTCAGCGGCGCAAATTTTGGATGGCCAAACAGCATCCCACCATTCATAAGGATCAATTGACAGTCGAAGTTTTGTAAAAAGATCGTCATATGACAGATTAAAGATCGATTCCCCACCCAACATTGCAACAACATGCGGACTCATTGAAAGAGCAAATACATGTAGGGAAGTATCTTTTTCGCTAAAATTTTGCGGGCACAGTAAATCAATCAGCGCTGCCATCTCGTATTCCTGCAATTCCTCGGGCGTATCTATTCGCGCAAGAGGAGAACCCGTTTTAGCAGCAAGCTCCATTACCTTTATCGCAATTTTCCTATTGAGCACAATCTGCGATCTTGTCGCATGATCTGTGCCGCTTTGGGAGTGAGCCTCGCAGTGCATTCGTCCAGGCCAAGCCCTTCGATAACAAAGTCTACAAAAATGATGTTTTTCAATTTGTGACCATCCGCACCCAATAAGAGCTAACCCCCAAAGCAAACAATTGATGCTGGAATTATCTTCAGGCGGCAAATCCTTGATCATCCACAACCCAAACTTTGCTACTGTTCTGGGGTTTTGGAGGTTGAATATTGGTGACCCATTGATGCCGCTGTAATGTTTGACATCAAACATTTCGAGCAACTTTTCAATGGATTGCTTTTTATTAAGTTGCAGCCATAGAGGTAAATTCTTCGATCTTGCTAGCCGAGTAAATCTGGAGTAACTATCTCCAGGTATTGCTGAGAGCTCTAGCGAATCGTCTGCTATCAAAGTCTCTAGTGATCCTAGTGTACTTTTTAGAAAGTTTCGATCCAACTGTTTTGCGCTAACAATTTCCGGAGCATCCTGTTCGGCAATACTAGCTATGTATAGCACCGCTTTAAAAAATGCATCAAAACCAATCTTCAGAAAATTTTCGCTAGAAGCAATGCGTGACATTTGAGGTTTTCATTTCATGATGAATTAATGCTTAGATTGCATAAAAATGCATATTCCTGCACTGCAAATTTAACCCAAACAAGATCGAATGAATCCTTTATTAACCATCGAAGAGGTAGCCAAAATACTGCAAGTATCCAAGCGGCAGCTTGAATACCTGATTCAAAGTGGCTGCGCGCCTGAAATGATTCGCATTGGAAGGCTACGCAGGTTCGAGATTACCGCCGTTCAGAAATGGATTGACGAACAAAAAAGCGATCAATTGGGCGATGCGCCAGAAAGGATGAGCAATGCACCTTAGCTAATTTAAGAAAACGGGACGCTAAAAGCACAAAAACCGAATTCCGTTGTAGCGGATATCCGGTTTTTCTTTAGTGCATCAAGCTTTGACGGCGATTGATGTCTGAAGTATCCCCTAGGTCATTTTTGATGTCAAGCCCATTTTTTGGGTAAGGGGAAGTGCTTTGTCCGATTCGGCCATTTTGGCCAATTTTTAACCCCCTTTTTTAAGGCGGGGGTTTGGATAACTTCAGACAAGGTATTGATATGGCGCAGCATTTTTTAAAGTCAGCAGCATACCGTAACTACACGGTAAATAAGGTTTCCAACATGACCGAATGGGAATGTTTTTGTGAATTTGTAAACATTCGCTGGGGCGGGTTCGATGTTGTTGCTTGCCAACATTGCGGCGCAATTGATAAGCACTACTACCGCAGAACAAGGCGTCAGTGGCGCTGCAAACATTGCGATGGATATTTTTCTGTGACCACAGGCACTGTATTTGAGAATAGACGTCTCGAATTTAAAAAAATGCTGCTTGGGATTGCTGATTTTGTCCATGCCGCCAATGGCGTCTCGTTTCACAACCTTAGTGGGATGATGCAGGTGCAGGTAAAGACCGCAGAAGTGTTTGTAGGTAAGCTACGCGAGAGTCTTTATGGTATTCGTCAGCAAGATAAATTACAGGGCGTAATTCATATGGACGGTGGCCATTTTGGTGGTAGACCTCGCCATGGAAGGGTTAGGAAAAATTCTCAATCCGCCATTAAATCTCATGTTGAGGAAAAGCTTGGTGCGGTTAAGAAAAATCGAGCTGGAAGAAGTCGCGCCAATTGGAAGCGTTTTAAAAAGCGTCGTATTGTGATTACATTAAGAGAGCTCTATCCAGAGCCTGGGCTTGGCGCATGCAAAACGATAGTGGCTACCTGCATGTCTGAAAGCGAGGAGTATGCGGTTAGTTTGGCCAAGCAATTTATTGAGCCTGGCTCAACCGTCATGACGGATGAGGGTCCAGCCTTTAGCAGGCTATCAGAATGGTTTGAGCATCAAACGGTTCAGCATGCCATTGAATTTTCCACAATTGATGGCGTTAGCGACAATCAAGCTGAGAGCTACTTTTCCAGAATGCGGCGTCATACCTTTGGAGTATCACATCGCATTGAGCCAAAATATATGACGGACATCACAACGGAGATGGCTTGGCGCGAAGATGTGCGTCGCAAAACTCAGCGCGAAAGAGTCTATCAATTACTTGGGGCGGCATTTTCCATTGGAAGATCTCAGTGGTGGCGCGGGTATTGGCAAAAGGTTAATCGTCCAGGAGAGATTTTGTGGAATTGCACTTCGAACGCTCCACTAGTGCAGGGTTCCTGATCCACCTACCTTCGACCCCTTCTGGGGTTGGAAGACGTGTGATCTTGCCTGTATAGGCCATGCCTTTTAGGCGGCAGCGTACGCTCTCTTTAAAGGCTGGGAATTGCTGCTCAGAGAGGGCTAGTTCGCAATGTTTGGCGACATAGATGGCAATCTGCGTGGTGAGAAGTGGTTTGCCATCAGCGATTCTTAAGCACTTGTGAATATTGCGAGTAATTGCTCCGTGACTGGTAATACGTATTGCTTCTTGGTTATGCAGTGGCTCAAGTAACTCTGGATTGATTTGAATAGCATGAAGCGATAAAGACCGGTCGATAGCCTCAAGATCAGCTTTAAGCATTCGAATTTGAGTTGGGGTAACCGATCGCTGATAGTCATAACGCTCTTTGGCAAGCGTTAGATCTTGTTCGGCCTTCTGAATCCTTTCCCGCAAATTTTGCATGGTCTGTGGGTAGGATTTCTTGAGCTTTTGAAGATCCCCCATGAGGCGGGATCGCTTATCTAGGAGCCACTTTAAAGATGATGGGGTTCTGATTTCTGACATACCTCACAGACTAAAGAATCTGTGAGGTATTTTCGAGTGCAACAGCTACGACATAGCGCCAATACGGTAGTGTCGGATGTATTTTCTTGCGTCCGAATGCCATGCTGACTAGCTAGGGCAAGTTTGAGCAAAGCAACTTGGTCTTCACGATCTGCGGCAGCATTTAGTTGCTCAGAAAGCGAATATATCTTGCCTAATAATTCATATAGGGCTTTACGACCAGCAACGATGTAGCCCTCATAAAAGTCTTCATGCTCTTTAGCCAAATCGTCCGCTTGGCCAATTATTGTATTTACAACTGCAATTTGCGTATTTGTCATAAGATTACTCCTGAACTTCAAGAATGTTTCTTGGATAAATTGGACCCATTAATGAGCCATAACTGACGCGCTCGGTGTTATTGGCGCAAGTACCAAATAGGTGAACATTGCCATTGCCATCGACATTGACATTCGTGACCTCCATCCAGAATGACTCATTCATGTACTCGCGAGAAACCCAATCAACCGAAAATTTGACAAGCATTCCTGATTGAATGGTTGGCAGCGATGCGCTTCTATCACATTCATACATTAAGTCAATGTTAAGAACTTCAAATTGCACAGGCTTTTTTGTTGCCATATCCATAGCCCAGCATAAGTCGAACTTACGTGCAATGCTGTTTAAGTTTTTTTGCTGCTTTGCTACATATTTTTCAAGTTTTGCATTCATTTCAATTTCCTCCATTTACATAGCAAAATTGCTATATGAGAAGGATATTAATTATTAACACCTATTATTATTACTATATTTAATAATTAATACTTGTTAATATTAATAGCATGAAAAACAGACCAAAAACTCCCTTTCCTCTACTTCAATTAGATGCCAGTTACGACAAAACTGGAATGTCGGTAAAGCCAGATTGGCGTTACGACTTGGTATGCGATTATCTAAAAGCAAGCCCAAGCTATGAGTGTGTTTATAGGAAGTTACAAGGCCAGAAGAGTCCTTACTCTCAACCGAAAGATTTCAAACCAGTAGAGCAAGTATTAAAGGACTTTGGCGCCATTTATAAGATGAATGAAATTGCTTGGTGGAAACAGATTGGCATGCAGCTTTATGGGATAAAAGCCCCCACCGCCAAGGTCACGTTAGCTGGGAAACTTAATGAACAAAATAAAACAATATCAATTAATCGATCAGCACATCAAAGCTTAGTGTTTGTGATACCTCTTAGTCTGACTATTTCAGAAGCAGTTAAACAAGTTAAACAATTATCTGGAGGTTATGATTTTTCTAAATCCTTACCCAAAAAGCTAAAACCCAAGTACCAACTAGATAAAATTAAGTTACGACAAAAGACCCTACAACAAGGACTTCAAGCCCTGCGTATGTATAAAAATAAAATGCCGCTTTGGCAAATTGGTAATCGATTAAATTTAGTTCCCAGCAAGACATTTAATGAAAAACTGCTCAATTCAAAAGATGCCTATAAGTACTCTTACAACAAAGAGGTAATGAGTATCGCTGCCCGTAGGCTTATAAAAAATGCCGCCTTGGTGGCTGAGAATGCTGCTCGTGGACGCTTTCCCAATAATCGCCCGTTTAAAGAGGCGATACTGACACCTTATGAGCGCGAAACTGGAAGACCCACTGGTAGCGTTGCTCCAAAACGTAACAAAGCATTAGATTAGCTCCACTGCCCTACGCTTCATTTCATCATTGACATCAATATAAGCTTGCGTAGTACTAATGTTTTTATGCCCAGCCAAGCTCATTAACACCCTAACACCAATGCCTTGACTGGCTAGATTGGTAATAAAGCTACGGCGTCCGCTATGGCTAGTAGCTCCTTCTATTTGACACACTTTATAAATTGAATTCATGTGCTGCGTAAGTGTGTTTGCTGTAAACCCACGTCTTGGAAACTTTTGGGTGGGAAAGAATGCCCACTGGGAATCTCTCGTTTTTAGAGTATCTGCATAAAGCTGTAATTCGGCTTGCAATTTTGCATTTAGAAATACCGTACGAGCATGGCGTCCTTTTGTTTGCTCCGCAGCCAAACGAATCTCGCTTTTCACATTCATATTGGTATCTAAAACGTCACACATGCGTAGTGCAGCTACTTCACCAACTCTAAGCCCAGCCCAGTGGGTTAAAAGCAATATCGCCCTATTACGCAGGGCATGCTTTGTATTTTTGACGTAATTGAGTACTTGCTCTAATTCCTCTGCTTTGAATGTTTTTGCTTGCGCCATATAGCTAGCTCCTAAAAGTAATATTTACTTAGCTATAAGCATATTTTCTGAAGTTACTGATGGGCAACCGAGGCCGTGAAAATACAACGGTCTTTGCAATTTCAAGGAATTCAAGAGGTTAAAGACTGAACTAAAGAAAAAGCATGTTTCCTGTAGTTTTATATTTAGACTTATTTTTATGAAATTTATGGCTTATTTGACTAATTTTCGTGAATACTTACACAAATTCATGGCCTATTTTTAACAAATTTTTATGTAAACTCGAATCAGACAAATTAAAGGTTTTATATGCCAGATGACTATGAAATTATTGAGCGGTTAATGGAAGACGCCAGAGAAATCGTTGAAGAATTGGAATACAACGAAGATATCTCCCCAGTTCCTGAGTTAAAGATCATGTTTAACGGGTTTGGGGATGATGATGAACTGGGAGAAGGCGCTGATACAAATATTGAAACCTATTATCTATTTGTACATAAGGACTGCCTGGAAGATGGCTTTTCTTTCCCTGAACATGAACTATCTAGAGGGTCAATAGTTCATGGTGATAAAGAAGTTCGAATCGTGGCTATCTTTAATGTTGAGGAAGAGTTTTGGGATATCAATTTTCCTGAGGCAGAAGATCCAGCATTAGATGAAGAAGAGTTATCGAATACTCTTGGGGAGATATATCGTCGTCATTATGAGTAATTTACGGGCGAATGTAATTCGCCCGTTCTTCGCTCACGCTCATCACTTTTCTCTCTTTTAGACATAGTCATGATTGGATAATTCAAGTTATTCTTTACCAGGAAGCAATAAGCCATGCCCTGCTATGGGCATAGCAACATTCTCGACCTTTACCGAGGTCAATAACTGATACAACACAACTCTCCGAATAATTGGATAGATAAGGTAGGTTTTGCGATCACCTTTAACGTGCGAGCATATTACGCTGCAATCTCTGCGCTGTATCAGTAGCTACAGAGGGCATGTGGGTTTTCATGGCGCCCCACTCACTTTCAGCCTATATTTATAAGCCTACATTCACGCATTACTACGTTACCAACTATTACAACATTGCAAATGGAACTGTCACATAGGGACGTCATTTGAGCATCTAGCCATCAGCTAGGTAGTGCAATGAGGTGAATTGCGAGGATTCAATTGCTTACCGTCACACATCAGAACGGATTACGCAGCACGATTGCATTCGGCGTGCCAACCTTTATCTCGCTAAATTGATAAAAGTATTTAGCAATACCAATGATTCATTGCTGAAATTTAATTTCTTCATGGATTTCAATGGTTTATAAGGGCTATCTTTTGGCCTTTTTCGGTAGGAATTTCCTATCTCTGACATTACTGTAATAGCAATGCAAACACCAAAAGGAGTAGCAAATGTCAGCACTTAAAGACCTACAACTAGTAACCAGCAAGAAGAGCATTAAAGCCAACCCTATAGTTCATAGACGTAATAAATTAGTAGCCAAAATACATGAACAATTAGAACTTTGTGAAGCCAAAAGAGCTGGACAAATCTACGCACCTAAGAAACTGCGTACTTACAAGAATAAACAAACTGGGCAGCGTATGACTGTGGAAGTTGCTAAGCGAATTAAAGAGTGGCACTGGACTGCCGCCGATGGACTCATTCACCTATCAGTCAAATACGGCTCAAAAGTATTGCCATTAGCCACAGATGGCAGTAATGCAATTGTGTGCGCTAACCCAGAGGAGCTAATTCAAACACTTAAAACCCTCAAAGTAGCTGTACAAGATGGTGAACTAGACAATGCCATTACGCAAGTAAGCAATTTAACCAAATCTGCTTTTATTAAAGGACTCAAATGAATACTTTTGAAGCATATGTTCGAATAGCATGTAGTGGAGTGATTATTAAAACTTGGGTACTTGCAGATAACGCACAAGATGCATATTGCTTACTACAAGGTCAGTATGGAGAGAACAATATTGTTCACCTACCAACAAAAGTGGGTTAGCAATTTCTCCGAAGATAAATATATGAATAGGAGAATATTGTGTTAATTAATGAAATCACTAGGGGGCGATACGTATACCCCAAAGCCAAAAAGATAGCGCGGGCCCCTTACGCCAAAGCGCCTAAGCCATTACCCAAGCCCAAGCCCCCTATTCTTACCCCGCTACAAATTAAACAAAAGCAACAGAAAAATATGCAGGCTTATGCAAGTGCAGTTCAAAAGACATTGGCTTCTAAACGAGGAGTGGTACCCCACCCTGCAAAGAGACCCGAATCCAATAATTCTGCTGCCGAACAAAATCAAACTAGAAGCGAACAGGAAATGGAAACCTTCATCAAGATTGTACGGGGTGAAATTCCGAGATAACCGCGATTTTGACTCAAAACCGTATTCATCTTATTAAGATTAAATTTCTTGCCAATATGGCTGACAGGCTATGCGAGCCGCAATACAAATACCCACAAGCGTTACTTAAAGTAACGCTCACATACAAAGAACCCATGTCCAAATCAATTATTTTCGATACCGAAGCTACAGGCATTAAAGAGTCTGTATTAATAGAAGCTGCTTGGGTTGAGCTTGAATCCATTGAGCCATTTACTGTTATCAATACTTTCGTACAGCGTTATAACCCAGGAAAGCCAATTACATTAGGTGCACTAGCTACCCATCACATCATGGATGAGGAGTTAATTGATTGCCCGCTTGCTAGCAGTTTCACCCTGCCTGAAAACTTAGAATACATCATTGGGCATAACGTGGATTTTGACTGGGAAGTAATTGGCAAGCCTGAAGTCAAACGTATTTGCACACTAGCCTTAGCTCGCAAATTATGGCCCGACTTAGATAGCCACAATCAAAGTGCTTTACTTTATTTCTTAGAGCGTAATACAGCACGTGAACAATTACGCAATGCTCACTCTGCACTCATAGATGTAGGTATTTGCGCAGTCATCCTTGATCATATTTGCAGGCAACTAGACATTAAGACTATTGAGGACTTATATGCTGAGTCTGAAAAAGCTAGAACCCCAACTAAGATACCTTTTGGCAAACACAAAGGATTAGCGCTGACTGACATTCCTAGTGACTATAAGCAGTGGTTATTAGGGCAAGGGGATATTGATCCATATTTACGCAAGGCTCTAGAAAATTAAACAAGCTGTACTTCACTTTTCTTAGCGAGCTTCTTGCTCTGATAGTCATCACTCACCTTGCTCCCCGATTCAATGAGTTTACGGGTATTAGTTCCACGCAATTGCTCAATAGCTTGTATTACTTGCAAGTGGCTGTAGTGCTTTTCAATCATTAATACGCTAGTACCCATCTGTTTAGCTAACGTATGAATTGGTACTTGGTCATGGGTAAGCGATAAGGTAGCGTAGGTGTGACGTAGGCTATAGAACACCCGCTTTTGATTGGTCTTGGGATCTATTAACAAACCATGGTCTGCTAAGAAGGTATCAAACATATGATTCAGCACATCACTTAAATCTCTACCCTCTTTAGTTCTAAAGATGTAATCGTCATTAGTAGGCTTAATCAGCTCAGCCAATGGATATTTAATGGAACTCTTCACGCCATAATTGCGCATCGCTATACGCTCCAGCACTCTAATGCTCGGCAAGCGTCCAATAATCTGTCTTTGCCCTGTTTTACCTTTAACTGTCATTTCGCAGCTACGGTTAAGGCTATGAACTTCAATGACTTCACCGTCTTCATCAATTTGATCTGTGACAGTGCTAATGGGATTCATCATGAAACGAATTTGCTTCCATTTCATATCCAGTAATTCAATGCCAGGCCTTGCTCCAGTATCAATAAGCATTTCTACATAGTCTCGCAAGATTTCTCTACGTTCACGAGCATCCTTAGTTCTAGCTGAATCTATATAAGGACCCAAGTTCTTCAGCAAAGCCCGAATCTCATGCAATTCAAATGCTGGTCTGCGAACGCTGTCTTTAGTCTTGCCATCTAATTTGGGGCGATTACTTTCGGTTAGATAGCCCCTAACAATTGCTTCATCAAAGACTCTATTAAACGCAGCATTTTGGGTTTTGCGATTGCTATTGGATAAGGCAGTGCCATATGCGGCTTCTCGGTCATCGTAATACTGCTGCAGGGCGTCGTAATCAATATTGGTAATGAGCCTTTGCCCCAGGCTGGGAATAAAGCGCTCTTTGATAATACGGATGTAGTCGTTGTAAATGACCTTACCCAAACCACCCCGCAAATCTCGCTCCATCCGATCTATTGCCAACATGGCGATATCTTTAAAGCGTTTGGTCACCACTGGAATGCCAGAGCGTTTTCGTATTTCTGCCTCTACCAATAACTCTTTAGCCTTATTGACTGCTAGGTCAAGCTGAGTTTCTTTGGTTGTAGCCCTAATCCACTTGTTATCCACCTTATAGCGGCATTGCCACACGGCACTATGGTCACGCTGGTACAGGGTTAGGTTACGGTGTATGAGTTGATGTGTACTTTCTTTTTTAATTGCCATACACATACTGTAGCTTCTGACCACCAGCTAGAGCAACCGGATTGGATGAATTACCGGGGTCAATTTAGCCAAAAGAAAATATGGCTAGCTTATGGCGAATTGTGGAAGAGTATGGGGAATTTGTGGAGGATTATGGTGAGCGTTGACTTAAGTAACTCTTAATTCATGCCAACCAAAAATGGCCGAGGACATCTCTTAGTTATCGATGCTTAACCGGCAATTCGATCACGCTCTTTTAATATGCCTACAAACAGGCTACACCACCTTAATGGGATTCATAATCCATAACTTGAGCCTGAACTTGTCTCTTGTACCCAATATTCAAAGTGAAGTTTTTATGGTTTTATGTACTGGCTTATAAACAAATATTTCAGGCGCATGACAATCTGGTCACATTTGCGCCATTACGGATTCCAGCAGTTCAGTTTGCTTGCTGATACTTACTGCGATGTGTTGCTCTAAAGTGTCGCATAAAGCCATTAGCTGGTTGGTTTTCGCAACGATACGGTTTTGCTCGTTTAGCGAAGGTAATGGTATCGAGATTTCCAAAATCTTTCCCAAGAATAGATTAGATTGGGCAGTGGTTTTGGATTTTTGAATAATTTGAAGCTGCGCAAATGGCGCTTTTAATGCATTTGCGAGGTATGCAGCATTTAAATGCTCTCGCGACTGCTTGATTAATGCAGCACTTCGTACCATCACATATTCATTTGAGTCAGCAATAGCAACTCGACCAACGCTTCCCGAGCAAGAAATGAGCACGTCACCGATTTCAGGGTTGCAACGCTTTCGTATGCGTAAATATTCTTCTTCTTCAACGAAGTCAACGTTATCCAGCTTAATGCCTTCGTTGGTAATATTTCTTGCAGAAAGAAGATAGTAACCAGCTGTCGATCGCCGGGGAGTCGAGTGCTCTCCGTCAGTAACTTTTAGACTTATATCTTGAATGCAGCACCAAGTCCAAGTATTAGGTAAATCAAATAAAACTACCGGTTTTACAATATCACCATTTTTCTTAAATTTAATAACTCCCTTTTGAATTAATAGATTTCTTTCTTCCTCAATCTTTTTTAGCAGATGAGTTGCTGGCTCGTCTCTTAAGTCTTGTGGAACGAGTTTTCCCATGACGGCTAACTGCAGAATGGCTTTACGCAGTTCGGTGACATTTTCTTTGACCGAATATAGATCGCCGAAGTGTTGGGTGATGAAGACCCAAGCATCGTCAGCACTACTGTTGCCGGTGATGTCAATCAGCCGCGAGAACGCGGCGGCGTGGGCAGCCAAACGCTTTTTTTCGCGTTCATTTCTCAGATTTTCTAGCTCATCGCATTGCGCCATTAACTTATCGACTTTGGCCACGATGCGGTTTTGCTCGTCAAGCGGCGGAAGCGGAATGGGTATTTCGACAAACTTTGCAATTGAAACGCCACCGATGATTCCAGTCATTGCAGCTGCAAACGAAGCGCGGAAGACTGGCGACAAATAGACGTAGAGGATAAATCGCGACGAAATTTTCCCGTACAACTCATTGGCAAATAATTTATTGCCAAAACAGATATCGCGATCTGTCAAGCCACACTTTTTTCCCGCGCTGCCACCTTCAGCACAAATTAGCACTGCATCCTGATGCGCGATCCTGAATTTTTTTTCATCCGATGAAATGTAAATACCGTTGTCATAGTCAAGCGGGTCAAAACCGTAGCCGACATCCTTGGTTGTTATGTAGGGTATCCCCTCTGCACCACCATATTTCGACTCCTTTTCGGATGCATTCATGCTGTTACCGTTGAAAATGTTGCCAATTGCGCCAAGTCGAACCCACTGCCACCCATTTGGCAAAGAATGGGGTTCGTCGCCAGCGGCAATCTCTGACAAAATTTTGGGCACTTTGATCTTGCGTTCTTTCACCAGCCACTTCTTTTCAGCTTCAATGGACCGAAGTAGTTCGCTGACAGGTAATTCATTTGAGTCTTGCGGCACTAGTTTTCCCTGCATCGCAAGCTTCAAAATCAACTCACGCAATCTCGGTATGCCCTCGGGTGCGTCAAAGGCCGTATCGAAGTATTGCTCCAGCAGCTCCATTACTGGCCTCCGAGAGCGAGCATCAGCTCGCTCTTCAACGCGCTCTGTGTCTCAGCAATTTGTCGACTGATTTTCTGATATTCTGCCATGAGCTCGACTGGATCACGATGGTTCGCCTCTACTGCGTGCGGATTATTGCAGTCCAGGTTGTAGTTACGCAATGCAATGTCCGCAGCTGATACTCTCCAAGAATATTCACTTTCTTTACGCCCTTTAAATTCATCTTCTTCGTAGCCCCACCATTGCTTCTCAGCTTCAAACTCTTCAATTTTCATTGGTTTGGTTTTGTTGTAGCTCTTTACCCCCTCAGGATAGGGGTGTTCATAAAACCAAATATCTTTTGTTGGCGAACCTTTTGTAAAAAATAGAAGATTGGTGTTAATAGTTGTATATGGTGCAAAAACACCTTTTGGCAATCGCACAATAGTATGAAGATTGCATTCCTCCAGAAGTCTTTCCTTAATACGAGTTTTAATGCCTTCACCAAAAAGAAAGCCATCTGGTAAAACAACTGCTGCCCGCCCTCCAGACCTAAGCATTTGCATAATAAGCACAAGAAATAAATCAGCAGTCTCTCTAGTCCTGAATGCAGCCGGGAAGTTTGTTTCAATCCCATCCTCTTCCATACCACCAAATGGAGGGTTGGTTACAATTACATCCACTCGCTCTGATGGGCCCCAACTAATAAGAGGTCTAGCAAGAGTGTTGTCATGACGAATGTTGCTAGGCACATCAATGCCATGAAGAATCATGTTGGTTGTGCAGAGCAAGTGTGGCATTGGTTTCTTCTCAATACCAAAGATACTACCCTGTAGTTGAGCCTCATCTTCTAATGTTTTGACATCTTGTCTTCTGATGTGCTCAATTGAGCACGATAAGAATCCGCCTGTACCACATGCTGGGTCCATTACTTTTTCACCAAGACGTGGGTTAACCATCTGCACCATAAATTCAGTTACAGCTCTTGGCGTATAAAATTCACCCGCATTACCTGCTGCCTGTAAATCTCTCAGTAGTTGCTCATACATATCACCAAATAGGTGGCGCTCCTGAGCTTTATTGAAATCTACGCCTTCTTGAATCTTATTAATCACCTGACGAATAAGTTGACCAGACTTCATATAGTTATAGGCGTCCTCGAATACGGAACGTATAACATATGCGCGTTGATCACCGCCTTTAGCCTCTAGGCTCTGCAAGGCTGGAAATAGGTCATTATCTAAAAACTGCTTTAATTCATCCCCAGTCATACCTTCAGCATTAGCTGCCCAATTTCTCCAGCGGTACTTTTCCGGTAGTGGTGACTTGTACTTATCTTGAAGTAATTCCCACTCAGTCTCACGATCATCAAAAATCTTAAGGAAAAGCATCCAAACTAATTGACTTAAACGCTGCGCATCACCATCGACACCTACGTCTTTGCGCATAATGTCTTGAATTGACTTAATAGTTGAACTGATGCTCATATGGGTAATGCCTATCTATAAAGGATTTACTGCGAATTTAGGCGTAGAGCTGATTCTCTAGCTCATGCAATGCCGCTATATAACCCAACTTGCCGCCAAAGGCTGATACAAGTTCGCTAGCTGTACCCATTTTACTAAACGGATCCAACGTAAGAATTTTAATATCGTCTATATTCTCGATACCTGTATCTGCATACTTCTCAAGTAATGCTTCGAGAACCTTGCGAGCTTGCTCCCCGTACTTGGTGAAGTAGTTGCGCTTTTTGACCTGCTCAGCGCGCTCCCTTCGAGTTAATGCAGGCTGATCAAATGCAACATGGCAAATTAAGTCAAATGCATCACAGTCTTTGTTAACTTCCAGCGCTAGAGCTTCAAGTAAGACGCCATGCTCCTCGAGCTCTTTAATTACCACTGCCTTTCGCTCGGCCGATGTCCATCTTTGCAAAAATTCATTGAGAGTTGAGTAGTCCTTACGCACTGTCTTGCGAGTGTAATCCTTGAGTGACTCAGTTATTAGCTTGCCTTCAGGCCCGTAATATTGAACACGCTCAGCAATTACTTGAACCTCTACATTGCCAATATAGTATTTGGCCCTCTTACCTTCTGGACTAGGCGGGAAACCATCGCCACCGGCGCTACCACCCTCACCACCAGATAAACCGCCTGAACTGCCACCTTCTATGCCTGGCTCGTCTGGCGGCGTAGGTGGGTCATTCGGCCCTGGATTGTAAATAACAATAGGCGGCCCATCAAATGCCTCATCAGCAAAAAGTTCTGTAGCTTTTTTGAAATCCATAATGGTGAACCAATACTTGCCGTAATCTTCATTAATCCTGGTGCCACGACCGATCATCTGCTTAAATTCAGTCATAGACTTGATATGTTGATCCAATACCACCAACTTGCAAGTCTGGGCATCTACACCAGTTGTCATCAGCTTAGAAGTAGTGGCTATAACTGGATATCGCTCTTCTGGATTAATAAAATTATCAAGTTCAGCTTTACCTTCTTGCTCATCTCCTGTAATTCGCATTACATACTTACGACTCTCTTTGATACGCTCTGGGTTCAAATTAACTAGAGCCTGGCGCATGCGCTCAGCGTGATCTATGTCATCGCAAAATACGATGGTCTTAGCATAAGGATCAGTCGCCGACAAAAATTCAGTAATCTTCTTGGCAACTAGTTCGGTGCGTTTTTCCAATACAAGCGTGCGATCCATATCGCTTTGGTTATAAATGCGATCCTCAATAAGCTGCCCACGTTTATCTACCTGACCTACGCTAGGTCTCCACCCCTGAAGATCCCTGTCTATATCTATTCGAATAACTTTGTAAGGAGCCAAAAAGCCATCTTCAATTCCCTGCCTCAGGGTATAGCTATAAACTGGATCCCCGAAGTATGTAATGCTTGATACGTCTTTGGTTTCTTTTGGCGTAGCTGTTAGGCCAATATGAGTCGCCGATGAGAAATACTCCAAGATCTCGCGCCATGCAGAATCTTCAGCCGCACTGCCTCGATGACACTCATCAATCACAATTAAATCGAAAAAATCTGGCGAGAACTGTTTATAAATGTTTTTTTCTTCATCGTTACCAGTTACCGCTTGATATAAAGACAAATAAATTTCATAGCTTTTATCAATCTGACGCTTTGTGATTTTCGTCATTGCAGCGCCAAATGGCTTGAAATCATTATTTTTTGTCTGATCTACTAGGATGTTTCGATCCGCTAAAAACAAAATTCGCTTCTTAGCGCCAGACTTCCATAGTCGCCAAATAATCTGAAATGCCGTATAGGTTTTTCCAGTACCTGTAGCCATCACCAGTAAAATCCGATTTGCACCACTAGCTACAGCTTCTATGGCTCTATTAACGGCATTAACCTGATAATACCTTGGAGATCGCCCTGTGCCATCATCGTAGTAAGGCATCTCTACAGTATTTTTAGCTTCCGGTGTATCAACACCTTTCCACTTACAAAATCGTTTCCATAATTCTTCTGGAGATGGAAAAGCATCTAGAGCAAGCTCTTGTTCAACTTTATCGGACGAACCAGTTCGGTCATGCATTAAAAAGGCATCGCCATTGGAGCTAAACACAAACGGAACATCAAGTGTCTCAGCATAATCAAGCGCCTGCTGCATTCCTGAGCCAACACTTAAATTATTTTCTTTAGCCTCTATTACCGCAATTGGAATATTAGATTTGTAGTAAAGGACGTAATCTGCGCGCTTTTGCTTCCCACGTGTGTGTAACTTACCGCGAACAATAATTCGTCCTTTAGTAAAACTGAGCTCCTCACGAATTTGAGTATGCAAATCCCATCCAGCAGAAACTATTGCTGGAGTTATGAACTTAGTACATATATCGCGTTCACTAAGAGACTTTTTGTTCATTTAAATCTTTGAAAATAAGGATATATACAGATAATATAAGAATTATCCTTAATTTTTTACATTTGAAAGTAATTAATCAATGAGAGCGAATCTAAAAATAATTTGGCTGTTACTCGCCTTGGGACTATCTACTGAAACTGTGATTGCTCAAGCCATTTATGACGCCAATGGACAATACAAGGGCTATAGTCAAACCAGTCCAAGCGGTGTTACCAACATATACAACGCACAAGGCCAAAACGTTCAGTCATTTCAAACTGATAATGGGCAAACAAACTTCTATAGCCCCCAAGGTCAATATCAAGGCTCTAGCACCACCCCAATCCAAACTATCCCAAATACGACAATTAATACTCCACGCCAAGCGCCTCAGACTCCATCGGCTAAAGGATGGTAATAGAGAGCGTTACTTTAAGTAACGCTTGCTTGATTTATTTACGACCAACAATTGTTATTAACGGACTACTATGCTTACCCATGAACTAGGATTGCTTGATAATGCTCTAGATAGCCTAAATGAAGCACTCGCCAAATATCAAGCTGGAGAAGCGGGGGATGAAAAAGCATATAAATTTGCTGTACTCCATATGGCACACTTCCTTGAACTGGTTCTTAAGCACCACATTACACAAAAACATCCATTATTAATCTATAGAGATCCATTTGCGAAAAGCCTAGCAAAAGAGAAAACAATTGGCCTCTGGGATGCAGTTAATTTCATTAATAACGAGTCATCAAATACCCTTAGTCAGCAATTCAAAAAAGATCTAGTGTGGCTAAAGGATTTACGCAACAATATCGAGCACTATAAATTCTGCATGGATGTTTTTGAAGTCAGACTCACGATTGGTCGATTATTTTTCTCATTGCATGAATTTTTGGAATCTGAATCAGAGATTGATTTGGACAAAGAGATTAGCGTGCAAAATGTTGGTTTATTTCAAACCTTATCTGACGAGTACAAGTTAGCCGTCCATAATGCGATCATAGAAGTGGATAAAATTAGACATCAAAATCCACAAGATCCAATGGATCCAAATCAGCTTGAAATATGTATTGACTGCGATGAATGTGGACACCCCACTCTGGCTCTTTGCGCCGATTCTAGTACTGGATATCGCTGCACCTTCTGCGGCAATGAATACAGTGATTATCTGCCATCATCCTGTACAAACTGCAATTGCGAATCAACTATTGGCGAGCTAGAAACTTGGGAAAATGAAAACGGAGATATTGAAAGAAGATGTTATTACTGCTCTGGCAGATACCACATGGACAAGGATGATTAAACGGCTACATGGCTCCAATTATTAATAGCTTCTGCAAGTTCATCCACTTCATCTGAGACTTCTAAAAGCATATTTTTTGGGGCTCTGTAAGCAATACTATCAATAACCGAATCAACCTGGTTGGCATTTTTAATTAATGCATCTTTAGGTCGTAGAATAAAAAGTGCCATGAATGATTTCTTTCTATACCTTGCGGCACATTCCATATCAAGATAGCTATCCATTAAATGCGCTTTTAAAACCTGAGGGGAATAATAAGCGCTTCGAATTGTCCCAACACCATTTGAAGGCTGAAATGGAACTCTAATAGCCCTAGCTCCTTTATCTGTATCAATAATCACATTTGGGGTATTAGCTAGAAAAGCAGCACCTAATTGAAATTTTTCTTTTAAATAATTTGATACATCCTCTAAAGCCTCATCATCATCTAGCATTTTTATGCTTTTTGATTCACGGTGGGGAAGAGCTGCTGTAACTTGAGTTCTAAAAACATCATTTACAACTTTCTTAATATTTGAGTTATAAAAAGTTGTCGTTTCTCCAAAAACCACCTGGGGTGATGGTGATTCTCCATTTACCAATAATGACTCTTTTGTAATTTTTGCTAAAGAAAGAATTGCATGAGACGCATCCCCATAAAAACAACTAAGTCTTCCTGGCTCTTCGATGATTTTGACATACCGATCACCAGTCAGGCCATCTATTGCACAAACACCAATATTAATTACTTCGCCAGTAAAAATATCGGGCGTGCACTTGATTACAAATAATTTTCCAGCAGCCTTTAGGCTATCGCCTGGATCGATAAATGAAGAGAGTGATTTTTCAAAACTTGTCATACAAGAATATTTAACCTTTTCTGAAACCAGCTCACAAGGTCTAGATTTCTCCACCATATAGCACTCAATGCATCCGATGGTTCCTGTCTAGATTTTGTATCTAATAAATCTTTCAAGTTGGAAATTTCTTTAAAAAATCTTTGTTCAATCAAACCAGCTGCCGAATAAATTGCATTTCTTTGAGTGTTTGATAAGCTTTTCATATCAATCCACTCTTCTAATGGCTTACTTTTAATCCAATCTGTTTTGCCCCATAAATTCTTAGAAAGCCAATCTGGACCGCCTAAGATATCACTATGGTCAATAACTACAAAACTCTTTTTAGAGGTAAACACTAAATTTCCTGCATTTCTATCTCCATTCATTAAAAGCTGGTCAGCAGCAACCATCAATGGAAATGAAGGGCATGAAAGAATCCTCGTTATAAATTGCTGAATTTCATTTGGGCTCTTTAGGTTATAAATTTCTTGCGGCGTACCTTCATAAGTGGGGGTGGGCTGAAAACTAACAAAGGCCCACCGAAATTGCTCAACATTATTAAGAACTATTGGCGCTTCAATCATTGCAGCATCTGGCTGCGGGATGCCTAATGCCGACATTACTGTATAGCCAAAATATTCATTAAATAAGGATCTATAAGCAACATCAGGAAAATGCTTTACAAAGCCGCGGCTAAATTGATTATCTGCATTGTTTAGTTCCGCAAGATGCGTCCATGCGCGAACACCCCCAGATTGACTATGCAATCGCCTTATGTAGTGAGATGAAGGCAGTATTGCAGGTAATTTGATAGCCATAAGCCATTCTAAACCCACCCCCCCTTTTTTTAAATATGATTAAACACAAAACCCCCAACATTTCTGCCGGGGGTTTATAACTACTGGTGGGCCCTCGCGGACTTGAACCGCGGACCAAAGGATTCCGGTTTGTGTTGCTTTCACAACTCCCTGGACTATGCCTTCACCATATTCATTTCTGAACTTAGGTGGGTGCCGTCTAGTCTCTACACCTTCAACAGCACTTTCATACTGAAGCTTGGCTCGGCGTTGACTTGGGCAATTAATTAAAACTACCTTTAGCTTTCACCGAATTTGACACCATTCACACAGCGACTTTCGTCATCTGGTGCACAACGCTTTGGCTATGAGTCCTCTGCTCTAACCAACTGAGCTAAGGGCCCTAAAACTTTACAAATTACTACTAAAACCTGCATTTACTACACACCATGAAAAAGCGCTTGGTGTGTAGTCGATGTGTAGTGAATTTTAACCACCTTATCCACCACTAACCTCTTGAAATCATTGAGGTCTTATTACTAAGACCCCTAGGGTTTCTTTCTTATGAGTCCTCTGCTCTAACCAACTGAGCTAAGGGCCCTTATTGATCAATCTTCCTCTAAGAAGCTCTTGAGTTTGTCACTTCTGCTTGGATGACGCATTTTACGCAAAGCTTTGGCTTCTATCTG
>JACCDY010340508.1_pt1 | contig 32869 bp, 39 predicted proteins | sample 7446391 | NCBI WGS metagenome assembly JACCDY01 (sample SAMN15323451, study PRJNA562643) | freshwater metagenome | isolation source: river surface water | place: USA:Blue River Watershed | collected 2017-08-18 | reverse complement strand
GATTGAACTGCTACTTTATTATCTTTATCAATATCTTTTAATTTAACCGCCAATAGTTCCTGTGTCAAGTCTTCTATTATGGAAGGTTCCAATATGTTCAAACTAATCTTACCTTCCCTAAACATATCAGATAGTTTCACGTAACACTGTGACTTTAAATTGGAAAAGTTCTGTCCGTGTAATGGTGATGAGTTATTTACAAAGTTTGTTGCTCTAAGTAAATCACTGATACCTCCTCCGACGCCATCACTATCCACAATAACATTCTGTGGATGTATCCCGTGTGACCTCATTACATCCTGAATTTCGGTATATAATTCTGTGGTTGATAGTTTCCTATACACGTGACAAGAAACGACAACCAGTCCCACCCAAACAAACGCCACAGACCTGTCATCACCAAACCTCGCTACGTCTAATGTTAATACTTTCTTTTCTGTTGGGTTTGGTTCCAATCTAAATACAGAATTGGATATGTCATCAAACTTAAATAAACTATCACTCTCTTCTAAATAATCCCAATCACCTTCCAATAATCTTCTTCTCTGTTGTGGAGGTAACTCCTTTAACATTTCAATATATGATGGTGGTAAGTGTGGGTTGTCCATCGGTAAGGATGGAATAAATACTTTATTGGATTCTAATGTTCCCTGTGTATGTGGTAAGTAAAAGTCTTTCTTAATCCAATTGTTTGAGGGGTTACACGTCATCAATACTTTTGGTGTAAGATTAAATTCATTTAGTTTATATCTTATACGTGACTTAACGATACTGAAAGCCAAGGATGTGATTTGAGAAGCCTCATCTATGAAACAAGCCGATACCTCCAAAGAACCTAAACTATCATAGTTAGGGTCACTTGGATTATAAGCTAAGTCCTTAAATATAATCTCTGATTTGTTATAGAATGTCAGGACATTACTTTGTCCGTTGAATGTAAAATGTTCTCCTGACTTTAATCCCATCGTGGATAACAAATCAAATAAAGTATTGAGTGTTGTTAGTTTTAATTGTGTCAATACTGAACGACCAATTAAACATCTTATTCCATTATATTGTAAACATAATGTTGTAATCCATAAACATCCTAACCAAGATTTACCTCCACCTGCTGACCCTCCAAATAAAACGATATTTGTTGTATCATCATTAAGATATTTCCAAGCTTGTGATTGACGCTTTGTTGGATTAATCGTTACGTCCATTATTATACTTGTTAAATTTCTTACATATGGTCAATCCGTGACGATATGGGAACGTTTCGTTATGTGAATGAGGTTTTGTACCCAAACTCAAAACTTGATACCCCAAATCAAAGAAATGATTGGTTAAATCTCTTTCTGCAACTTGATGAACCCAACCTTCTCCATTATGAAATGAATCAGGTGTAATCTTATTATAGTGTAAATTGGTATCGTGTAGAACCAATATTGTATCATCATCAATTATTCCACCTTCAATCATATTGTTGAAGAATGATAATGAAGCTTCAAAATGATGACAGTCAAAGAAAACCATATCAACCCTTTCACCAATTTCTTCTTTGGTTACATCTGCTGCTGATTTGGTAATTGTGTTATGACCAACTCCCATATTTGGAACAGAGTTGATGTCAATTGTGATTACAGTTCCACCGTCAGTTGCTTCTAAAAAGTTCTTCGCTGAATATCCTGATAGTCCACCAATCTCAACGATTCTTTTTAATCTACTTGTTCTAATTATTGAAAATAAAACTAAAGCTTCATCGTCTTGGATTGGTCCAAGTAAATTCTGACTACTCGGTTGTGTCAGATGGTTTAGATTGTAATTCATTCGTGTCTAATTCTTCAGGTGTTTTTATTGGTTCAGGTGTTGGTGTTGGTTGTGGTTGTTCTAATACTACTCTTTTTTTTCCGCAATTACATCCCATATTAAATTGTTCTTTGTTTGTATGTTATACTCTTTTTATGTCCATAGATAACTCCCTGATAATCTATATCAAGATGTGGGAATTGATAATACTTTATATCGTATCCATTATCATTAAACAAATGTTCACAGGCTAACAGACAACTAAGATTATGATATTCAATCCCAATATGACGACAACCTTCTAATGTTTCAGGTTTCAATCCCATCATAAAAATCTCTGCTCCCTCCACATCAATCTTTGCAACATCAGGTTTTACTGCTCTAAAATATAATTCAAACTTCTCAAGTCTATCAACATAATCCATTACCTGAATAAAGTTCTTGACGTTAAAGTTTTGTTTGTACCAATTGTAACTGTCTTGTGATGGGTCAACACCATAAACCATCTTAGCTTTATTCTGTACCCAATACATCGGTGTTGGTGTAAATTCTGAGTTGATACCTGAACCTAAGTCCAATATTGTTTGTCCTTCCTTTGGTAAAAACGACCAGTGAACACTTGGGTCCTCACTTGTAATCAATCCTGATACTTCTCTTTCCATATATATTTTTCTCAAATACGAAGTTTTTTACTCTCGTATGTAAATTTTTTTTAATCTGTTAGGTTGATATTAATACTGATTGGTTGACCACCACTTGTCAAATCAACTTTAACAGGTTGGTCCAATCCATATATCTTATTTAGGTCTCTTAACACCTCAGCTTCAACCCTTCTGTTACCCGCTTCTCTACACCTGTCTAATAGGTCGTATAATCGTCCCAATTGTTCAGATAGTATTTCATCCCTCTGTTGTTCAAAACGTTCCTTTAAACGTTCCCTTGCTTCTTTATATAGGGTTTCAGCTTGTCTTGTTGTGATACCGAACTTCTCAGCAGCTTGGGAACGAAACTCTGTAAATGATAACTTCTTATACAGAACCATTTCAAACACTTCCACCATACGTTCTTCGTATTGTGCAACATTTGATTTTCTTCCCCCTTTATTTTCTTTATCCATTAGATATTAACTTTTAATTCAAATCTTATGTAATTCCTTAATTTATGATATTGGTTGTTCTTACAACTCGCACATCTACCAAAATTAAAGTCTTCTTTAAATAGTTGTTTGAAGACCCCTGAGATTAAAGGTTTCATTTCTTCTCTTATACCATTCTTCTCTATAATCGCGTAATACGCTTTCAAAATATCCTCTTGGTCAAATACGATTACAATCTCTTCTATTGGTTCTAATTCAGGTAATTCCGTTACTTCATTCTTTTTTTTCTTACAGGATGTACAACCTTTCTTTCTCTTGGGTGGATTATCAATCGCTTCTTGTTTAGCTTTATTAAATTTCTCCAAAATCTCGTCCATCTTCTTTTAGTTTTTCAATTACATTATTCTTTATTGTTTCCTTACTCTCTTTAATATATTTGATGATTGATGATTTAGGTATCTCCGTGTGTTTTGAAACCTTATTAACAGAACCTAAACACATATACAACTCAAATAGAGATTTGTGGAACCAAGTAAGTTCTGAGTACTCTTGTTCTAATATATCGAAAAGTTTTTGTTTTTCAAAGTACTCCTGTTCGGGTGACATTTCAAAGAAGTTGTTGATGTTGGAATGGTCAATCAAACTATCATACTTCATAAACTCCCTGCGTACTTTGTAATAGAATGGTGATGTTTTACTTATCCAATTGATTCTGATGATTGATACGATATAGTATTTGATACTGTCATCGTCAAAGGATTTGAGTTTAATTAACTCTTTATCGTATATCTGTAAGATAACCTCGTGAAGTAAGTCTTGGGTTAAATCGTGGTTCTTAGTTATTTTCTTTGTAATCTGTAATAACTTGAAGTAGTTGTTTACGATATACTTTTCAATATCTTTGTTAATCATTAATAAATTCTCTTATTCTTTTCATCACATCGGTAACTTCAAAGTTTTCTTCCTTTTCATTTACTTCCATACTTGATTGAAGTAACGTATCTAACATACCCATTCTGTCTATCCCCTGATGAAGGGACTTATCAAGAATTGTTAACATACTATCCATAATCGTTAGACATAAGTCTTGTTTCTCCTCGTCTGTCATCTCCCAATACGATTCTGGTATCTGTAACTCTCCTACCTTTATGTGTTTATTCTTTAACATATCTATAGACGCTTGTATCACTCATTTTTAATTGGATTGAAATATCATCAACACTATATCCTTCCGCGTATAATTTTCTGATGTTTTCCTTTTCTTCTTGAGTTATTCTCTTTCTTCCTCTCTTATAGGTAATATTTGGAAAATGTGGTTGACCATCCTTTATCTCCTTCCAACCAGGTTTTGTCCATATACCAGTATCTTCATCATATAAATATCCCAATTGTTGCATTAAGTTGAAGGTACAAGCTTTTTGATATTCATCTGCGTACTTATTAACATCAGACCAAACGAACTCGGAACCACAATTCTCCTTGAGATATTCCTGTCTAATTGCTCTATTCCTTTCTACTTCACAAATCTTGCACACCAATTCAACAGGCTTTCCTTTGGATAAGTAAAATTCATTTAGGGTTTTATCTTCCATACATATTTTACATAAATACAGCTCTTCGTTGAAAAAGTCGTTGATGTTATCTTCTTGTTCCATAATAAAGTTAGGGATAGGGTCTGGTTGTGATTCTGGGACCTCTGGTTGAACTATCTCTGTTGGGGTGGATAATCTCTTCAACTTGTTTTCTTTTCTCTTCTTATACAAACATTCTGTACATTCTTTCCTTGTACGAAATTTGTTCTGAGAACTGTGCCAATATGTTTGGAAGTATTTTTCTTCTTTATCAATACTGCAACAATTACATATCATAAATACTTTTCTTTTAAACAAAAAAGTCAGCAGGGAAATGGAAGTAAACCCGCTGACTCTGGACTAATTAAACTGTATTATGGATTATTAGTTTATATAAATATAGGGATTAAATTGGTAAAAGTCAATTAATTTTTTAATAAATAAGATATGTCCTTTGCATCCTTAATATCCAAATAACCAATATCTTTCCAACATTCATCTACAATTGATAAATGTTTATAATAGGTTGAAGTGGGTCCAACTCTTTTTTCCCATATTGGTTCTGGTAACTTGTTGAGGTCCCAACTCCACATTCCCTGCGGGGTTGCTACAATAAATCTAGCTTTCTTAAATTGGGTTAAGTAATCCCATTTATCCTTTTGAATCCCTAACGTGGACCAGTGTCTGCTCCTACATTTAATTTCAATATGAACATCTTTGGATTGGGAATAAAAATCCTTTTTATCAAAATGTTCTAATTTAATTAAATCTGGTACTACTTTGCGTAATTTGTTGAGAATAAATTCCTCTGAATATATATTTGCCATACTAATAAATATAACAAATTCTCAAAGGCGCCACTTAATCTTCAACTAATTCTAAAATATTTTCTGACTTTACACCAATAGTATTGAATTTCAATATGTGCTTATCGACATCGGTTAACTCAGTAGCAGTTAACAAATAAAGGATATACGTATCCTTATCCTGTTGAGATAAGTTTTCAAATTCAATTAAATTTAATTTATCTATCATACTAGTAGGATTTATATATAAATAAATATATATAAAAATTATCTTATAGTCAATTTGGTTAGTTTATTTGTGCTAGCATCATATTTGAATGAAGCCTTCGCACCATTAAATCCTTTTATATGTGGTGCTTTAGATTTTAATACAAAAATTTTATAAATTTCTGGTCTAGCAACAAACTTGACTTCAGCATCTAAAAATTCTTTGCTATCCCATTTAACTTCTTTTATTGAAATTAATTCTTCAATAGTTTCTAGATATGTATTACCATCAATAAATTTTTCTTTTGGTTGGTAATCTTTTAATTCGCGTATTGATTTACAATTATCTTTCATAATAGAATATAATACATTATGAACAAATTCTTCCAGACCATTAAAATCTTTTTGTAAGTTCTGGTACTGATTGTGCAATCTTGAATGTGCTTTTTCAAGTTGGATTAATCTTTCTTCAATTGTTTGTGCCATATTATTAAATTTATTTATTTTTGAAATAAGTTGCCAAAGATACACCATTTTGGGTAGGCCCCAGTATATTAACAGTTTTTTGATTTACAGGTGGATTAACAGGTGGATTAACAGGTATAGTGTCCTCATTTTGGGTAACCCCTTCCTCAATATGGGTAACCCCTTCCTCATTTTGATTTAATGGTTTTCCATATAAATCATAATTAACTCTATACCAACCTGTCTTATCGTATTTCATTCTATTGTAATTTCCTTTGACCAAAATTCCACTATTTACGAGTTCGCGAAGGTTTCTATCAATTGTTGATTGAGGTAGTCCTATTTGGTCTGCAAATTCGTTTGAAGACATAAATCCACTCCAATAGAAACCATCTTTAAAATTCTTCTTTTCATTCTTATTAAACTTACACCAAACTTTAACTCTACCTATTATGGCTGCTTTAACTATACCATATAACTTGGTATCTTTAACCGAATTAACATATATCTTATTTTCCATATTTTATAAAATGAAAAGGGTCATCAAATACTCACTGCTCATCACTTCAGCTTTCTTTGACAACCCTTAAAATCTTTAATGTCCTATAATGTGATGAGGGACTCTATAATGTAAATATATCTAATTCCTTTGAAAAAACCAAATCTCAAATAATTTTTTTTTATCAAATCTTTTTCCTATATTTGTATTACACACAAAAAAAATAATAATATGGCAACCGACTTCCAAAAAAATCAAGAAAGTATCGTAAGACAATCAACTCTGAAATTCGTAGGTGAGTACTGCAGGATGATTGGGACTCCTTTAACCTTAAAGGAAATTGTAAGGATAACTAACGTATTAACAGACTATTGTCAAAACGGATACACCAAAGAGATTGGTGATTTATTGGATAAGATAGATTCCCATATCTCTTCAAAGTTTGAAGAAGTATAATTTTTTTTGTTTAAAATATATGTAAAATATTGGGTGGTCGGTGTTCCACCCTTTATTTTTTTATGTGTCTTTAATATATTTATATTAGTGGAAGGTCGGAGTTATTACTTTTAATATTTTTGCCATCTTTATTTTTTGTTTCCGACCTTCCCTTTTTTTTTGTTTTTAATAAAATTTTTACTATATTTGTATTAGAAAAGTTAGTGATTAAACTTTTTCATTTATCAACAACCGAACCCCGTTTCTACGGGGTTTTTTTATTGCACAAAAAAAATGTCTAACAGTTGTTAAACCATTAGACATTCTCATTAGATACGTTTAGTTTGTTTTGTTATTTTATAAATATTACATATCTTTGAAGTATGTATTACATTTATCATATTATTGGAAAAAAAATTGGATGTAGTAAAAATCCAAATCGTAGAGTAAATCAACAAGGTTATACTGAATTTGAAATATTAGAACAACACGAAGATATTGATATTGCTTCTAAACGCGAATTAGAATTACAAGAACAATATGGATATAAAATTGATACTACTACATATTCTAAATCAATACAAGGTTATAGTGTTGATAAGGTTAGTAAAGCAGGAAAATCATCTGCAACAAAACAGTGGTCAGAAAATAGGGAGGAATTGATTAATCGTTCTAAATTATCAAAACCTATATTAATTAAAAAATATGGTAAAGTAATATTACAATTTGATTTAAATGATAATTTTTTAAAAGAATGGAAAGGAATTAAAGAAGCTGCAAGAACATTAAATATAAAACCCCCAAACCTTTCAGCTACTTTAAATGGTAGACAAAAAACGTGTGGGGGTTATATTTGGAAGTATAAATAATTATTGTTCTTGCCATTTACCGATACAAATAGCTATCGATTGGTCGTGTTCATATTCACCTGATATTTCTGATATACATCTACTCATATAATCACTTTCACTTTCACCACCTTCAGGACTTGGTATAGGGAAACCTTCCTTAACAATTTTTTTCATTTCTTCAGGGTCAGGGATACAATTTGGAACTTCTCTACCATCTAATATTTTAGTTCCATATGCAACATAACCAGGTTCACCACACGGATTTTCCATCTCGTCTTCATACTTCTCTTTGTTGGGTTTAGCGTCAGACAAGTTCAATTTTATTTTTCTGATTAAGTTAAATCTTTCGTTATGTTTCATTATAGTATTTTTTTAAGTTGCTGTGAATTTATTGATTTACCTTCCAACAATACACTTGAATAGTTGTGATGAATCCAATTTAAAAACTCAGATTGTGTCATCTTATACTTCTTTGCATAATCAATATTCAACATTCTTTCGTAATAAAGATTCTTATTAAAGGATGCAAGTTCTTGTGCTGTAGGTCTAGGTAATTCCAATATCATAATCCTTTTTGTTTTAATTGTTTATTCTCTTTGTAAAGTTCCTCAACCTTTTTTTCAAGGTCTTGTATCTTTAAATTAAGTGAGTGTATTTCTTCTTTTAAATCGTCTATAATGTTCTTGTACAAACTAATAGATAATTCAAGGTTACGAAGAACTTGATTATCCGTCTCAGCGTCACTACGTCTTTTACCGACAAAGAAACCTGCGATACCTGTTAGTGCGTTTGATATTAGTAATATTATTTCTGTGCTCATTTTCTTATATTAGTAGCAATCGTAACAAGGTGGATTAGAACTTTCAATCTCAGAATAAGATGGTAAGTTACCCATCATACCATTTCCTCCGCCACTTCTATATGCATATCCGTAACGACTGGTATGATTTAAAACGATTGGATTATTATATTTAGCTGCTTTATCAGGTATCATACCATCAATTGTAGATGTAGATAAGTAATCAGGGAATAGATTTTGTCCACGTCCTGTGATTAACCAATCTTGTAATCTCATCTTGTAGAAGTCAGCACGTTGTTTTTGAACGGTACGAAGATACTTCATCGTTTCAAAGTCTACGGGTGATGCTGATTCCATCTGTCCTTCAACTATTGACCTGTTAGCCGTCCTATAATGTAGGTGAGGTATTGCGTTGAAATAACTTACCTGTATAAGATATGGTGCAATATAGTCGTTTACCAAAGTAAGTTCATCAGAAGTAAATGTATTACCTGTAGATGATACTTGGTCCAATAGATGGTTATAAAATTTTGTACCTAATAATGGTTGAAGCTCTGTATCTTGAGCGACTTGTACCTCCGCACGTAAAACGTCCATATCCAAGTTACGTGAAATATTGGTAAAATTTTTAAGTTTAGTTTCTGATATTAATAATACACCCATAATGTTATATTTGTGTTGGTTGTTCTGGTTTATTCTCAACTATTGGTTGTTCAACCACATCACCAACTTCATAGATTGATAATGGTTTAATTTCAAATGTGGTTGGAGTTAATGTCTTAAGACTTACCAATTTGTTAAACATAGGTAATAGTTCGTGTTGATACGGCATAATAACCATCTTACGAATATATTCTGAGTGGTCTACAATCTCATTACGAGTACCTAATTTACCTGAAGTACTAATACCAAACAATTCACCAGATGAGATTCTATGACCACTTAAAATGGTTCTAATAATGTCATCGTATATTGCTTGGTAGTAACCATCATTTGATGATGGTGCTATTTGTGTAATTTCAGGAGCTAACTCCTTACTTTCGTTGAATGAGATGATTGGTCTACCCGCATTATTTACAGAAGAATATTGTTCTTCTAATGCACGTGTGATAAGTCTTTGTTCCTCATCCGCAGGTATCCCGTTGTTCATACTAATGAAAAGTGATGGTAACATACCATTCTTTAAATTGTTACTGTGAAACTCCTTAATGTTTACATCAATTTCAATAGCAGCCAAAGCACCAGAATAATCTGGATTAGGATAATAGCTATTGCTTGGTTGATATTGTTTGTAGTAAACAACTTGAGATGGTTCACCATCTTCTTGATTAAATGTATCATATTCTTCAACAGGGAACTTTTTAATGTTTGACCAATCGGCTGAATAATAGTATTTTTCAATTTCATCTGTTTCAGGGTTAATTTTACCTACTCTAACTCTACTGAAGTCTAAGTGGTAAATCTCAGCAATCGTTTCTCTGTCTCTTGACCAAATTATATTTAACGCATAACCTCCAAATAGAACAAGGTCCAACGCACATTTCTTCATAACCTCTTCAACATTCTCTTTCTTGTTGATTAGATTAATTGTGGCCATAGGATTGTTTAATGAAACAATACCATCTCCCATAATCTGATTAACCTTGCTGGTTACAATTGCTTTATGGATTGCAGAATTATTATATCTTGTAATAAGATATTGTGGCATTAAGTTATTTTCACCATAATAAACCCAAGGTACTCTTTGAAATAATTCAGAGAATCTTGGTAAGATTGGTTCTTGTCTAAAGTTAGACCTACTTAATTGATATTTTTTGTTTTCTTCACTCATAATTAATCTTGTATGTATATAAAGTTCTCATTATCTTCATTTGGTGAAACATACTCAGTGAATGGTGTTGATTCTTCTGAACCATTTAATTCCGCCATTCCTGTATAAACCAAATTGGTTCCATTACCATAAATATGTAATTGATATTGACCAAGATAATTTAAGTCTTGTCCCGCGTTTTGTAAATTGAGAATTATTTCACAGTATCTATCGTTCTCAGCATAAACCAAAGGGTTTGATGTACTGATTACATATGATTTTACTTCTTGTGAAACCACGTGTGTGAATGTCAAAGTATAACTTGTAAAATCTGTTCTTGAATTATTGTTAATGTTTAACACTAATTCGTTTTGCTGTCCTTTATTTAGTATAAGCATATTAACGTCTATATATAGTAAATATAAAAAAAGTAAAAGTGAATCGGTATATAACAAAAAAAAGGGTCCGAAGACCCTCTTTTAGTAGGATATATAGATAGTTGATGAATAAATCATCAAGATAGTTTATCCAACGAATGAAGCACCTGAGAAAACAGAAGCAAGTGTACCGTCAATAACTCTACCAGGAACAGGTTCTTGACCTGTCATAGTCCAAGAAATACCATTTCTGTCTCCTAGAGCTAATCCTGAAGTTAAAGCACCTGCAGATACATACATACCTCTCACTTGACCTAACATTACTTGAGTTCCGTTTTGGTCAATTGCAATAACTTGTAAGTTATCTTTCTGTGCTAAATTCTCAATAATTAATCTCTTGTCTGCATCGTATTTGTACATTACAGCCTCCAATACTTGTTCATAGAAAACGGTTCCGTTCTCAAATGACTTTTGGATGTTTTGTGTAAGTTGGGAAGTTCCTCTTTTTAATTCAAATCCGTAGAAGATTGTACCAGGAGCAGATGTAGCACCTGTGATAGAGTCATCAGCTGAGTATGTGAAACCTGTCACACCACCCACTGTTGTACCTGTACCACCAGCGATATAAATCTTTTGGATACCACCTATAGAATCTGAACACTGATTTAAAGAAATTCCTTCTGATATATAGCAACTCATATTATTTTATATTATTTGTATTTGTTTATTTTTTAAAAATTGGGAGGACTTTCACCTCCCTGTTTCTATATCGTTAATTAAGCGATGTTGTTTGTTGCGAAGTAGTTAACTCCACTGAATGTAACTAAAGCTGCACCGTAGTTGTAGTTACCTCTGATACGAATTTCATCGTTATCACGAGACCACCACATATCTAATTTTTCGTGGTCGCTTAGAGCATCGAAACCTACTACGAAATACTGAGCTGGTCCGATTACTACTTTACCAGAACCGTTTAATCCTAATGTAGGATAAACTTTAACTGTTGAGTTAGGATGTACCGCGAAAGCGTTTGCTTCACCACCGATTACAGTTGAAGTACCGATGTAGTTTTGGAAGAAGTTAGCTTTAGTTAACGCTTGTACATACAATCTGTAGTTAGCGTAAGACATAAACACTACTAAGTCTTCCATAGCTTGTGCGTTGTCATCTAAAGCAGAGATTAACTTATCTACTTCAGTGATTGGGTTACCGTTAGTACCGTAAGATGCAGATGCAGAGAACGCTGTACCACTTGAGTTAGCTACAGATGTTGCACCTGTTACGATTAATGATTTGAAACCGTTAAAGCAATCACCACCTGCTGTAGTTGCTTGCCATAATTTTTGTTCAATTCTTTGTTGAATTTGTTTTACTTTCAATTCAGCAATTTGCAATTCAAACGGAACTGATTCTTCAGTCTCACCTTTTTGTAAAAGTAATGACTGATAAGTGCTGTATAACGCGTCAGGACAAAGTGACTCGTTAATTCTCTCAGGACATACTGTTAGAGAGATTTGAGAGAATGAAGTTGAACCTGTTGCATTCCATCCACAAGCACCTGCTTGGAACACTGGTGAACTGTCCAAAATTTGGATTTGTTGTGTACCTTTGATACCTAATTTTACATTAGATACTTTAGCTGTGGTTCCACCAACTAAAGCTTTCATCATCAATTCTGTAGAAGTTTGGTCTGTAAAACCAGTAATTGTACTTACTACATACTGAAAATCTTCTTTTGAATAATTTTTCATAATTTTTTTATTTTTTTAAATGTTTTTTATTTGTTTCTCATACTCATAATAGAAGCGATTCTTGCGTCTACTGAGTCTAATTTTTCTTCTTTATTAAAATCTGTTTTACCGTCAGAGATTTTCTTTCCTGCTGGTTGTTTCTTGAAAGCATTAAAGTCATTTTTCATTTCCTTCATACCTTCTTTCATCTTTTTCATTTCTTCAACAAGAACTTTCACTTCATCCATTAATGGAACTAAAGCTTCAACAATTGCACTAACAACTTCTTCTGCTACAGGAGCAACTTCAGCTGGTACTTCAACAGGAACCTCTACTTCTTCCATCTCTTCAGAAACTACTTCTTCAATCTTAACGATAACACCTTCTTTGGTTTCAATTTTCATTCCACCTTCTAATTCGTGTACTCCGTCTGGTGCAGGAAGTTCAGCATCTTCAGTTACAACTTTAACAGCCGCACCTTCAACTACCTCATCACCTTCAACCTTAACAACAGTACCGTCTACTAACTTTGCATCAACAAAAATTTCTTTAACTGACATAATCTCACCTTCTTTAACTTCAATTTCAAAGTTTTCTACAAGACGATAAGAACCTGACTCTAATGCTACTCTATTGAACTCGTCATTAAGTTTGGTAATTCTCTCACCAGCTTTAAGTTTCAAAGTCTCAACAATTGTATTATCTTCTAATTTAAAAGATTGTAAAGTAGGTTCGTCATTCAAGAAACCATATTGTTTCATCAAATTTTTAATTTGACTAATAGCGTTTTTTGGATTTGACATACGTATTTATTTGTTTTTTATTTATTGGTTATATATAGAAATATAAATTATATTTATTAGACTATAAATCTTTTAAAATCTCAGCAAGTTCTTTTAAGAATTGTTGTTCCATCTTGAACTGTTCAATCTCTTCAAAGAATCCTGATACCGAGAATCCGTTTAATTCTTTCTTCTTTATTCTTTCCCATACGATAGGGTTACGAACCTTCATACTAACAAACCAAGTTCCGATTGGTAGGTCACCAAAACCGTATTTGGTTGATTTGTCTTCCTGACTTTCCTTAATCCAACTCTCGTAAACATATACATCTTCAGCGGCTCTACCGTTATGTTCGGTATCGTTATTGTCAATATACTTGTTTCTCATATACTTGTCAGCAATCATCTTGATAGTATCTTCTTTGAATGTAACATAGTATGGATTACCCTTCTTATCCTTACGGAATATCTTAAGGTCAGGAACCATAGCTGGTCCAACCACAATACGTTTCTCATCATCAGTTTGGAACTTTTGTTTGGACATTTTCTCTCTGTCAATAGCGTTGATTTTAGACTCAGCCCAACTTAGAGCTGACTTACCTCCCCAACTATCATACATTAATTTACCACATCCATCACCATATCCCTTACTTGATTCTAAGTCTACCTCGTGTCTTGATAAATAAGAGTACATCCTACGTATCGTGTCTTCCGAGATTGGTTCACCGTTAGCTAATTGGTTTGCACGCTGTTTTCCCACGTCAGTTCCACAAGAACCCCAACCATTCTCCTCCACATATTTCAATACCGCTTTAGCGTTATTTTTAACACTATCAGGATAGTCTGAATATGACTCAAGTTGTTCTTTCTTCTTCCTTTTCTTTCTAATATCCTCATCAACATATCCTGTTATGGTTGAAACATCATATCCCATATCTTCTTTGATAAGTTCCTTAATTTTTTCAAGGTGACCATCCATATAAGATACATCGTGTTTCATTCCACTAATTGTATCTATCTCACCAATAATATCTTTAAAGTCACTAACCAATACACTCGCTTCATCCAATTGTAATTCAGTTGCTTTACCCGCTTTGATTACCTCATCTTCAATTCTAAATACATTATCAGCAACTTGTGCTGCACTTCTAATCATTCCGATGGTATCATCATCATTATTCATCGACATCAGATGTTCAAAGGTTGCCTGTGCACCAGGACAAATATGAAAATATCTTGGTTTGAAACCATATATATCCATACTATTAAATCCTTGTTTTGAGAAAGACGGCCATTCAGGTACTCTTGTATCTGGTTGAGGATAACCCAATACGTCATAACTTTCAGCATCGTCAATTCTACCTTTGGTTACAGAACCTTTGTTTACAATCTTAGCGTCACGATGATACTTTATCTGCATCCATTTATGACGACAATTGTAACCACCCCTCCAAACTAAAGCACTATCACCTTCATCATTAGTAATAGTATCTAAATCCTCAACTCTATAAACGTAATTCTTTGATATTAAATCACTACAAAATTCTCTTGTGGTTTCTTTAACAGACGCGCCAGGTGCTTCGGGATTTTTTACATATTTGTAACGAACCAAATATTCATTAGTATCTTCAAATGATGGTTGATTAGGTGTAGAACTAACAAACTCTTCTTTAACTCTAACCCATCCTTCTTTTAATAATTCTTCTTCAGGTTGTCCCTTTTCGTTAAAAAATTCAAGATACTTTTTATCTTCCCCGTCAGGAATGTGAAATTCTTGTGGTTTTACTTTGTTGAAAGCTACCCAATTTATCTCAATTGCGGGTTCTGAAACTAAGGATATACTATCGATACCTGATATTTCATCATCCTCTTCAATCCTTAATTCATATACTTTATCTTTCTTCATATTATTAAATATAAAATTTTGTTATTTGGTTTTAAATTCTTAATTTTGGTGTATGGAAAAACCATTTGATACCAATTATATTATCCATTCCGATGGTCGTGTATGGTCTAATTTTACTAATAAATTCATAAAACCATTTAAAATTACCAAAGGTTATCTTGCTGTATCCCTCTATAAAAAAGATTATAGAGTACATCAGTTGGTTGCTAATTTGTTTATACCAAATCCTAATAATCTTCCACAGGTTAATCATATTAATGGTGATAAAACTGATAATAGAATTGAAAATCTTGAGTGGTGTACTAATCGTCAAAACATTACTCATTATTTTAAATCTAAAAATGTTGGAGTACAAATGACTAAAAGTGGTAAATTTCGTTCTAAAATTTATCATAATAATAAACAAATTTATTTGGGTACTTTTAATACCCCCGAAGAAGCTTCTAAGGCTTACTTCACCTACCTTGAGACCTATATTTAGAAACTTTTTTTTCTTTTGGTCCTCTAGACTTTTTACCATTTGGTTGTGACTTTTTCTTACCAAAACTTATTTTGTGTGCACTGTTTGATTTTCCTTTTGCCATATTACAAAGTTGAAAGGTCTTTTAATCTTGCCTGTCTTTGTTGAGATGACGTTAATTCGTTCTCAACAACGTAGGTCTTCATTATTAATGGTTGTTGTTCCATAGATGGATTATTTCTATTAGGATTATCAGGAAGTGAGGTGTTTAAGTTAGAACTAAATGAAGTTCCACCACCCATTTGATTCATCATAGATAAAAGTGGAGCGAACATCGTTACAGCACCACTTGTCATCACAGCTTCCCCATTTGATAATCTTGCAGGGATACTATCGGATTTAGATGTACCAGGTCCTCTTACAATACCACCATCAGCATATCCTCTACCCATATTATTTCCTGAAGGACCAGTTCCACCTGAACCATCAGTTCCTTCAAACTTAGTTTTCTTGATGGTTGAGATTTGGATACCTGTTGTAATACCTAACGCTAAAGCATTTGCGGTTTTTACAATCCAATCAAAAGGAGAAGGTAAGGTTGATGGTTGCGTTAAGATTTGGATAACCCCTGAAGCTGCCGACATCAAAGCGGTTGCAATTTGAAGTTTCTTTCTTTGTTCAAACGCTTTCTTACTTGTCTTAGCTTCCTCATCATAACCTGCAGCTAAAGCTCCTGTGATTGCTGCAAATGAACTGATTGTTGCAGACGCAACCTCACCATAAGCAGCAATCTCTTGTTGTTTAAGGTTCTTTTTATCCGCTTGGTATTTCTTTTCAATACCCAATAGTACTTCAGCTTTTCTCTCTTCAATCTTTTTCTCTTCTTCAGCATTACCTTTAGCTTGTTCAAGTAATGCGTCAAACGCCATTTTTTGAAGTAGTTTTTCTTTTTCGTAAGCCTTATCTAATATTTGTCTTTGATTTACGAAATATTCTTGAGTCTTTTGATTTAATATTTGGTTTCTTAATTCTAAAATTCTTAATTCAGAATCAATTCTAGCCATCAATTTAGTCTCACTATCTTTTGTAGCATCTCTATCAATCTGAGCTAAATCTTTTTGGGCTGTCTCTAATATGATTTTTCTAGCAATTGCAGCCTTTTCTTGTATGATTGTGATTGCTTTTTCCATATCCTCACGAGCAGCAGGATATTGTTTTATAATTTCTTTATATGAGTCAATTAATTCTTGTTCTAATTTTGTAAACTGAGCAATCTCTTCACCCGCTTGTAACGTTCTTTCCGCCTTTCTCTTCTCAAAATCATCAGAAATATTTTTAGCAGCAACCTCATTTAATTTATTTAGAAATTGTGTATTTAAATCTACTGTCTTTTTGGTTTGGTCTTGGAATTTTTTTAACTCATCATCTCTTAATTTTTGTAATCTAAGTTGATAATTTTTCTCAGCTTGAAGTAAAAGATTTGCTCTTAATTCCTCAGCAGTAACAATAATACCATTAATTTTTTGATTTTTAAGTTGTAAAGCTGTAATTTCCTTTACCTCTTTATCAAAGTCTTGTCTTAATTTAATTTTATTTGCATCTTCTTCACTTTTAGCCGATAAAGTTTCATAGTCATTTTGTAACTGTAATAATTTATCATTAGCTGTTTTTGTGTCTTGTTCAACCTTTTTTCTATATTCTTCCTGTTGTTGTCTTCTTTTGTCTAATGCAGCCTTTTCAGCCGCTTGTCTTTTCTCTAACTCTTCTTTTTCTGTAGCTGTTAATTCTTTCTGACCCGCAGCAAAGTCACTTTGGAATTTACCAAATGTCTTAACAGCTTCTCCGAATGAACCTTTTAATTGATTAACACCTTCAGTTGCTAATTTAGTATCAAGAGTAAATACACCCGCTAATATCTTTGCAACACCAACACCCGCTTCTTTAACAAGGGTAAATAATGAAACTAACGCAGCATAATAAACTGATAGACCTTTTATTAGTGGTGGTAAAATTTTAGCCACTAAATTAGCAAACATTTCTAATAGTGGAGTAAACGCTTTTACCAATCCACCCAAAGCTCTTTCAATTTGAATGATGACAGGTTTTAAAGCGTTCATAGCTCCTTCTGTCTTTGCAAACGCAGCAACAAGGATACCGATAGTACTTACAAGTAATCCAATACCTGTTGCTTTCAACGCAGCACCCCAAGACTTGGTTGCGAGTTCAATTTGTTTGATACCTCTACCCAAAGAACCTAAAGGACCTGGCGCTGCTTCAAGTAATCCTTTTAAATCCTCACTCTTTTTACCCGCAGATTCCAAAGAATCCTCAACATCACGAATTTGATTTTTAATTTTATCCCATTCAGCAGTTCCCGCAGGTACATCCTTTAATGCGGCTTTTAATTTCTTTAAGTTAGCAAGACTTTCAACAATATTACCTTCAACGTCTATTTCAATTTCTACTTTCTTAGCCATTTAATAATTCAGATTTAGTGTGTTGGAATGCTCTGTTAAGAACCTCCTTATTTCCTTTTAAACTGTTAATCATATTAAAGTCAATTGGATTTTGGTTTTGTAGAACTTCCCTTAATCTAAGAAATTCCTTTTGGGTCTTTATCTTTTCTTTCTTATTCATATATATGTATATATTCTTTAAGGTATAATACCACTATCAATAGTTATAGCAACTTGTTGTGTTGTCGGAGCATCTATTACATAAGTATATGTCACTGCACTACCTGATGATGATGGACAACTTGATGACGCACCACTTCCTGTCATTACACAAGATATACTAGTACCAATTACAACACTATCAAATTCTGTTAAACCTGTTATTGTGTATAATAATGTACAAGTTCCTGGTAATGCATTACCTGTATAACCTGGTACGTTAATATTACCTCCACCATTTACACTATAGAATAAAGTTAATGTTGATGGTGTTCCGTCCACATCTCTACCATATATCTCTAAACTCTTAGCACCTGTTGGTGTCGGTGTAGGTGTAGGTGTTGCTGTAGGTCCTGTTGGAGTTGGTGTAGGTGTGGCTGTAGCCGTTGGTGTAGGAGTTGGTGTTAATGTCGGTGTAGGTGTTGGTGTTGATGTCGGTATAACAACATTATATTGTACACAGATAGGGTCAATAGCAAGGTGTCCGATAAATCTTATTTCAAAGTAATATGTTCCGTTTGTAAATGATGTTAAACCAAATGATGATGGTAATATTAAAAAACTTCTTGTACCTGTATAACTTGTTAAAAATGGTGGATTATATGATATTGAATCAACAACTCTCCAAGGTTTATAATACAATTGATTAGGTATCATACAGTGAACAGATAATACACCTAATTGATTAGCATTTCTAATCCAAGGTTCAGCACTATTTAACGCCCAACTATAATCAAATCTAAAAGTAATTGACGATGATGTTATAGTAGTCGCTGTAAAATTTGTTACAGTACCACTTACCACGTTGGAATTTATATCTTGAACTAATTCAACATCATATTCCGATACCTCATTATTTGGATAGACAAAATCACGATTTACTATTTGTCTTATATATTTTCTACTCATATTAATAAATACTTTTTATCTTAAACAATTATCGGATGTACCATCTTGTTTTAATCTTGTTATGTATCTTACCTCTATTCCTTTAAAATAAATAAATCCTCCACCAACAAGATACTTGTTATCACTATCTTCAATTACGTCATAAACCTCACCACTAAAACCTGTACCTACACTAAATGTTGAATCTATTGTTCCGTCTTGATTTAGTCTAACCATACGATTAGCGGTGACACCACTATAATTTGTAAAATTTCCACCGACCACATATTTGTTATTACTATCTTCTATAATTGTGAAAACCTCACCATCAAATAATGTACCTATATTAAAGGTTGAATCAACAGTTCCATCTTGGTTTAATCTGATAATATTATTAGACGTTACACCACTATAACTTGTAAATCTTCCACCAACAACATATTTTCCATTACTATCTTCAATAAGTGTTTTAACTTCATCATTAAAACCTGTTCCAACATTAAAGGTTGAATCTATTGTTCCATTTTGATTTATTCTTACTATCCTATTAGTTGTAGTTCCACTATATTTGGTAAATCTTCCACCCGCAACATACTTGTTGTTACTATCTTCTATAACTACTTCAGCAATATCATTACCAAGTCCTGTTCCTACAGGAAATGAAGAATCATATGTACCATTAGAATTTAATCTAACGATATTTATTGATGAATTACCGTTATAAGTTGTGAAACTACCAACAGCAACATATTTGTTATTACTATCTTGTATAACAGAAAAAACAGTAGACCCATAACCCGCAAATCTTGTACCACCGCTAAATGAACTATCATTATAACCATTTTGGTCAATTCTAATAATACCTGAAGATGATATTCCACTATAACTTGTGAAATTACCCCCAACAATATATTTGTTACTGTTGTCTTCTATAATTGATAATACATTTCTAAATGGGTCACCATCAACATCAAATCCTGTACCTAAAAAAGTATTGTCTTTGTAACCAGCATTGGTAACTCTTACAATATTATAATTATTTACAGGTTCAAACTCATAGTCGTTAAATCTACCACCAAGCATATATTTTGAATTACTGTCTTGCATAACATCAAAAACAGCATCATCAAGATTACCACCTGCAAGGATACGAAAACAATCTGCAGGAGTCGGTGTTGGTGTTGGTGTCAACGTTGGAGTTGGAGTAGGTGTAGGTGTTGGAGTAGGAGTTGGGGTAGGTGTTGGTACCGCTTGTGATATTATTTTAAAATTAACTCTATATTCAAAGTCATATGTATCGGGTCTTAACGATATTGAAAATGGAGTACCAGCAGGTATTGTTACTTGATTTTGTAATGTAGTTGCGGTAAATCCTGTTACCAAAGTATCATATATACCCATATTACCATCAGTATCATCTGTGGTATATTCTCTTTTTACTAAATTGAAACTATATGTTTTTTGTATTGTTCCCGTTGTTCCAAAACTTACAAAAAAATTAAATCTATCATTCTCATTTAATGTTGTTGAATATAGATTTGTAATATCAGTAAAATGTCTATCTCTTATTGTTACGGGACCAGGAAATACTTTAAATACTGATACATCAACATACGAACCACCTGGCGCGTTTATCAATTCATCAAAAGTTACAATAATTGAACCTGTCATATTATATAAATAGTTTTAAGGACACGGAGTGCCACAAGATACTAATGTCCAGCTACCCAAATCAAATAATGGATAAGCGTATCTTAGACTTTCACAGTCTACACAACCAGATATAACCGTTGAACCTAAAGAACCAAAGTATGTATCAACTTGTCCTGATGGTGTGTCATATCTAATATATCCTGTATCTGTTACGTTTATGGTTACACCCGAGTTATATGTTGAAACAGCCGCACCACCTGCAATATTCACACCGAGAGCTGTTGCTGTTGTTATAAAATCTGTACATCCTGTAAACACGTTAAGTGTTGCTTGACTTTGGGATGAATTAATTAACCAAACAGGATTATCCTGATTATAAATAGTACTTAAAGGTTCCCCCTCAATACTATCAATAAAGAAATATCTTTGAGGGTCATTTGTATAATCGGTTCCCGATGTATTGTATGTGTTCTCATCAACTTCCCAAATTGAATATGGAAGATATGTTGTACCTGTAAATGGTATTGAACTCGTATAACCACTCACATTACCACCTAATGCTCCAACAAAATAATCATATAATATAGAATAATAATACTTACTTTCTTGGATACTATCAGTACCTGTGAAGTTTGTTTTAAAATTATACGTTGTTCCTGTATCACCTAAACAATATTCATATTGGAAATATCTTGTTGGGTAATCTCTTTTCGTATAATTGTATTGTATCAATTCTACCTTGGTTAAATCTGTTGTTGTTAAATTATAATTATCTACTTTATTCCAAGTAAAATATTGTTCGTTTATTTTGATAATATCTTCAGGTTTTAAATTCTTAATATCAGATAATTTTAAATCAAAATATCCTGCTAACATCCTTGTATTTTTATCAAAAGTATTAGCTATTCTATTTTCATAGAATAAATTATACATATCTTGTGAAGTAAATGCGTTGAATAAACTTACACTATCTCCCGCGATTGTTGTAGGTTCTTCTGAATTAAATAAGATACAAATACTATCGTTGTTAATCTTATTACTATCAGGATTACCCATCGGCATCGTATGAGATATTACAGGTGAGATTAAACCACCTGATGGGAATGAACCATTACTTTCTGATACTCTAAAATACGAAGTTGTTATACCTGATATTGTGAAAACTTCCGCAGGGTTATCCAAGAAAGGTGAGAAGTTACCAAGATTATAGAATAACTTTGGTTTTGTTTTAACACCTTTATAAACCCAATCCACAGATGTTCCAATCTCTTGAGATTGTTCTGTGTAGTTGATTCCTAATGGGATACCAACTGCGTTACTTTCAATATTAGGATTATTATTTGGGTTCCACTTTCTAACCATCTGTGGTGAGAATGTTGTCTTAACATCTTTTGATTGAGATTTGAACTCAGTTGGATTAAACACTTTATTCTCTCCGTATATTCTACTATTACTATCTTTAAATTCTTTGTTACCACTATCACCATCCTCAAGGTCAGATAAGATTAATTCTGACTCAACAAAATTCTGTACTGGTTCTACTGTAAATCCTTTGTCAAATGATAATTTGTCTGTCCAATCATAAACGTTACCAGACCCCACATAATAGTCGTAAGGTTCAATTATAATTTGATTTGGTACTTCAGGGTCAGGAATAAATAAAAGTCCAAATTTCTTAGCTATTGAACTTAGAATATCAATCTGTTTTATTTGGTTATCAATAATCAAACTAAAATCTACATATACACCATCGGTTACTTCAACAACTGCGTTTGAAACTTGTGGTAAATAAGATAATGTTCTATTAGATAAACCAACATTAGAACTTGATGGGTCAAATCCTAAATTGTATATATATTCAGGTGAATATGGACAACCATAACCACAATCTACATATTGTTCTTGTGTATAAGTAAATGTTGCACCTGTTGTGTTTGCAGGAATAACCACAGGTTGACTGTAATATTGAGAACCACCACCATAACAAGGTTGTAATTCAAAGTTCCAATTCAATACAATCTCTTGATTACATAATGCTGGTGTACCTGTTCCTTTTTTCACCACATATAAAGTCCAACTATGTGTTGTAAGTGGATATGTTGTAAAACAAGCTGAGGTTGATGAAGCTTCAATATCGTCTAACCATATAACTTCTACACCATCTAAACTAAATGTTTGTGATGGGGGTGTTTTATATGAGAACTTTGCTGTGTCATTTGAGAAATAACCATACATATATAACAACTTCATCCAAGGACTTGACATAAAATCAGACTTGATTGTATAACCGTATGTCTTGAATATCAGTTTAATTAATGAATATATGTTTAAAGCTGGTTTAAGTTGATTATCTCTTAGACCATCTTCAGGTGAATTGATTCTATATTTTTCAACACCCGCAGAATAAGCAGCAGCAGCATTAGACCAACTACCTAATTTAGTTGTTGTATATAATGAAGTACCTGTTGTACCTGTTAATAATACAGATGTTGTATTACCTGATGGTTGATAATTGTAACCATTATGACAAACAGGATAAAAATAATTAGAAGGTACTTCCTCAACAGATTTTAATGTTTCATATCTCCATCCTGATAATACGTTATCTCTCACAAAAGTGTGATTGAAGTGATAATCAACATCAGTAAAATCTAAATCTTTCAATAGGTTGTTACCAATCTTACCATAAAGGTCACCGATATTAGAAAATAATGTTATATCATATTCAACCTTGGAGTTTTGTACTGAAACTCTATTAAGTTTCATATACCCATTAAAATAACTTTCATCATTAATTAAAACCTGACACTGTACCTTAGCGGTCGCATCAAAGTATAATGATGTTTGGTCTACGTTGAAGAAGTTCTCAAAAAATCTATTGTTCTTTTTAGAACCAGGTAATCTTACACCAATAGAATAGTCTGAGTTCCTTTTACTAATATCTTGTATCTCAGCGTATGATTTATTAATTGTAATTGGAATATCAGAATATAAATCTAAAAAGTCATATTCGTTTGGTGAGTATGATGTACTCGTTCCATCACCAATAAAATATACATCAAATGTTCCACCATCTGAACTACCTTGTTTAAAAGCTATAATGTCACCATCCTTAAGATTAAAACTTGCACTATTATTTGCAGAAAAAGAGGTGAATATTGTTCTATAAAATTGGTCAGCAGGATGTTTAACAAATGTCTGTAAATAGTTATAACCTATTGCAGTATTTGTCAGCGCAACATCATAATATAAGATACCATTTCCTGTTGCTTGAAATTCAATATAGGAACTTGATAATGGAAATGAACCAGTAAATGGATTAGCCGTTGTACCTGAACCTGAAACTGTGATACCTGTAGTTGACCTGTAAAATACAGATAAACTTGTATCACCTGTAATAGTAATATTACTTGGTTTATTTGTTTGTACTCTAAGTACCGTTTGTTGTTGTTGAGACATAAATTAAAATCCTTTATTTACAAAGAAACCATCCACGTATTTACAAGTAATTCTATATTTGTTTAATTTCTTATGTTTAACGTTTATCGTTTCAACCTCAGTTGATAACACTTGAATTGGTCTTAAATCTTTGTATAATTTATCTTGTCTATCTAATGGTGAGATATAATCTTCTTTCATCTCGTAAACTTGAGGTGAATAGAATAATTGTTCCAACCAATTTCCCATAGGTTCAGATAGAAAATCACTTTCTAATACGAACTCCCTTTGAACATCTGTATCAAAAGTTTTAACTGTTCTACCGATGTTTCTGTCAGGACTAGACAAATTGGTAGCATAATATCTATTATCATATGTTTGTCTTGTTATCTTCTTAATGTCTTGTCTATATTTTGTGAAAGTATAATAATCATATCCTCCACGATTATTTAAGAACGCTAATCTTGTATCTTCAGGTCCACAATTATCATATAGATAGAAGTAGAAAGCTTCAGATACAGGACCCACGGGACCTACTTGTATCCTATTCGCATTTGAATTTGTTGGCCAAGCGTAGAATAATTGTACTCTATAATAAGCAACTTGACTAAAATCAATTGTTGCAAATATGTTTGTTATGTCTTTTGGTCCACACGGTAACGCAAATACTCTCAAATTATCGGTAAATCCTGTTGGACTTTCATATGTTGTACCACTAAAATTTAATTGTTGTTCAAAATATGTTCCGTTTATTTGATTATTATTTACATCATAAAATTCAAAGACCGCAAAGTCAGCTTCAATAAATTGTCTATCTCCTGTCTGTCCGTTTAAATAATATAATACATAATTTTCGTGTTCTTGTATAGTCTGAATGCGTGGAGCATCGGTTAAAAACCTTGCCGTTTCACTCATCTCAGGTAGAGTTGGATAATCCATCAAGAATTGTGACATCGGTGACAATCGTCTATATACATCTAATGTATTAATGGTTAATCCTGTTCCAACAACAGAACCTAATTCTTGGTCAAAGTTTGGAAGATAGAATTTCTCTCTACCCATTTGTAAAGTACCACCCACATAATCAAAATACTCACCTGTATCAGTAAATCCTGATGCTGTGAACCCTGTACTTGTTGCACAATATGGAATTGCAGTATAGTGGTCTAAATTGTTTGTGGGACTACCTGTATATTCTGTAACTTGTGTTGAACCAGTTACATATTTATATCCATACTTAAAGTTAGCTTTAATATTATTTGGGTATGGATTATTCCAATTGATTAATTGTGTTGTTTGGTACCAATCATTCAAATAATAATTTTGATAATGTTCTGTCTGTACATAGTTTGACATATAATCATATGGTCTTATATTAAAACGATATGTATATGTTGCACCTGATTGTTCAACGTTATAAGGAACTACTGACATTCTTCCAACTTTACTATCGTTAGAAAACATATCCACGTCTAATTCCATCGATGAAATATAGGTGTCACCTGTTAGTACGACTTCGTAAGTTCCACCTCTTTGATAAATCATATCCACAGAACGTCTAAGTTGTGTGTTTGAATTTAATCCGTTACTGTATAAAGTTTTATATCCGAATCCCATATTATATTCCTTCTATTGTATCTATCAGTTCTTCCACAGCCAACTCTTCAATTTTGTTAATTAACTTATCATTTTGTAATAAAACTTCTAATGAAATTTCAACAAAGTTTGATGGTCTGATTCCGAACTTTTTTATGTTTGTTTGTATTGCAAAAGCAAAACTTCTTCTTTTTATAAATCTACCTCTCTTGTCTCTACCTTGTAAACCTCTTTCTTGTATCCATCTTTCTAATACATCAATAGGTACACCTTTCAATCCTTTTCTTCTACCTAAGTTTACGTCACCATTTCCACCCCAATCTCCGTATGTTTGATTTAAAGGTTTACCACCAGGTCCATAAATAACTATTGTGTTATCTTCTGATGGTACAGCTTTAATACTATTTCTTAATGTACCTGACGCTACCTTATTTCCAATTCCACCTCTTACACCATATGGGTATCTCTTTTCAGATAATACCTGTTTGAATATTTCTTCAATTATGGGTGAAAGTTTTTCTAAATCCATATTAATTTAATTTATGTTCCCATTCATCTGTGTGTAGAATGGTCATCATATCCTGATTATTATAAATAGTTGATTTTGTTGTTAAATCGGAAATAAACAAGGGTTCTTGTCCAATCCATTTAATAAAAGTCTTTGTTCCATCAATTGAATATCTTAATGTCTCAGAAGATGTTTCAACTATCTGATAGTAATCAATTAAATTTAACTCAGAAACATCAAAAATTATATACTTAATATCCATATCTTGATTTTGTTGCGTTCCATATATCACCTACTTCTGTTGATGATAAAGCTCTATTATAAATTAATGTCATAGCTACTTGACCATTTAGGAATTGTGAGTTACCTGTCGGCCATCTAGCTATACTCAAAGATGTTGAATATGAACTTATGTTATCCGTTTGTGAGTTTGTATTAGCGTCTTGTACATTATTAACATATATCTTCATAGTTGATTTATCGTATGTACAAGCAACCAAATACCACGTTCCTGTCGACATAGTTGTTGCACCATTTAATTGTCTTAATGCACCATTCAACGCAAGGTTAAATTGTGGTGTATTATATGGTGAGTTGTCAAACATCTTGAATGAGTATTGAATAAAAGGTGATGCTACCGATGTAAATCCTTTTGAGATAATGTTTTGGTTAGATACCAACGCATCCATCTTATACCAAGTAAGTAATGTAATACCTGTTGTTGGATTTAATGATGACGAGTTTGCAATATCTACGTAATCGTTTGTTCCATCAAAATCAATATATCCACTACTTCCACTACCACCATATGTCGGACCATTTGTTAATGTTCCTGTATTTCCATTACCACTCAAGTCAGTCCAACTTGTTCCTGAACCAGGATAAGATGAACTATTACCCGCATCCAACGCCAACACCAATCCATTTGTTGGATATAATGGTGCAGGTGCAGGACTTGTTACAACACTATTTTGAAATGCAAATGGTGCAAATATCATATTATATTAAGTTTTTAACGTTTGCTAAGAACAAGTTTGTACTATCAAACGAAACCAAAGTTATTATATCTGTTGTTGTTCCTGTTGATGGAACATAAGCTGAACCACTTACTTGTTTAACACTTGTTGGGAATGATACTGTACCACTTCCTGTTGTGTTCAATTTAATATTAACTGTTTGACCTGCTTTGATGTTTGAAGGTTCTATTCTAATATCTTGTGAACCTGTTAACGCTAATTCAAAGAAGTTACCATTATTCAAGTTAAGTGATGCGGTATTTGAAGCAACTGTTAAACTATTAACATTACCATTTACTGAACCTGTGATGGTTGCAGAACCTGATACGTTTAATGAACCTGTTACAGTTACGTTACCAATACTTGTAAATGAACCTGATGTTACAACGTTTGAACCACTATCAATCCAAAGACCTGTTCTTCTTGTACCTGTACCAGTACCTGTACCAACAGCGAACACAATATTTTGTGCTGATTGTAATGTTGTTGCGTCATTATATCTACCTAAGAATGCAGTACCACCAGCTGATGAGTGATTACCACTTACAATTAAGTTTTGTCCATATATCAAAGAAGATATAAGGTTTGAAGCTGATGAACTTACGTGAGATGAAGATACAATTAAGTTTCTACCACCAAATAAGTTATCGGTAATTACTCTTGTTGCGTTTGATGATTGTGAACCACTTACCCAAACACCCATACCTGTATTTGATGAACCACCCATAACAACGTTGTTTGCAAATGACAAAGAGTTATTTGCAATACCTGAACTACTCATATGGTTATTGATAGTTACAGGTGAGTTGTTAATATTGGATTGATAAGTAATTGAACTACTTATATGGTTTAAGGTAACAGTATTGTTAATGTTATTTTGTGTTATTAACGTTCTAACATTTGTTGTAAAGTTCTGTGTTGATATTACCGCTCCACCATTAACTATATTTGTTCCAAATGATGTGATTGAACCACTATTACTATTAATAACTGCGTTTCCACCTTGAATAATATTGTTTGTTATAAATGGATGACCACCCGCTAAAGATGATGTGGTAAAGTTCATTACAATTGCTGAACCGTTACCTAATATATTGTTTTGTGTCTTAGGGAATAATTGAGAACCTGTGTTCAAATAGATACCTGATGCGTTACCACCAATTATGTTATCAGAACCTGAAATATATCCCTGCACATCTGTACCACCACCAAATAGAGTACCTCTAATTTGTGGCATAGATACGATGTTATTTGAACCTGTGATTCTTAATGAACCTGTGTAGTTAGCTTGTGTTGCACCTGCACCACCAGGGTTTGGATTCTCACCCCAACCTCTAATAATATTTGATTGACCAACTAAAGAATTGGTTAAGTATAAATCGGTATTAACAGTTGTAGCATCAGAATATAAATCTAAACTACCACTTCTAACATCTAAACTACCTGATATAACTTGACTTCCTTTAAATACGTTTGAACCTGTTGTAGCATAACTACCTGTCTTTGATATTAAATCATTAACCTTAGTATCATTACTTGATGTATAAGAGTTGAACGAACCTGTATCTAATTTCTGATTAACAGAAGAAGTTGTTGCAAGTCCTATTTCACCACCTGTTTCATTCTGCCATATACCATAAGAACCTGAACGGTAAACTAATAAATCACCATCAACAGGATTTGTAATATCCACATCGTGTAATTCTGTTAATTCGTATCCGTTATCTATGGTGATATATGCGGAACCATTATTAACATTATCTCTTAATACTTGACCTAATCTAACTTCGTGATATGGTGCAGGTACTGATGATGTTGTATATTGACCTGATGATGATAAGAATAACAACGCACCAGGTGTCATACCATTTGTATTGATACCGATTACCTTCCCTTGAACAACTACGTTTGCAAAACCATTTGATGCAACATCTTCACTCAACATACCTAATGTGTTTGCTGAGTTATTATCATCTATCCAACTTGCGGTATCAAATAATGGATTGTCACCATTAGCACCAACAATTCTTACAATTGTACCTCTTGTTAATGTACTTGGGTTATTGTTCTTACCAACAACAATTAAATCATTTGCAATTGATGCGGTTGCCGCGTTGGTTGCATAAGACGCAGTTCCTTGAAGACTACCTGTAAAACCACCTGTTGATGTTACAGAACCTGTTACAACTAATGGTCCTGTTGGTAATTTAACAGTTCCCCATAATGTTTGTGTATCACCTGCTTCATCACCAAGTATGTTTGAACCTGATGTAAATAAAACAGATGATGTTTGATATATTGTTTTTAAATATGTAATTGATGCAGATAGTGCAGTAATTTCTCCTGTCACATTTAAACTACCCGTTACGTTTACACTACCATTTATATTTTGTTGACCAACAAAGTTATTAGAACCTGTTGTTGCGTAACTTCCTGTCTTACTTTCTAAACTACCTAATCTATTATCCTGACCTAAATCAGTTGAAGCTATACTCTGCGATAACGAAGTGAGCGATGAAGTAGTAGCATAAGAACCAGTAGCAGCAATAAGACTGTTAACTTTATTATCATTTGAACTTGTATATGAATTAAAAGAACCTGTGTCCAACTTCTGATTAACAGAACCTGTTGTTGCAAATCCTAAGTCAATTATTTGTTGAGAACCTGATATGGTTCCTGATGGTATTGAACTCGTTACAGCTAAGTTAAATGTTGAACCATCACCCTTTGTGAAAGTCAACACACTTCCTGCAACACTACCTGTTTTCATTAATGAACCAGTGTCGGTTGCTGCAACAGGTGAACCATTAATTGTTAATGAACCTGATATATTAACTTGTGTACGACTCATTTGTAATGGAGAAGTTCCACCCAAACCATCAGTTACACTTTGTAATGTCGTAGTTAGTCCTGTATTAGGATTAGCAAGGTTTAATAAACCCTGATAAGATTCTGATACATATTGATTGGTAAGTAAGCCCATAGTGTTATAATAATTTTTTTGTTATACGTCTTTCCAATTTTTAGATATGGTGTTCCATAGTTCTGCTAATTCATACCACTTCTTATTTGTGAATGGTCTTTCAGGAACGTTACATCTATTGTAGTCAAATGGTTGAGTGATTGTTAAAGTCATAGTCCAACCAGCAAGAACATCCTCAAATCTTTCTAAAAAAGGTTCCACGATAGCATCCCACTCACTTTCAAAATCTGGTATAGATAAATATAGGAAGGTAAACACATCTTTCATTATTTCTAAAGTATCATTCATCACGTCTTTTTGGTTTGAATAATCATCTTTAAGTCTATCTGCTACAATTATTTGGAAATTATATGTTAATTGATTTTGGTCTAATACAGTGTCACTAGGTATTATATATAATTTTGTATATATAGGACTTTGTTGTGTATTAATATCCATCGTTAATTGTGTAATATCACCAAATCCAAATGAGTTAATTTGTGGATGTGCGTTTGAAAATCCTTTAAAATCCTCAATAATTTGGTAATATGTTATCTGATTGTAACTTCTTGGTATCGGTATTGTATATCCTGATGTCGGAAGTACACAGATATTGTAATCAAACGGTTGTTCTATTGTAAGGTTGATTGTCCATCCACCCAATACCGTTTCAAATCTTTCTAAGAATGGTGATACACTCGGACTCCATAATGGTGTATAATCAAGTGAGAAACCACCCCACTCAGCTGTATATGATTGATAAAGAATTGTAAATATATCCTTACAAATCTCTAAAGTATCTGACATTACATCCTGTTGATTGGAGTAATCGTCTTTGATTTGGTCCAATATAATAATGGAAAAGTTATATAATAATCTATTTTGTGCTAATTGGACCTGACCAGGTACTACATACATCTTTGTATATAGAGGTTCCTGTTTGGTATCAATATCCATCGTGATTTGTGTTAGGTCACCATAACCAAACGAATTGATTTGGTTGTGATAGTAAGCTATTCCACTTAAGTCTTGGATAATCTGTTTATAGTTGACTGGCATAATTATTATATAATTTTAAACCTTCTTCTCTTGTATTAACTATACCTAAATGAAGATGTTTTTTATTTTTACTATCCCAAATTCTTACTCTAAATTTGTCACCGTACTTTTCAAATTGTTTACCTTTATGATAATGAAGTACATTTTCTAATTGTGTGCACCATTCAAGATTTTGAACCCTATTATCGGTCTTATCTCCGTTAATGTGATTGATAATTTTATAATTATTTGGGTTTGGAATAAATAAATCCGAAATTAATTGATGGACATATATCTGTTTTCCTCCAAGATTAACCTGTAAATAACCTCTATTTGTAAGTCTAGGTTTCAAAAATTTGTTTCTATTGTTTGAAAACACCTTACCGTCAGGGAAAATTTTATAATTTTTATAGTTGACCATATATTATAAATATAAATTAAATGGTTTTAGTTAGTTTTTTCTGTAACTTTATTTGTTCTTTTTCAAAAGAAACCAAGAATGACAATTGATTTAACACTTCTATTAATTTTTTTTCGTATATAGCTTGGTGTTTTGTAATATCGTTTTCAGTAACTCTGTTGACGATTGCAAACCATCCATAGGTTTTTTGGAGAAAGTTTTCATCACTAGCCATTTCCTCATCAACCAAATCAATTTTATCCTCTCCCAAGTCGATAAGTTCTGCATCAAAGACAACTGGGAATAGTTTGAAAATTTGTTTGCGAAGTTGATAAAAAAAAACTGTGCTCCTAACAAGTACTTGACATTTAACTTTCTTTTGAATAGTTCTGCTCGTTCTTTCATACTATCAACGTTATATTTTTCTATCCTAAAGTCACCATTTTTCTTCTCCTCAATAATTGGTCGGTACATAATTGATGCAATAATGTGTAGTAAATCCAATATCTCATCCTGTTTTTTGGTTGATAAAGTATCCAAGTCAGCAAACTCAGCAAAGGATAGGTCCTTCCAATCAGGAATGAATCCATATTTAACACCATCCAATTCAAATCTATTTGTAAATTCAGGTTTATCAGTTGGAATAAGTGTCATTACATAAGTTGCTAACTTTTGAATTTCATTATAATCACTATCCAATAACACCTCAACAGGTGCGTCTGATACAATACTTACAATCTTTGCTTGAAAGTAATCATCAGAAAACAAATCTTTTACCTTAAATATTTTAACATACTTCTCAATTGATATGTACTCAGGTATCTCATACCTTACATCGTCTATCTTAAATTTAACCATATTATATTTTCATTATAGCATATCTCCCTGTACTCTTTTGAGATTTTATTTCTTGTAACATTCTCATCATTAGGGAATCGGAAAGGTCAGGGGATTTACCAAGTATCCTTTTCATTTCATCCTTTGATTGAACTGCTACTTTATTATCTTTATCAATATCTTTTAATTTAACCGCCAATAGTTCCTGTGTCAAGTCTTCTATTATGGAAGGTTCCAATATGTTCAAACTAATCTTACCTTCCCTAAACATAT
>JACCDY011292959.1_pt1 | contig 32990 bp, 26 predicted proteins | sample 7446391 | NCBI WGS metagenome assembly JACCDY01 (sample SAMN15323451, study PRJNA562643) | freshwater metagenome | isolation source: river surface water | place: USA:Blue River Watershed | collected 2017-08-18 | reverse complement strand
CAACCACTGGGTGGTGGCGATCCTGTTCGTGATCCTGTCGCTGACGGGCCTCGCCTTCTTCCATCCAGCCTTCTTCTTCCTGTCGAACGTGCTCGGCGGACCGGTCTGGTCGCGCATCCTCCATCCCTTCCTCGGGCTGGTGATGGCGGTCAGCTTCGTCGGCCTCGCGCGCCGCGTCTGGCATGACAATTTCATCAAGCCGGTCGACATCGAATGGCTGAAGATGATCGAGGAAGTCATCAACAACGGCGATGGCCCGGACAAGCTCCCGATCGGCAAATACAACGCCGGCCAGAAGCTGATGTTCTGGACCATGATCGGCAGTGTTGCAGCCCTCGTGCTGTCGGGCATCGTGATCTGGCGCGCCTACTTCGCGATGTACTTCCCGATTCCCGTCATCCGCTTCGCGATGGTGATCCACATGCTGGCCGGCTTCACCGGCATCACCGCGCTGATCGTGCATGTGTACGCAGCGATCTGGGTCAAGGGCACGCTGCGTGCGATGACCCGCGGTAATGTCGACGCCAACTGGGCCAAGCACCATCATCCCGAGTGGTACAAGCAACAGACCGGCGCGAAGTAAGCGCAGGAGCAGGATAAAAAGATCCGGCAACGGACCCTCCCCCCGACGGAGTCCTGACAACAGGATAAACTCCGAAAAAATGCCGGCAACGGCAACCAACCCCGGCTTCGGCCGGGGTTGGCCTTTGCGGGATGCGCATCCCCTGGCAGCGCCGGGCGATCCGGCCAGCAAAGGCCTTCGAACACTGTCAGTCACCCCAGGACCAGGCCACGGGCCACCCAGACTCATGTCACAGAAAATCCTGCAGCCCGGCGAAATCGGCCAGCACGAACCCTTCCCGAATGTCGTGCTGCCGAATGACGTCGCAATCTTCGACAATCGCGCGCGCCGCTTCGTCCACCTTGCGCGCAACCATGCGATGGGCCCGCTGCTGAGCGCGATGGGTCATATCGCCGCCGCGCAGGAAAAGGCGTATCGCGCACAAGGCCCGGTGCCCATCGATGACGAACTGCTGGCGCAATCGCGCGAGCACGGCATGCCGGCGCTGTCCTACCAGGGCGAGCGTGACCCGTCGTGGCTGAAGGATGTGGATGCCATCATCGCCGCGCTGCTGGCCTGCCCTGAACCGGTATTGCAGGATGCCGCAAAGCGGCTGCAGGCAATTGACGCAGCCGGTCGCGAAGCGATTGCTGATGCCATCTTCGGTGGCGGCATTGCCGGCGATGACCCCGAATCGCATGCGCTGCTGGCGCCGCTGGTCGGCGCGGCGCTGCAGGTCTGGTACACCCGCCAGGCGGCATCGATGAAGATGGCGGACGTGGGTCTGGTCGGCGCCTCCACGGTCTGCCCGTGCTGCGGCTCGCGCCCGGTCGCCAGCGTGATCGAGATCGGCCCCAACCAGCACAGCTTGCGCTACCTGCATTGCGCGCTGTGTTCGACCCAGTGGCACATGGTGCGCGTCACCTGCTCCTGCTGCGAATCGACCAAGGACATCAGCTACTACAGCCTCAATGGTGTCGAAGCCGACGAGCCGTCGAAGAAGATCGCTTTCGCGCGCGCCGAGGCCTGCGGTGCCTGCCACAGCTACCTGAAGATCTTCAACCGCGAGAAAGAACCGATGATGGATGTCATCGCCGACGACCTCGCGACACTGACGCTCGACATGCTGGTCGACGAGGCCGGTTACCTGCGCAGCGGCCCCAACCTGCTGTTTGCGCCGGGCGCGCCGGAATCGACCGACGAAGCTTGAGCCGGGCGTTGGCGCGCGGCGTCGCGCGAGCGACAATAGCGCAGGAAGGCAAAGAGGTTTCACCTTCTTGTCCGACAATCCGGCATCGAGGCGCTCCGGAAGGTCGGTATTGGCGGAGGCATGATGGCCGAATTCAATCTTGCGCACTTTTCCGATCCCCATGTCGTGCCGCGTGGCCAGCTGCTGCCGAACGGCGTCGATAGTGCGCGTGCGCTGGCTGATGCGCTTGCCTTGCTGCGAACGCATCACACCTGCGATGCGTTGCTGATTTCCGGCGACCTGACCGACTCGGGCTCGCACGAGGATTACGCCGCCTTGCGGCGCATGCTGGACGATGTCGCGGCATCGCTGCCAGTCTTCCTGATGATGGGCAATCATGACCGGCGACAGCCCTTCTTCGACACCTTCGCCGACTACCCTTGCCTCGCCGGCCTGACGGCGGGCCAACGCATCCATTATGTGGCATCGCTGCCCAACGACACGGCGCTGATCGTGCTCGACAGCTTGCAGGAGGGTCATGACGAAGGCCGCATCGATGCTGCGCAACTGGCATGGCTGGATCGCACTCTCGCCAGCCTGAGCGGCAAGACCATCCTGCTGGCAGTGCATCACCCGATGATCGATGTGCACAATCCGATGATGAACAGCATCGGCCTGCAAGACGCCGACCGGCTGCGCGATGTGCTGTCTCGCCACCCGCCCGTGGCGCAAATCCTGTGCGGCCATGTGCACCGTGATTTGCGCGGAAGCTTTGCCGGAGCGCCGGTTTGCATCTGCCCAAGCGCGTCTTTTGCCTATGCGGCCGACGTCAGCGATGAAAACCTCGACGAGCTCTGCCGCGAAGCGCCGGCCTTCCTGCTGCATCAAGTCGGCACTGGTGGCGCACTGCGCAGCGAGAAGCAGGACTTGCCCTTGTATGCCGCGCCTGCGGCGAACGGATAGTGCTAATCGATAAGCTCATCCGACAGCCCCCCTGCGCTCCTGCCAACACACCTGCGACAGCAACAGGCAACCACAGACTGGCGACTACCACAAAGCCCCCATGGAAAAAGAAATCGAGATCAAGTTTCAGCTGCCTGACGACGAGCGCCGCGTGCTGGCCGCCTGGCTGCGACAACAGTCAGCGCGCACGAAACGCTTGCAGGCCAGCTATTTCGACACCGCCGACCGCGCGCTGGCCCGGGCCGGGATCTCTCTGCGCCTGCGCAAGGAAGGCGCTGTCTGGGTGCAGACTCTGAAGACTGCGCCCGACGGTAGCGCCATTGCGCGCGGCGAACACAACGTGCGTCTTGCACGCCGTTCCGGCCAACCCGAGCCCGAGCTCGACCTCGATCGCCATCGCGACACGCCCGGCTGGCTGCCGCTGCGCGCGGCGTTGCACAAGGCCGAGCCCCTGCAATGCCTGTACCAGACCGACATGCGACGGCTGGGTCTGCGCAGCCGGAAGGATGAGTGCGTGATCGAATATGCGCTGGACACGGGCGAGATCAGCGCGGCGGCCGGCGCACCTCCGCTGGTCGTGAATGTCGGCGAACTGGAGCTGGAACTGGTATCCGGCGCGCGGCAAACACTGTTTGCCGCAGCACGCCGCTGCCTGCAAGCGCATGAGCTGTGGCTGGATGTGCGCAGCAAGGCCGTGCGCGGCGATCATGCGGCGCGCGGCACCCGCATTGTGCCGCCGGCGCGCGCCGCCGCGATTGCCCTGGACGGCCAGCCTTCGCTGGCGCGCCTGATGCACGCCGTGCTGTGCGAATGCGTGCGCCACCTGATGCTGCCGGCTTCGCAGATCGCCTCGGTCGACGGACATCAGCCCGATCATGTGCACCAGGCCCGGGTGGCGCTGAGGCGATTGCGCTCGGCGCTGCGCCTGTTCGACGACCACCTGCCGGCGCAATGGCAAGCCTGGAGCGATGAGGCACGCGAGCTCGGCAAAAAGCTCGCCGGCAGCCGCGATCTCGACGTCATGGCGGCCTCGCTCTGGCCAGCGCTCCGCCAGGCCGGCGCGCCGCTGGTGGAATTGCCGCCGCATGAGGAGGCGGTCGCGCCGGCCACGGCGGTACGCGACAAGGCCGTGCAGCTATGGTTGCTCGACCTGCTGACCCTGCAGGCAATGGACCCGCCCGACGATGAAGGCCCGCCATGGAAAGCGCTGCTGCCGGTCCTCGACGACTGGCATGCCCGCTGCCGCAAGGGCGCGCGCCGTTTCGACCGCATGGACGGCACACAACGCCACCAGCTCCGCAAGCGACTCAAGCGCCTGCGCTACGCCAGCGAGTTCATCGCCGCGCTGTTTCCCCAAGACGGGCGCGAATCATTTGCCCGGCGTCTGGCGAAGGCACTGCAGGAACTGGGCGATCACCATGATCTGCTAGTCGCCATCGAGCGCTACCGGGAGGCCGCGCAAACCCGCCCCGACGCATTGTTTGCGATGGGCTGGCTGACCGCCCGCCTGCAGACCAGCGAGCAGCGCTGCGAGCGCGCGCTGAAGAAGTTCTCCCGGGTGGCAGCGCCGTGGACGCGCGGCGCCGGCACGAAGTCGGGCCACTGAGCTGCCGGGCGCGGCCACGCAAATCCGGTTACACTTTGCCCACTGTGTGTGTTCTGCTCGCGGCAAGCTGGCGAGTCCCCCCTGTTGAAAGCTTTCCATGACCTCACCGACGTTTCTGCCCCGTGCGGGCGAAACCGGCAGCGATGGCGTGCTGACCCTGCGCACGCTGCCCTCCGTTGACGCCCTGCTGAACCTGCCTGCGTTCCAGGAGCTGATCGCCCTGCATGGTCGCGCGCTGGTCAAGCGCGCGATACAGTCCGCACTGGCCGGCCTGCGCAAGTCGCTGACCTCTGCCGCCCATGCGCCGGTCGCCGACGCGAGCGCGACCCGCGAGCAGCTGATGCGCCTGATCGCCGACCAGATCGCGATCGAAGCCCAGCCCGGCATGCGCCGCGTGTTCAACCTGACGGGCACCGTCATCCACACCAACCTCGGCCGCAGTCCGCTGCCCGAGGCGGCGGTCGATGCGCTGGTGCAGGCGGCGCGCTACCCGGTCACGATCGAATATGACCTCGCGGCCGGGGAGCGCGGCGAACGCGACGACCACACCGAACAACTGCTGTGCGACCTGACCGGTGCCGAAGCTGCGATTGTCGTCAACAACAATGCGGCCGCCGTGCTGCTGGTGCTGGCCGCGCTGGGCGCAGGGCGTGAAGTGCCTGTGTCACGCGGCGAGCTGATCGAAATCGGCGGCTCCTTCCGCATTCCCGACATCATGAAGATGGCCGGCTGCCAGCTGGTCGAGATCGGCACCACCAACCGCACCCACCTGCGCGACTACGCGAATGCCATCAACGAGCGTACGGCCATGCTGACCAGCATCCATACGTCGAACTATCAGGTGGTCGGCTTCACCGCTGCGCCTGCCGAGGCCGAGCTGGCGGCGCTGGCAAAGGCACAGGGCCTGCCGCTGTACGTGGATCTTGGCAGCGGCGCGCTGGTAGGCTTCGAGCGCTTCGGCCTGCCGCATGAATCGCTGCCGCAGGAATCGCTGCGTGCCGGCGCGGACCTGGTCAGCATCTCCGGCGACAAGCTGCTCGGCGGCCCGCAAGCCGGCATCATCCTCGGTCGGAAGGACCTGATCGAAAAAATACGCAAGCACCCGCTGAAACGCGCACTGCGTTGCGACAAGCTGATCGTGGCCGCATTGGAAGCAACCCTGCGCATCTACCGTGACCATGCCGACGATGACCCGAAGCTGGTGCAATTGCTGCCGCTGCTGGGTTTGCTGAACCGCGACACCGACGATATCCGTGCACTCGGCGAGCGCCTGCTGCCTGCGGTGAACGAGGCCTTCGCATCGCATGCGCAGGTCGTGCTGCAGGCTTCAAAGAGCCAGATCGGCAGCGGCTCGTTGCCGATCGACCGGCTGCCGAGCTGGTCGCTGGTGATCACGCCCGGCGGCAAGCGCAGCGGCCAGGCACTGGCCGGCATCGCTGCCGCGCTGCGCAAGCTGCCCATCCCCGTGATCGGACGCATCCATGACGGCGCGCTGTGGCTGGACTTGCGCACGCTGCAAGACGAGGCTGCGTTCATGGCGCAGCTGCCGCAGCTGGCCTTGCCAGCACTGACCTGACCCCGACCCATCTGTCCCGCACGCTGCTCCCATGATCATCGGTACCGCAGGCCATATCGATCACGGCAAGACCGCGCTGGTGCGCGCGCTGACCGGCATCGACACCGATCGCCTGAAGGAAGAAAAAGAGCGCGGCATCACCATCGAGCTCGGCTTTGCCTACCAGCCGGTCGACGCGCAGCAGCCGGATGGCCCGCGCCTCGGCTTCGTCGACATGCCCGGCCATGAGCGCTTCATCCATACCATGCTGGCCGGCGCGACCGGCATCGGCCTGGCGCTGCTGGTGGTCGCCGCTGACGATGGCGTAATGCCGCAAACGCGCGAGCACCTGCAGATCCTGCAGCTGCTGCACCTGAAACAGGGCGCGATCGCACTGACCAAGATCGATGCCGTCAGCCCCGAGCGCGTGGCCGAGGTACGTCAGCAACTGAGCGAACTGCTGGCCGCTACCTTCCTGGCCGACGCCCCCGTGTTTGCATGCAGCGCGCATAGCGGCGCCGGGATCCCGGAGCTGCGCCAGTACCTGCATGAGGCCGCGCGCGCATGGCACGCCAGCCGCGGCGCTGCTGCCAATGCGCAAGCGAACCGCCATTTCCGGCTCGCGGTCGACCGCAGCTTCTCGATCGAAGGTCGCGGCACCATTGTCACCGGCACCGTGCACGACGGCTCGGTCAGCGTCGGCGATACCTTGCAGATCCTGCCCTCCACCCGCCACGGCAAGCCGCTGACGGCACGCGTGCGCGGCTTGCATGCCTTCAACCGCGTCGCCGATCAGGGCCGTACCGGCGAGCGCGTGGCGCTGAACCTGGTCGGCATCGAGCGCAGCGAGATCCATCGCGGCGACTGGGCCGTGGCCGAGCCCGTCAGCCATCGCAGCGACCGGCTCGCCGTGCAACTGCGCCTGCTGCCGGATGCCAAGCCGCTGAAACACTGGACGCCGGTGCACGTACATACCGGCGCCGCGCATGTGCTGGCGCGCGTGGCGCTGCTCGAAGCCGACGTGCTGCAGCCGGGCGAGGCGATGCTGGCCGAACTGTCGCTGGATACGCCACTGCACCTTTGCCAGGGCGACCATGCGGTGCTGCGTGATGCATCGGCACAGGCCACCATCGCTGGCTGCACGGTGATCGATGTGTTCCCGCCCTTGCGTGGCAAGCGCAGCGAAGAACGGTTGAACCTGCTGCGGGCATTGCACGAGGCGCGCGGCGCAATCAAGGTTAGTGACGCTGGTGACCATGATGCACTGGCCGCCGTGCTGGCCAGCGAAGCACGCGGCGTGAACCTGTCGGCCTTTGCGGCCAACCGCAACCTGAAAGAATCCGCGCTGCCAGCCTTGCTCGCGCAAATGGAAGCCACGCAGCTGCGTACCGATGCCGGCCTGTATGCGTGTGCGCCGCTGCCCTGGCAGGCGATGCAGGACAAGGTGGTGGCCGAACTCGAACAATTCCACCAGCGCGAACCGGACATCGCCGGCGTCGAACGCGAGCGCTTGCGCCGCAAGGCGCTGCCGACGCTGCCGGCCGAGCCTTTCGCGGCACTGGTCGCATCGCTGGTCGATGATGGCAGCGTGCTCGTCGCGCAAGGCCGCTTCATCGCCCTGCCCGGCCACAAGGTCGAGTTCTCGACCGCCGAGCAGCTGAACTGGGAAAAGACCTTGCCGCTGTTGATGGCCGAACCCTTCCAGCCGCCGCGCGTGCGCCCGCTGGCCAAGGAGATCGGCATTGCCGAGGAAGAGATGCGCAGGCTGATGGGCAAGTCAGCACGACTGGGGCTCACCTATCGCGTCGCGCATGATCACTATTACCTGACAGCCGCAGTGAAAGACCTCGCCGCCCATGTCGCTGCGCTGATCGATGTCGATGGCGTGACCAAGGCCGCGCCTTTCCGCGATCGCATAGCGACCGGCCGCAAGCTAGCGATCCAGATTCTGGAATTCTTTGACACCATCGGCTATACGCGCCGTATCCGCGAGCATCACGTGATCCGGCAGCCCGAGATGTGGCGATGACGGCCTTGAAAGAATTGAGAGCAATGAGAACGCCGCGCATGCTCAGCGGCGCGCCTGTGCCGCACGTGATTCGCTCGTATAATGTTGCTGTCCTCGAATGCGCGACGAGGACTTCGGATCAATGTTTGTTTGTTGATCAGCAGCGCATGGAAGAGCTTCGCTTCCCGGTGGAACGGCCGGACTTCAAATCCGGAAGAGGTTGCCAGCAATCTTTGGTGGGTTCGACTCCCACGCTCTTCCGCCACCCGTATTCCCACCCGTATTCGCACCCTGCCTCCCACCCTGCCCGATGAGCAGCTCCGCGACCCCGCCCGGCCTGTATGCGTTCGAAAGCGATGAGACGCTGTCGCTGGCGATCATTCCGCTGTCGGTGCGCTACAAGCTCGACGTATGCGAGGTAAAGCTGCACCTGCAGCAGTGGCAGAAATTGCCACTCGCGGACCGGCAGGCATTGGTCGCGGCGGCCTTTGCATCGCAGGCTGACATCGATGCATGCAACAAGCGGCTGCATGGCCTGATCGACCGTCATTTCGGTGAAGCGGCAACCACACATCCACTTTCGCGCGACGAGCCGTGGCTCGATGCATCACGCTGGCCGCAGGTCGTCATCGACCAGTGCGAGCGTGTAGGCTTGGTGCTGCCCCCGCTCGAACGCTGGACCATGCTCGACGAGGCGCAGCGGCATGCGCTTTTCGTGCTGGGACGATCAAAGCATTCGCAACGCGAGTTCGTCGCTGCACTCGGTAGGTTCTGCTGCAGCTAATCGACCCTATATCCCGCCACAGGCTTCGCCGGTCAGGTTGCGCCGGCACCACGCAAGCTCGATCTTGTCGATGAAACTAGCGTGGCACACGGCCTCTTGCTATCCGTTAATTGCTTTCACTTCTGCTCTGAACGACATCCTCGGCGTTGACTAGTCAGCCAAGCTGCGACGCCTCAACATCCGTCGCATTCTATATGTAGCCAGCAGACTACAGCCCATGTACACTATCGTTCAGCTGGAAACCTTTGCCATCTGGTTGCAGCATCTGAGGGACAGGCGCACACGCGCCCGGCTTGTCAAACGATTGCGGCGCGCAACGCTGGGCAATCTGGGCGATGTGAAATTCATCGGCCATGGCGTCTGGGAGATGCGCGAACACTTCGGCCCGGGATGGCGTATGTATTACACGCAGCGTGAAGGTGCATTGATCTTTTTATTGTGTGGCGGGGACAAGAGTCGACAGGAGGCGGACATCGTCCGTGCCAGCGAATTGGCCAAGGAGGTCTGAATGGGCAAGCATGTGATGGTCCCTTTTGATGCGGCAGATTATCTGCAGTCAGAAGAAGATATCGCGCTGTACCTGAGCGCAGTCATGGAAGATGGCGACGCGCGGGAAATCGCTGCCGCGCTTGGCGACATCGCGCGTGCTCGGGGCATGGGCAAGGTGGCTGCAGAAGCGGGTCTCTCGCGCGAGAGCCTGTACAAAGGTTTGTCAGGTGACCGTGCCCCGTCGGCCGACACGCTGCTGCGCGTGATTCGAGCCTTGGGATTGAAACTGGCTGTGACCCCGGCTTAAGACTGGTCGGACCTTAGCCAAGAGTCGCCCTGTGCGTGGCAATGGCTTCACGCACGATGGGTTTGAGGCCCTCGGCCTGCGCATTGTCCAGCGCTACCAGAATCGCCTTTCGCATCCGCGGCTCCCAGAATTTCTTCAAATGCGACGCAATGTCCGCCTTGGCCTGCTCGCGATCAGGCATGCTCTCGAAGAACTGGCCGATCTGGTTGGCCATCCTGATCAGGTGCTCTGCATCCATCGTCACTCCTCGCGCAACCGTTCCGGGTGCGCATAGATCACATAGGACGGGTCGCGCATGAAGCCGACCAGGCTCAGGCCGGACTGTTCGGCCAGCTGTACCGCAAAGCTGGTCGGTGCCGAGATCGCAGCCAGCAGGCCGATGCCCATCGACGCCGCTTTCTGTACCATCTCGTAACTGGCACGGCTGGTCACCAGCACCGAGCCCTGGGAAAAATCAACGCCATCGGCCGCTAGTGCGCCGATCAGCTTGTCCAGTGCATTGTGCCGGCCTACATCCTCGCGCACGACATTCACTTTGCCTTGCGCATCCATCCACGCCGCAGCGTGCGTGGCGCCACTCTGCTGCTGCATGGGCTGCATCGCCTGCATCGCGCGCATGCCGTCGAGCAGTTGCGCTCCGCGCACCAGATGGCGATGAGTGATGGCCGCCAGCGGCCGCGCGACCTGGTCCAGCGCCTCGGTGCCGCACAGCCCGCAACCGGTTCGACCGGTCAGGTTGCGGCGGCGCTCTTTCAGTTTCACGAAGCGTTCGGACGCGATATCGAGCAGGACGGCAACGCCATCGGCGCGCGGCTCGACCTCGACACCATACAGCTCGGACGGATGCGACAGGATGCCTTCGGTCAGCGAGAAGCCCAGCGCGAAGTCTTCGAGGTTGGCCGGCGACGCCAGCATCACCACATGCGAGATGCCGTTGTACTCGAGCGAGACCGGCACTTCGACCGCAAGCAAGTCGCTGGCTGCGCCGGCTTTGCCATCACGCACGCGGGTCACCGCCACCTGTTTCAGGATGGCGGCGCCACTGTCCTTGTCGATGATGTCCAGCTGCGGGGCATGGCCCATGGATGAAATTTCCTGTCTGTTTGCTCTGGCAACGCGCCGCCCTTAACTGTCGACGCGCGCCAGCTCCAGCTGTTCCTGCGTGAAGCGCTGGTGCTGCTTCTGCCATTCGGACGGTTGCGTCACCGGCATCACCTGCACCGCCGTCACCTTGTACTCGGGACAGTTGGTCGCCCAGTCGGAGTTGTCGGTGGTGATCACGTTCGCGCCCGATTCCGGGAAGTGGAAGGTGGTGTACACGACGCCCGGCTGCACGTTCTCGGTAAGGGTCGCGCGCAGCACGGTCTGGCCGGAGCGGGATTCGATGCCGACCCAGTCGCCGTCGCGGATGCTGCGCTCGTCGGCATCATGCGGATGGATCTCCAGCCTGTCTTCGCTATGCCAGCGCACGTTCTCGGTACGCCGTGTCTGCGCGCCAACATTGTACTGCGACAGGATGCGGCCGGTGGTCAGGATCAGCGGGTAACGCTGCGTGACCTTCTCGTCGGTGGCGATGTATTTCGTGATGATGAAACGCCCTTTGCCACGCACGAATTCATCGACGTGCATGATGGGCGTGCCATCGGGCGCGTGCTCGTTGCACGGCCACTGGATGCTGCCCAAGCGATCAATCTTGTCGAAAGACACGCCATGGAAGGTCGGCGTCAGCCGTGCGATCTCATCCATGATCTCGGACGGGTGCGCGTAGTTCATCGGGTAGCCGAGCGCATTGGCCAGCAACTGCGTGACTTCCCAGTCCGCATACCCGCCCTTGGCCGGCATCACCTTGCGCACGCGCGAGGTGCGACGTTCGGCATTGGTGAAGGTGCCGTCTTTCTCGAGGAAGGACGAGCCCGGCAGGAACACGTGCGCATATTTCGCGGTCTCGTTCAGGAACAGGTCCTGCACGACAATGCATTCCATCGCCGACAGCGCCTCGGCCACGTGCTGGGTGTTCGGGTCGGATTGCACGATATCTTCGCCCTGCACGTACAGCGCGCGGAAGCTGCCATCGAGCGCGGCCTCGAACATGTTCGGGATGCGCAGGCCCGGTTCCGGATTGAGCGTCACGCCCCACGCCGATTCGAACAGGTCGCGGGTGACCTTGTCCGAAATGTGCCGATAGCCCGGCAACTCGTGCGGGAAGGAACCCATGTCACACGAGCCCTGCACGTTGTTCTGTCCGCGCAGCGGATTGACGCCCACGCCTTCGCGGCCGATGTTCCCGGTCGCCATCGCGAGGTTCGCGATGCCCATCACCATCGTCGAGCCTTGCGCATGCTCGGTCACGCCCAGGCCATAGTAGATGGCCGCGTTGCCACCGCTGGCATACAGCCGCGCCGCGCCGCGTATCGCCTCGGCCGACACACCGGTGACTGCCGCCATCGCTTCCGGCGAATTTTCGGGCAGCGCCACGAAGGCGTTCCAGTCGCTGAAGGACTGCGCATCGCAACGCGTGGCGACGAAGGCTTCATCGACCAGCCCTTCGGTGACGATCACATGCGCGAGCGCGGAAACAATCGCGACATTGGTGCCGGGCTTGAGCTTGAGATGGTAGTCAGCCTCGTAGTGCGCGCCGCGTACCATCTCGGTGGTGCGCGGGTCGATCACGATCAGCTTTGCGCCCTGCCGCAGCCGGCGCTTCATCTGCGACGCAAAGACCGGATGCGCGGCGACCGGGTTGGCACCGATCACCATGATCACGTCAGCCTTCATCACCGAATCGAAGGTCTGGGTACCGGCCGATTCGCCCAAGGTCTGCTTCAGGCCATAGCCGGTCGGCGAATGGCAGACACGCGCGCAGGTATCGACATTGTTGTTGCCAAAGGCAGCGCGCACCAGCTTCTGCACCAGATAGGTCTCTTCATTCGTGCAGCGCGACGACGTGATGCCGCCGATGGAATCGCGGCCATGCTGTTGCTGGATGCGGCGGAACTCGCCGGCCGTGTGGCTGATCGCCTCCTCCCATGACACTTCGCGCCACGGGTCGGTGATCTTCTGGCGGATCATCGGCTTCAGGATGCGATCCTTGTGGGTCGCATAGCCCCACGCGAAGCGTCCTTTCACGCACGAATGGCCATGATTGGCCTTGCCGTCTTTCCACGGCACCATGCGCACCACCTTGTCGCCCTGCATCTCCGCCTTGAAGCCGCAGCCAACGCCGCAGTATGCGCACGTGGTGGTCTCGCTGCGCGTGGCCTGCCCCATCATGATCACGGTCTTCTCGGTCAGCGTCGCAGTCGGGCAGGCTTGCACGCAGGCGCCACAGGAAACGCACTCGGATGCCATGAAGGCTTCATTCTGGCCGGCCGCCACCCGCGACGCGAAGCCTCGACCATCGATGGTCAGTGCAAAGGTGCCCTGCGTCTCTTCACAGGCGCGCACGCAGCGATTGCAGACGATGCACTTGGACGGATCGTAGGTGAAATACGGATTGGACTCGTCCTTCTTCGCGGCGAGGTGGTTCTCGCCCTGATAGCCATAGCGCACGTCGCGCAGGCCGACCTGTCCGGCCACGTCCTGCAATTCGCAATTGCCGTTGGCGGCGCAGGTCAGGCAATCGAGCGGATGGTCGGAGATGTACAGCTCGACCATGCCACGACGGATGTCGGCCAGCTTCGGGGTCTGGGTACGCACCTTCATGCCGGCCTCGACCGGTGTCGTGCAGGAGGCCGGATAACCCTTGCGACCCTCGATCTCGACCAGGCACACACGGCAGGAGCCAAAGGCTTCCAGCATGTCGGTGGCGCACAGCTTCGGGATGGGAATGCCTGCCTCGACACTGGCGCGCATCACCGACGTGCCGGCCGGCACGGTAACGCTGTTGCCGTCGATTTCCAGCGTCACCATCGCGGCGACTTCGCGCGCGGGTGTGCCGTAGTCGATGTCGACAGTTCGTTTGAGATCGCGCGTGTTCATGCTGCCTCCTTCGCCTTCTGCGCGGTACTGCCCTTCGTCGCTGCGGGATGGATGCCGAAATCTTCGGGGAAATGATTCATCGCCGACAGCACCGGGAATGGCGTCATGCCACCCATCGCGCACAGCGAGCCGTTGAGCATCAGGTCGCACAGGTCACGCACCAGATGCACTTGCTGCTCGCGAACGTCCGGGTCGCTCGTCGCGATCACCTTGTCGAGCGCCTCGCGACCGCGGGTGGAGCCTATGCGGCACGGCGTGCATTTGCCGCAGGATTCGACGGCGCAGAATTCCATCGCGTAGCGTGCCTGCTGCAGCATGTCGACGCTGTCGTCGAATGCGACGATGCCGCCATGGCCGAGCGTGCCACCGATCGCGAGAAAGGCTTCATAGTCCAGCGGTGTGTCGAACTGCGATGGCGGCAGGTAGGCGCCGAGCGGTCCGCCCACCTGCACCGCACGCAGCGGCCGGCCTGATTCGGTGCCGCCGCCAAAATCTTCCAGCATCTCGCGCAGCGTCACGCCGAAGGCTTTCTCCACCAGCCCGCCCTGCTTGAGGTTGCCGGCCAGCTGTATCGGCAGCGTGCCGCGGGAGCGACCCATGCCGTAGTTGCGGTAGAAGTCCGCGCCACGCGCAAGGATGACCGGCACCGTTGCCAGCGAAATCACGTTATTGATCACGGTCGGCTTGCCGAACAGGCCTGCAATCGCCGGCAGCGGCGGCTTGGCGCGCACGATGCCGCGCTTGCCCTCGATCGACTCGAGCAGCGCCGTTTCTTCGCCGCACACATAGGATCCGGCTCCGACGCGCACTTCCAACTCAAAGCGCTGGCCCGAATTGCGGATGTCCTGCCCGAGGTAGCTGTGTTCGCGTGCAATGTCTATCGCCTGCTGCAAGGCCGCGATCGCATGCGGGTACTCGGAGCGTACGTAGATGTAGCCCTGCTCGGCACCGACGGCCAGCCCGGCAATGGTCATGCCTTCGATCAGCATGAACGGATCGTCTTCCATCACCATCCGATCGGAAAAGGTGCCGGAATCGCCCTCGTCAGCATTACAGACGATGTACTTGCGATCGGCTGGCGCATTGCGGACCGTGTTCCACTTGATGCCCGTCGGGAAGGCAGCGCCGCCACGGCCGCGCAGACCCGAATCGGTGACCTGCTGCACGATCTGCTCGGGCGTCATTGCCAGCGCCTGCTTCAGGCCCGCAAAGCCTTCATGGGCAAGATAATCGTCGATCGACAAAGGATCGGTGATGCCTACGCGCGCAAAGGTCAGGCGTTCCTGCTTCTTGAGGAAGGGAATGCCGTCGGTCTTGCCCAGCGCCAGCGGATGCGGTGCGCCCGACAGGAAATCCGAGGCAAAGAGCGAAGGGACGTCGGCAGCCGTGACGGGCCCGTAAGCGACGCGCCCCTCCGGTGTCGCGACTTCGACCAGTGGCTCCAGCCAGAACATGCCGCGCGAACCATTGCGCACCAGTTCGATCGTGACGCCCTGCTTTGCCGCTTGCGCGACGATCTCTGCGGCAACCTCATCAGCGCCCAGCGCCAACGCGGTTGAATCACGGGGCACATAGACACGAATCACGCCCGCGCCATCCGACGGCACCTTCGCCGGAGTATGGCGAGGGCCATGGCTTGTGACGGCATCGCTGGTGACCGCGGTGAGCAAGGCATTGAAGCGTTCAGGCGTCACCTGCGCGTGCAGCACATCGTCGACCATCATCGCCGGACCGCACGCGCATTGCCCGAGGCAGTACACCGGTTCGAGCGTGACGCTGCCATCGTCGGTGGTCTGGTGAAAATCGATGCCGAGGGCCTGTGTCGCATGGGCCGCCAGCGCCTCGGCACCGCGCGCCTGGCATGCCTCGGCCCGGCACAGTTGCACGACATGCTTGCCGGCGGGTTGCCTGCGGAAGTGATGGTAATAGCTGAGGACACCGTGGACTTCGGCCCGCGACAAATTCAGGCGGTCCGCGATCATGGGCACGGCGTCGGCCGGCACATGGCCATGCTCGGCCTGTATCGCATGCAGGACAGGCAGCAAGGCACCGTCCCTGCCGCCCGGCTTGTTCAGGACGGCATCCATGCAGGCGTCTATGGATCGTGCGGACATCAGCATCTCCCTCGGCAGTTTATATGTCCGAAATCACATATTTTCAATGCGTACAAAACCCTGTGCGCTCAATGATTTTAGCCATAGTCTTCGTGTGCAGGAGGCTTGTCAATATGTGATACACAGCCTATTTTCAACCAACAAAAAACGCCGCCCTGCAGAGGCAGTGGCGGCGTTCTCCGGGGCGGCCCGGCATTGTGCCGGCGCAAGCTCGCTCAGTCGTTCTTGATGACGATGCTCGGAAACTTGCTGGTCATGTCCTTGACCTTCTCGGCCACCTTGACAGCGACCTTGCGCGCGATGCCCTTGTAGATCTGGGCGACTTGCCCGTCCGGGTCTGCCACCACGGTCGGTCGACCCGAATCCGCCTGTTCGCGGATGCTCATGGTCAGCGGCAACGCGCCGAGGAAATCGACGCCGAAGTCGGCGCACATTTTCTCGCCGCCGCCCTGCCCGAAGATGGGCTCGGCATGGCCGCAGTTGGAGCAGATGTGCATGCTCATGTTCTCGACGATGCCGAGGATGGGGATGCCGACCTTCTCGAACATCTTCAGGCCCTTGCGTGCATCCAGCAGCGCGATGTCCTGTGGCGTGGTGACGATCACGGCGCCCGTGACCGGTACCTTCTGCGACAGCGTCAGTTGCACGTCGCCGGTGCCCGGCGGCATGTCGACGATCAGGTAGTCGAGGTCTTTCCAGTTGGTCTGCTCCAGCAACTGCTGCAGCGCCTGCGTGACGATGGGGCCGCGCCAGACCATAGGCTGGTCGGGGTCGATCATGAAACCGATCGACGCCACCTGAACGCCGTAATTCTCGAGCGGCTCCATGGTCTTGCCGTCCTGGCTTTCAGGCCGGCCGGACACACCCATCATCATCGGTTGCGACGGGCCATAGATGTCGGCATCCAGCAGGCCGACCCGCGCGCCTTCGGCCGACAAGGCCAGCGCGAGGTTGACCGCCGTGGTCGACTTGCCGACCCCGCCCTTGCCGGACGCCACGGCGATGATGTTGCGCACGTTGGTCATCAGCTTCACGCCACGCTGCACGGCGTGCGCGACGATCTTCACCTGCACGGTCACGCTGACATTGGCCACGCCGGGCACGGCGCGCACGGCGCCGATGACGGCAGCGCGGATGCCATCGATCTGGCTGTTGGCCGGGTAGCCCAGCTCGATGTCGATCGTGACATTGCCGCCATCGACCTTGATGTTCTTGGCGGACTTGCCGCTGACCAGATCCTTGCCGGTATTGGGATCGATAACTGTCGACAATGCGTCGCGGACGGCTTCTACGGTGGTGCTCATTGCTTCTCCAATCGGGAAGCCGCAAGTCTAAACGAAAGCGGCCGCACCCGTCGGGGTGCGGCCGCTGCCGGATTGCCCGAAGCCGTGCTTACTTGAATAGCACCGCCGACTTCTGCAGCGTGACCCAGACACCGTAAGCGAGCGGAATGCCAACTGCCAGCCAGGCCAGCCGCAGCACCAGGCCAGAGCTGCGGACCTCGTGCGCATCCTCCGGCAGGTCATGCTCGGCCTTTGCCTTTTCGCGCGCCAGCTGCTGCACTTGCGCCAGCTCGTCGGCCGACATGAAATGATGGTCCGCCACTGGCCGCACCAGCAGGTTGGCCACCAGCCCCACCACCAGCATCGCCGCCAGCATGTAGAAGATCGGGCCATAGATCTGGTCGAATGGCACCTGTTGTTCGAGGCGGATGTCGTGCATGTAGTTGACGACCACCGGGCCCAGGATACCCGCCGTCGACCACGCCGTCAGCAGGCGGCCATGGATGGCGCCGACGAACTGCGTGCCGAACATGTCGGCCAGGTAAGCCGGAATCGTCGCAAAGCCGCCGCCGTACATCGATGCGATCACGCAGAAGCAGGCCACGAAGATCGGCAGCGACTTGACGCTGGCCGCCCAGGCCGCGAGCAGGTAGAGCGCAATGCCCAGCAGGAAGAAGATCACATAGGTACGCTGGCGTCCGAGCTTGTCGGACGACGACGCCCACGCAAAGCGGCCACCGATGTTGAACAGCGAGATCAGGCCGACGAAGCCGGCACCGATCGCGACCGCTCCGGCCAGCAAGGCCTTGTCCAGCTTGAGGTCGGCGAAGCCGACACCCGGCTGCCCGACCAGCAGGCCGCCAAAGGTCTCTTGCAGCATCGGCGACGCCGCCCCGATGATGCCGATGCCTGCCGACACGTTCATGCAGAGCACGATCCACAGCAGCCAGAACTGTGGCGTCTGGTGCGCATGCTTCAGGTGCACGTGGCCGTGCGCAATCATCGCGTGCGACGCGGCGGCCGGCGGCTCCCAGCCCGCTGGCTTCCAGCCGGTCGCAGGCACGCGGTAGCCGAAGGCGCCGGCGAACATGAATACCGCATAGATCGCGGCCAGCGCGACGAAGGTCTGCCAGACCCCGGGGTCGCCCGGCGTCGCGAATCTGGCCATCATGAGGGTCGCCAGCGGCGAGCCGATCATGGCGCCGCCGCCAAAGCCCATGATGGCCATGCCGGTCGCCATGCCGCGCCGGTCGGGGAACCACTTGATCAGCGTCGAGACCGGCGAGATGTAACCCAGCCCCAGTCCAATGCCGCCGACGATGCCCGAGCCCAACCACAACATCCACAGCTGGTGCTGGTAGACGCCGAGCGCAGAGAACAGCAAGCCGAAGCACCAGCACAGCGCCGACACGAAGCCGGCCTTGCGCGGGCCCGAACGTTCGAGCCAGCCGCCCCAGATCGCGGCCGAGCAACCGAGCACGACGAAGAACAGCGTGTACATCCAGCCGAGGTCAAACTGGGTCCAGTTGCAGTCGGTCGCGAACAAGGCGCGGCCGGTGCCGGCAAGCTTGTCGAGGAAGGAGGTGGCGCCCGCGGCGCAGATCGGCAGCGGGGCACCGTCCGGGCCGACCAGGGCGTTCCCGAGCGGCTTCCAGAATACCGAGAAGCCGTAGGCCATGCCTATGCAGAGGTGGATCGCGAGTGCAGCGGGGGGAACAAGCCAGCGGTTGAAACCAGGGCTGGCGATCGTGTGTTCTTTCGCCAGCAAGTCAGCCAATGCCATAGGTTCTCCTCGGAATTCCCGCCGCCATTGGCGGATTGCCTGTTGTCGGGCGTCGCGGTCGCGCGGACTGCATACGCTGCATGCCGCACCTTTGACGCATCCACTTTTTCCTGGGTGCCCAGCAATTGCCGGAGCACGCTAACACCCGGCATTCTACCGTGCAATATGCTAATCTCAGCATAATGTTTAAGTTCAGGATCAACCCCCATTGGGAAATCACGCGAGGCAGCGGGCAGGCACTCGATACGTCGGTGCTGCTTGCGCTGCTGCGCGCCATTGAGGAAACCGGCTCCATCGCGCGCGCTGCGCAGGTGGTCGGCCTGTCCTATCGCTATGCCTGGGGCTTGCTGCGCGATGCCGAGGAGCTGTTCGGCTACAGCCTGATGCAGACCGGCCGTGGCCGCGGCACCCAGTTGTCGCCGCTGGCCGAGAAGCTGATCTGGGCTGATCGACGCATTGCCGCCCGCCTGTCACCGACCCTCGACAGCCTCGCTTCGGAGCTCGAGGTCGAGCTCGGCAAGACGCTGGGCGCGAAGCCGGCATCGATACGCCTCGACGCCAGCCATGGCTTCGCCGTCGCGGCCTTCCTGAAGGAAGCGAATGAATCCGGCCTGCAGATCGACCTGCGCTATCGGAACAGCACCGATGCGGTGGCGGCGATGTCGCGCGGCGAATCGGACCTGGCGGGCTTCCATGTGCCGCTGGGCGAATTCGAAACGCAATCCGCCGAGCGCTACGGCCGCTGGCTCGATTCCAAGGCGCACCGGCTGATCCACCTGGCTGCGCGCACACAGGGCCTGTTCGTCAACCCGGGCAACCCGCTCGGTATCAAAGGCTTGCAAGACCTGTCGCGTCCCGACGTGCGCTTCGTCAACCGCCAGGTCGGCTCGGGCACGCGCATGCTGCTGGAACTGATGCTCCCCAGCCAGCGCATCGTGCCGTCGCTGATCAACGGCTACGAGAACACCGAGTTCACGCATTCGGCCGTCGCGGCCTTCATTGCCAGCGGCATGGCTGATGTCGGCTTTGGCGTGCAAACCGCGGCCGAACGCTTCAAGCTGGACTTCATCCCGCTGGCAAGAGAGCGTTATTTCTTTGCCGTCGGCGCCGATGCGCTGGACCATCCGAAGATGAGCAAAGTGGTCGAAGTGGTGCGTTCGAAAAGCTTCCGGGATGCCGTGCACCAGCTGCCCGGCTACGACGCGACCGATACCGGCAAGATCCTCACCCTCGCGCAAGCCTTCGGCGGTACGGCCGCCAAGAAGAGCGCTGCGGCCTGATCGTGCGCGACGCCCGCGCTTCCCTGTCGATGACCCTCCCTGTGGAACAGATCACTGGCCTGCTGCTGGCCGGCGGCCAGGGCCAGCGCATGGGCGGCCGCGACAAGGGGCTGCAAGCCTTGGATGGCGAAGCACTCTCACGACACGTCATGCGTCGCCTGTCGCCGCAAGTCGGCACGATCGTCATCAGCGCCAATCGCCATCTCGATGATTACCGGTGCTTCGGTTGCGACGTAATTACCGACGAGCTGTCGGGGTTCCAGGGACCGCTGGCCGGCATCCACGCGGGACTCGGGCACTGTGCCACCCCATGGTTGCTGACCGCTCCGTGCGATTCACCCTTCCTGCCGCACGACTTGGTGCAACGCCTGGGGGACGCCATCGTCGCCAGCGATGCCGACCTCGCGTATGCCGTCACCGGCACTGGCGACACGCGTCGCGAACACCCGGTCTTTTCGTTGCTGCGCGTGTCTCTGCGCGATGGCCTCGGCCGTTATCTGGAAAGCGGCGGGCGCAAGGTGCGCGAATGGCAGGCCGGCGTGAAGTCGATCGCCGTCCCCTTCGACGACGAACTAGCCTTCCGCAACCTCAATACCACCCGCGACCTGACAGATGCCCAGGGCGAAGCGGGAAACAGCACAAGCCCCGGCTAGCATGGGCTGCGCGTATCGGGCGCGCTAATTCTTCGGCTTGAAGTGCTTGTCGCTGATGCGGAATTTGCCGCGCCGGTCGCCCATCAGCGAGCGCAATTCGGCGATCGACAGCGTGCTCACCTCGTGCATGCGTATCAGCAGCGACGCCGTCACTGGCAACCTGCGATGACGAATCTTGCTGATCACCGGTGGTGACACTTCGAGCGCACGCGACAAGGCAGCGTCATTCTTCAGGTTGAGCCTGCCGATCAGTGAAGCAAGCAGTTGGTCCGGGTCGTAGCGCTGCGCCGCATGCGTCGTGTGCATCTTGTGCTGGTCCATGTCTTCCTCTTGCAAAGTCGTGACAGCATGATTGTGCGCACCGGCATCGACGCCGCATTGACCGCTCACAACGGCCTGCACATCACCGCATGATCAAGTCTTTGCCGCCGCTGGCAACGGCAGCGCGGTCTTGTACTTCACCTGCTTGAGCGCGAAGCTGGACTTGATGTTCTTGATACCGGGGATGCGCGTCAGGTTCTCGAGGATGAAGCGCTCCAGTGCCTGGATGTCGGGAACGACGATGCGCAGCAAGTAATCCTCGTCGCCGGTCATCAGGTAGACCTCCATCACCTCATCGAAATGGCTGACGGCCTGCTCGAATTTTTCGAGCGCACCGGCCTCCTGCTTTTCCAGCGACACGCGCACAAACACGTTCACCTTCAGTCCCAGCGCATGCGGGTCGACCAGCGCGACATAGCGCGAGATCACGCCCTCGCCCTCCAGCCGCTTGACCCGCGCCAACGTCGGGGACGGCGACAGGCTGACCGCCTGGGCCAGTTCGACGTTGGTCAGGCTGGCGTCGCCCTGTAGCTGACGCAGGATCTTCAGGTCTGTACTGTCGAGGTTTTCCATTATTAAATTTGCTTTAAAAGTTTATTTTCAGCATTTTATGCTGCAAACAACCCTCTCAGTGAAGTTTTTTGGCAGCACCTGCCGCGCAAAATGTCTTACGATTTCAGCATCAAAAACCCGCTGGAGACCGGGGCGGCAAAGCCCTGCAAAACAGAAAACCTGCAGGAACGACGATGGACATGATCACCCCCGAACACCTGATTCGCCAGCTCGACACCGACGCTGCCGAGACCGCCGAATGGATCGCCTCGCTGCACTCGGTGCTGCAGGCCGAAGGCCCGGAGCGCGCGCGCTTCCTGCTGTCGCAACTGGCATCGGCCGCGCGCGAAGCCGGCCTCAACTGGCGCGATGCACGCATCACGCCTTACGTGAACACCATCCGCCCGCAGGACGAAGCACCCTACCCCGGCGGCGCCGACGCGGTCGCCCTCGAAGAGCGGCTGGCCAGCATCATGCGCTGGAACGCGCTGGCGATGGTGGTGCGCGCAAACCGCGCGTACGGCGAGCTCGGCGGCCACATCGCCAGCTATGCGTCGGCAGCGGACTTGTTCGAGGTCGGCTTCAATCACTTCTTCCGCGCGCGAGACGACCAGCACGCCGGCGACCTGGTCTACTTCCAGGCGCACTCGGCGCCCGGCATCTATGCGCGCGCCTTCCTCGAGGGCCGCCTGACCGAAGACAATCTCGCGCACTACCGGCAAGAGATCGCCGCGCACAATAGCGGCACGCAAGGGCTGTCGTCGTATCCGCATCCGTGGCTGATGCCGGACTTCTGGCAATTCCCGACCGGGTCGATGGGCATTGGCCCGATCAGCGCGATCTATCAGGCGCGCTTCATGCGCTACCTCGAACACCGCGGCCTGGTGCCGCCGCAGCAGCGCCGCGTCTGGGGCGTGTTCGGCGACGGCGAGATGGACGAGCCGGAATCGCTGGCGGCGCTGTCGCTGGCCTCGCGCGAGAAACTCGACAACCTGGTCTTCGTCATCAACTGCAACCTGCAGCGACTCGACGGCCCGGTGCGCGGCAACGGCCATGTGGTCGACGAACTGGAAACCCTGTTCGGCGGCGCCGGCTGGAACGTGATCAAACTGTTGTGGGGCTCGGACTGGGACCCGCTGTTTGCGCGCGACGAACACGGCGAACTGGTCGATGCCCTGAACCGCACCGTCGACGGCCAGCTGCAAACCTTCGCAGCCAATGACGGCCCGTTCAACCGTGAACATTTCTTCGGCCAGTCGCCGGGACTGGCCGCAATCGGCGCGGTGCTGACCGACGATGAGATCGACCGCCTCAAGCGCGGTGGCCATGACCTGCGCAAGATCCATGCGGCGTACCATGCGGCAGCCAACCATCGGGGTCGTCCGACCGTGATCCTCGCGCAGACCAAGAAGGGCTTCGGCATGGGCAGCGCCGGCCAGGGCAAGATGACCACGCACCAGCAAAAGAAGCTGGAGCTCGACGACCTGCTGCAATTCCGCGACCGCTTCAACCTGCCGCTGTCCGACAAGCAGGTCGAGAATCTCGAGTTCTACAAACCGCCGCCCGACAGCGAAGAATTGAAGCACCTGCGCGCCTGTCGCGCCGCGCTCGGCGGCCCGCTGCCGCGCCGCATCGATAGCAAGGTGCAGGTCGCCGTGCCCGCACTCGAATCGCATGCCGCCTTCGCGCTCGACGCCGACCACAAAGAAATGTCGACCACGATGGCGCTGGTGCGCATGATGGGCAATTTGCTGAAAGACCCGGTGCTCGGCAAGCACGTGGTGCCCATCGTCGCCGATGAAGCGCGCACCTTCGGCATGGCCAACCTGTTCCGCCAGGTCGGCATCTACTCCGCACAGGGCCAGCTGTACCAGCCGGAAGACATCGGCTCCATCCTGTACTACCGCGAAGCCAAAGATGGCCAGATCCTCGAAGAAGGCATCACCGAAGCCGGTGCGATCTCTTCATGGACGTCGGCGGCGACCAGCTACTCGGTGAATGGCTTGCCGATGCTGCCCTTCTACATTTACTACTCGATGTTCGGGTTCCAGCGCATCGGCGACCTGATCTGGGCGGCCGCCGACCAACGGGCGCGCGGCTTCCTGATTGGCGCGACCTCAGGCCGTACCACGCTCGGCGGCGAAGGCTTGCAGCACCAGGATGGCAGCAGCCATCTGGTATCGGCCACGATCCCGAACTGTCGCTCGTATGACCCGGCCTATGCGTACGAGATGGCCGTGATCGTCGACGATGGCATGCAGCGCATGCTGGAGAAAAACGAAGACGTGTTCTACTACGTGACCGTCACCAACGAGAACGAGCCGCAGCCGAGCATGCCGGTCGAGGCACGCGACCATGTGCGCGACGGCATCCTGCGCGGCATGCACTGCGTGCTGCCCTGCGAGCAACCGGCGATCCGCCTGCTGGGCGCCGGCCCGCTGCTGAAAGAAGCGATCGCCGCCGCCCACCTGCTGGAAGGCATTTACGGCATCAAGGCCGAAGTCTGGAGCGTGACCAGTTTCTCGGAGCTGGCACGCGACGGCATGGCCTGCGAGCGCGCTCGTCGCCTGCAGCAAAGCGATGCGATGCCCTGGATCGCTCAGCAGCTGCACGGCAGCATCGCGCCGGTGCTGGCGGTGTCGGACTATGTGCGTGCCGTGCCGGAAAGCATACGCGCCTACATCGCCGCGCCTTACATCACGCTCGGTACCGACGGTTTCGGTCGCAGCGACACGCGCGCCGCCTTGCGCGACTTCTTCGAGGTCGATGCGAAGTGGATTTGCTATACCGCACTGACTGAGCTGTATGAAGGCAGCAAGACGCCGGCGCAGATGAGGGAGATCGCGTCCCACCTCGGCCTGAATCTGGACAAGCCGATCTCCACCGGCATCTGAATCTGACTCGCGCACATTACCGGTTTCCGCCCCGTCGCCCGCCGGCTGGCGCGGATCAATCCATGCGGGATCTCCCGAGCGAACATGACATGCGCGTCGCGATACGGGAACTGAACCCGAAGATCGCACCTCGCATCCGCGTCTACCAGCCAGGGACTGCCTGAGCCTGCCTGGGGCTGAAGCCCGTGCCCGCGCTACGCGCAGGCACCGTCATCAAATTTTCAGCGCTGGCGCGTCGCCTGTTGCAGGATGCGTTCGGCCTTGATCATCACCGGCAGGTCGACCATCTTGCCGTCGACCGCAACCGCGGCGCCATTCGCTGCAGCCGCCGCATCCAGCACGCGCGTGGCCCAGGCCACTTCGGCATCCGTCGGCAGATAGGAGGCATGCACCGCAGCCAGCTGCTTGGGATGGATGCACAGCTTGCCGCCGAAACCAAAGCGCTTGCCGCGCAGGGTCTCAGCGCGCAGCACCGACTCGTCATCGAGCGCCGTGGTCACGCCATCGACCGGTGCGGCGATGCCAGCCAGACGCGACGCCAGCACCAGCTGCGAACGGTAGTAATCCAGTTCGCGGTCATCGCCGTCGATGCCGAGATCAACCGAGAAATCGATATGCCCGAACATGAGCCGGTCCACGCCCTGCATCGATGCAATCATGGTCGCCTGCGCGATGCCCTGCGCGCTCTCGATCAGTGCCAGCACCGAACGCGCGCCGCTGCTCACGACACGCTCGATGTCGCCCGGGTCGGCCGCCTTCGGCAGCACGACTGCCGCGACGCCGGGCAGCGAGCACAGCCCGAGGTCATCGGTGAACCATGGCGAATCGCCGCTGTTGATGCGGAGGGCGACCGGCTTATCGGCCGACAGCCAACCCATCACAGCGGCGCGCGCCAGCTCCTTCTCTGACGGCGGCACCGCGTCTTCGAGATCGACGATCACGCAGTCGGCACCGGCGGCGAGCGCTTTATCGAAACGTTCCGGGCGGTTGCCCGGAACGAAAAGGTAGGACACCGGCGCCGCCGAGCTACGGTGGGTCAGATTCATCACGGTCGACATCGTTGTTCGCTATTCAGGGTTGCTGGTTTCAAATCGCTTTTTCGGCGCGCAGGCGCTCGACGGCGTCCGTCGCATAGCCGAGCTCGGCGAGGATGGCCGACGTATGCTCGCCCAGCGCCGGGATCGCATCCATGCGCGCATCCCAGCCGCTGGCCGCGCCCGGCGGCAGCATGGCCGGCACCGGACCGACCGGCGTCGCCACCGCGGTCCAGCGCTGGCGCGCGCGCAGCTGTGCATGGTCCCATAGCTCGTGCATGTCATTCAGGCGGGCGTTGGCGATCTGCGCTTCGTCGAGGCGCGCGATCACCTGCTCGGCCGTCAGCGACGCAAAGGATTGCGCGATGATCCCGTACAGCTCCTTGCGCGCATCGCTGCGCTTGTCAGCCGAGGCAAAGCGCGGATCGCTGGCCAGTGCCGGCTGCTGCAGCACCTTGTCGCAGAAGATCACCCACTCGCGTTCGTTCTGCAGGCCCAGCATCACGGTCTTGCCGTCGCCGGCCGGGAACGGGCCGTACGGATAGATGGTTGCGTGCGCTGCACCGGCACGCACCGGCGGGTTGGCGCCCTTGTACGCGTAGTACATCGGGAAGCTCATCCACTCGGCCATCGCTTCCAGCATCGAAATGTCGAGGCCGCAGCCCTTGCCGGTGCGGCCGCGCTGGATCAGCGCGGCGAGGATATTGGTGTAGGCATACATGCCGGCGGCGATATCCGCGATCGATGCGCCGGCCTTCGCCGGCTCATCTTTGGTGCCGGTCACGGACAGGAAGCCGGATTCGCTCTGGATCAGCAGGTCATAGGCCTTCTTGTCGCGGTAAGGGCCGTCGGCGCCGTAGCCCGAGATGTCGCAAACGATCAGCTTCGGGAAGCGGTCCTTCAGCGCCTCGTAGGACAGGCCGAGCCGCGCGGCTGCGCCGGGCGCGAGGTTCTGCACCAGCACATCGGCATTTTCGAGCAGGCGTTCGAGGATGACCTTGGCTTCGTCATGCTTGACGTCCAGCGTCAGGCTTTCCTTCGAGCGGTTGGTCCACACGAAATGCGAGGCCAGTCCATCGACGCGCTTGTCATAGGCACGTGCGAAATCGCCTACGCCAGGGCGCTCGACTTTGATCACGCGCGCGCCAAGGTCAGCCAGCTGGCGTGTGCAGAACGGTGCGGCGATGGCATGCTCAAGCGTGATGACGGTAATGCCGTCCAATGGACGCATGTTGAATTTCCTTCCTTGTTTTTTGTCGCGATATTGTTGCGTCGGCTAATGACTTGTTGTTTCGCGGATGGGTGATCGCAACCGCCTGGCGGAAGTCGGTGCGCGTTTCAAATTCTGTCGGTGATTCGGCAATTCGTTGATTCGGTGATTGATCAGTCCCGGCAGGCGGCGTCAGGCCAGCGTCGCCTCGGCTTGCATCGCCAGCTCGCCGCGCGCATTCGCGGCCCATAGCCTGGCGGTGCTGCCATCGCCGGACAGCTTGCCGTGCAGGCTGAAACGTTCAATGTCGAACAGGGGGCTGACCGCGCGGAAGCCGAAGGTCTTCAGCGCGCGCTGCGGCAACTCGCGGCGCAACAGATCGACCAGCAGAGTCGCGATCAGCGGGCCGTGCACGATCAGCCCGCCATAGCCTTCGACGCCGGTTGCGTAGCTGCGATCGTAATGGATGCGGTGGCCGTTGAAGGTCAGCGCGGAATAGCGGAACAGCAGCACCGGATCCGGGTCGATGATGCGCGACCATTGCGCATCGTCGGGTGCCGGTTTGCCGGGGGCCGCCTTGCCACCCGCCATCGAGGGGGCCGGCTCGCGATAGACGATATCGTGTTCTTCAAGGACACAAGTCCGCCCGTTCTGCGCGATCGCATGCGCGACAGTCACGAAAGCCAGCGGCCCGGTGCTGCCCTGCTTGACGTTCACGTCGAGGATGCTCGAGGTCTTGTCGGCCGCCGTACCCAGCACCAGCGGCGCTTCGAAGCGCAGGCGGCCGCCGGCCCACATGCGGCGCGGCAGCGGCACCGGCGGCAGGAAGCCGCCACGCTTGGCATGCCCGTCCTGCCCCAGCGCCGACATAGCCGCCACTGACCAGAAATAAATCCAGTGCCACAAGGGCGGCAGCGCATGGCCATCGGCCAGGTGCTCGTCACGGTCCAGCGTGGCTGCCAATGCATTGGCAGCGCCGGCCGAGATCAGGTCCCGCGCCGACTCCGTGCGGCCTACCCATTGCTTCAGGTGCTCGGTATCGATCTGGCTCATGAATGTCGATGCGGCGGCGTGGTCGACGACGCCTTGGTCGAAGTAGGTGTCGCGCCCGTCCGGCGGACAGGCTTGTTCAGCCTGCATTGTCCGGCAGCGCCCGGGCGCGGGCAATTTTGAATTGCTGAAGGGGGATTTGAGTCAGGGGCACCACGGCCGGCAGCGATGGCGGCCGGCTTACCAGGATTTCTTGGCGCCGGCCGACGCGTAAATTTCGGAAATGATGTCACCGAAGGCCGGGTCGCGCACCTCATCGAAGCGAAATTTGCGGCGGCGGTCGCCCATCAGGTCACGCAACTGCCGGCCACTCCAGCCACTGACCTCTTCCATCCGGATCAGCAGCTCGGGCGTGACCGGAATCTCTCCCATGCGTACCAGCCGGACCAGCACTGCCGGCACTTCGAGCTTGCGCGCCAGCCCGACATCGCTGCGCAGCTTCAGCAGGGCGCGCAACGCATTGAACAAGCGTCCGGGGTCATAGCCGTCGGTGGGCGTCGCAGACAAGGCTTTCATGCAGGCACCTGAATCCCTGAACAATTTGACACCCCATTATCCCATTTGCCCCAATCGATGATCGGCTGCCTATCTTGATTTTTGGAACAGGTTTGTCGCAGGTCTGAAATCCGCTGATTCGCCGTACCCCAGGGGAAAAAAATGACTTACCGGCCGGAAAGTTTCATTCCACGCCGGGAACGATCAGGCTGAATCCGGCCGGTTCCGGTTGGCTTTCGATCGCGCCTGCCGTATAGCAAATGCTGAGCTTGCCACGCGGCGGCGGACTGGCCGGGGCAGTGGTGCATTCATGCCCCGCACTGTCGGCCAGCGACTTCAACAGCTCGACCGCCGCATCGGCCACCAGCGCATCCGGGTGAGTCTCGCAATAACTTTCCAGCGCTTCGATGATGATGCCGTTCGACTGGTTGGCCAGCAAGTCCAGGTTACGCGCGCGGAGGTTGGCCGAGCTGAGGAAACCCAGCACCCAGCTGTCGCTGGCGAGCCGGGCATCGTCATCGGAAGCCAGATAGGACTCGCAGGCATTGTTGCCACTGCCGGCCAGCGTGTCGCCGGCCTTCGCCGGATGCGCCAGGGCCACGGCGGCGGCAATGCAGACCAAAGCCGCCCGCCACCGCCACGGGCAGGCGTGGCTGGCGGGACTTGCCGGCGGTTGGTGAATGAATGGCGATCTGACTATGAACATGCACCCTCCCGGTTGACGGTGACACCGGTCGGCCGGTGCCCTGAAGATGATTCGCTCGTTGATTCTAACGGCGGCGGGCGAGCTCGTGGGTCGGCGCAAGAGGCGCGCGCGCGGGGCTATAATCGCTGCGTGGCTACAGGTGTCCCAGCGGCGTCCGCGACCTTTTGCCTTAACGCTAACGATCGGCCTCTCATTCATGCAGCAATTCCCCTCCGGCGCAGAGTTCAACGCAGGCGCCAGTGGAAATCTCCCGCTCCGCTCCCGACGTGCCGGCCTCGGCCACTGCCTGTGGCTGGCCCTGGCACTCATTGCCTGGCTGCTGACCACGATCTGGGTCAGGCCGCTGGCCCTGCCCGATGAGGGCCGTTATGCCGGTGTCGCCTGGGAGATGGTGCGCTCCGGGCACTGGCTGACGCCGACGCTCGATGGCCTGCCCTATTTCCACAAGCCGCCGATGTTCTACTGGCTGACCGCGATCGCGATCAAGCTGTTCGGCTTCCATGAATGGTCCGTGCGACTGGCCTCGATGACTGGCGCGCTGGTCGCCGCCGGCGCCACCTGGCGCCTGATGCAACGCTGGGTGTCACCCGCTGCCGCGCTGTGGGGCCTGGCGATCGTCGCGACCATGCCCTTGTTCTACGGCGGGGCGCAGTACGCCAACCACGACATGCTGGTGGCGGGCTTCATCAGTGGCGCGATCGCCTTGGGCGCCGATGCGCTGCTGTCGCGCGACGCCGGCCTCCCGTGGCGTGCCAGCCTGTTGCTGGCCTGGACCTGCATGGCGCTGGGCTTGCTGTCCAAGGGCCTGATCGGCCTCGTGCTGCCGTCCGGCGTGATGTTCTTCTGGCTGCTGCTGACCCGGCGCCCGCTGTGGCTGCTGAGGCTGTTCTGGTGGCCGGCACCGCTGCTGTTCGTTGCCATCGCCGCGCCGTGGTTCGTGCTGATGCAGCTGAAGTTCCCCGAGTTCTTCGACTACTTCTTCATCCACCAGCACTTCGAGCGCTTCTCGCAAAAGGGCTTCAACAACAACCAGCCGTTCTGGTTCTACCCGGTGGCGCTGTCCGTGCTGTGCCTGCCGTGGACGGTGGCGCTGCTGACCCGCACCCGCATCGGCGTCGCGCGTGACCTGTCGCACCGCGCAGTGCGCGTGTTGCTGTGGACCTGGGTGGCGGTGATCCTCGCTTTCTTTTCGCTGCCGGCGTCCAAGCTGATCGGCTATTCGCTTCCCGTCGTGCCGGCGCTCGCTGCGCTGGCCGGTGAGGCCGTCGCGCTTTGGCAGCGCCGCTGGCTGCGCATGACGTTCATCGTGGTGGCAGCCCTGCTGTGCGTGGTGGCCGTGGCCATCATCAGTCGCGCCGAAACGGTGTCGTCGAAGGCACTGGCCGCAGCGTGGCGCGCGCAGGCGCTGCCCGACGACGGACTGCTGTCGCTGCGCCTGTACCGCTTCGATTTCCCCATCTATGCCCAACTGCGCGAGCCGCTGCCGGTCTATCATGCATGGGAAGACCCTGCCCTGGTGGCCCGCGACAGCTGGCCACGCGAACTGATCGACGCCACCCAGTTCGATCCGGCGATGGGCAAACAGGTATTGCGCCCAGTGGCCGAGCTCAAGGCTGCGCTGTGTGCGCACGACGTGACCTGGGTCATCGCTGGCAAGGATGAACGCGAACCGCTGCTGAACAACGCCACCACCGCTGCCGACAATGAAAAATACGCGCTGAAGCGTGTCGAGCGCAGCAAGCTGGACTGCCGTTGAGATGTGAACCGCGCAGGCCGAGACAACAACAAACTGCCATGGAGCACACCATGTCCGACATGAACCACAGCAAGCAGCCCGCCATGCAGGCCGGCCTCCTGCGAAGCGCCACCCTCACCGTCACCCTGGCCGTGCTGTCTGCCCCGGCGGCATGGGCACAGGCCCTGCCGGACGGCATCGACCCCGCGCTGGCGCAATCGACGCGCGGCATCGCGACCGACCTGCTGAACCAGCTCGGCGCCAAACTGAAGGGCGCCATGTCCACCGATGGCCCGATCGCCGCCGTCAGTGTGTGCAAGGAAGCCGCACCGGCGATCGCGAAAGATCTGTCGGCGAAGAATAATGCGCAGGTGACGCGCGTCGGCACCCGCGTGCGCAACCCGAAAATGGGCGTGCCGAACGCGTGGCAGAAAACAGCGCTGGCCGATTTTGAACAGCGCATCGCCAACGGCGAAAAGCCGGCCGAGCTCGAGCACTGGAGCGTGGCCGAGGGCGCGGACGGCAAGCGTGAGCTGCGCTATGCGAAGGCGATCGCCGTGCAGCCGTTGTGCGTGACCTGCCATGGCGGCAAAGACGACATCCCGGCGCCGCTGGCCGAGAAAATCCGCCTCGAGTACCCGGATGACCAGGCCGTCGGCTACAGCGTCGGCAAGCTGCGGGGTGCCGTCGTCGTCAGTCGACCGCTGCCGGCACCGTGAACCTCGTGCGGGCCCGGCTTTCCAACCGGATCGTCGTCCCGCACTGAAACACCGTCTCAACTGTTTTCAGGAAGTCCAACGTGTCGATCAGCAATCCAGAGTTTTCACAATCATCGGTGATGCGCCCCGTCAGCGTCACCGGCATTGACGGTCACGCGCATGCCTCCACCGCCGCGCTGGTGCTGGCGGCTGTCGGCATCGTGTTCGGCGACATCGGCACCAGCCCGCTGTATGCATTGAAAGAATGTTTCAGTCCCGAGCACGGGATCCCCTATTCGCATGGCGCGGTGCTGGGCATCCTGTCCATGATCTTCTGGGCGCTGCTGGTGGTGGTAACCCTGAAATACGTGGCCTTCGTGCTGAGGGCGGACAACAATGGCGAAGGCGGCGTGTTGTCATTGATGGCACTCGCGCTGCGCTCGGCGCGCTCGGACAAGCACCATTACATCGTGCTGCTGATGCTGGGCGCGCTCGGCGCCTGCATGCTGCTCGGCGAATCGGTGATCACGCCGGCGATCTCGGTGCTGTCGGCGGTCGAGGGCCTTGAAGTCATCCATCCCGATCTGAAGCGCTTCGTGATCCCGATCACGCTGGTGATCGTGGTCGCCTTGTTCATGATCCAGCGTTACGGCACTGCGGCCGTCGGTCGCTTCTTTGGCCCGATCATGGTGATCTGGTTCGTGTCGCTGGCGGCATTCGGCATCGCCAGCGTGATGAAGAACCCCGAGATCCTCGCTGCGGTCAACCCGCTGCACGCGGCGGCCTTCATCAGCGAGCATACGCTGCAGGCGTATATCGTGATGGGCTCGGTGGTGCTCGTGGTGACGGGCGTCGAGGCGCTCTATCTCGACATGGGCCACTTCGGCCGCCGCCCGGTGCGCCTCGCCTGGCTGCTGGTCGCATTGCCGGCGCTGATGATCAACTACTTCGGCCAGGGCGCGCTGATGCTGTCCAATCCCGAGGCGGCCACCAATCCCTTCTTCCTGATGCTGCCCGAGTGGGCGCTGTGGCCCATGATCGGGATGGCGACCATCGCCACCGTGATCGCGTCGCAAGCCGTGATCTCCGGCGCGTTTTCGCTCGCCAACCAGGGCATCCTGCTTGGCTTCCTGCCGCGCATGCAGATCCTGCACACCTCCGACACCGAGCGTGGCCAGATCTACATGCCGATGGTGAACTGGGTGCTGCTGTTCCTGGTGATCTTCACCGTGATCCAGTTCAAGGAGTCCGGCAACCTGGCGGCTGCGTATGGCATTTCGGTGACGACCACGATGCTGATCACCACCAGCCTGCTGGCGGTGGTGATGTCGAACGAATGGAAGATGAAGACCGTGGTCGTGGTGACCATGGTGCTCCTGTTCTTCGTGGTCGACTTCTCGTTCTGGACCGCGAACCTGATCAAGGTGAAGGATGGCGGCTGGTACCCGATGATGCTGGGCGCGATCTGCTTCGTGATGCTGACCACCTGGTACAAGGGCCGCCGCCTGCTGCGCGAGCGCGTCGTCAGCGACTCGATCCGCCTGCCTGATTTCGTGCAGGCCTTGCTGGCCCACCCGCCGCACCGCGTCGAGGGCACGGCCGTGTTCCTGACCGCGCACATCGACTTCGTGCCAGTCGCGCTGCTGCACAACCTGAAGCACAACCGCGTGCTGCACGAGCGCGTGCTGTTCCTGAAGCTGTCGATCTGGGACGTGCCCTATGTGCGCGACGAAGAGCGACT
>JACCDY010721952.1_pt1 | contig 33053 bp, 38 predicted proteins | sample 7446391 | NCBI WGS metagenome assembly JACCDY01 (sample SAMN15323451, study PRJNA562643) | freshwater metagenome | isolation source: river surface water | place: USA:Blue River Watershed | collected 2017-08-18 | reverse complement strand
TTTCATCGTTAGGAAAAACCCGCGGCAAAAAACATTTACTATTTTTAATTAACTAAAAAATTAGTTGTTGTAATTTTCTTCTTTTCATCACATCTTCGGATTTCATTATGAATTAACTAAAATTATTAATGTGTTAATATACTTATTTAGTCGGCGTCTTTGGTATGTTACTTTTCGCATGCAATCTTTTCTGCCCTATAATGTTCCGAGAAAATAAATTCCGATTTTAAATAAATAATTATTTGGTGACTGTGGGAAATTAACTTGGGTGACGATGTTAGAAAAATACTATTGCTATGATATAATGGGTAAGATTGAGTTAGTTGTTGGTGATAATTATAGGTTGGATGATATATGGAGAAGTGTTGATATAAAAGTAGTTGAGGGATTGTTGAGTATTGGTGCTATTATTTATAGAGAGTTGGGAATAAATAATGATAGTAGAAAGTTATTAGTAGAGTTGGATAATATGAAAGAGCGTGTGGATGTTTTGCGGTTGGAGAAAGTTAGATTGGAGTTAGATATGGATAGTAAATTAGAAGAGTTGGTATTAAAAAAAGAGAGTGAATGGAGTAGAAAATATGAGTTGGATATTTTGGCGAAGTCGCATGAAGTAGAAAAAGTGTCGTCGGCGTGTGAGAAATTGCGCGAAGAGTTGCGAAAGTATGAAATGGAAAAGGCGTCGGCGGATTTAGTATGGGCGCGAAAAGAAGTAGAATTGCGCGATGAAATGAGAAAACTAAATGAGTCGGCGCGTTTAGCATGGGTGCAAGAATCATCGAAAAGAGAAATGATGTTGCAAGAAAAAATAGAGAGTACAACATTATTCTATACTAAAAAAGAATTACAACTAGAGAAAAAATTAGAGTCGGCGCATTTAGTATGGGTGCAAAAAGAATTACAATCAGAGAAAACTCACGAGTTGGCGCGTTTAGCATGGGAACAAAAAGAAAGAGAGTTGCAAAATACAATAGAAAAAGTAAATGAGTCGGCGCGTTTAGCATGGGAGAAAAAAGTAGAGGATGTACAAAAATCTCTACAAGAAAAATTAGATAACGCAAGCTATAAAGAAAGAGAACTAAGAGAAAAACACGAGTTGGCGCATTTAGCATGGGTGAAAAAAGAAGGCGAAATGCGCGACGAAATGAAAAAAACATATGAGTCGGCGCAATTAGCATGTATGAAAGAGTTTTTATCTATGAGAGATCACAAAAAAAATAGTGTAAAAGGGAAAGAAGGAGAGAATATTGTTGAGGATGCTTTGCGCGAAATATCTTCAATTTCATACAAAGACACTAGTCGCGATGGGAATTCTGGTGATTTTCAATTTGAGTACAAGAATTTATCGGCTATGATAGAGGTAAAAAATCACGAGACTATTAAAACCGCCGATGTTGAGATATTTCTAGAAACACTCGGCTCACACGAAAATCTGAATTCGGGCATTTTTGTATCGATTTACTCTACAATTCCACATAAGGGAAATATTTACTACGAATACATAAATCGTAAAGTTGTGGCTTATGTAAATTTATCTACTGTGAAATTAGAACAAGTAGTAAAAGGGTTATCATTCTTCAGACAATTAATTTTAGCACACGAAGAATATAAGAAAAGTACTATTTCTGACCGCGACGAAATTATTGCGTGTGCGGCCGCGGCAATTTCTGATACTTTTTCAGAACTTTCTCAGTTGGAAAAAATATACACCGCAAATGCGAACTGTATCGAGACACTTTCCGCGAGTAATCGCGATTTGCAAATGCGAATCTCTGGCATATCAGAAAAATATACTACTTTAATGAGAATTCATAAAGTCTTGGATAAAAAGAAAGTAATAGTAGAATTTACAGAACGCGAAGTGAAAAAATACATGGATCTTAGCGCAAAAGAACGTCGAAGTAAAACTGCAATTTTGCGCGCGTGGAAAAAATCGGGAAACAATGAATATTTTTCGGCCGGCGGCGGATTTCTCGAACTTTTGCGCCGCGCCGAACTTTTAGAGTCGTAAAAGTTACAAGGGTCCCATAACTTTTTATATACAAATTTTTTTCTTGAGAGAGAAAAAAGTATATAGGATTTGGGGGCGGGACCTCTTATGATTTTTTTTGGGATTGGAAAAATCAAAAACCGCCGATTTTCTTAAAATTTGAAAAGTGCGCCGGCCAAGTTTTCAAATCTACAAATTTCCTTTTTGGGTAGGCGTTTTCACTTGGTTGATTTTTACTTTTCGTGCTTATTTTTCTTTGATCTCCAAAAATTGGCTAATTTAGCAAAGTTGCCAGTTAAAAGTGAAATCCTTATTAGTATAACTCAAGAAAATGATGAAACGCTTCGCACCATTAATCGTTGGATTCATATCCGGATGGATAATTAGCAGCTTTATTATATTCGAAACACGCACACCACGCGGTCGCGGCAAAAAATGATCGTTCTTTTTTATATAAGCTCGCTTATAAATATATAATGAGCTTTTCGTCTGATGTTGCTAGTATAGTAGGATTGTATCTCGGTCGGTATTGCTTATTGGACTGGATAGATCCTGATAAACTGAATTGGTTTATATTTTCAATAAATTCCTCTGCAATACCACTATTAATTGCGAACCCTGAAAAAATAGATTGGGTTAACTTATCAAAAAATTCAGCGGCAATATCGTTACTAGCTGTTAATAAGGAAAAAATAGATCGGGATAATTTATCTGGGAACCCTTCGATATTCGAACTTCGCGCTGATCCACTTGTCGTTGCCGAGTTACTTTCCGTGTAAAATTTGATTATTCTTTTTTATATAGCTTATAAACTTGTTTACGATTACAAACTTGTTTGTGGATGAGCTTATCATCTGATGTTGCCCGGATTATAGCTTCGTATCTCGCGCGTTATGAATTTTTGGATTGGATAGATCTTAGTAAACTAGATTGGATTCAAATATCTACGAACCCTAGAGCTATTGATTTTCTTACTTCTAATCCTGATAAAATAGATTGGTGTTGGATATGTCCAAACCCCGGCGCTATTTCTCTTCTTATAACAAATCCTGAAAAAATAGATTGGGGATATCTCTCTTGCAATCCTGCTGCTATTGATCTGTTGATTGCTAATCCAGATAAAATAAATTGGTATCATCTATCTGAAAATACAGCTGCTATAGATTTATTTCGCGCTAATCCTAATCGAATAGATTGGGATTTATTATCTGGAAATCCAGCTGCAATACCACTATTAATTGCTAATTCCTATCGTATAGATTGGGCACATCTATCGAAAAATCCTGCAGCTATGCCACTTCTAATTACTAATACTAATCTCATATATTGGGATGAATTATCTAGAAATCCCGCGGCTATTCCACTGCTAATTGCTAATCCAGATAAAATAGATTGGTATTACTTATCTGAAAATCCTGCTGCGATATCTTTATTGTCGGCTAACCTAGACAAAATAGATTGGAATCAATTATCGGCAAACTCAGCGGCTATTCCTCTGTTAATTGCTAATCCTAACAAAATAAATTGGTATAGGCTATCAGAGAACCCTTCAATATTTGAGCTCCGCGCCGATCCACTCTTGATTTTGGAACTACTTAAAGTATAAGCTTGCTTATGAATAAGCTTGCTTATGAATAAGCTTGCTTATGAATAAGCTTGCTTATGAATAAGCTTGCTTATGAATAAGCTTGCTTATAAATTTGATTGATCTTTTTTATATACTTATAAGCTTGCTTATGGATGAGTTTCTCATCGGATGTTATTGGTATAATAAGTCTGTATCTCGGCCAATATAAACTACTTTCGTGGGTTAATCTTGCTGAACTTGACTATGATTGCTTATCTAGAAATCCTAAAGCTATAGATTTACTTCGCGCTCATCCTAATCGGATAAATTGGGAACGGTTATCTGCAAATCCGGCTGCAATTGATTTGCTTATTGCTCACCCAGATCGCATAGATTGGATTATGTTATCTATGAATCCCGCTGGAATTGAACTATTGACAGCTAACCCAGATCGCATAAAGTGGCGTATATTATCGGGAAATCCCGCTGCTATTGACATTTTACTTGCTAATATTAATGAGCTAAACTGGAATACCTTATCGGGAAACCCATCGGCCATTACAATTTTGATAAAGTATCCTTATATGATATGTTGGGCATCTCTATCATCTAATCCAAATGCTATTCAATTATTAACTGTCAATCCTGAAAAAATAGAATGGAGTGCATTATCAGAAAACCCATCGGCTATTCCTCTGCTAATTGCTAATCCAGATAAAATAGATTGGTTTTGGTTATCTGGAAATCCAGCCGCCATACCATTACTAGAAGCTAATATTAGTAAGATTAACTGGTATCTGCTATCATCTAATCCGGCCGCAATTGATTTATTACGCTCGAACCAAGATAAAATATACTGGAATGAATTATCAAAGAATCCCTCAATATTTGAACTTCGCGCCGATCCACTTATTGTTACCGAGCTTAATAAAATATAAACTTGTTTAAATAAGCTTGCTTATAAATTTGATTGATCTTTTTTAATATAGAATGAGCTTCTCACCTGATGTTATTGGTATAATAAGTCTGTATCTCGGACGATACTGCCTTTTGGACTGGATTGATCCCAATAAATTATCTAATAAACACTTATCACTTAATCCTAAAGCTATTCATTACCTAACTTCTAATCCTCACAAAATATTATGGGACCAATTATCAATGAATACTGAAGCCATAGACTTGCTATCCGCCAACCTTGATAAAATAGATTGGGAGTGGCTATCTACAAATACAGGCGCTATTTCCTTATTAACTGCTAACCCGGAAAAAATAGACTGGTTTTGGATATCTAAAAATTCGTCTGCTATTTCCTTAATAACTGCTAATCAAGATAAAATACGATGGGATATTCTATCTGGAAATTCTGATGCTATGCCCTTGCTGATCGCCAACCCTGATAAAATAGATTGGAATACGCTTTCCTCTAATATTGCAGCAATAGACTTGCTAAGTGCCAATTTAGATAAAGTAAATTGGATTCATCTATCAATGAATCCCAATGCTATTCCTCTTTTGACGGCTAACCCTGATAAAATATATTGGAATATGCTTTCCTCTAATATATCCGCAATAAAGTTGCTGAACGCAAATATAAATAAAATCCATTGGAATTTCTTATCTTGCAATCCGGCTGCAATTAATTTGTTGCTTGAGAATCGATATAAAATTAATTGGTACCAATTATCAGCAAATCCCGCTGCAATTGACTTGCTTGTCGCCAATCCCGATAAAATCGATTGGGATATGTTGTCTGAAAACCCCGCGATATTTGAACTTCGCGTTGACCCACTTCTTATTGCTATGCTTAAAGAAATATAGCTTCTTTTTTATAGTTATGAGATGAGCTTTTCACCTGATGTTATTGGTATAATAAGTCTGTATGTCGGCCGATATTGTCTACTTTCGTGGATAAATCCTAGTAAACTAAAAAATAGCTTTTTATCACTTAATCCTAAAGCTATTGATTACCTAACTGATAATCCTGATCGGATAGACTGGGACCATTTATCTGGAAATCCTAATGCTATTTCATTGCTAACTGCCAACCCTGATAAAATAGACTGGCAATGGCTGTCTTGCAATCCGGCTGCTGTTGATTTGCTAACTGCAAATATTAATCGCGTAGATTGGTACAGATTATCTCAAAATACCGCCGCTATTAACTTGCTCACTGCCAACATTAATAAAGTACATTGGAAAATGCTTTCCACAAATCCCGCAGCGATGGAACTGTTGCTTGCTAATCCAGATAAAATAGATTGGGATTGGATATGTTCAAATACATCTGTTATTCCCTTGCTAACTGCTAATTTAGATAAAGTAAATTGGATTCATCTGTCATGGAACCCAAATGCCGTTAGTTTGATGGCTAATAATATCGAAAAAATAAATTGGTATTCTCTGTGTATGAATCCTGCCGCTATTCCCTTGTTAACTGCCAACCCTGAAAAAATACATTGGGATGCACTATCTGGAAATCCTAATGCTATTTCATTGCTAAATGCCAATCTTGATAAAATAGATTGGTATAAATTATCTAGAAACCCCGCGGCGATAAATTTACTGCGCGATAATCAGCGTAAAATACGCTGGCAAAGTTTATCCGAAAACCCCGCAATATTCGAACTTCGCGCCGATCCACTTCTTATTGACGTGCTTAAAGAAATATAGCTTCTTTTTTATATTACAAGCAAGCTTGTGAGATGAGCTTCTCGCCTGACGTCGCTAATATAATCGGGTTGTATATCGGCCGATATTGCCTTTTGGATTGGATAGACCCTGATAAACTAAGCAATAGATATTTATCACTTAACCATAAAGCTATTGATTACCTAACTGCTAATCCTGGCCGAATAGATTGGCAGTATTTATCTGGAAATACTGCCGCCATTTCATTGTTAAAGGCCAATCCTGATCGCATAGATTGGTCATTTTTATCTGAAAATTCGAGGGCTGTCTCCTTGATGATTGCTGATCCCAATAAAATAGATTGGTTTCACTTATCCCAAAATACTTCCACAACCGCTATTAACTTATTAGCAGACAACCTCGATAAAATAGATTGGCAAAATCTATCTGCAAATCCCGCAGCGATAAAACTATTGATTGCCTATCCAGATAAAATAGACTGGGATTGGCTATCTTCAAATCCGGCTGCTATTGATTTATTGGCGGCAAATTTAGATAAAGTAAATTGGATTCATTTAGCATGGAATCAAAATGCTATTAATTTGATGGCTAATAATATCGAAAAAATAAAGTGGTATTCTCTGTGTATGAATCCAGCAGCTATTGAACTATTGACGATTTACCCTGAAAAAATACATTGGGATTCATTATCTGGAAATCCCGCTGCGATTCCCCTGCTGCGCGCCAACTTAATTAAAGTAGATTGGTATAGATTATCTGGAAACCGGGCGGCGATAGAATTACTGCGCGAAAATCAGCACAAAATACGCTGGGACGCTCTGTCAAAAAATCCCTCAATCTTTGAACTTCGCGCCGATCCACTACTTATTGCCATTCTTAAAAATTTATAAAATTTGATTTTTTTTATGTTTATATACAATGGCCGAAAGTGCCGCCAAAAGACCGCGGGTAGCTGAGGAGAAAGCGGTGGCTGAACCCCAACTGGAAAAGGAAGCTGTCATTGAAAGAATCAATGCCGGTCGTCGATTGATCAAAGTGAATACTAATCCTCCGACATATCTCAACACTCTGATTATTCCTGAATCGCATGTGTTGACCACTATGTCATTTCTCAATTTGAAGGAAAACACGTTTGAAAAAAATGATTTCGATGACAGATGCATGGTGTGTTTGCCGCACGAAGGTATTTCGCGAAATGTGTGGATACTTCTCAACTCACTGCTTGAGAATCTTTCAACCCATACTGCGACACTAGCCGAAGTGGTCAACGACACTCTTCTGGATGATATATTCTATATTTGCAACAAGAATGACATTCCGTTGCGTCTCATCCTGGACAAGCCGACCAAATTGATGGCGATTATTGGATTCATTCGCCTCAAGAAGCACACGCAACATTTCCCTAAGACACGCCGTATTCTTGGAGTGGATGAATACTACAAAATGATCAGTAAGAACTGCGCCGATCAGATGGCGCGCTACAGTATCGTCGAGGAAAAGAAGTCATACCTTGCCACATTCGAGTGCATTCCTCCATTGCACCACGCGATCACGTCCGAGTTGGTCTCGCGCGTGTTCCAACGTAATCCGGACGCTTTGTAAGTTTTTTTTAATAAAAAATAATTACTCGACAATAGTAACGTAAACATAACACTTGTGCTCAAATAAAACAAATATTCTACTATTCTGGAGTATATATTTAATACCATTAACTGTATATTCGCGACGGCCGTTATCGTTATCATTTGTGTTATCAATCCATTTGAGGTGCGCAATTTTAATCTCTTCGGGAATATTCAAACTTCTAATGGCATCACTTAGCCTCGAATATGAACCAGTCTTATATGATGAGATTTTTGGTTCTCGCGGCTTTGCAGTTTCTTTTTCCCTTTGTTCTTTTTCCTGCTTATCTTTTTCAGCGTGATGCATAAATTCTTCCAATAGTTTTTGCGCAACGGATTTGTCGGTTTCAGCTTTATTAAGCGCTTTTGCAACATCAGATAATTTAGTATCAGTTTCACGCATTTGATTAGTCAGTGCTTGTAATTTGTCCCTGAGATTGATTATCTCTCTTTGGGTTTGATTTTTTGATTCTGTCAAATCATGATATTTAAGTGACTGAGCCTTAATAATCTCATCACTTGCACTTATAATATTGATAAGTTCTTGAATATCGGTGCTCATTGTATATTAATTGATTCAATTTTTAATGAATACTAATAAAATTGATCTTGTTCTTGATATAACTATGGCCGAAAGTCTGTATGAACAATTTATTTCTACACCAAACAATAGAACTAAGAACGATATGCGTCTACAGAAAAGAGTACAGGCTGGTCGGCGGTTAATTAAAATAGCTACTGAACCTCCTACATATATCAATACAAAATTGATAACTATATCACCTGTGCTTACTGTAATTGCCTGCTTAGAAAGCGCCGAAGAAAATAAATTTGGTGATAAATGTTTGGTGTATTTACATAGCGACGGGATTCCACGCGAAACATGGGTGTTATTTGGATTACTATCAGAAGGTACTATTAAATTTGGATCGGAATATACTATCAACTCAAACACACTAGATGACTTATTCTATATTTGTTACAAATATGACATACCACTAACGTATATTTCGGATATTACTTATAGTAAACTTGGTGGTTGGGTAAAACTACAATCTGTCATAATTCGCATAGTACGAAAAAACTGCAAACAATACTTTCCGCGGATGCTCGGCGCGTCAGAAACTGGCAGATTGGAAATAGACAAATTTTACAAAGCTCTAGCTTACGTATTCGCCGAACATATATTGTCTGCAGAGTCGAAACTACAAAAATTACAAAACTTACAGTCATTCGAAATTATTCCTCCTTTGCACAGTTCTATCACATTAATTCTAGCTACTAAATTACTGGTCAAATGAGTACATTTTTCATTAAAATACCATTTGGATTTTTAGGTTTTAGCTTAGTAATAGAATATCCTAGTTTTTTATACCAGTTAATTAGATGACCATCACTATCCCATTTTGTGTCGACAACAAGCAATATAATTTTACCTTTCATCTTCTTATGAAATTTGGACATTAGTTTGGTCCCTATTCCTTGCTTTGATTTGGCAACTGCAATTGAATTAAGATATACAATGTTCTTTTTATTCGGGAATAATGGATGACCATATTCCCATCGCAGTGCGCCTACAATTTTCTTATTTTTTTCATATGTTATAACTTGATCTGAGGGCCAGTTGGATAAATCTTCCACCTCATTGAGATTGAATTTTTTAGCTTCTAATTTTGCTATTTGCTGCATTCTTGCATATATTTTGGAAATGATATTTCTAGCTTTAAAGAATGAATGAATTAAATATACAATGGACATCGCAAAACAATTTGTTCAATTGGCTAAAATAGGAGTTGAAGAAGATTGGTCTGTTCAAAAACTAGCCAAAAAAATAGAGAAACTATTTGAATCTGTGTATGGTACTGCCGATGTACAGAAGGATACTAAGGTTATTCAAACTAAAATGAGTAGGTTCGGAGAAACTATCTATAATAATGTGTCAGAAGCTCTTGGCAAATCAAAGGAAACCGATATAATAGTTATGGCGGGCGGACTATACAAAATATTCAGTTCGCGAAAAGAATGTAATGAATATCTACTCAATGTATGGGATATTCGCCCTTCTAGTTGCAAAGATGATGGCTCGGCTCCAATAGCGCCGTGGATAGAACATTTTGAAGTCATGCCTGCCGAAAAAATACAACATTTTATCATAGTTTGTACTGATACAGAAAAAGAAGAATTAGATCAAATTAAAACTGAGTTAATTCGGCATTTCAAACAACTAAAAAAGGATAGTATTACTTGCATACCTCTTTCTGAAAATGAAGTTGGTGTTGTATTAGAGTCTATGCATGGAACATTAGGCGAATCTCACTTTCAACTATCTCAATTTATTGAAGGTATTCGGGATAAAGATTTGCGCGATAAAGTAAGTTGTATGAAAGCAAAAAGAGACGAAGTTACTGAGAAGTCGTTTATTTATATGCCGATTATAAGAGAAATTCTTAAGGATGATTATAGTAGAGAAGCATTATCGGGACCTTCAAAAATTGTATACATTAATCTTACTAACAACAATATTTCCAATGTTTCTGGTAGTTTCAATACTACAAATACTTCAGGAACAAAATCGGAAAAATCCAAGCTTAAAAAATGGATCAGAAAACATCCTCCCAATAAAGAAACAGTTACCAGATATTACTCAAAAATTACAAAAGCGGAATTTGATATTAGTATGGATAAATTGAATAGTTTGATGATACGTATGGGTTATGAAAAGAAAAGATACACTGATGGATTAAGATGGATTATTTCTGATTCGGATTCGGATTCATCTGATTCAGAGTAATAGCTATAATTTTTTACTGGAATATAAAAATGTATACATATGATGTATACACGTGCGCGTTTTTTTTCGCGGCGGTTCAATGATCAGAAATATTTTTATGTTATTATTTACGATTTCTCTATTTTCTCATCAAATTTCGAAAGTAACGTATGATTTTTGATTGTTTTTTCATAAAATAGTACATAATGACCATGTGTACATGATTCATGTAGTACGACCATGTATACATGATGTATACATGGTCCTATTTTATTTATGACTAACGGCGACGATCAGAAATATTTTTTATACAGTTGATTTTTTGTGATTCCTCTATTTTTTATATTGTTAATTTTGAAAATAGTGTATGATTTAATTGTTATTCGGTCAGATTTAGGCATTTTTCATAAAATAGGTACATGTAGTACATGTAGTACATGTACTATTTACCCATGGGAAATTCTTTTTATGCTGATCGATTTTCGATAAAATCATGTATTATGACTTTCTGTACATGAATCATGTAGTACGACCATGTATACATGATGTATACATGGTCCTATTTTTACTCGTGACCAATACCTATAGTCAAAAATATCTTTTATGCTACTGATTTTTACTATTTCTCTATTTTTTCAGTAATTTTTTAAGAATAGTACACGATTTCGATGGTTTTCATAAACGGTAACTAAAAGATGTATGTACATGTATACATGTACATGTATACACGATTAACTTTAGTCGTGATGGATGAATACGAGTAAATACTGATCAACATTATAGAAAAAAGTATGATATAAACATGTAAAAAATAATGTATTTTATGAGGAACGTCTGGGATTATGTTCTATTTCAAATTGAACAAGCAAGTCGCCTATAATGGAGACAGATTTCCTACCTTTGCTAATATCTTGCAAGTTAATCTTAGAACTCCCGATATCAAATATTGAATAATTACCACTTCCATATCTAAATGATTGTGATTTGCCACTTGGTCCGTTCATTTCTATAACGCCGATACTCTCACCGCCTATCATAACATTAATAAAATTAGGCACAGGAGCACGATCTACTGACAATTCAAGATAACATGTTACCGTGACTTTAGATATATCTTGACATCTTTGAATTTGTATGTCTGATTCATGAGAATTATTGAAAGTAACATATGTTTGTACAGTATGAGGGTAATGTCCAGCAGCGGCCATAATTATAATACATATAACTTCAACGTTTAATAATGCAAATTGAAACTGCGATTACTCCTTTTTTTGCTTCTTCGTCGGCGGAGTAAAATTGCCTGTATATCTGAACTCCTTCTTCTATTGTTTGAACTCCTGGCAAACAATATCTCAGACCTTCGCGCATTAACATCTCTCGGAATGATGTGTATTTCGTTGTACGGATTACTACCACTTCACAACTTTGCTTCGGCTCCCGCTTCGATTCACTGTCAAACTTTATCAAATCGCCTGGTTTCATTGTTTGCCAATCGCCATCATTTAAGCGACCTTCAATTGTTTTTTGCCCTTCATTTACGTGGGTAAACCACGGCTCTGATAACTTTTTAGTGAACATATATTAGTTCACTTTTACAATCTTAAAATTTGATTGATATTTTATATAACTACAAGCTCGCTTGTAAGTATAGACTTGTTTGTGTAAGCAAGCTTACGAGTACAAACTTGTTTGTGAATGAGCTTTTCTCCGGATGTTGCTAGTATAATAGGATTATATCTCGGGCGTTACGAATTACTTCCATGGATAGACGAATCCAAACTAGTATGGAAAAATAGTTTATATGAAAACTTATCAGATAATCCAAGAGCAATAGATTTATTACGCAAAAATCAAGACAAAATAGACTGGGTTAATTTATCCGGAAATCCATCGGCAATAGATTTGCTGTCAGCGAATATAGATAAAGTAAATTGGATTAATTTATCTATAAATCCATCTGCATTACCCCTTTTGATCGCCAATCAAAACAAAATAGAATGGGATTTATTATCTATGAATCCGGCCGCTATTGATTTCTTGGCTGATAATCTAGATCGGATAAATTGGACGCACATGTCATCACATTTAGCTGCATTGCCTCTGTTACTCGCTAATCAAGATAAAATAACTATGTTTGATATAGCAGACAATTCGTATGCAATGGAATTATTACAAGATAAACAAGATATTCCTATCGATTTAATTGAATATTCATGGAGGCAATTATCGCAGAGCACTGATAATATTCCATTATTGCTTAAACATAGAAACCAAATACATTGGAGAACTTTATCTGGAAACCCTTATGCTATTGATCTTTTGGTCGCAAATCCCGATCGTATAAATTGGGAATATTTATCTGGAAATCCAGCTGCTATGCCGTTATTAACTGCTAACCAGGACAAAATACATTGGGATAACTTATCAAAAAATCCCGCTGCTATAAATTTATTATATGCAAACCAAGATAAAATCCACTGGGAGAATCTATCGGCCAACCCCTCAATTTTCGAATTACGCGCCGATCCACTTTTGGTTGCCGAGCTACTTAAAATCACTCGATTATAAAATTTGATTGTTATTTTTATATAGATACTTGTAAATGAGCCTTTCGCCGGACGTCGCTAAGATTATAGCTTCATATATACCCAAATATGAACTTTTGAATTGGATAGACTTTGATGATCTGATATTGGGTGAATTATCATATAATCCAAATGCTATTGACCTGCTAACTGATAATCCTGATAAAATAAATTGGCAATTCTTATCTGGTAACCCGTCTGCTATGGCATTGTTGATTGTTAATCCAGATAAAATAAACTGGTATATGTTATCGGCGAATCCTTCTGCTATTGATCTTTTGACTGCAAATCCCGATCGCATAGATTGGAATGGATTATCCGGCAATCCCGCTGCTATAGATCTTTTGATTGCAAATCCCGATCTTATAAATTGGAGAGCATTATCTGAAAATCCCGCTGCTATGTCTTTATTGCTTGCAAATCCAGATAAAATAGAGTGGGATTGGTTATCTGGGAATCCAGCTGCTATTGATCTTTTAACGGCCAATCAAGATGAAATAGATTGGGAATTATTATCTGGGAATCCGGCTGCTATGCCATTATTACTTGCAAATCCCGATAATATAGACTGGGATAAATTATCATCAAATCCCGCTGCTATAAGTTTATTAACGGCTAACAAGAAAAAAATAAATTGGCATGAATTATCAGCGAATCCTGCAGCCATTCCTTTATTGATGGCTAACAAGAGAAAAATAAGATGGGATTTGCTATCTCTCAATCCCGCAATTTTTGAGCCACGCGTGGATCCTCTTTTGGTTGCCGAGCTACTTAAAATCACTTGATTATAAATAAGCTTGCTTATAAAATTTGATTGCTCTTTTTTAATATATGACGAGCTTTTCTCCAGATGTCGCTAATATTATAGCTTCATACGCCGCTAGATATGAACTTTTGGACTGGGTTGAATTTGAAGATATCGATTGGGATAGATTATCGTCTAACCCTAAAGCTATTGATTTATTACTTGCGAATTTTGATAAGATAAGTTGGAGATGGTTATCGCGTAATCCTGCCGCTATTGATCTTTTGACTGCAAATCAAAATCTTATAGCCTGGGATGAGTTATCTACAAATCCCTCCGCTATGGATCTTTTGATTGCAAATACCGATCGTATAAATTGGGAATATTTATCTGAAAATCCAGCTGCGATTGATCTTTTGGCTGCAAATCCTGATCATATTAACTGGGAGATATTATCCGGAAATCCGGCTGCGATGACTCTTTTAATGGCTAATCCAACTAAAATAGATTGGGATGCGTTATCTGGAAATCCCGTAGCAATGCCACTATTGCTTGCGAATCCAACTAAAATTGACTGGGATCACTTATCAGAAAATCCCGCTGCCATGGATTTGCTAATTGCAAACCCACATAAAATAGATTGGCATGAATTATCAATGAATCCAGCTGCTATTCCCTTATTGTTGGCTAACAAGAGAAAAATAGTATGGTATTTGCTATCTCTCAATCCCGCAATTTTTGAACCGCGCGCTGATCCACTTTTAATTGCCGAACTACTTAAAATATAAGCTTGCTTATAGATAAGCTTACTTATAAATAAGCTTGCTTATAAATAAGCTTGCTTATAAATAAGCTTGCTTATAAATTACTTATAAAATTTGATTGCTCTTTTTTATATAGCTTATAAGATGAGCCTTTCACCTGATGTCGCTGGCATAACTGGATTATATCTCGGACGTTATGAATTGTTGCCGTGGGTAGATATTTCTAAACTGTCGTGGCGGAATTTATCGGCTAATAAGAATGCGATAGATTTATTGAACGCTAATCCAGATCTCATAAATTGGGAATGGCTATCTGAAAATCCCGAAGCAATTGATTTAATAGTTACAACACCATATCAGGTCTATTGGCGCGATTTATCAAAAAATCCAGGCGCTATTTCTATATTGACTGATAATATTGATCATATTCATTGGGATATGTTATCAGCGAATCCAGCTGCTATGCCATTATTACTTGCAAATCCCGATAAAATAGATTGGTTTTGGCTGTCTTGCAATCCGTCCGCTATTGATTTATTATCCGCCAATCCCGATGAAATAGATTGGATGCATCTATCAACAAATACTGCTGCGATGCCGCTTTTACTCGCGAATCCTGATAAGATAGAATGGGAATCACTGTCTGTAAATCCATCCGCGATGCCACTGTTGCTTGCTAATCCAGAACGTATTAATTGGCCGCGATTCTCTATGAATCCCGCAGCTATTAATTTACTTCGCGATAACATTGATAAAATAGACTGGGAAAGGCTATCATTGAATCCTGCAATTTTCGAGGTGCGCGCTGATCCACTTGTTGTTGCTATGCTTAAAGAAATATAACTTCTTTTTTATATAGATAAGTTTATGACGAGCTTCTCAAATGATATTGCTGGTATTATTGCGGCATATCTAGCCAAATACAAATTACTACCATGGATCGATATCCATAAACTTTCACCTATTACACTGTCTCAAAACCCTAATGCAATAGACTTGTTAACTGATAATCCTGATAAAATAAATTGGTATGGATTATCCGGCAATCCAGCTGCTATGCAGTTGTTACTTGCAAATCCTGACCGTATATCATGGTCGTCGTTATCCACAAATACAGCTGCCATACCGGTTTTGATAGAAAATTCCAGCAAGATAGATTGGCACGAATTATCTAGAAATCCAGCTGCTATACAGTTATTACTCGAAAATCCTGGAAAAATTGACTGGCATACATTATCTGAAAATCATGCTGCTATTTCCCTGATATCATTAAATCTAGATCGTATAAATTGGACATGTTTATCTGCAAATTCAGCAGCTTTACCAATATTGCTTCGACATCCGAATAAGATCGATTGGCACATACTATCTCTAAATCCAGCTGCTATTGAATTGTTAAAAGCTAATCAGGATAAAATAGATTGGCGTGGAATATCCGCCAACCCAGCCGCAATATCACTTATAACAGCTAATCAAAACAAACTAGATATGTATTGGTTATCGTGTAATCCCGCAATTTTTGAACTTCGCGTCGATCCACTTTTAATCGCCGAGCTACTTAAAATTTGATTGCTCTTTTTTATATAGCCACAAAATGAGCTTTTCACCGGACGTCGCTGCTATTATAGCGTCGTATCTTGCTAAATATGAACTTTTGGATTGGATAGACTTTGATAAACTTGCGTGGGATAGATTATCATATAATCCAAATGCTGTTGACCTGCTAACTGCGAATCAAGATAAAATAGATTGGTACTGGCTTTCAAAAAATCCGTCCGCGATACATCTTTTACTTGCAAATCCCGATAATATAGACTGGACTATGTTATCTAGAAATCCAGCTGCTATTGACATTTTACTTGCCAATCCTGATCGCATGGACTGGGATGCGTTATCAGAAAATCCTGCCGCTATTCCTCTTTTACTTGCCAATCCCGATCGCATCGGTTGGTTTGAATTATCAGAAAATCCTGCTGCTATTAAATTACTAACCGCAAATAAAGATAAAATAGATTGGGAACTATTATCCGCAAACCCCGCGATTTTTGAACTTCGCGTCGATCCACTTTTAATCGCCGAGCTACTTAAAATTTGATTGCTCTTTTTTATATACATATAAACTTGTTTATGACGAGCTTCTCGCCGGATATAGCCGGTATTATTGCGGAGTATCTTATGAGATATGAACTTTTGGATTGGATCGATATTTCCAAACTCTCGTGGGAAAAGTTATCTAGTAACCCACATGCTATTGATCTTTTGATTGAAAATCCTGATCACATAGACTGGCGCGAATTATCGCGAAATACTGCTGCTATACCATTATTGGTGGCCAATCCCGATAAAATATTTTGGTTGTGGTTATCGGAAAATCGGGAGGCAATGCCATTATTACTTGCCAATCCTCTCAAAGTAAGCAAGACTGCAATATGCGCAAACTCACATCCAACTGCTATATCTATAATTATGACCAAACTTGACAGTATCAATTGGGTGTGGCTATCAAGCAATCCCGCTGCTATTGACATTTTACTTGCTAATCAGCATAAGATATCTTGGTTATTTTTCTCCGGTAATCCGAGCGCTGTACCATTTCTACGTGCGAATAAAGATAAAATTAATTGGAACATGTTATCATCAAACCCAGCTGCTATTGACCTTTTACTTGCCAATCCTAACCTTATAAATTGGCAAGAACTATCTAATAATCCGGCAGCCATCGATTTATTACGTGATAATCCAGAAAAAATATACTGGGAAGAATTATCCACAAACCCCGCGATTTTCGAATTTCGCATTGATCCTCTTTTAGTCGCTGAGCTACTTAAAATTTGATTTATTTTTTGTTAATATAGAATGCGTGCCGCAGACGTTGTCATCCTTGAAATTTCCAAATATCTTACGCTGGAAGAAGTACTGCGATTATGTAGTACTGAAAAACATTTGAAATCACTCCAGCAACAGATGATGGCAAAAATTGTTAAACTGTCAATAAGAAACAGATCCACCCTGCGATATGTTCTAAATTGCCCTAATGTGTCTATTGTTCACGTGCACAAATCTTGTACTCTTCAGTTCGACGATTATGAATTACTGAGCAAACTACCGATCGAAAGTTTCACCGATGGAATTGTTGTACGAGAAAAAAGAATGAGAGGCCTGATGTTCGAATCATTCCACATTGTTACTCTGAATATGCCGCGTTTGAAGCATATAGCGGTGTATGGCGTCAACAACTATAATTTCAGTCAGTGTCCTTCGTTAAGAAGGATTGTTGATTTGGGTGATACCAAACCTATTATAAACCTTCCAATTGAATACTATTTTCAGAAAGGAAATAATGAAATCTTGCAGAAATTACTTAATAAAGTGGTTCGATAAAAATGATTTGTTTTTTGTTAATATAGAATGCACGCCGCAGCTGATGCAATTATTGAAATTTCCACATATTTGTCATTGCTCGATGTTACGCGTTTGGCATCTGTGGACCAAAAAACACGACAGCTTCGACGAGAAATGCTGTTGTGTGTGAACAAGCTCGTGATATCTAAAAGAGAATCCGTACCACACATGATTCGCGATTGCCCAAATGCTCGAGTTGTTGAAATTGCAGGCTTACATTCTTTGTGTCGTGCTGAATTTGAAATGCTGAACATTTTACCTATTGAAAGTTTATCTACTTACGGAATACTTCATGATGACTTTGATGAAGAGGGCCGTAAATTTAATATGTGGTTACATCCAATTAGACTATGCATGCCTAAACTGAAGTCTATAACTGTGGACAGTATAAAGTTATTTAATTTAAGTGAATGCCCAGCTTTGGAACACATTCGTGATTTGACCGCGGAGGCACTGGGTGGTCCATTAGACTTTAATGCTCCAGTTGATTGGGCAATACTATCACAACCTCCAGCACACATTTCCTTTCCGTCACCTGAAAAATGATTTATTTTTTGTTAATATAGAATGCGTGCAACCGCAGTTGTAATCATTGAAATTTCCACATACTTGCCGTTGTGCGATGTGCATCGAATGGCAGCAGTGGAACAAAAAATACACCGACTCCGACGAGAGATGCTTTTGCGCGTAAATAAGCTGTCAATCTCAGAAAGAAAGTTCATACCAGACATGGTACGTAACTGCCCAAATGCACGAATTGTCGAAATGGTGGGTCCCGAAACTTTGGAACGGTCTGATTTTGAATTGTTGAGTATTTTACCGATTGAAATCTTCACAAGTTGCAAGAATCATTTGGCTGAATGGAATGGATCCAACATGCTCGCTGTTCGAGGTCCGATAAAGTTGCGAATGCCTCGGCTGAAGTCTATTGTTGTGTACGGTGCTCATTTCTACGATTTCAGTGAATGTCAGGCTTTGGAAAACATTACTGATGCATATCCAGGAGCAACTCAAATTGAGAATCGCACAGCACTGGATTATATCAAGTGGCAGTTTCAAATTAAGTGGGAAGTACCGCCGATAGATTGGAGTCAATTGGTCACAAATCCAGACGCGGCCGATTTGATGTCGCCGGATCAGTAAGTTATTTTTTAACAAAGTTGAAAATAACAAAGTTGAAACATTCAACAAAGTTGAAACATTCAACAAAGCTGAAACATTCAACGAAGTTGAAACATATGGTGCATTGGAATGTTAGTAGGTATCACTAGTTTGCGCAATTCCAGCCGGCGTAGTTTAGCTAGTCCTACTGCTGTTACGCTAGTATACTTAATGTCTAAATAATTGATAGGCGTTTTTGCGAAATAATGAACATTGTTATCATTGAGAAATTTGCTAGCTATTCTCAAATCTTGGATTGGCGATTTTGCCATTCTGCGCCACGCCTCATCTTTTATACTATTATTGTCAGAATCACTGTCAGAATCAGAATCACTGTCGCTATCAGAGTCAAAACTATTAAAATCGCAGTCAGCTATATGCAGTCTTGTTAAATTCGGCAAATGCGGAAATTTATTGTAATTAGTGTCTGCATTGGATATTATTAGAGTTCTGAGTGATTTCGGCAAGTAACGTAATTTTATAGGATACTTAGTATCATCAATAATTAACGATATAAGATTCATCGACTGAACTACCGCGGGAAGATTACATCTCGTTAAACTTAGATGTTTAATAGGCGGCACCCTGCTACCAGATTTAATTAGACAATTATGCAATCTTAATTTTTCTAAACTTGGTAGCCTTTCTAAATCATCTAATTCCATACTTGACATGTCTACAGATAATGTTTTCAGGGATTTGTGTTTCAATATAGAATCGCATCCTTTCGAATTGTGCTGTCGCAACACTAGAGTTTCTAATGGCATTTTTTTTATAATACGGTTCATACCGCAGACAAATGGTATCTTTAACTCACGCAATTTCAAATCTTGTAACGATGGAATAATATCATCGTCTTTCTTTCTTATTGTAAGTTCTAGTGATTTCAAAGGCAGTCGCTCCAAATTAATATACTGATTCGAATGTAGATTTAATTTAGATATAGGTAGTTTAAATAAATCGTCATTTGGCTGATCTTCATCATCCAAATGATCTATAATAACTTCTGTCAAATTTTTGAACCTACGGAAATGCTTAATATTCGTAGAAATAGCTTTAGCTACTCTAATAACAGTTAATTCTGGGGAATTTGAAAAATTGTATATGCCAATAGCGTCCAAATATAAATGCGTCAACTTTGGTAAATTGAACGTTGATGTGAAATTATCGAGATCATCATAGTCATCAAATTTGGCGACATCATCCGTATCGTATTCACTTATGAATCCGGTGCATTCAAATGATGTCAGCGGCAGTTTGTTAATTTCGTGTATGACTGATTGTGATAAAAACTTTTCGCAGCGCATACTTAATTTAGTAACATTCGGACACTTGACCGTGAGACACCGCATAAAATGCTTATATGCATTTGGCGCATGTACGCTAGTCACTTGCTTTAGCAATTTATCGGCTATTCTAGCGGTTTGTTTGGATGTTGATACAAATATGACTACATCATACAGAGTCAAATATGGAGTTAATTTAAATAGAATCAGTTCGTCTGGCAACATTATACTAGTATGTTAATCATTTTTTGGAGTATGATTATAGTGTACATAGTGTATAAATGCTCGCATCGGACTATGTTCTGATACATGTTTCCAAATTCCTTAGACTGCCGGATATTATTAGTTTAAGCTCTATTAAAAAAGAAACGGCTCTTGTTTTGCCGCGTATGCTACAGCAAATAACGAAATTCACCATTCGCCGCCGTGAAATAATACCTATTTTGGTGAAAGTATGTTTTCGGATATCTTGTATTGAGATAAATTGTGAAATTAAACAAGAAGACTATGATAGATTAGGCTTATTGCCTATTGAGAAACTAATTGATAATATACATGGTAAGTTCAGTATTGGCTGGGGTCGAATTATGGTTGTTGCGATGCCTCTGTTAAAATCAGCGCATGTTTATGGTAAATGGCATTTTGATTTCGGTAGGTGTCCTCTGCTGACTGAAATAACTGATTTATCGGTTATAGAATTTGAAAATGTAGGAATCGGCAGGCTTAATCTGTCTGCTATAGGCGATGCAAATATTTGTATTGGTCGCGTTTCTAATACACTCTAGAAAATTTGATAAGCTGGAATGTTTGGTATTATTAGTTTGCGCAGCGGCAATCCTTTGAGTGCCATTAAACCCGCCGCAGTTACGCGGGTAAATTTAATATTCAAATAATTGATTGGTGTTTTGGCGAAATAACGGACATTGCGATCACACAACGATGCGCCCGCAATCTTCAAATCTCTGATCGGAGATTTTGCCATTATGCGAAATGCTTCATCTGGAATTAACTCTAAATCGTCGTCACTATCAATTTCGCGATCTGCGTGATTTTTGAAAACATGGTTCATTTCTTCGATATGTAGTTTTGTCAAATTTGGTAACTCTGGAAAGTTCGAGTAGTCGCCTTCTAAATCCGACAATATTAGTGTTTGAAGCGATTTTGGGAAATGCATCTTTACTTTATCGTCAGTATTGCGAATAATCAGCGATACAATTGGCAACTCCTCAATTCTTTCGGGTATATTATTGCAGCCTAGCAGTTCCAAATTTTTGATCGGTAAAATGCAAGTAAATCCTATGTTGCAATGATCCAATATCAGAGTATTTAGACTAGGCAACCCTACTAAATTGACAAAGTCGACATTCTGATCATAAATCGACAGTGTTTTTATAGTTTTGTTGTTCAGAGGTGGACATGCAGCTGACGCGTTAAATCCATAAACGTGACGTATACACAAAGTTTCCAAAGGCATACATAAAATTAACTTTTCTATTCCCTTAATATATGGCATTTCTAGTTCGCGTAGTTGCAATTTTTTTAATGCTTGTATTACTTCATGACTAGCGTATTCTTTCCCTATGTTCGTCAATCGCAAAGATTTCAAAACTTCAAAGTTTGCGCAGTCAATCAACCGTTTTGAAAACGCCATATCGATTTTCGCTACTGGGAAGTAAAACAGTTTTTCATTCGGAAAATCCCGATCATATGAGTCGATAATTAGTTCTTTCAAATTGTATTTGCGTAACGTTTTGTAGCACCAAGGCCCTGTTTTTGTCATTCGTAGACTGCTCAATTTTTCCGAATGAGAATCAAACCGGTACGGATCGCTTATGTATAGTTTTTTTAACTCGGGCAATTTTAGATCCTTTCCATCGTATATAACATCATTATCTTCATCCTCGGTCGATAGATTTACTTTGATGCACTCGAATGATACAAGGGGCAATTTATTTAGTTCTTTAACTATCTCGCTTGATAATCTAACTGTGATCCGCATGCTTAGGTTAGTTACGTTAGGACATTTTTTTGTAAGTCTTCGCATAAATCTCAATATGTAAGTATCTGGCACTGTTACGCATTTTACACCATTAAGTAGTTTGCCGGCTAGTTTATTTATTTGTTTACAAGTAGACATGTAGATCACTACATCTCCTAACGTGAGAAACGGCGCAATATGAAATAGTATTATCGTATCTAACAGCATTATATTAGTATGTTAATCATTTTTTAAAGTATGACTATAGTGTACGTAGTACACAGTGTACATAGTACATATGCTCGCTACTTATACCTTGATACATGTTGCTAAATTTCTCGAACTCCCTGATATTCTCAATTTAGGCTCTATTAACTCGTATTGTTCCAGTTCTCGCTCAATTATGTTACGGCAAGTTACTAAAATAACTATTAAGCGTAATATTGTATCTGAGTTAGCGGCACGCTGCCCGAAGTTATCATGTATTATAATTACATGCCAACTAGAGCAAAAGGATTATGATCTGTTGCATGGTTTGCCAATTGAGACCCTGACTGATAATGCAAATGGTGTGTTAGGTATTCCTAGATTTATATCAGTTAACATACCAACGTTGAAATCTGTTTTTGTATATGACAAATTCGCGTTCGATTTCAGTTTATGTCCTTTAGTTAAGATAGATAGATCGTTACAGGATTATCGTGGAAATACAATAGTGTTTGCTACGGCTATTAATTTCTTAAGAATATCCGAGGGAAGTTCTATACTCAATTGGCATTCTTAAAATTTGATTGATCTTTTTTGATATACTTATAAGCTTTGCTTATGACGAGCTTTTCACCTGATGTTGTTAATATCATTGCTGAATATCTTGCCCGGTATGAATTACGACCATGGGTAAAAATTGACAAACTAGAATGGAATTGGTTATCTATAAATCCATTAGCTATGGATTTATTACGCGCAAATCTCGATCGTGTAAATTGGGCGTTTCTATCCAGTCGTCCACATGCGATTGATCTGTTGCTTGAAAATCCTCACCATATAGATTGGAAACATCTATCAGCAAATTCCGCGGCAATTGATTTATTACGCGCAAATCCCAGCCGTATAAATTGGCAACAATTATCTAGAAATCCCGCTGCTATCGATTTACTGCGTGCAAATCCTGACCGCATAAATTGGTTTTGGTTATCTGAGAATAAAGGCGCTGCTGATTTTCTAGCTGCAAACATTGATAAAATAGATTGGGGATGGGTATCCAGTAATCCCGCAGCATTCCCCATTCTACGCGCTAATCCCGATAAAATCAAATGGGGTCCATTATCTCAGCAATCATTTGCCATAGATTTTCTACTCGCCAATCAGGATAAAATAAAATGGAATGCATTTTCCGCTAACCCCGCTGCAATACCATTTCTGATGGCGAATCCTGATCGTATCGATTGGGATGTGTTACCAAGAAATCCGGCAGCCGGTGATTTAATACGTGCAAATATGGATCGTATAGACTTTGATATTCTACTAATACACACAAATGATCCAGAATTACTGGCGCAAAATGTTGACAAAATAGATTGGTTCGGCATATCAAGCAGTCCTGTTATTTTCGAACTACGTTCCGATCCACTTTTGGTTGCCGCGCTTCTTAAAATTTGATTGCTCTTTTTTAATATATACTTATGAGCTTTGCTTATGACAAGTTTCTCTAGTGATGTGGCGAATATCATTGCTGAATATCTTGCCCGGTATGAATTACGACCATGGGTAAAAATCGACAAATTAGAATGGAATTGGTTGTCTTGCAATTCATTAGCTATGGATTTATTACGCGCAAATCCTAATCATATAAATTGGGCGTTTCTATCTGGCTGTCCACACGCTATTGATATGTTGCTTGAAAATCCTGATAAAATAAGATGGAACGAATTATCTGGAAATCCCGCCGCCATTGATTTATTACGCGCAAACCCTGATCGTATTAATTGGAAAAAACTATCTAGAAATCCCTCTGCTATCGATTTACTGCGCGCAAACCCCGATAAAATAGATTGGTTTTGGCTATCCGAGAATGAAGGCGCTGCCGATCTTCTAGCTGAAAACATAGATAAAATAGATTGGAAACAGGCTTCTGATAATCCAGCAGCACTGCCAATTCTACGTGCTAATCCTGATAAAATCAAATGGCGTCAACTATCTCGGCAATCATTTGCTATAGATTTGCTACTAGCAAATCAGGATAAGATAAGATGGAAAATATTTTCTACTAACCCAGCTGCAATACCATTTCTGATGGCGAATCCTGATCGCATAAAATGGGATTGGCTATCGGGGAATCCAGCGGCAGATGATTTATTACGTGCGAACCCAGATAAAATATATTGGACAATGAGGTTAGGACGTACTAATGATCCAAATTTACTAGCGCAAAATGTTGACAAAATAGATTGGTTCAATATATCAGGCAGTCCTGTTATTTTCGAACCACGTTCTGATCCACTTTTGGTTGCCGCGCTTCTTAAAATTTGATTGTTCTTTTTTAATATATACTTGCTTATAAGTATAAGCTTTGCTTATAACCACAAGCTCGCTTGTAAATGAGCTTTTCACCTGATGTTGTTAATATTATTGCGGATTATCTGGCCCGTTATGAACTACTTCCATGGATAGATCCAGACAAATTAATATGGTGTATTTTATCGGCAAAGCCGAAAGCAGTAGATTTACTTACCGCAAATCCTAATCGTATAGATTGGAAACGGTTATCCGCAAACCACGGTGCAATTGAACTATTGCTTGCTAATCCCGATCGCATAGATTGGAGATACTTGTCATCAAATTCTGCTGCTATACCTCTTTTGACAGCTAATCCAAATAAAATATCCTGGAATGATTTATCCAGAAATCCCGCAGCCGCTGATTTGTTGCGCGCGTATCCAGAAAAAATAAAATGGGGAGGTGTATCTATGAATGAAGGTGCAATATCACTATTAGCAGAAAATCCAGAAAAAATACACTGGAAGTGGCTATCAGCAAATTCGGCCGCTATGCCACTTTTGTTGGCAAACCCCGACAAGATAGATTGGCCTATGCTATCTCTAAATCCCGCTGCTATATCTTTATTAATCGCTAATCCAAATAAGATACACTGGGATAATCTGTCTAGAAATCCGGCCGCTATGCCACTTTTGGTTGCTAATCCCTATCGCATAAATTGGGTATTTCTATCACATAATCCTTCCGCTGGTGATTTGTTAGCTACTAATCTAGATTATGCTTATTTTGGATACTTATCTGGAAATCCAGGGGCAATGCCAATTTTACTTGCTAACATCGATAAAATAGATTGGCAAGAGTTGTCTTTAAACCCGGCTGCTATGAATTTGCTTGCTGCAAATATTGATAAAATAGACTGGGAATGTTTATCTCAAAATCCCGGCATATTCGAACTGCGTGCTGACCCACTTCTTATTGATGAGCTGCTTAAAGTATAAGCTTGCTTATAAATAAGCTTGCTTATAAATTTGATTGTTCTTTTTTATATAATGACGAGCTTGTCGAGTGATGTCGCTAATATTATAGCTTCATATCTTGCAGAGTATAATTTGGTAGACTGGATTGACATATACATGATACGATGGCACCAGCTATGCGAAAATCCATTAGGTATGGATATTGTAAAAAAATCACCAGAAAGAATAGATTGGTATTTGTTATCAAAAAATCCTAATGCAATCGATATATTAACTGCAAATCAAGATTGTATCAAATGGGTTGCTCTATCTGAGAATCCCGCTGCTATTCCATTGCTGACTGCAAATCCTGATCGTATATGTTGGTCATTACTATCCCAGAATCCGGCTGCTATGCCACTTCTACTTGCGTATCCTAATCGTATCGAATGGGTCTCTCTATCTCAGAATCCAGCTGCTATTGATTTGCTTATTGCTAATCCCGATCGTATAGATTGGAAATGGTTATGTACTAATCCCGCTGCTATTCCACTTTTACTTGATAATCCTCATCGCATAGATTGGACTATGTTGTCATGTAATCCCGCAGCCATGCCGATTCTACTTGCTAATCCCGATCGTATAGATTGGAAATGGTTATGCACTAATCCATCTGCTATTCCCTTGCTGGCTTTAAATCTCGATCGTATAGATTGGTGTATGTTATCTACTAATCCCGCGGCTATTTCCTTGCTTCGTGCTAATTATGATCGTATAGAATGGACAGTTATAGGGTCAAACCCTGCTATTTTAGAATTGCGCTCTGACTCGCTTATTATCGCCATTCTTAAAAGCTTATAAATTTGATTGTTATTTTTTAATATAATTATAAGCTTTGCTTATGGCGAGCCTTTCATCTGATGTTATTGGTATAATTGGCTTATATGTAGGTCGTTATGAACTTCTTCCATGGATAGATCCTGCCAGATTATCATGGGATGAATTATCGAAAAACCCTCTAGCTATAAACTTGTTACTTGAAAATCCAGATGAAATTGATTGGCAATCATTTTCGAGAAATCCAGCCGCTATAGAAATACTACAAAGCGCTAAAAATAATATATGCTGGAGGTTATTTTGTTTGAATCCTGCGGCGATGCCAATGTTACTTGCAAATCCCGATCGTATATGGTGGGATTGGCTATCCATGAATCCTGCTGCAATAGACTTGCTATTGTCGAATCAGGATCGTATAGATTGGGAAGGATTTTCAACTAACACGGCAGCAATACCATTTTTGACTGTCAATCCGGAAAAAATATGCTGGGGAGACCTATCAGAAAACCCAGCTGCTATGCCACTTTTACTAGCAAATCCTGATCGCATTAATTGGGTTCTATTATCATCTAATCCGGATGCAATGCCACTTCTACTTGCAAATCCTGATCGTATAAATTGGAAGCGTCTATCCGCAAATTCTGCAGCAATAGACATGTTATACAAATTTCAAGATCGCATAGATTGGGAAGAAATATCCGCAAACCCCGCTATATTCGAACTTCGAGCTGACCCGCTTCTTATAGCCGAGTTACTTAAACTTTAGATTATTTTTTGATATAAGCTTGCTTATAAATATAGGATGAGCTTCTCACCTGATGTGGCGCGTATTATAACTAGCTATTTAGCTAGATATGAACTTTTGGATTGGATTAGCTTTGATAAACTTTCATTGCGATGGTTATCACGAAATCCTAAAGCAATTGACTTCTTAACTGAAAATCCTCATCTCATACAATGGGATACTTTTTCGGCAAATCCCAACGCTATCTATTTATTAATAGATAATATTGATCTAATAAATTGGGACTGGTTATCCATTAATCCTGCTGCTATTCCCTTACTATCGGCAAATCTTGATCGAATAAACTGGTATATGTTATCATCTAACCCGGCTGGTGTTCCTTTGTTATCGGAAAATCTCGATAAAGTAAACTGGGTATCTGTCTCCAACAGCGGAGGAACTCCGGAATTTTTAATGCAGCATCAAGATAAACTTAGTGAATGGCCTGAAATATCTTCAAATCCTAATGCTATTGAACTTTTACTTAGAAATCCCAATGAAATATATTGGAAGAGATTTTCTAGAAATCCCGCGGCTGTGCCAATGTTGAGAGCTAATCAGCATCTTATAAATTGGGGTGAATTATCTAGAAACCCTAATGCTACCGATTTAATACGCGCAAATTTGGATAGAATATATTGGTTATACATATCAGAGCTTCCGGGACTTATTGACATATTGCACGCCAATCAGGATCGTATAGATTGGGAATTCATATCAAAAAATCCTGACATATTCGAACTTAGAGATAGAGTGGAATTGATTCCTATACTGCTTAGCTTATGAATTTATGAGTCTGTGCATTGACATTATCCGTATCATTGAATCGTATCTAGCAGAATATAAGTTACTTGATTGGATTGACCCTAACAAACTAGAATGGGATATGTTATCAAGAAACCCCAGAGCTATTGACTTATTAACTCTCAATATTTCCAAAATAAATTGGCGAGAATTATCTACAAATACCGCTGCTATGCCACTTTTGGCGGCGAATCCCGAACGTATAGATTGGTCATGGATGTCATCAAATCCAGCCGCCATATCACTTTTGATTGCGAACCCAGGTAAAATAGATTGGAGATTTATTTGCTGCAACCCCGCCGCCGTACCATTTTTAATTGAAAATCCTCACCGTATAAATTGGAGTGACCTATCAGTTAATCCAGCTGCGATACCACTCTTGCTGTTACATCCTGAGCGCATACATTATAGTTCGCTATCAATAAATCCCGCAGCACTCGATATATTGCTAAACAATACAGATCGTATAGATTGGATGTATATATCAACGAATATAGCTGCTATGCCTATTCTACTTACAAATCAAGATAAAATAAATTGGGATTTTATATCGGGAAATCCAGCTGCTATATCTTTGATACTTGCGAATCGAGATAAAATAAATTGGTACATGTTATCAAAAAATCCGGCTGCTATCGATTTAATACGTGCAAACCAACACAAAATAGATTGGTATTTTCTATCAATGAATCCTGCTATTTTTGAACTTCGAGTTGATCCGCTGATTGTTGATATACTTCTTAAAATTTGATTGCTATTTTTTGATATAGAATGAGCTTCTCACCTGATGTTGCTGGTATTATAGCGTTGTACCTTGGTAAGCATACATTACTCGATTGGATTGATGCTGAAAAACTATATTGGAATTGTTTATGCACTGTGGAGAATTCTATCGAACTAGTACTGACAAAACCAGATGAGATGGAATGGTATCAATTATCAGAAAATCCCACTGCTATTGACTTGCTAACTGCTAATCAGGATAAGATAGATTGGCGTAATCTATCTAAAAATCCTACCGCGATACCACTTTTACTTGCTAACCCCGACCGTATAGATTGGTTATATTTATCTATGAACCCCGCCGCTATTGATCTGCTTCGTACCAATCCTGAAAAAATAGTGTGGGAATATTTGTGCTTAAATCCTGCTGCTATTGACTTGCTAACTGCTAACCAAGATAAAATAAATTGGTTTCGATTATCATCTAACTCGGCTGCTATGCCGCTTTTGACTGCTAATCCGCATCTTATAGAGTGGGACCAATTATCTAGAAATCCATCTGCTATGCCGCTTTTGATTGCTAATCCCGATAAGATACGTTGGGGGTTGTTATCTAGAAATCCGGCGGCGTTACAGCTGATATCCGACAATTTAGATAAAATTAAATGGTGGGTATTATCAGAAAACCCCTGCGCTATTAATTTGTTAAAAGCCAATCAAGATAAGATAGATTGGTTGTCAATGTCTTTGAATCCTGCTATTTTTGAAGTTCGCGCCGATCCGCTTCTTATAGCTGAATTGCTTCTTGTTTAAGTTTAATATTAAATTAAAAAGGCCAAAATTATAAAGTAGACTGATTTGGAAATAGTTAAGATTTCAACCAGAAGAATTTCGTACTTGATCCAATGAATAATACATAGTATTAGTGTTACCACATGATAACTAACGTGAAACATAAGAAATATCACATAGTGACGCATAAACACTGCTAACAAAATATTAAATGTGCCCATTCCGATTAGCGAAATGCTGAGGAATAGATAAGTTAGTTCGCTTGCGATTATGCAGCCTGTTATTATTTCAAATAAGCTAATGCATGATCCAACTATAAGTGTCCATCGGCGCTCCAGACGTTCCTTAAAATCTAGTTCTGCATATTCCTGCCGCATTATATATCTTTTATTTTATCAATTTTTTACTGAAAAAATAACTACGCTTTGGTAAGTTTGCCAAACGCGCGGAACAGAGCCACTACTACATTAAAGCAGCCATCATCTATTTCCATGGTTAGAAATGTTTTTTCCGAATCTTTGTAAGTAAGTAACTGATTGGTAATTTCTACTGTGTAAAAGTCAGGAAATGTAACTTTGGGCGATCCCACTGTTAGATGGCCTGTTAATTCGTATTCGGCTAGTTTCAATTTTTAAGTAGCTGGCATACTGACATCTTATCACACATTAGCGATCTTAATCGCTTGCCTCTCAAGCATTCTATTCCTAAATTAGTAACATAGTTAGATTCTATACTAAGATGTTGCAAATCCAACTTTCCAATATACGGCATCATTTCATCTGTAATTCTGCATTTGTTTAATGTCAGTTCTGTAATGGGCAAAGTAGATATATGTATTATCTCACGCATAGAAACTATACGATCGTTAATAAACAGCTTAGTAATTGTTGGCGATAATTCTGTCAAATCAACGTTTAGACCATCGCATTCATCTAATTTGTATGATTTTACATTTCTAGGTCTGATTTTCTTTTCACAGTTAACCCGCGAAAGATGTAATTTTTCGAGCTTCATATTACATATTCGCGCATCAAATTCCATATGAGTTAAAGTAAGATTTTTCAATGGAAACTTTGTTAGTTTGTGCATGCGTGTAATTTCCGAATCGTACATAACTAGTGTTTCTAATGGAAATACCTCGATATCGTTTATATCTAGTGTTACTTCATGCAATGTGAGCATTTTTAATTGCTTGAATTGGATTTGTGGGTATGAGCACTTTGCAATAGATAGTCTCGTAACTGGCATATGTTGAAACGATTCTGGTGGTTCCATACCAGTCAAATCTAATTCCTTAAGTTTTAAACTTGCCAAAATATTCAAGTCAACGCCTTCTGTATGTTTGAATGATAACGATGTTAATGGCATCGTTGATAGTTCCCTTAGTACATCATTTGCTTTGTCTACGTAGTCTGCACCTATTTTTACACTTTCATGTTCATCATCACTATCGCTGCTATAATATGAGGGAGATGTACCTGTGAAGTGCAAATCAATTGATACATAATTCAGCATCTTTTGACTTTCCCTTGATTGTAACACGCAATCATACCTACCATGTGCTTTTTTAATATTAGCTTCCACTCCTTTTTTCATATATACATAGTTGAACTTAACCTCTTCTAACATGGGATCATCTTTCCGCAGATAAATTTTGTCTGCTTCTAAATACTTCAAATGAGGAAATTTCTCTAGCGGATACACGCATTCGAAACCGAACGCATACACTAATCTTTCTATTTTAAGTGTACATAGTAAGTCGAGATCACGCGCATCTTTATTTTCTCCGTCTTGTATAAACTCTCTGCATATGTATAGGCTAGTCAAGCCCGGGCATTTTGCAACAAGCCGCGGAATATTAGTATGCTCGTAGATGTTAGCGAATACTATATGTTTGTACATTTCTTGCAATGGCATAACGTTATTAAACATACATACTTCATAAAGATCCAGGAATGGTGTCACTCCGTAGATAATGATTTGCTTCGTTAATTTCATTGCTATATTAATATTCATTTTTAAAATGGTTGGAAAATTGATATTTTTTTTATATAGGATGGAAGCTATAAGCGCTTTACTTGGACCTGATACTGGTAGTATAGTAATTGCTTATCTGTCTGATACCCGAATTGGTATAACATATTCTTGGCACAATGTATCCGCGATATTTAACGAAGTTTATCACGGCGAACGTTTAGGCTTTTGTGAAAACTCGCCTGTTTACCGTCAACTGTACAAATACGGCGAAATAATTGAATCACATCATATTTACAACGGAGAAGAAGAAAAAGAAGAACAAGAAGGACAAGAGGAAAAAGAAGAAAAAGAGGAAAAAGAGGAAATTGTAAGTGATCCGCATAATATCAAATACACTTGTACTGGTTGCAAACGCGTAAATCATATAATTAAAAATGGCGATACTGAGTACAAATACGTTATCGAAGGAGACCTTGGCGAGTGTACTATTAAAGAGGAGAATTACAATGTGCATTATAAATTCAAAGTAGAATGGATAGAAGGTTATCGTGATTATGGAATAGGAAAAGTACCATTTGATGTCTTTAATTTTGAAGTCGACGAAGACTTTGACGTGGTGGGATGGAAAGAAATACGCTATGGAGAGCTGACTTTCACTTCTGTTGGGAAATCTGGCGTCTTCTACTATTCAAATGGAAAATTAAACGGCACGTATGAGTTTGGTAGTTGGATGCGCGTTACCTATGTCGATGGATTATTACACGGGCCATTCATGATAAGTATTACCGATGATGAATTTGTCAGTGGTACATATTCCCGCGGCATGTTACATGGCGAATTTAGTGTACGAAATAGTATAGGCCCTATAACAGTACAGCATTACTCATACGGACTGTTACACGGTCTTTGCGAATTATACAACAGTATTTTTGATGAAGCCATTACAAACTGCAATTACTCATTTGGATTACTAGATGGCAGCTACATCATATTCTACCAAAACAATAAAGTACGCGAAAAGAAAACGTATGTTATGGGTAAACTACACGGTTTCGTCGATAAATTCCACGAAAATGGTCAGTTGAAATGCCGTACTCGTTACGTGAATGATGTTGCTATCGGCTACTACGAGCAATTCTATGATAATGGTAATATTGCAATG